>Ga0172380_10000475_pt1 | contig 78559 bp, 64 predicted proteins | sample Leawe162metaG_FD_119747 | JGI IMG/M metagenome (GOLD analysis project Ga0172380, IMG submission 119747) | Leachate microbial communities from a municipal landfill in Southern Ontario, Canada - Leachate well 162 metaG | ecosystem: Engineered > Solid waste > Landfill > Unclassified | place... | reverse complement strand
TGGTTGGGGATAAGGGATTCGAACCCCTGATGGCGGAGTCAAAGTCCGCTGCCTTACCACTTGGCTAATCCCCAACATAGCCCTATCGTATGAACTTTCCCCATTTTTCAAATTTTTTTGACAAAAACCCCGCATGCTCTACAATGCCCCAGTTCCTCGGTAGCTCAGTGGTAGAGCAGTTGGCTGTTAACCAATTGGTCGTAGGTTCGAATCCTACCCGGGGAGCCAAATAGGATTATTTTCAGACAAAAGGGTGTTGAAGGGTTCAGATAGTTCTATCTGATGCACTTCTCACCCTTTTATAAAAATGTTTAGAACGAGATTTTCTGCTATCCTTAACTTGTGGTCGCCTGAGTACTGTTTATAGCTTTCCAATAAGGTTTTCATAGTGTTTAGAAAATCCTCATAGTCGAGAGAATTAATACCTCTTTCTTCAAATTCCTCGGTATCTCTCTCAAGCTTCTCAATATCCTGTAGATATTCAGCCTTCTTTTTCTCATACCTACGCTTTTCGAGAATGTCATAAGTGCCACCGGCCACGGCAAAGTTATCGACCATGGTATTGAGTTCATTTTGTTGCCTAGTCTTAGCTCTTTTGAGGATCATTAATTGATTTTTACGATCATCCTGTAGCTCTACAAGCTTACCTTCAACACTCTTCTTATACTGATTAAACTTATGCTTATTATTTAGTAAATTGTCGTACATCTCAGCAAGGCATTTATCGAGGGCATTAACTAACTTAAAAGCACGTATACCATTAAAATTTCTTCAAGTTTCCTTTTCGATAGATTTTTTGGTTTTAGGGTCTACAACATACATCAGATATTTATTCCCCTTACCATTGCTGATAATTTGAGGCTTGTACTCAATCTCAGGATTTCAAAAATCAAACAATTTGCCCTTAAGAGGTTTGCGGTCAGTTGTATTATAATCACCTCTATTTTTATCTCTCATAACTATAAAAAACTCGTCCTGTGTAACCATTGGGCTAAAGTTGTATTTTTCTTTCAGACTTACAACCTTTCAACCTAGGACCAACTCTCCATAGTACACGGGATCCTTGAACATAGCAGAAAGCTTCTGTTCAGTCATAAATTGCCTTTTATTACCTCGAGTACCAGATGTAAGTTCTCTATAAAAGCCTGATGCATGAAGGTACCTTACAATGTCATTGTTTTTTCTTCACTCAAGTTTCATTTCCCAAGCATGTTTAATTTCATCCCAAAACTTTCCCTTAATATATCTCTTATCTTTATCTTGGTCATATCATGGTTTGTAGACACCATTTGTCATACCTTCATTATGCCTTAGGTCTCGAGCCCTTCTAACATCATCTGATATTTTGTCTGAATATTGCTTACTCAAGACAAACGCCATTCATAAAAGCATTTTTCAGCTTGAGTCCTTCGAGAATTGTTGAGTACAAAAACGAAGGTCCACAATTAAGCCCTTATCAACCATATCTATTAGAACTCCTGCTTCAAGCATATTTCTTGCAAGTCGGTCCGGATGGTATGCTATTATACCATCTATAAGACCATCCTGAATTTTATTGAGTATATCAGAAAACAGGGGCCGATTTCATGAAATCTTTGCCGACCTCTTCTCCATAACTGTATCAACAACATTTAATTGGTCACGTTCTGCCAAGCTTCTACAGTAGGTTAATTGATCATCAATAGATTTTTCCTGCTTAGAACTTTCATCTGTTGATTTTCGGACGTAAATGATGTATTTCTTAGCTGTTTCTTGGAATATTAGCATAAATATATAAACATGATTAAATAGATATAAACGAGGGTTTATGAATTACTATAAACCCCTTTACAGGTAGCAAAACCTTGCAAATGTATTTCTACAAAACAAGGTTACTAAAAGGAACTTATTTTTTATTTATTTTCTCAAAATCGAGCCTTACTACCTGTCAGTTAATGTTGGTATGGTCTGGACTACCACTGTTTCAACTACTTAGCTCACTATTGGCATTTCGTATTGCCTGAGAAAGTTGTTGGACCATTTCTTTAAGCCAAATATCCATAGGAATATGGTAAAAAATAAAAGTGCCAACTTTCTTCCATTCTATTTAATAATAGGATTATAAAAGTTTTCTGATTAAAATCAGCCTACTTTAGTTACAGATCGCTTCGCAGGGGATACCATCAGAGTCACTGTCTAAACGATTTAATCAGCAAGAATTGAGATAATATTTTGCCTCCTCACAAGTCGTCATCTGGCTACAATAAGTCTTTGCACCACAAGTATATGTTCAAGATGAAGTATTCGTAGTTGTTGGTCCAGGTGTTACAATTAGCTCATCATTTGTTCCTTTCTTTCTGTTGCCTGCGCAAGTAGATGTTGACCATAAGCCAAGATTTAAATTCTTGGCATTCTGCTCAGCACTTTTATTCTCCGTTTGATACTTATAGGGTTTATCGTATGTATATTCAAATGCATAACCATCTGCGATCATTTGTGTATTGATGTTTATACCATTATAAAAAATATATGCTAAGGTGCGGCCATACTTGTCTGTTTCCCCTTGGGAAGGATCTTTTTCTATAGTCAGTGCACTGGCATTATTCAACAGGCTCTTTAAATGCTCAGATGCCTGTGCTCCAAAACATTCCACATATCCATAACGAGATGTATTAGACTCAGGAGCATCGAGACCAATCATTCTTATTTTAAGAGTACCATAGTTTACAGTATCTCCATCAATAACGCTGATTTTACCATTTTCATTCTCTGGCATTTTTACGCCAGATTTTGATGAGAGTATTTTACTTCCAAATACAAAAATCTCTGCACGTGTTGCAAGACGATTAGGATAGAATTTGTATGCTCCCAATACTTGAGCTGTTCCGGGTATTTCAATGCCTGCATTTTGGACCTTCTCAAACAGATCCTTTTGCCATTGTGTCGCATCTGTATCAGATACAGTGAAAGTATTATTACCTGTTGCAGATATTCCAGATGCCTTAAAGAGTATGGCAAATGCTTCTGCTCGAGTAATTGAGTCCTGAGGCCTTGCTTTGGTATTTGCACGAGAAATGAAGTCATTCTCTGAGGCTAGCTCGATCGCACGACATACCCAATCCTGCTTTACGGTATCGGTAAAGTACTTTCGACAGCTATAATCTTCCGGTAGTGTAGTTCATTTGATTTTTAGAGCGGTTCCGATAACTTCTGCTCGAGTGATTTTGTCATCAAAACGATAGTCTGCATCAACTGATTGTGTCATTATGATACCTTGTTGAGCAAGAAACTGAGCCGATGAGAGGTCCAAGTTTGTATATGCTGTAGCTAATATGGGGATCAAGTACATGCAGGCGAACAACTTTTTCATAGTAGAAAAGTTAGAAAGTAGAGACGCCAAAAGCTATTTATGATTGGTTGCTGGCAAACAAAAAGGGAGGATCAGTCCCCTTAGTTCGCCAGAACCAGACCTATTTATATTGCCTAAGCAACACAAAAAAGGAAAGAGGATATGATCCCCCCTTTATATTGCTTAGTAAAAATACAAATAAGGCCTGTAAATAAATCTAGTTCTGGCTTAGCCATTCTATGACTCTCAGAAAGAAATCAATTTATCTATTTCTTAGATTTCTTTTTGTTTTCTTTTTTATTCTTTCTCTCTTCAGTTTTTTGATAGATACTACTTAAAATATCAGGAAAGTTTTCTTTTATGTAAGAAAAACTATCCGCATCCGGAGCCTCTGTTTCTATCTTATCTTGAAGATAAGTGTATTTCCAATCTAGTTCTTGGAGTATTTCAGACCAAGCCTGTACATAAACTCTACAGTTAGGTCCATAGTCGATAATACAGTTAGGGATTTTAGCCTGTTTTCTTTCTTCTTTTACCTGCTCATCCAACTCATTGCCAACTATTTTAAAAACCCACTTGGTTCTATCCTTATCAAATCTATGGTCACTATAAACCTGAAAAGCATATTTTTTCAATTGACTTATTTCTTTATCAGAAATAACAAGAGAAGGACGTTTTAATTCAACTACTAAGTTCTCAATGCAACCCATACTAGTCTGAGCATATTGCCTAGAAATACATAAATCAGGTCTATCTTTAGACAAGTCAGTCAAGGCAACTTCATCAATTAATTTATCACGCCCTAAGCTTTTAACATGATATTCTAGTACATCTCTCATATTTCTATCACTCGTACCCTCTGTATACCCATCTCAGAATACCCAAAGCTCTTTTTCTAGAATTTTATGTATATGTTGTCTTTCTAATACAGATTTTGAATAGGTGGGGTCCTGTATAATTAATCGCAATTCTCGAATAAAAGATATTTTATCAGCAACAATTCTTGCCAATTTTATGATATAGGGGAGTCAGTACTGGTTTATAACTCCGTCTAAATGTTCAATCTGCTCGTCTTCCATTGCTAAGACATTTTTCATGATAGAGAAGACTGAGCTCACATCTCTTTCAATCGCCTCCTTGAGAAGATTTGTAATTAGCTGTTTAGATTGAATGCTATTGCTCGAAAATTTATCAACACTAGCAACTTGATGTAGGATAATATCATAAATTTCACGCTCTCTTTCTTCCACAACAGTTTTTGGCTCTCAATGGTAAGGATAAGCTCATTCTGATTTTAACTCATCTACAGTCTTTCTAGATTTTTTAGCAAGTATTTCCCTATAAAACGAAACAACTCCGCTATTTACCTCGGAGCTAATGGCATCAAAAAGAGGAGTACCGGTTAATAGCTCAAAGGAGTTCTTATTCTCATCTATATAGTCACCATTTATGTATACTGAACATCCGAAGTCTTTTTTTTGAAATCAAAATCTTTTATCAGCATGAACTACACTAAAATCTTTACTACAGAATAGTCTTTCGCCTATAGATTTATCTTTCCAATGAAAAATCTGCATTTTAAAGTCATATTTCTGTCAGCTCTCTTCATCAACAATCTCTATTGCTTTATCTATTGGAGGACATTCTAGTGCATCATTAATATTTATTAATCTCCCATCAACTCTGATTTGTATATTATGAGCTTCATATTCTCTTAAATAGGGCGCAAAATGAATAGTTAGCTCTTCTATAAGCTTATTTGTATCAAATTTATCTAACAAAGTTTGACTAATTTGGGTAACTGAGACAGTCATTCAGGTCTTTTCACCTGCAGGAAAGCTAATTTCATCTGTTTTAGTAAACCCCTTTTTACTGTTCTCGTTTATTATCTTAAAACCTACAACTTTTCCTGTAGAGTCTTTATACTTACTTTGCCACACTATAGAAGAGGCTATATTTATGATGTAAACTCTTCATTCTCAATTTTTACCGATCATTCTCCTTCAAGAGTCTGTCTTTTCAGTACTTCATTTCCAAGAGGGTCATATAGTTCAAAATGCGCCATCTGCCTGAATGCGTGATAAACCAATACCATCATCCTCTACAGTAAAACCTATACAGCTACCCATGGGATTTTTTTGGAGGGTAATATTTATATTTTTAGCATCTGCGTCGAGTGCATTGCCTATAATCTCTACCAAAGCCCTTTTAATCCCTTTAGAATAATTCTTCTTTAAATACTCCCCTGATACTTGGAGTTCTATTTCATTATTATTAGTAGTTTCGCTCATATTTTCATCTTACTTCAATTCTGTAACAATCCAAGTCATATTCTATTCCCTAACGATTGTTTTAAGCGTTTTATAAAGTCTCGAATTGCCTAGTTTGGGTATGTTGAGAAAAAGTACTCAGCAGTCCAGCAGAGAAAACTCTGCAAGAACTCTTAATTATACTGATTACCAGGCCAAAAGAAAGGTATTAGGCTTTGTTTCTGATTTCTGGATGTGATAGAATAAACGTATGGATTTACGAAAGATAGGTCTCTATTTAGCCTGAAAACTCCCTCCTTATTACGGAGAGAGTCAAAAACTGTTCTTCATACGACAGTTAAGGGCGCTAGCATCTCAGCATTACACGAATGAGGAGATAGAATTTATTGATAGACAGGCAAAAGGTGACGATGAAAAATTCTATGGAATGATACTTCAGGATCTAAAAAGTTCTTCTCAAAGATCTTTTGGAGAATTTGTAAGTCTTTTATCATTACCCGATGATATAATCTTGCCCACGGAAGCGGATAGCTCCTCTACATCTATTGTAAGGGAAAAAATAAATCCGGATAAGGTTATTACCCAGTATATTCATCAGGATTTAAAAGGAATTTTTGCGGGCGCAATAGAGATAGGTAAATTTGATGGTCTTTCTTTTGAAGCAATTAAGATTTTCAACGAGAGATTAAAAACCTATGCCACTAAAAGGTGATTACCTTGATTAAGTGAAAATGAATTAGTTAATACTTTATTTGCAAAAACAGATTTAAATATATTTAAATTTGATCTACTAAGTGACTCATGAAATGCTCAAAATGATGGGTTAAAGGGTCTTATGAATTGATTGTTTAGCTACTTTCGTAATCCAGGTGGTCATGAATTAGGTTTCATAAAAACGAAAGAAGATTTTATTCACCTTCTTTTATTCATTTCAATGCTACTGAAAGTACTGGATGAAAAAGGTATTAGCTAATTCAGAGCCTCCAATAGTATCAGAAATCGGCAAAGCCCTTTATGAGCTACTTGAAGTCTTTCGTGAAATCGACTCAGAAATTAATAAAAAAGAGATACCTTCTCAACTGCAGTCTGTCATCCCTCCAAGATCCTAATGTTACTAATTCTATTCGGGTAGTATTAATTAAGGCGGTTTTGCCCTATTTTACCATGTAACTAACTCCCAAGCTTGGGCATTGTGTAAGGACTGCCCGTCTGAAACGATTGTTTTAAGCCTTTTTAAGTTCTCAAACTGCCTAGTTTGATTATGTTTAGAAAAAAAGTATTCCGCGAGCCATTTGCTACAAAAAATAAAAACACCTATACAGGTGTTTTTTTGTGCATGTTTGAGTCAAAATATTCAAAAGATATGAGTTCTCGTAGTAGAGAAGAAGTGATTTTATGAAAAATAATTTGCAATTATCTTTTTTATTATTACATTATAAGTGTAGTATTAACACTCATTAAATTAATTGAATGAATACTTATATAAATATATATACAGTTTTTATTAATAATAAGTGTTAAAAATACATTTTATTTTCTTACCATCTCATGTCATGAACAATCAAGTGTATGGTCTGAAAAAATGACTACTCAGTGTATATACATATATACCGTCTACAGATAAATTTCCCTCGCGATACTAGAGCGAGAGAGCAGAGAGAAGTACTGGCTCAACGAAATTCAAAAATCTCCCTTAGAACAAAGTACTTTATCTGTACCAAAGTTACTTTTTGACAATTACGAAATATATTTATATTTAATTTACTTTTTAAACTCTTAATATTATGACAAATTTAGCACACGGAGATGTCGACATGCAATTTGGCTTTACCACTGAATGTCCAGATCAGCTCCCAGTACAAGAAACACTTGAAGTCCTCGATGTCACGACACAAGTTCGAGAGAAATTTCGTGCGGCATGAGAACTGGTATTACGATCTGGTGATCTTCATCAGAAAGATGTACTCTATACACCCTGGCCAAGGCACTGTGAGGTAAATACCAAATGATCTGAGTTTATAGATCCTACTATAGGAGAAAATGATGTCATTCTCTACAAAGGATTCCAATATGATCATCCGTTTAGTCTCTTTGCGGGCCATACACTACGAGAGAAGAAAAACGGTTGGATTCAAAAAGGTGGGAAACTGTGGGTACCTGATAAAAGTGGATATACCATTCTCAATGAAAACGATATTGATACTTTTGTTGGCACATGAGTAGCATGAGAATTTTGTGTGGATACGACTTTGAGCGATGTAGCTCAAATGAACTTGAAGACTTATGCTGTTACTGATGGTATCGCTTTCTTTGATCCAACAAAAAAGAAAGAATTCTATGAAAAATGGCAGGATCTGGGTATCACGCTCATCACTTCTGATAAGGTCGATGCATTACTTGCTCAAAAATAATACTTTATTTCCTTTTTAATTATGCCTACCAATTTAGAATCTCCTCGCGACTATTTCGCTGTAGCTCGTGATGAAGCAGAGATAACCAATCTCACAAATAATGACATCTATAAATTCCTGATGCTTGATTTTATCCTCGCTCGTCCTGAGTTGGCAAAGCTCAAGGTTCGCTGGAAAATGAAAGTCCGAACCAAGGATGTCAAACTCGGCCATGTCATACCAGAATCAGCTCTTCGTGAACAGCTCGATGCTGCTCGCGCTATTTCTGGTGTTTCACAGGCTGATTGCTCATTTCTTCGTGGTATGCTCTGACCAACAGGAGATCGCCTCTTCCAAGAGAAAACTCTTGATGTCCTCTCAACGCTCAAATTGTGTGAATATAATCTAGAGGCTGATGGTATGTGAGGATATGATATTTCATTTGAGGGGACTTGGGTAGAATCAATGCTCTGGGAAATACTTGCTCTCAAAATCGTTAACACCCTCTACCTCTACCATAAAATTAAAAAAGAGAAAATCTCAAATGCTGAGTTTACACAGATTATTACTGAGATGAGAAGTAGGCTCTTCAAGGATGTTGCCCTCATGAAGGATTGTCCTGGTCTCGATATTCGTGAATTTGGTGCGAGGCGTGCTGCGAGTACTGATATTCATCGATCAAACTGTGAAATTCTTTTTGAGATGGTGCCTGATGTAGTCAAGGGAACGAGTAATGTCATGCTCGCTCGTGAATTTGGTTCAAGTAATCCGACCGGTACAAATGCTCATGAATTACGCATGATTCCTACTGCTACAGTAGATGAACCTGATGAAATAATTCGTATGATGTATGATATAGACCGGCAATGGATGCATCATCATAAAGGTCTCGGTATCCTCTTGCCAGATACATTTAGAACATCATTTTACTTTAAAAATGCAGTAAAATATGGTGCTCAAGATGTAATAGATGGACACACCGGCTGTCGACACGATTCAAAAGACCCAATGATAGGTATTCCCGAGTATGTTCAGTGGCTTCGCGAACATGGGAGAGATCCTATGAAGCTCATCAGTATACCAAGTGATGGACTTACAGTTCGGAGTGCGATTGATATCTTTTTGGCTAATCGTGCCAACATATGAAAATATTCAGCAGGTATCGGTACTCATATTACCAATAATACCAAGGGTACCTGGCCTCGAAAAGAGAAACAAGGTGAAAGTCCATTTGGATCATTCTCTGTTGTTATCAAGCCAGATGAAGTGTTTCATCCAGAAAAAAAGGAATGGGTAGGTTGTGTCAAGCTCTGAGATAATCCTGGGAAATCAACAGGGCCATCAGGACGAGTGAAGCTTTTTGAACAAATATTTGGTGATGAAGGTGTGGAAGAGCAGGAGATTCTTGTATAAATTAATCTTATAATATTATGCCCATTAACGCCGTCCAAATGGACATAATCCCTGGAAAACCAGAGGTAAACCTAAAAAATATACAGCGACTTATCGAACAATGAGGCAATAGGGATCCAAATGGACTTCTGGTATTTCCAGAAATGTCTGTACCGGGATATTTCATTGGTGACCGATGGAGGGATTCTACCCTGATGCAAGAATGTCATGAGATGACAGACGAAGTCGTCGCCATGACACGCTGAGGTGTGGGTATCATATTTGGAAATGTGACAGTCGATATGGAGAAAAAATGAGAAAATGGTCGATTTCGCGCGTATAACTCTGCAATTGTTGCTCATGACGGAAAACTCGTAGAAAATGCAGCATCGAAGTTTGTCGGAGCTGGTCGTACGCATAAATCACTCATGCCAAATTACGGTATGTTTCATGATAAGCGACACTTTACTTCACTTCGTCAGCTTGCTCACGAATTGGATGTAGAATTACCAGACATCTTGCGGGCATTTGAGCTCCCCATCAATGGCGTAGATACCAATGTAGGAGTTATCATCTGTGAAGATATGTGGGATGCTGACTACGCTGACAAACCTATCGATATCTTGAGAGAACAAGGAGTGACTCATATGGTCAATCTCTCTTCATCTCCTTTTGGTATAGATAAGGCTCGTGTAAGGGATGCATATCTCGGGCGTCAGAGCAGAGATTTCCAACAATTCTGGTATAGCAATAATGTCGGCCGTGGAGGGAATGGGAAAAATGAACATGTCTTTGATGGTTCGAGTTTGCTCTTTGAAAATGGTGCAAAGGTGATGCAAGCTCCGACATTTCAAGAGGGGATTTTTGAGAGGGAAGCTGGTATATCTGAGGCACCGAGTAAAGGAAAAGAGATTCATGATGCATTGATCTATGCTATTCGTGAGCGTTGGGAGAGTATAGGCAAACCAAAAGTGGTTATTGGATTGAGTGGAGGGATTGATTCTGCTATTTCTGCGGCTCTCTTTGTCCAGGCAATTGGTGCAGAGAATGTCGTAGGCGTCAATATGCCAACAGAATTTAATGGTGCTACTCTCAAATGAGCAGCCGAAGATCTCGCCAGAAAACTCAACATACAATACTATACTATCCCTCTCGGGGAGAGAGTATACATGCTCAAAAATCAGATAGAGACAATCCTGAACAGACCGGGAAGTCTCAACGGTATAGCGTTTGAAAATATGCAAGCACGAGACAGAAGTACATCTATCCTTGCTGCTGTCGCTGGTTCTTTTGGTGGAGTATTTAGTTGTAATGGTAACAAGAGTGAGGTATTCACTGGATATTGTACTCTTGACGGTGACGCTCGTGGATTTATGGCACCGATAGCTGATCTCTACAAGACTCAAGTTCGCTCATTGACGCACTACATGAACCAAGTCTACGGTGATATCGTCCCAGAGACAACTCTCAAAGTGGCTGCATCAGCTGAACTCTCTGCTGATCAGACACTCGATACAGAACGCACAGGGGAGAGTCCATTCCGAGGAGAAAGGGGTGATCCATTTGTTTATCCATACCACGATGCCCTCTATTATCAGCTCTGGGATCTAGAGACATCACCGGCGCAAATACTGGAAATGTACCGTGGTGGTATACTTGCCGCTCGACTTCATCAGAATTACGATGCTCTTGTTGACGTAGTTGCAGTTCCTGCAGGAGAAATACAGGCAGCACATGAGGCTATTGATAGATTGTTGTCAGCAGATCCTCTCCTCTTTATTGCTGATCTCGAGAGGGTGTATGGACTCTTGCGTAATAATTTTTTTAAGCGCGTGCAGGCTCCTACCATCGTCGCGTTGAGTCGTCGACCTTTTGGGTATGATTCTCATGAAGCTGAAAATGGGGTCTATTTCGGACGGAAATATCGCCTTCTTAAATATGAGATCCTCGGTCAGCCGGTACCTCTCGGTGATGGAGCAATTCAAGCTCTCATTCAGACGAGAGGTATACCGACTCAACGCAAGGCTCCTATGTTTGCCCGACTCCCAAAACCAGAAGAGATAGGACAAGAGCTTATCACCTATGTGAGTCGTGGTGGACAGGTTGAGATAGAGTCACGACATGTCATCACAGAGGATATGGTTCTCTGTAGTAATGATGGAATTCTCGGTCAGATTGATGGTAGAGATGTGTACAATGAATGGCCCAGAAGTCATGAGTATTTTGCAGCAAGCTATGGTGGTGCTCTCTCAGACAGGATGCAACCATTTCACAAAAAAGCTGTAGCGACAATCATACCAGCAGAAAAAATATGGACGGAACTCCGCGGAAAACCAGATGAGGACGTCGTCACAGTAGCCGTCTCATGGGGTACTGGCACGATGCAGGTATACCGTGATGGGTATGTATCAAGCGACGGTAACGGTATAGCGAGGGACGAATATATCAAAACATATACTTAAATTTATGACTCACACTCTTCATACAACAGCATCTTTTTGAAATTCTTTGATTGTCACAGGACAGTGGGATTATGAACATAAACCTGAGCTGCGTTCATATCTGGAGAGTGAAGAATTGAGAGTCTTGGCTCAGAAAATCGGTCAAGATGTCATCATAGTCCTCGGTGGGGATGGCGCTATGCTGACTGCTATAGATGCATTCCGGGAGAGAGAATTACCATTTTTTGGTATTAATTTTGGCACTATTGGTTATCTCATGCATCCACGGCAAATCCTCGCAGATGCTCAGCAATTTGAGACGACTGTCCATCCACTTCTCAAAGCACAGATAACTTCAGGCGATAGGATTACTGACCACTACGCATTTGGTGATATCTACATGACACCTGTGCAGGGATGATGAATGTGCATGTACGATGTCTCTGTCTCTCAATCTAATTGATCCAAAATTGGAGCAGAGGATGTCCTCAGCAGTGGCGTCATACTCGCTACGCCAGCAGGATCAACAGGATTTTCTGGAAATCTCGGCGCTGATATCCTGCCACTGGAGAGTGATCAATTTGTCTTGACTCATATTGCAGCTCCTCGAGCACGTCATCTCAGCCCAGTACAGATTCCCTCCACAGATGAGATATCCATAGTAGCGAAGCAGCTAGCTCGACGCCCAGTACTCGTCTACACCGATGGTAGAGTTATTTATGAATCATGATCTCGAGATCTCAGCATCACTGTCAGAAAAGCGAAAAAATCTGTCCATATCCTCATAGCTGATACACATCATGATACATGGCATACACGGTCCCTGCGAGATGACTGATACTCTATACTTTAAAATTGATATGTATGACTAAAAACGAACAACCAATTATTTTTACTACACCAGAGTTTGCTGAGCAGTGAAAAAATCTTGCCGAGCAAACTGGCGGAGAATTCGGGAATAAAAATATGCGCTATGAGAGATTTTCTGACGGAACACCAGATGTAAATATATCTTCATTACGTGATGTTGTTCAGGGAAGAATTGTTCATTGGTTAGGGGACTTTTCCAAGGATACTGAAGTATTTAGGCAGTTCGCAACTCTCGGTGCTATAACACGAAATGGTGCTCGTGCTCTTGAAATTATTTGTCCATATTTTGCTTACGGTACTATGGAGAGAAAAGTGCATGAAGGAGATGTAGTAACGGCGAAATCTATGATGCGTCTTATGGCATCAATACCGCATTGCCGCACATCTAATAATCGAATATCAATATTTGATATTCATGATCCTCGTGAAGAATTTTATAGTGATGATAGACTTTTTATTACCACATTATCCTGGATGACCGAACGGGCCAAAGAACTCCCAGAAGATGCCACTATTGTCTTCCCAGACCTCGGTGCGAAAAAGAGATTTGGTAATCTCTTCTGAGAAAGAAAAAAAGTCGTGTTTGAAAAAATACGCAATCCACAAAATCCAACGGCTGAAGAAAAAGAACTCAGAATTATTGAAGGGGATGAATTCCTAAAAGATGGTAATCTCTACCTCGTTGATGACCTCGTCATGACTGGTGGGACACTCAAGTGAGCAGCACGGATATTGCGCGACAAGGGTGCCCGCACAGTGTCTTCTCTTTTTACCCATCCTGTTTTTCCTGGGGATAAATTTGATTCTTTTTTGGCAGAATTTGATCAAGTCCAGACTTCTGATACTGTCCCTCTTCAGACCGATAAGATCAAGGGAAAACCAAAAGTTATCATAGATTCGATTGTGCCTATTTTGGCTAAATCTCTCAACTCCTAAAACAAATACACGGACCGGGTACAGTTATATTTCTCACCCCAAAAAACTATGAAAAATGAATTGGCTTTTAGTGGAGGGGCATTTGACCCACCACATCTCGCACATATGGCGATAGCCCGACAAATCCTCACAGAATGAAGAGCGGATAGCGTACATATGTGACCAAGCGGTACTCGTCCAGACAAGGCGTACAATGTATCAAATGAGCACAGACGACGTATGATGGAGATACTCGTAGAAGAACAAACTGATCTCCCTCAGGGATCACTCGTTGCTGATTTTGACTTTATCGACGCTGCTCGTGAGAAATCTGCGACACATGGTGTCCATAACTGGTTTGAATGAGAATACAAGGTAACACCCCGACAAGTATTTGGCACTGATGTTATCCCAAATATAGATAAATTCTGGATGCACCCAGAGTGGGTAAAGAAAAAAGCTTCAAAACTGTTTGTACCGAGAGGTGATACTCCAGTAGACTACAGGGGTCTCGATAATTATGGTATTATGCCATTTCGTGCTCGCGAGGAGCTCATGGGATTATCGAGTAGTCTCGTCCGGGCACAAATTCCTCAGGGTAATTTTGCTGGATTGAGTGAAGGTGTCGCTGAGTATATCCTGCGCAAATGACTCTATCTCCCTCCACCGAGTACCAATACTGTCTCTCTCCATGTACCAGATGCTCAGCAAAAACCTCCTACACCTCTTCGCTTCGTGGTTCCAGAGGAATATACCCCATGGGAAAAGGAATTTCCTGAATATAGTCCTCCATTATTTACCGATCAGCATGTTGTGGATGAATTTGATCTCAAGGGCACTGATGGTTGGGCGGATGATCCGAGACTGCCTGAAAAAGAAAATATAGAATTCCACAGCTATACATGACCTCTCCAGCGCGATGAACAGGGGAGACCTCTGAATCCTCGAGGGAGAACTGGTATCTCTGGGCGATGAGTACTCGGCAAGTGGTGAGCCAATTTTGCTGCAGACCCCATCATTACCAGGAAAAATCCACAGACTGATCAGCTCGAATTGCTCGTTATTCTCCGAGACGATGTCCTAGAATGGGCACTTCCAGGAGGCATGACAGATTATGGAGAATTTGCTTCTGCTACTGCACGGCGCGAACTTGGCGAAGAAGCTGGTTTGGATATTGATTTTAGTCATGCGCCTATTGTCTACCAGTGATATGTTCGTGATCCGAGGAACACTGATCATGCCTGGATGGAGACGACAGCAGTTCATGTGCATCTCACCGATGAACAAGCTCGCACACTGGAACCAGTAGCGGGTGATGACGCACTTGATTATGATTGGATGCCTCTCATTGATGAAAAAATCGATACACTTTATGCGAATCATAGTGAATTCGTGAGAGCGATGATACAGCAATTTCACACCACAGAAAATCGAGAGATGAGACTTCATGTCGTGACTGCTCCAGATGCTGTGCCCGAGTCACCCCTTCCAAAAGTGTTTCTCGCAGGAAGTATTGAGAATGATACAGCCGTCAATTGGCAGCAACAATTTGTCGAAGAGCTCGCCCAGACACCCTGCCTCGTGATGAATCCGAGACGAAAAATATGGAACCAAAATTGGAGTCAAGATGGTAATCCATTTCTCGAGAATCAGATCAAATGGGAACTAGATTGTATAGAAATGGCTGATCTCGTGTGTTTTTATTTTGACCCTCATACGAAGAGTCCTATCGCCCTCTTAGAACTCGGTCTCTGTCGCAATAAACAAAATGTACACATTTGTTGTCCGCCATGATTCTGGAGACGAGATAATGTCCTCGTCACCAGTCGTCATCTCGGATATACCATTCACGAAGAAATAGAGAGCTTGATGGATGTTATAAAGAAACATTCTCAAAAATAAGCATGAAAAAGGATCTACAGTGAGGGATATTGCATAATCATTCTCCAGTGTTTTAATTTTTATTTATCTTCACATTATGCATTTTCCTCTATAATAAGCGTATTTATAACACTTTTTTATGCAGCCAGATTCTTCTATTGATCTCTTTCATCTCCCCGTGCCTATTCCAGCCCTCGACATCGTCATATTCACTATCTATCGTGATGAGCTGTGTGTGATACTCACTGCCCCGACTCATGTCAATGCAAAGGGTAAAAATGTACTCCCCGGTAGTATCCTCACAGCGTGACTCACTCTCGAGCTCTCGTTTGATAAAATACTCCAAGAAAAAACAGGTATTACCGGTGTGTACAAAGAACAGCTCGCCACTTTTGGTGATCCTCACCGTGATTCTCGCGGGCATGTCCTGTCGATTGTGTATTATGCTCTCATAAATACTGAGATGTTTCTCCAGGGTATTGATATGACCAAAGTCACACTTCTGCCTCTGCGAGAGGTCTCATCTGAGACGGTAGCCTACGATCATGCTCACATCATCCATTATGCTCGTCAGAGGCTCGAATGGAAGATGGAATATAGTACGATTATCCGCAATATCCTCCCACTTCAATTCACACTCTCCCAATTTCAGCATATGTATGAGGTCGTTTTTGGTCGTGCATTTGATAAGAGAAATTTTCGTAAACGACTCCTCTCTCTCTGAATCATCAGTCCAACCGGCGACAAAAATACGACTGATTCGAAGCGCCCAGCAGAGTTGTATAATTTTATGAACGATGATATAGTCATCGCCTCCATGATTAAATAGCCAAAAAACTATTTCTTCATCAAGACGAGTATTCTCTTTTTACCATTTTCGATGTCTCCTTGCCCTACTGGGACGAGGTCATGTAGCGCATCCATGATGACAGCATGCGAGTATGGGAAATTTTCTCCGAGCTTGGTACCGACATCGTTTGTGTAGAAATACTTCTCGTCATATCCACGGATCACGAGCATGTGATATCTCGGACCACCATTGGTGAAGTTGCTATTTCCGAGCTTTTTTCCAGCGAAGGGAGCCACGATAGGATTGCCCTTTGCGAGCTCTCTCTTCATCTGGTCTACCGTTGGATTATCGATGATTTTAGTCTTTCCAGTTCCGTAGAAATCCTCATACACCTTGGCAGTTTGCGCCACCGATGTATCTATGTAGGTTCCGAATAATTTTTCCTCCAATTTTGTCATGGCGAGGACGTCATCCTTGAACTGAGATTTTGACACAGAACGGTCAGTAAGATAGTATTCAGCTAATATGAGACTCGCTTCTTCGCAGGCTTCTTTCCAGGGGAGATTCCAATCTCCATCTGGTGCTTGAGCGTAGAAGGGGATTTCCAGGTTAAGGCTTTTTGGTACAGGGGCATTGGTATCTTCTGTTGCTTCATCCACTGTTTTACTGTCTACATTAGGCTCAGGGAGATCATCCAGAGTATCCTTGTCGACGAGTATTTCTGGTCCATTACTGTCTTCTGTATTTACTGAGGGTCACTGTGAAGTGGCACCACTCTGTAGTATACGCTCCTGTATCCACGGAAATGCTATGAGAAACACAGCACATGCTACCACGGCAGCTATTATGAGCGAAGAGTTTTTGTTACTTTTCATATAAGAACTGGTTAAGAAGGATTCTCATTATACTCACCAATACTTCATTTCAAATTCTCATCACTTTATGCACTCCCACCCTCATTTATTCGGCCTTTTTGCAGGTGTTGCCCTATGACTCTTTCTGCCTATAATAGTCAGATGGTCGAACAGCAAGAATACGATAATCAGTCATGAGAACAGACGGAGCAACCAGTACAGCAAACACCTGATACTGCAGCGCCTCTGCCTCCTGAACAACGCAGCACTCTCGAATGAAGGGGAGGAGTCGGTATACTCATACTCCTATTCCTGCTCGGTCTCTGGTATCTGCTCTCTGGTGAAGCTGAGCCCAAATCATCAGATACCCCAACAGATTTTTCAACAACAGACCTCGGGTCATAATAGTCTTAATGCATCTTACTATGGTAGAAAATCAACAACAAACAGGCGCACCACAGGAAATACAAGATGCTAAAACTGTGATACAAGTAATGCCTCAAGCGCCAGAGCCCCCAGTTCCATCTCTCCTGTCTGCTTCGAGTGTGATAGGGTGAGAGATGCTCGCTATTTTTGCTGCTGTGCTCGCCATCATCTTGCTCATCTGGGCACTCTCTCGCGCACCTGCCGACGATACAACGAGCGACGAGCTCTATGAACCGACCAACACGACAATAGAAGTCCCTGTAGAACCGATAGACGACGAACCAGATACATTTGAGATTATAGACGACACAGATACTTCTGCCGAGCCACAACCACCGTTCGGGGAGTATTAGAAAACTGTTGTTATCTTTTAATTATTTCAGGGACTCCTTTCAGGTATAAATTTCAATAATACGAGACCTGTCTTCAGTGGTTTTGTCTCATTTGTAATAAATTTCGACAAATTCTATAAACTCTACTGTATCAGTAGTGGCATCGTAAACGTAGATAATACGAATTCCACTTTGAGACCTATTTTGTGATAATGATTTACAAGCAAATTTTCGAACTTTATAAATAGGGAGAAGAATTTTTTCACCTAGTCCGTTAATCCTTTCAATATCACCGATACCAAGTCCGGTAGGCTCTTGTTCTAGAAATTTTTGGAATGAAGAAAAATCCTTTTTGAGAGAAGGATACTTCTTGAGGAGTTTTCGAAACTCACGATCAAATATATCGAGAGCACGAAAATTAATCGACATATTCAGGAGAGTCAGTTACTGTATAGTGCTTCGGGTCACGGTAAAAAACCAACTCATAATCTATGGATTCACCTATTTTTTTCGTTGCACGGTATGGCATATCAGTATGAGAAAAATCACTTACTTGTTTCCCTGTCATGTCAGAGAATCGATTTACTACTCTGTCTACTTCTGCAATTTGAGGATAAGTAAACAGATTCATATCTGGTTCACATGCAGGGATAATACGAATCTGTTTATAACCGAAAAACTGTCATTCGAGCATTTGTATCTGACCATCTTCGACCATCTCTCGGAGAACAGTATCCATATCTGTAGGCATAGGTCCCCGGGGAAGCTTTGCATAAACAGTATCTGTGATAGATTCCCAATTTTTCTCATAATAATCAAAATCAGAAAAGTAGAGGAGTTTATTGAGGAGTATTTTCCCCATATTCGGTTTCTGTCCGCATTTGCTCAGAATATAGAGAATGAGGTTTTTGAGTTTTACATGAGAGTCATTTTTTCTTCATTTCTTCTCTATTTGTTCTAATTTATCGGAAAACTCGGAAATTGAAACTTCAAAAATATTGGCTAGTTTCTCTGCTTCATCATTTTTGAGTGCCCTCTCTCAGAGCTCTATCTGTGAAAGTGTTGGACGCGAAATACCCATCAACTTTGCCAGTTCTTCTTGGGAAATATTATTTTCAGTACGGATTTTTTTTACTTTTTCATTAATCATAAATTTGAATAAAATTGTTTGTTTGCACAAACAATTTTATTCATTTTTTACAAAAATCAATATTTTTTGCAAAAAATATATCATTTAAATTCTATTAATGTAAAAAACCTTACAAAACTGTTGATTTTTTGTAAAATTACTATATCTTGTGTTAGATGGTCCCGCTTAGGTACTACATACGGTTTTCCTTTATGTCTTTTCTCTCTCACAAAAACACCTCTTCTGGTCTAACAGAAAAGGCGCTAATGTTCTCCAAGAATAATCTCAAAGCCACACCGAGGATTATATGGTTTCGTAAGCAGAATCAACTTTATTTCTTTCCCCGCCCAGGATGACAGGGCAAAAACTATGACTCTATATAAAACAGGACAAGAAGCTCCTAAAACTCAAACATATACTTGGGTACAATATGCTGATGGAACTAGAACACCATCTCCGACATTGGAAGAAAGAGAAATTCCTCTTAGTAAGTGAGAAGTATTTCCTCCAATAAATTCATGTGATAAGGGAGCTTGGTGGCAGGATTAGCATTAAAACCCCCCGCAAATTGCGGGGGGTTTTTGCTATGAAGGATCAGGTTTCTGAGGTAATCAATATTCTAATACAAGTTGGTATAAGTCTTCTATATCCCAAAGAAGTAGCTGTCAATTCTTGGCGTTCACGCCACCAATTATTTGTACTCGACTCTGTTCATCAAAATTTGTAAGGGAAACAAGTAAGAAATCATGACATGTTGTTTCCGTTCAATCAGAAGCCAATTTTTTTGCCATAAGACCTGTCTCAATCTGTTTGGCTATATCAGCTATATCATTTTGTCTAATAACTCACTTCTTTACCTGTATACCGAGGTATCTTTGAAAAAGTGGTGTTTGGTAGGGTACAATGATAAAATCATGACCATATTCATCTATCCTTTTCTTGTGTCATCGTGGTACTGCATATCATAATTTCTTAAATATAAGAGGTGCTACAATATTTTCCGTTGCACCAATTTCGTCATATTGCTCAATAATAACTTTGAATTCTTCCTTATTCTTCGGTCTCCATCGTCCATCAGACTGATCGATAGATAAGACCTCACTTGGTATATCCAATTCGTGTAGTATGTTAAAAATATTATTTGTATTCTTATCCGAAGAGTCGACACTTTCGCCCCTTTCAACTCTATTGAGACAGATAGAATAAAAATCCTGAGAATCAATGAGTTTGAAAAAATCATCTGAAAATCATGCAGGAGAGTGTTTCCTAATAAGTTCAATTAACTCTAATTTATCGAAAGGAGCACGGTAATAGGGTGGGAGTTTTCCAGCCAAATAAAGTGATATTCTATTAATATCGATTTCCATATGTATATATTGTACTTTATGTTACTTTGTTTTGCTTGAAAATGAACTAGACTATTTTGGATAAAGCTAACAGTATTACTTCTTATAGCTTTCTTCTTAAAATGCAAAATTATAATTGTTTGTTGAAATTTGAGATAAAAGTATCTATAGTGGGCTTTTCTTGTAAGAAATAATTTCTACCAAAAAACTCAGAAAATTTATTGAGTTTACTGAGATTAACATGGCAGAATTTTATAATACCATATTTTATACGCCGAGCATTTTTTGCTCATCACGCATGTGCTGGATTTATCCGGATGAATAAACCCTCGTAAAGTACTCAGAGTCTCAAGAAATACAAAAATGGATAATATAAAATGAAGTATAAAACTGGATAAAAAAATAAATACAAATTATTCGAGTTTAAAAAAACTGAATAATCTCCATATATATTAAAAAATAGTTTACTTAAAAATATGATTCAAAGAATTATGAGTATAAAATTTAAGATTGTTAGAGCATTTTTGTAATTAGGATTTTTGCTTAAATTTATCTCTAAAAAACCAGCCATACATCACAGAAGTATTAATATTGGCTGAAGTATTATTTCTAGTAAAAAAGAAAATGTTTTTAGGTTTCACAAGAATGTGATTATTGCTGTTAATGAAATTGCTGAAAAAAGAAATTTTCTAATACTAGACATTCATTTTGGTGCATCATTCATAAGAACAAACGATGTTCAAAATGACCAATATAAACTTTCTTTAAAAAATCATAAGTTCCACAATCATAGCTGATAGAGGATATAAGTTGTTATTGAATTATAGGTAAGAATTATGAAAATGATCTGAAAAAAGAATTTTGAAAATATTGGTTTGATAGATTTTCTTATCTCTTTATTCAGGAGAAAAAGAAACCCTATAATTCATATCCACACTAAGACTGCCCTCTCCCTATTATTGAATTGAGGCCAGATATTGAGAAGAATTTCCTCCATAATTAAATCTTAATAACCCCATCCACCTCCTGCATCACCCTCGCAGTCTCAGAAAGTGCCACAATCATCCGCTGATAGTGCATGATGTCATCATTGGTCAGAGTGCGACTTTTTCGGTCTTTGAGCCATTTCTGAGCAGGCATATATCCTCCAATCGGATGAGTCCAGACAGACTCAGCTACACCACCGAAGTATTGCGTTGCATTGATAAATACTTTTTCATCGACATATTTCACAGATTCCACGACATTATCTCCCGCGACAGGATATGAAGTGATAAAATCCTCCACTTTCGAAGATTCCAAGAGATGCAAAGCGCGAAGCTCTCCGCCAAGGGCAACAAGTGCGAGGAAACTCTCACGATCTCGTGGATATGGCACACGTGGAAAATCTATTTTCAGAAACTCTTTGTATTTCTCGCGATACGATGGTGAGTGAAGTACAGCATAAATATAATCCAATATCTGCTCTGGTGTCGTTTCTCCAACAATTGCATTAATCTCTGACCAAATAGTCTCGTCCAGATTCGGTGTCCGTGCCTGATTTTCTAAATTCTCTAAATCAGAGTAGAGATAGAGAGGAAATTGAACTTCTCCTCATCGATAAAAATTATTAAAATCTACAATATTATTTGAGATAGAAACAAGGTTCCAGGATTCACTTCAAGTTACCTGTCACTGACGACCTACAAGAAGGCTTGTATTATTTTTATGAAGCATATGTTTCATAATTTCATACCTTGGAGAATTTATCCAACATTCCGTTTTCTTAGTGTAATACATATACCTATTATCAAAAGGTCTATATGCAATTTTAGTTGGCTCATTGTTTGATGCTTCTAATAATTCTTTCACTCTATCCTCTTTTTTACTCTTTCTTTGATCTTTAATATCAAACTCAGAATACGGATTCTGAGATGTTAAAATTTTTTGTGTAACTTCATTCAATTCCTCAACACTGTAATGAATTGCTAATCTATCTATAGCTGTAACAATTCCTGTAACATTAACATGAAATAAATCATTTAGATGAATTCATTTTTGATATTCCTCATCAAGCGACAAGTCTTTTGGAATAAAGAAATAATACGGTGCTTGTGGCAGGATTTTTACTGATGTCTCAAGTGTATTTTTTTCAAGCCAGTCGTATTTCGTATTTCTTTTTCCATACTGGTCTATATGGAGAACTTCGGCACATTCTCCAGCTTTTTTCTTACCAGTTTTAACGCCGATAAATACTGCGGTTCACGCTTGAATATCAAACACATTTTCATCCTTAGTCCCATCAAGTGCAGTTTCTCTTTTTTTACCATTCCCGTGCAAGTCAACAATATAAATATGGTCAAATGTTTGAAGAAGATGCCATCGCATACCTCGAAAAGTTGGGTTATCGAGATAGCCATGATTGGTGATAAATCCTAATACTCACTCTTCATTTTTTTCTACGAGTGATTCTGCGAGTCGGAAAAATTTCACATAGTCATCTTGAAGCCAGTGTTTCTTTTCGCCGAAATGTTCTCCATTTACATATTTGTAATCTTCGATTTTCTTTGATATCCATTCACCATTATTTGTGGAGATGCCACTGTATGGAGGATTACCGAGAATCACCATAATCGGTTTATCAGCTTTTACTTCATCAGCATATTGCCCCTCTCGTGTGATACTCTCAGCGAGTCCGAAGAGTGTCCCTTGAGTCTCACGATTGGTCTTTGCTTCTTCGAGAGAGTTGGTGAGATAGACTTGGAGACGCTGGTCGAGTTCGGGGACACCTGTTTCTGCGAGAGTGAGTCAGAGCTTGAGATGTGCGATAGTGTAGCTCGCCATCATGAGTTCAAATCCGTGGAGTCGTGGGATGAGGTCATTTTGGACATACGATGGCCAGATACCTGCTTGGTCTTTCATGCTTCCGTGAATATGTCTGATGACTTCATTGAGAAATGTTCCTGTACCTGTGGCAGGGTCGAGAATTTGCACACGATGGACTTCTTCAGTGAGGGGCTTCGTCGACATTTTTCCTCGCTTGTCTGTCACATGTCCCATCGTCTCGTGTTTGATTTTGGTCGTATCAGCGAGTCCTCGTTTCAGTCAGAAATGCGTCTTCAAGATATCGTCTACTGCTCTCACGATAAATCGTACCACTGGTGCAGGTGTATAAAATACTCATCGCTGTTTTCGCATACTCGCATCATATTCTCCGAGGAAGTCTTCGTAGAAATGAATCACAGGATCGTGTGTCTCAATATCTGCTTTTTGGTAGAGTCCGTGCATAAGTGCTCGCACATCAGCATGTGCGAAAACATCACAGAGCTCATCCACGATATATCAAAGTCTCTTTTCGAATCATTCACCCGCTATATGGTCGAAGAATTTTCTCAGAAGCGGATTACTCTTTGGTACGAGGTCACGAGCTTCACTCCGTGTGAAATTTTCTGGTGTTGTATCATTGTATCGTGCGACGAAGAGCCCATACACGAGCGTCTGAGCGTAGAGGTCTGAGAAGTGATGATAGTCGAGATCGTGCAGAATTTCCTTTTTGAAAATATCATAGAGTGCAAATATATCGGCATATTTTCCCGCTGTACGATTTTCTTCGGTGAGCATCTCGCGGAGATTATCACGAATACGGCGAGCCTTGCCTCACATGATTTGCGCGAGATGTTTTGATGAACGAATTGAATCAACTGATTCAGTGAGAAATGCAGAGAGTGTATCAACAAAAACACTAAATTTTTCTTCATGGAGCTTTAAAGCGCTTCCATCTTTTGTCGCGAGAACAACTGGCTCACCATAAGGCGAACCATTTTTGAAAAATCGAAATTCTATACCGTTTGTGAGTATGAGTCGTGCATATCAGAAGTATCTCGCGAGCTGTTCACTCTTTGTCGTCTTTTCGAGATTAACATGGATATCCTTTGCTTCGCCATACGCTACTGGAAAGAGCTCAGTTCATTGACCTGAGAGGAAAATAAAATCTGGCTTTCCATGTTCACTTCCCTTTGGCTCGTTGATGACATTATATTTTGTGAGGGCGACAAAGAGGTCTCGGAGTTCAGGACGATAACTATGTTCTGTCGCATGACCTGAGGCGAGAGATTGGGAGACTTTAGAGAGATACGATGCAATTTGAGAAGACATGTACCGATTATATCCATTCCCCGCTTTTCTCAACGCAATAAATAATTTTTCTCTTTGTGTTTATGTCGTTCTCCTGTCTTGACTCGCACTACTGGTATTTGACAAATATGTATTTATTATATTATAATTTTAAATTATTGTCATGACAACATTGCTTCAATTGTCACCAGAAAGAGAAACAGGGGATTCGGCTCCTCCGAGAAGACGAAAGCGTCGAGGCGGTTCGTGAGATAAGCCACAGAAGTATATTTTTATCTGCTGAGAGAGCGATGAATCTATTGCTGAAATCGACAGCCTACTAGGGCAAGCAATAGCTGGTATTCGTGAGAGAGTCCAGATTCTGACCTATACCGATCCAGAAGAATTTGAGCCAGATATACAGCGCGCTCTGATGAAAAATGTTCAATCAGTTGTTGCCATATGTATACGATTAACGCCAGATACTGTCGATGCTTATTTTCGTATTATGTGTTCTCTTTTGACACAATTGTTGCCAAAATTTGATATACAAGAAAACCTTATAGATATGCGAATAGTGCTTTTTTGGCTCTATACTTTTTGATTAGAGAATGAAGCGTTTGAGCTTTCCCATACAAATCATGATGCATGGGATGATTTTCTGACTCTTCGTGATGGTCATGATCAATCTTCTCATTTTATACTTCAGAAATTCAAAAAACCATTTTTTGATCTCAATTGCCCCTCAACTGTTTTTACCCTTGGTAAACTTGTCTGATTCAGGCTAGGCCTTTAGTTTTATTCTTTCACGGTTGGCTCTACCGCTGGTTCTGTACTGTAGATGATGGGATCCATCGGTCCTATTTGTACTTTTTGTACGAATGATTCTACGAGGGGGATGACGATGGTATTGGGTGCGTAGCCTTCTGTTGGAGGATTTTTGACAGGGAAGATGTAGGCGGGGACGAAGTATTCTGTTGTTTTGCCATTTTGCCATTCTCCATAGATGTGTGTGTAGCCGAGAGTCGGTTCTCCGAGAGTGAGGTTCACGACTTTTCGTCCTTCATTTGCTCTCGTGTCTGTATTGATATATCGTCCGCCATTTTTTATCATCTCCTGGAGGAGCGTGAGGTCTTGGATAGTCTTGTAGGATGATTTATTGAGTGTGGATTTCTCGATACCGTACATGCCCGTGATACGCTTGCTGCGGATGTCGTAGTTGAGTGTGAGGCCTTTGTAGCTCCCACCTTCTTGGTAGATAGTCTGGCTATCGAGGAGGAGCGGATAGGTGACGGTGTACATATCTGGTACCATCTGTTCTCCGCCCATTTCTGCGCTTCGAGCATACCATATACGCCATGAACTGTCGACCTGCGGTGCGCCGTAGGCACTCATATCTATCCGATATTTCTGGATAAAATTATTGCTCGCAGAAATGATAGTGCTGTCCGTGGGGATATCTGATTCGGTGAGTTTTGGGAGGGGAGTACAGCCGTTTTGATTACAGACTGGTTGTGGCCATTTGAGATAATTCTGGTACATGTTGATGGTCCCGTTGAGGAAATCGACATTGAGCATGTAGCCGTAGTCTCTGTCTTCTGTCAGTGTGACATTCGAGAGACCGAGATTTTCAAATGCTCCTGTATCGATATCTCTGATGGCGAGATTTCGGACGATCGCGCGAGTATCGCTGCTATTGAAGGGGACATTTTCTTTTCTGTAGACTGGGAGTTCTGCCGTGGGGAGAGTGATATCGCCCTCGTAGCTGTAGGTGTAGAGTGGCATGTCTACGGGTGGGTATATCATAGCGTCTGGTGCCATCATCTTTGACGAGACAGCGTCGGCATTGCCCAGTGATCCGCCACCACCGCCTCCTCCACTCTGTGATCGTGCGCTTGTTTGTGGCTGACCAGCAGGTATCTCTATCGTGCCGAGTGATTCTTGACCGACTTCTCGGACTGTGTTTTGAAATGAGAGCAGTGGTACTTCTGCGCTTTTTGTTGCTGTGTTGGAGGTAGCAATCCAGACACCGGCGATGAGACAGAGACTGAGGGCACCTGCGACAGGCATCCAGCTCCACCAGTATTTTGGTGTTTTTTCTCCCATTTCACGCTCGACCTCGAGCATGATTTGTCGTCTGAGCTCGTCACGGAATCATGCGTCTATCGCCACCTCTGGGCGATTTTTTATCATCCGTTCGATGATTTTCTGTATTTCTGATTCCTTTTGACGGAGATCAGGGTCGAGAGCATAGAGCTCTTCGAGGATGTCGTTAGTATTGACTGACATAGGAAAAAAGAAGTGAAAAAATAAAGAGGTAGGTAATATTTGCGGATATTTTTGCCATAGTGCGGGAGACTATTTTTTTGGCATTTGCGACGCTCTCACCGGTGATCTCGCTGATCTCGGCATATGAGAGTCCGCCCCAGATCCGCATGGTGAGAAGTGTCCGCTCTCGCTCGGTCAGCGTCTGGAGGAAATCCATGACTTCGCTGAGCTTCGAACTGTTATCTATATCCTGGCCGATATCCGGGCTGTATCCGAGGTCGTCGTTCAGCTCTTCCGTTTGCTGAGAAGAGCGACTATCATCGACCATCGTCGTGTAGGCGATACGGTAGATCCATGAGAAAAATTCACCTTCATGATTGCCACGGAATCCGCTGATACGGCGTAGAGCCTTCATATAGGTGTCGGCGACGATGTCCTGGGATTTCTCGTGATCTCCTGTCCTGTGGTAGATGAAGCGGTACACTCGGTCGTAGCTCATATCATAGAGTGCGCCAAATGCATCGAGTTGACCGTTTCGGATTTTTCCGAGGTGGAGTGCAAACATAGGGAATATGAAAAAATTCTCTCACAAAGAGTATGACGAAATTGTATGCAAAAGGTGACAAAAAAATATCTTTTTTGTGAGACAAACTTCCAACTCTCGAGTATGAGACGAAAAATGTTCCCTTTTTCTGTTTTGACGATATACTTCTGCCAATCCTAAAACTTTCTTCTCATGTTTGATTTTTGAATCCTCGGAATGAATGCGAGGAACCTCCTCTACATAAAGAAATTTAATCACAAGAAATCCATCTCTCTCGCGGATAGCAAGATAAAGACGAAGACGTATTTGTCTGCCCGAGGTGTGCCATTTGCTGAGACATTTGCTGAGATACATTCAAAGGCGGAACTCCAGGAGTGGAATCTGGACACTTTGCCACAGCGATTTGTCGTGAAGCCCAATGAGGGGAGCAAAGGAAACGGTATTCTCGTTCTTGAGCGCAGGGATGATGTATTTTGTTCGCAGGATCGTGAATATTCTGAGGCAGAACTGAGAGCACATATGATAGACATATTGGACGGAGCCTACTCTATATCAGGCGGATATGATGTCGTCCTCATCGAGGAACAGCTTTTGCCGGATGAAGGATTTCGACACTTTTGTCAGTATGGCCTCGCGGATATCCGTGTTATCGTCTTTAATCTCGTACCTGTTGCGGCGATGGTGCGTGTGCCGACCGCTCTCTCTGGCGGCAAGGCCAATCTCGCGCAGGGTGGGGCGGGATTTGGCATCGATGTGACGACCGGGGAAGTACATTCGTTTTTTCAGCACAAGATCCTGCATCATGATATATTCCCTGAGAAGTATCGATTTCTCCGTGGTAAAAAAATAGGCTACTGGAATGATATCCTCCTCTACTCATCGCAGATTCAGATATTTGCCAATCTCGGCTATCTCGCCCTGGACTGGGTCATCACACCGACGGGTCCGAAGCTCCTGGAAATTAATGCTCGTGCGGGACTCGAAGTGCAAAATGTGAACGGTATCGCTCTGCGCTCTCGTCTACGAAAAGTCGAAAATATCCGTATCACTGATCCCGTGAAGGGCGTAGAGATAGCGCGCTCACTCTTTCATGAACAACCACTCTTCCAGATACAAGAAGACAAAATCCTCTACCAAAAGCAAAAATGATGTGTCCGTACAGAGAGCATGCGTCATGAAAATATCGATATTATTGTCGACCTCGATGCTCCGTGTACGCGGGGGAGCGCTGATTATCTCGAGCAGTCTGGTTCACCATTTTTTGTGACAACCTACGATGGTGCTGAAGTGACCTTGTCGACGATTGCTATTGATGCGACACTTCCGCCTCAGACCCTCGTCCTCTCTGGTCAGGATATTCCTGAGCACTTCGTGAAGCCTTCTGTTTCACCACAATACGATGTCGTGTACCGCTATACCAAATCCAAGTGGCCGCAGACCATCATCGATATCGATGACACGCTCTACAAGATGGCAAAGAAAGTGAATCTCTCGTACTTCCTGAAGCCTATTAATTACTACCAGGAGCTCGATACTTTTATCTCTTCTCAGGGGCTCTACAACCCTGTCTTTCAGTATGATTTTCCTGAGCGTCCTGTGTTTGAAAAATTCGCCCAAGATGCTGCCTCTCTCCGTGATGTCATAGCGTCTATTGGTTCTGGATATGCTGCTGTATCACAATTGTTTTATGAAAAACTGGCTGAGCTAGAATACAAATCAGAGCTCCTGCGTGGCTATGCTCGTGAAAATCCTGTCGCTATTCGTGATGCCAATATCGCACTCTTTGGTGACCTCAATGACTCACTTTTTGCCCTCGCAAAGGATAAGCTCACCACTATGAGTGAGGTTCAGAAAATACAGAAAAAAGTTCGTGGAAAGCTCCTCACTCCCGAAGAAGTCCTTCACGCGGTGGCTGCGTATTGCCAAGAGCACAACCTCTCAGATATACCAGTCGCTATTCGGGACAGAAATTTCTCACGTATATCCATCACGTATGGCAAAAATATCCGTATCAATATCTCTAAAAATGCTCGCATCTATGCTCAGGAGCTCCCGGCTATCCTCGCTCATGAGGTAGGTGTCCATCTCCAGCGTCATCTCTCGGGTCAGTCTCTGGGGCTTCGGATATTCCAGTATGGAACAGGGTTTTATCTCCAGGATGAGGAAGGGCTCGCTATCTATGAATCCCTCAAACATCTCCCAGAGGAATATGAGAAAAATGCCATGTACATCAAATACTATCTCTCCTATATGGCAAAGACGATGAATTTCGCTGACCTGGCACGCCTCATCCAGTCTCTCTATCCAGAGAAAGCGCAGGAGCAGATTTTTTCTGATACTTGTCGCGTCAAGCGGGGAATCAAGCATACACAGAGAACTGGTATTTTGGGATATATGAAGGACTCTATCTACCTCCCAGGATATCTCAATATGAAACAATGGATTGAGTCTGGCGGCGATCCATATATGCTCTTTCAGGCAAAGATAAAAATCACGGATATTCCTCTTATGAAATCCTTCTTCAATTAAAAATATGGAAAAACTTCACATCTCTTCGTCACCTTCATTTTTTGCCTCAGTCGCTTACAAATCAGTAAACTCCTATCATCAAAAAATTTGCTTTCTCGACCTGTTCGTTTTTACACATTTTTAACTTTTACGCCTTCTCCCTATGAAAAAACTCCTCTCCCTCTTGCTCCTCCTACCATTCTTCACTCTGGCACAAACACCAGAAGAAGTGCGAACATACAATGCCGCTGATTGTACATTTCCTTTTATTCTCAGAGGTGATGCTGATGTCCGTAATGAGACGACGCGTGACTACATCGTGTCGCCAGAGGATAGTGCACTCGATATCCAGAAACGCGTGACCTATACACTCCAGAAGGGAACCAGGACTATTGAGACTGTGGTTCGAGATAGGTATTCGATTTATTTTGAAGAAACGGGTGACTTTACCCTGACAGCTCGTGTCCAGTATGGTGAATCATGTGATGTTGTCTTTACCAAAAAAATCAGAGTCTTCCCGTTTGCTATCGCCTATGTAGGGGATACAGAGAAGATGAAAATACCGGTTTCTGGGGATTCGACTTCGAGTTCTTTTGTGTCTGATGCTCTCCGTGAGCGAGATATCCTGTTCTCTGGTCTCACGCCGCCGCCATCTCAGGGCTCCATCTCGTTTCAGGAATTCGACGACTTTATCACCAAAAATATCGGGATGATAGAGGATAGTGATGTGGTGATTATCAATTCTGTGAATTTTCTCTCGCTCTTCGACTCTCTCGGTAAAATAGTCAAAAATTCTGACCTCAAATCACTTTCTTCAAAGCGTATATTTGTCGTCTCAGATATCAATGAGTCATTTCTCGCGAAAATACTTGGGCAGTCTATCGGACGCCTCGGTATCACGGAGGTCTCTCTGGTTGAACCTTCATGACTCTTTGAGCTCCTCCTGCAGATCACGCCAGAAAATCTCTCTTTCGGGAAATCAGTGTCCTATTCGACCGAGACATTTTCGTATTCTCTCTCACGATTTCTCGAATATCTCCTGTATTTCGGATTTTGATATAGCTTTCTCGGGTTCCTCCTCAAGGTTGCTATAGTGTTGCTCGTTCTCAACTTCCTCAAGCAGGCTGTCGGAGTGCATATATTTGCTATCTATAATCCGCTCTTTCTCGCGTTGTGTTTTGCGGTATTTGGCATCGGACTGACTTCAATATTCCTCTTTATAGCCTTTCTCGCTACACGCGTCATCAATCTCCTCTCGTCCTACATTCCTCTCCTCTACAATACTCGTCGGTCACTCCTCATCACGCTCTATATCCTCCTCTCTCTTATCTTTCTCGGCCTCGATATCATCCTCGGTTGGCAGCTCGTGGACTATGTGGTCTTCTCAAATATCTTTACGATTTTCCCATTCCTCTTCCTCATCATGGTCGCGGACAAGATATTTCATGAAGATATCAATATCTGGAGTCGTGCAGGTATCGTCTCATTCGTTCAGTTTATCGTCATTTCCCTCCTCACCTATCTCCTCCTCTCATCGACGACACTCCAGCAGTTCCTCATTTCCTATCCTGATTCTCTCTTTGCTATATTGCTCCTCAATTTCATCATTGGTCGCTATACAGGTCTTCAACTCTTCGAATATATCCGATTTACTCCTCTTATAAAGAAGCTTCAGGAAGAGGAATAAGAGAGAAATGCTGCAAATCATTTGCTAATTGAGATTTTATTGTTATACTGAGTCCAAGTCACAGTATTACGATTATTACTGGAATTGAGCATTTTGCCGCTATACGCCGCATATATAATACAAACAAGAGTTTCAACTCTCTGGATTGCTTCGTTCCTCGCAATGACAGATACCATCGTGTCTTTCGCCTGAGCAAGTCTTTCCTTAAAAAATTAAGTTAATTAAGTTTAAAAATAGGACCAGCCTCACGCGGTTCTATTTTTTTCTTTTTAGTATATGTTCGATTTTTCGAAACGGTTAGAGGATTTTGAAACTGGTAAACCTACCGGTGGTCGTGGTGCGCGTGGTAAATACAATCGCGAAGAGCGAGCTCCGAGATGAGCAGGTGGCTCTGGCGGTCGTACTGGTGAACGAAAGGGCTTTGGTCCTGGTCATTCAGCGAGTCGTGATGGTGGCACTACTGCCGATCGTCCTGCTTTTGGTGGTGAGCGAAAGAGTTTTGGTGGCCCATCTCGTGGTGCTCCGAGCGCTGGTGGACGTCCTAGTTTTGGCGGCCCTCGTTCTTCATTTGGCGGTGGCGGTGGTCGTACTTCTTTTGGAGCTGGTGCTCCGGGTCGTACGAGCTATAGTGGCGGTGGCGGCTCTCGTGGTCGTAGCGGTGGCGGCGGTCGTCGACTTCCTCCTCAGCCGAGCTACAAACAGTATATGTTTACACCGACAGATGATGCTGGTGAACTCAAATTCGCTCCCTACGAAGTGACACAGAAATTTCATGATTTTGCACTCGATGATTTTATCATCAACAATATTGATAAAAAAGGCTATGAAAAGCCAACAGAGATCCAAGAAAAAACACTTCAGGCTATCATGGATGGAAAAGATATGCTTGGTCTCGCAAATACAGGCTCTGGTAAAACAGCGGCATTTCTCATACCTATATTGCATCGTATGCTCTCTGGTGTGAAGAGTCGTCTCCTCATCATGACTCCTACTCGAGAACTCGCTGATCAGATTCAGACAGAATTCAAATGGATTGCAGCAGGGACATTTCTCCGCTCAGTAGTGGTCGTCGGTGGAGCAAATGCTCGAAACCAAATAATGGATATCAAACGCGGTGTTCACTGTATTGTTGCGACTCCTGGTCGTCTCAAGGATCTCTATGATCGTGGTGTAATCGATTTTTCTGACTATGGCCATGTCGTCCTCGACGAATTTGATCGTATGCTCGACATGGGTTTCATCAATGATATCAAGGAAATCATGGCTATGCTCCCAGCAGAGAAACAAACTGTTCTCTTCTCTGCGACTATGTCTCGAGATATTGAGAAACATGTTCACTCTTTCCTCAAGGAGCCAGTACAGGTGACTATCAAATCAGAACCAGTCGGTTCTCGTGTTGCTCAGGAAGTCGTCTTCTACACAACCGGAATAGATAAGAAGAAAAAACTTCATGACATCCTCGAAAAGGATAAAGAAGGTAAATATCTCATCTTCACTCGTACAAAACGAGAGGCAGATCGTGTTAGTGATGATCTCCGTGATCTCGGTGCTTCTGTTGACGCACTTCACGGTGATAAATCTCAGAATCTCCGTCAGAGAATTACCAACAATTTCCGTACGAACAAAATCCGTATCCTCATCGCGACTGATGTCGCTGCTCGAGGTCTCGATATCCCTGATGTCTCTCATGTCATCAACTTCGACGAACCGGCTACTCGTGAGGACTATGTCCACCGAATTGGTCGTACAGCTCGTGCTGGTAAACAGGGGACTGCTTATACTTTCGTCAAAGGCGGAGAGTACTAGAAAATGCGGAAAAACTTCGTCTGGCTTCGTTACTTCGCTTTCTTACCTCGGTCACTTACATATCACAGTAAGCTCCCTTCGGCTCGAAAGCTTGTTCCTCGCCATACTTGTTTTTGCACATTTTCTTAAGAAGTATGAAATATTTTTATTCGTAATTCGTAATTTCCAAATTCGTAATTTGATTACTCATGTTTCATTTTAAGGTTGAAAATACTGACTGATACGCTCGTGCGGGAGTCCTCGAAACTCCTCACGGGAGTATTCAGACGCCTGTATTTATGCCAGTTGGTACTGCCGCGACGATCAAGTGAGTCACACGCGAAGGAATCTCTCAGATGAAGACGCAGATCATGCTTAGTAATACCTATCATCTCATGCTCCGTCCTGGGGCTGATGTGGTCGAGAAAATGGGCGGACTGCACAAATTTATGAATGTAGACCTACCTATCCTCACGGATAGTGGGGGATTTCAGGTATTCTCTCTTGGTAATCCTCGCAATGGTGGACCTTCACTCGTCAAAACTGATGATGAAGGTGTTGAGTTTCAGTCTCATCTCAATGGTGATAAACACTACATGACGCCAGAAAAGGCTATGGATATACAGTCCCAACTTGGGGCTGATATTATTATGGCTTTTGATGATGTAGCAGCAGGAGGTTCTACTAAAACTCGTGCCCGAGAAGCACTCACTCGTACTCATATGTGGGCAGAGAGGTGTGTCTTACAGTGGCAAAAAAATGAAACGATTCGTGCTGAGAAATGACTCCATCCGCAAGCACTTTTTCCTATTATTCAGGGCGTTACCTACGATGATCTGAGACTTGAGTCAGTTCGCTTCTTGCGAGACCTCCCAACTCTCGGAATCGCTATCGGTGGACTCTCTGTCGGTGAAGGAAAGGAGTCCATGCTCGCCACTCTCGATCTCCTCGCTCCCGAGCTGCCTCCAGAAAAACCGCATTATCTCATGGGTGTAGGAACTCCAGAGGACCTCATTGAAGCAATTGCCCGCGGAGTTGATATGTTTGATTGTGTCCTCCCTACACGACTTGGTCGTCATGGCGAAGCTTTCACTTCCAATGGCTACCTCAGAGTCGATCGGAGCTCGCTCGATGGCTCGATGAAAAAAATTCCCGTCGCACCAGGACTCGAAACTTCCGTCAGTGAGAATTATACCCTCGGATATCTCCGTCATCTGTGTCATGCTGATGAGATGCTCGGTCAGATACTCCTCTCGATGCATAATGTAGAATTTCTCATGCGCCTCTGTGACCGTGCGAGAGAGGCAGTCATCGCTGGACAGTATGACGCTTTTCGGAAAAACTTCTGGGAATCCTATACAGTCTAGGCTTCTCAAGTATCTCCTTGACACTGGACCTTTTTCTATACAATGCTCATGTTTTATCCGCTTTTGCGGATTACCTTTATTTTCTCCTTTTTCCATTATGTCTGCTGTCGAAGACAAACTCCGCAAGATCCGTAATATCGGTATCATTGCCCATATTGATGCTGGTAAAACTACTACTACAGAACGCGTTCTTTTCTACTCTGGTAAGACTCACAAAATTGGTGAAGTCCATGATGGTGCTGCGACGATGGACTGGATGGAACAAGAACAAGAACGTGGTATCACTATCACTGCTGCTGCGACCCGCACATCATGGAAAGGCCTCGATATCAATATTATCGATACGCCAGGTCATGTGGATTTCACTATCGAAGTAGAGCGATCTATGCGTGTCCTCGATGGAGGTGTCGTCGTATTCGATGGATCACAGGGTGTAGAGCCTCAGTCAGAAACTGTCTGGAAGCAGGCTGATAAATATGGAGTTCCACGCATCGCATTTGCAAACAAGATGGACAAGACTGGTGGTGATTTTGAGATGACATTTGCGTCTATCCAAAAAAGACTCGCTGGAAATAAAGTCGTCCGAGCTCAGCTCCCTATTGGTCGTGAAGGTGATTTCTGTGGTATAGTTGATCTCGTCGAGATGAAAGCATATGGATTTAAGGGAAATATGGGTGTCGAACAATACGAACTTCCTTTCCCAGAAGATATGCGCGAACGAGCAGAGGCTGCTCGTCTCGAGCTCATCGAAAAAGCTGCAGAACAAGATGATACCCTCATGAATAAATACCTCGGAGGAGAAGAGCTTACTGCCGAAGAAATCAAATCAGGTATCCGAAAAGGTGTTATCTCTGGAAATGTGTTCCCACTTTTCTGTGGATCTGCTCTCGCGAATGTCGGCGTACAGAGAGTTCTCGATGCTGTCGTAGATTATCTCCCATCACCGCTCGATATCAATGAAGGAAAAATCACCGGTACTGACATCGATGATGAAACAAAAGTTGTTGAATTCAAACAGCTCGATACTGAGCCCCTCTCAGCACTCGCGTTCAAGATCATGACGGACCCATTCGTGGGTCGTCTGACTTTCGTACGAGTCTACTCTGGCGTACTCAAATCAGGAACTGCTGTGTATAACTCAAACAATGGAGAAACTGAGCGTATTGGTCGTATCGTTGAGATGCATGCGAATAATCGTAAAGAAGTGACAGAAATCACTACAGGAAACATCGCTGCGGTTATCGGTCTCAAGGCGACTAAAACTGGACATACTCTCTGCGACAAGGCTCACCCTATTCAGCTCCTCTCTCTTGATTTCCCAGAACCAGTTATCTCTGTCTCAGTCGAACCAAAATCAAAAGCAGATCAAGAAAAAATGGGTACAGCACTTGGTAAGCTCGCTGAAGAAGATCCTTCATTCCGCATTCGATCTGACAGCGAAACAGGTCAGACTATCATCGCTGGTATGGGGGAGCTTCACCTTGATATCATCGTCGACCGTATGCGTCGTGAGTTCAAGGTCGAGTGTAATGTCGGTGCTCCTCAGGTAGCCTATCGTGAGACTATTACTCAGGTAGCCAAAGATCAGGAATATTCATACAAAAAGCAAACTGGTGGTCGTGGTCAATTCGGTCATGTCATCATCACTTTCGAGCCTATTACTGAGGCTATGCGTCAGGCTGAGCCAGAAGAATACAAAGACGAAAACAGATTTATCAACGAAATCTCAGGATGAGTCATCCCACGAGAATTTATCCCAGGTGTCGAAAAAGGTCTTAATGCTTCCTATGCACGAGGCGTTATCGCAGGCTACCCACTTGTGAATGTCCAGGCAACACTCACGTTTGGTTCGTACCATGATGTCGACTCAAATGAGCTCTCATTCCGTATCGCTGCCTCTAAGTGTTTCCGTGAAGCTTCTAAAAAGGCAAAACCTATCCTCCTCGAGCCAATCATGAAGGTCGAGATCAATACTCCAGAAGAGTACATGGGTGATATCCTCGGTGATGTCAACGGTAAGCGAGGTCAGATCAACGAGATGGGTGACCGTGGTATGGCAAAAATCATCCAGGCTCACATTCCACTCTCTGAGATGTTCGGATACTCTACAGCTCTTCGATCAAATTCTCAGGGTCGTGCTACCTATGCGATGGAGTTTTCTCACTATGCACCAGTACCTGCTGCTATTACAGAAAAAATCCGTACTGAGAGAGGTGTTAAGTTCGAAGAAGACGACGAGTAAAACATATTTCATCTGAAAAATCCCTGACCGAAAGGTTGGGGATTTTTTGTTTGATTTTCTCTGTCTGAGACTACAATAGTCATACTATGAAAAAATTCCTCTCTTTTGTACTTTGTCTTTTGTGTTCTGCACTTGGGCTCACATTCGCTTATTCGAGTGACGATATGGCTCGTGCGAACCTCATTGCTCAGGCTGGACTCATTGTCTCTCAAGAAGATAATGGTCTGTACCGACTGGATGATTCCATGCTTCGTCAGGAGCTCATCGGGACTGCACTCAAACTCGCGGGCGTGAGTCTGCCAAAAGAGTATGCGTGTCGTGGATACTTCACGGATGCAAATTTTTCTCCTTCATCAGTTGACGCGTGGGTCTGTCGAGCATTTGAGCTCGGTGCGGACAATTCATTTGTCACGAGAGCCAACAAGACAACTCGTCCACGAGACAAGGTCACGAGAGCCGAGGCACTCGCTATCGTCGTCCAGGCTGGCAAAGTACCACTTAATCCAGATAATTACACCACAAACTGGCTCAAAAATCAGTGATACGCTGATTGGCAGACGAAACTCCTCTCTTCTCTCGCGGATTGTCGCATATTCAATCATGGAGTGAGCTGTGAAGATGGAAAAGATGGCAACATAGCCATGGGTAATTTCCGCCCCAATGACGTAGCTACTCGTGCGGAGGTGTTTGAATTTATGATGTATACCCAGAAGATGCAGGAAGAACAGTCTCGTATCTGTGCTGAGTATTTCGAAATATTTCTCGATGGTAACATAGATACTTCTATTTTGGCATGGGAAACTATTGCTGTCCAGTGTCCGAACCTTTAGAGAAAGACGGAAGCTCGTCTTTTTCATTCGTCGCTCCGTTCCTCACTCAGAGTGCATACGAGCACACTTCGCTCTGGTACTTGCTCCTCTTAAAAAATACTTTGCTTTTGCACCTTTCTCTTATGAAAAAAATCGTTTTCCTTCTTTGTACTTTGTACTTTGTACTTTGTACTTTTGCCTCAGCAAGTCCATCCCCTGTTGTCCAGGTTATTTCCTACAAAGAACCGCTGGGTATGTATTTTTCTCTCCAGGGATGGGGGAGCGGATCTATCATTGATTCCTCTGGTCGTATACTCACGAATAGTCATGTCGTTGATGATGGATTTGGTGGTATATCGGATGATTTCGCTGTCTGTGTGACTGAGAATCCGAGCCTACCTCCGAGGTGTCACTACACCGCTTCTGTGATAGCGAGAAATACGACCAAGGATATTGCGCTCTTGCAGATTGATGCAACTGATATATTTGGTCGTGCTGTGAATTTTAGTAGCTTTGCGACACTTCCTCTCGATTATTCCTATATTCCCAATGCAGGGGATGCGGTGATAGCTCGTGGGTATCCGTGGGTGGGAGCGAATACTATTACAGAGACCCAAGGGATTGTCTCAGGTACCTACGCGTATAATAATAATGCCTACATCAAGACTGACACACTCATCGCAGGTGGTAATTCTGGAGGCCCGCTGATTCGTGATGGCAAAATGGTTGGCGTCAATACATTTCTCATTGGTGGATCGTCTGACCCTGCGCTGGGCTATTCTCTCTCTATCCGAGAGGCACAAGATTTCATGCAATCTTCGCTGGCTTCTCCGACAAAGATTCAGACAAATAGCCCGAAATTTCCAGGTTTCCTCCAGTCTGTCGATGGATTTACCCAGAAGCAAAAAATTACTGATCCACTCATCACTATAAAACTCCCACGGAAATACAATATCACAACTTATATTCCAGGTACTTCTATCGAGGGGCAAATCTCTGAAGAAAATACAACCGCTGTTTATGCATTTTCTTTTATGCATTTTGTAACTCCAGGACTTCAGACACCCGAAGAGATACGGTATTTCCTTGCCAGCCAGTCATTTTTTCCATTTTCAGAGGATATCAAATTTCGTACTGTGATGATAGGTGGGCAATCTTTTTATGCTGTTGATACACTTGGTAATACTGGTGGAGATAAGACAAAAACACAGTATGTATACTTCAAAATTGTGAATAAAAATCACCTCATGCTTTTGCAACTCTCTACTCCACTTTCCACCGAGACGACCTATACAGATATTCAGAAAAATATTACCGCTTTCCTCTCCGGTATTTCTTTTCCATCGCAGCTTGTCTTTCCTTCGACAGATTCTGTCGATATAGCTGATGCAGATATGTCTGTCCGTCCTGGGACATGATCACTCGTGGACTTTCGGTCAAATTTCTTCCCTTACAATGGGATCATCTCTGAGCTGATGGTGACCTATGATGATCTCTTCACGATGCGTAGCTATCTCGGAAATCTCTGGAGTTATGCACAGGTGAGTGTCGTACCCAATTCTTTCTACACTGCTGATACGAGCGCGAGTGAACTCCTAGAAAAGCTCAACGAGTCACCGTATTTTTCTCAGAATACTGAGTCTAGACTCATTACTTATCGAGGATACGAGGGCTTCATCGTCTGTGATAATAATAGTTGGTCTTCTGTGACAGATGAGAAAAAATCGACGCATGCAACTATTATCTGTGAAGCGATTCTCATAGTTGGTGAGGGGGATTCACATTTTGTTTCTCTGATATTTCTCACTGAAAAAAACAAAAAATCATCCATCTCTACATTGATGTTGGAGTATCTCGATGAACACATTATTCTCTCTGGTGAGGGTGAGACAGACTTTGGCACGTCACCACAAAAAATCACGTACACAGATGTCGATAATCAATCACCGGAATTTCAGGAAGCTCTTAAAAGCCTCATAAAATACGGTATCCTGACACCTCGAACACTCTTTGATGGTGATCATCCACTGACCTGGGATGAATACGCGAGACTGCATATCTGGTCTATTTATCACAAGAGGTTCACAGATACGACTATTCCTGGTGATTCCAAGAGTCCTACATTTGAGTCCATTCTTCGCACACTTCCAATTGATAGGAGCGCCTATGTAAATAGCGATCAGAGAGATGATTTTGAGCTCATGCTGACTATGCGCCTGGCTGGTGTAAAATTACCGAGTTATACAGAAGAATCTCTCTATCAGTTCAAGACACAGAAAGACACAAAATACCGTACTGAATGGCAAAAAATAGAAGACTTCGAGTACCTCTATTTCATGGGCCAGAAGATGGGTCCAAATGGTGGGAAATACTATAATAGTGGATACTACACTCCGAGAATCCGCGTCTCCTACAATCCTGTTGCTGGTCTATCTCGTGAGCCTGTCCTGGGTACTGACCCTCTCCGATTTGGATCTGCGGTCTCGGATTCAAAGCTCAAAAAATACCTCACGGATGAGCTCGATTGTACCCGTACTTCTGCTCGTTATTTCTCAGCATCTTGTTTCAAAAAACGCCAGGAATACATCTGGTCAGCCCTTAGTTACCCTGTTCTCACAAAAGGGGAAGCAATAAACTCTCTCATTTCTTCAATTGATTTTGCTCTCTGGGATGAAGCTCTCGCACGCAAGAAAATGGTACAAATAGAAGAACAGAACTAGATTTCTTCGCAGACAAAGAGGCCATTATCGTATATCGCTGATTTTTGTGTTTCAGGGAGAGAGACAATGTAGGGGAGTCTCGTAAAATAAGTAACCCTAAGATTGTGTTTTTTTAGAAAATTGACATAAAAATCTGAAACAGCTTCCTCAAATGATATATTTTTTGATTGAGAGAGCTGATTGGTCTTTTTGATATTTTTATTATCCCAGGATCGTGCACATACCGGGAATGGTAGTGAGATTATTATCACCCCGTTATTATCACATTTTTTTCGAGCAAATTCAATTATTTTTTCAGGCGAATCACAGACATCAACTACATTGAAGAGCGTTATCACGTCGTATCTCTTTGTGCTATTTTCCTGCAATATGGCATACCCCTTTTTTCTGAGTATTTTCTGAAAAGACATCGACGGTTCCTGACAATATATTTTTTCAACAAGTGATTCAAATTTTTCAGTTACAGAACCGCTGCCAGCTCAGATATCGAGTAGGCTCTTTCTTTTTCTCCCCAGAAGTTCTTTCACAAAATTTTCATCAAAGAGAAAAGTTCTATATCAGAGTAGACCCATGATATAATAATGATTTAATTTCACAGCACTCAGAATAACGAAAAGTATGAATTTTATTCCATAGAAAGAAGTCTTCTTTTCTTTGAAGAACGCTGTTTCTTTATCAATTTTCTTTTCTTTGAAAACCTTCTTGAGTTCAGCGTGGAGTTTTTCTGTATCACACTTGTAAAATGATTTTTTCATATATCTGAGTATTGTATTTCTCTGAGCAAGTCAACTCCTACCCGCTCTTTCCGTCAAGTCATTTTCCCTTTGACGACTCTATAAGAAGTATATACTTATATTACTTATTTTATAACCATTCTCTTATGCAACCACAAGTAATCCTCCAGATAGATAGTTCTGCTGAGTCTCATCGTGAACTCATCGAGCGTCTCGTCAGTGAGAGTATGGGCAAGGTAGATGCCTACCTCCGAAAATATGATGAAAAACCAGACGCTGTTGTGCGTATCGAGGTAACAATAAAGAAAAATAGTGATGATTCATTTCACGGTAAGCTCCATGCAAATCTTGACGGAGAGCTCATTCTCTTTGAACGGGAAAAATTTTTCAAGCTCGACGACCTCATTCACCATGCATTTCAACATATGAAGGAACAGCTCGCTGCGAAATAATTACGAATAAAAAATACAATGGAGGGAACTGTTATGCAAACGATTAAGTGAAAGCGAGTAGAATTGCTCCACAATACACATCCTGATAACCTTACAGAGCTTCTCCTCTCACTCAGAAATGTTGAGAGGGATTTTCTTTCGTGCGAAATTCTGCATGACCCACTGCTTCTTCCTGATATAGAGAAAGCAATTCATCGTATAGGGTCAGCTCGTGAAAAATGAGAACGAGTGATGATATTCTGAGACTATGACGTGGACGGTATTTCTTCAACTGCTGCCTTGTTTCTCTATCTCCGAGATGAGCTCGGCATGGATGTCTCCTATCGACTCCCACACCGCGTCCATGATGGTTATGGCATCAAATCTTATCACATGGATGAGATTGCAAAAACTGGCACCAAACTCGTCATCACGGTCGACTGCTGAACAAAGGATAGGGAACCTATAGAGCATGCTCAGGCTCTCTGAATGGATGTCATCGTCACAGATCATCATTCTTGTCCAGACGTTTTACCAAATTGTATCGCTGTCGTCAATCCTCGTCGAGCTGATTCGCTCTATCCTTTTCCAGCTCTCTCTGGTTCTGGCGTCGTCTGGAAAGTAATCCATGCTCTCTCTGATTTCTTTTTTCCAGAAAAAACTGTATCTATTCTTCAGAAATATGTGGATATAGTGTCTCTCGGTACTGTTGCTGACTGTATGCCTATGCAGGACGAAAATCGTACGATTGTCCGTCGTGGAATACTCCAATCTCAGCAATCTCATCATCCATTTTTCCAGACCTTTTCTGGCGCGCTCAATCGTCCTATACTCAGCGAAGAAGATATAGGATTTTTTGTCTGACCTCTGCTCAATGCTGGAGGTCGTATCACGACACCGCACCAGAGTCTCAGCACACTTCTCGCGTCTTCGCTTGATTCCTTTTCTCGTATTCAGGAACTCATAGGCGTCAATGAGATACGAAAAGGGAAGTCTCGGGATGCATTTGAAAAGGCGCTTGCAATGATTGATTCGAGTGATCCGATACTCACCTATATCGATTCAGATCTCGAGCATGGAATACTCGGTCTCGTCGCTGCAAAAATCACAGAACTCTACCATAAACCAAGTGCTATTTTTACTCTTCATGATGGTTATTTTGTGGGATCTCTTCGTGCACCACCTGGTATTGACCTGGTGCAAATTTTAGAAAAATCTCGAGAGTTTCTCGCACGATTCTGATGACATGCAGGAGCCGCTGGTTGTAGTATCCCAGAAGCAGATATAGATGCAGCGCTTGTGAACCTCAGGAATGCTACAAATGAGCTCTATAGTGAACATGATAGTACACCGACCATTACTGTTGATACTCTTCTCGACCCTTCATCTATAGATCTCCAGACCCTTCGTGACATAGAAATACTCCGACCGTTTGGTATGTGATTTGCAGCACCACTTTTTCTCTTGCCAAATATCTCGGCTTCGATACTTCCTCTGGGGCAGTCAGGTGAACATATTCGCTGGGATTATCCTGGGAAACTCGAGATTCTCTGATTTCGATTTGGTGAATACCAGACGAGACTTACTGGTAAAACAGTCAGTCTCATCGGAACACTCAAATCTCATACATGGCGAGATGTTGTCACACCCCAGTTTCATGTTATGGATGTCATTATCGACGACTAGACTGAAGGCTTCTTTTGCATTTTTTCTATCCAATTCCCAATAGAACCAAAGAGTTCAACCAGGAGGAGGTAGAGAGGAACACCGATGAAAAACCCAATGATGCCCATGAAATGTTCTGCAATAAAGAGTATCAAGAATACGATTGGTGTAGGGAGCTTGAGAGACTGCCCGACGATACGAGGATTGAGGAAATATCACTCAAATGCATGAATGATAAAGAGCATAGTGATAATGGTGACGATGATACTCCAGCCGGGATACTCGACTATTCCAGCAAAGAGGATAGGGATACCACCGATAAAGACGCCGAGAATAGGAACAAAACTCGAGAGGAATGTGATACATCCAAGCGCGAGGATGTAGGGAAATACGAAGCTCCCGTCGAGACTGAGTTGCCCGTAAAAGAGTCCTATGATGACCAGTCCTATGAGTGTCAGAATTGTATTTGCGATGGCTATTTTACCCTGAGCGCGGAATACGAGTCCAAAACTTTTCTGTATTTTCTCCAGGAGTACCTGGATATCTCGGTAGAAAAATGCAAAGGGTCATCTCTTTAACTGAGAAAAATACCTCTGTATCTTGTCTGATTCGAGGAGCCAGATGAAGCTGAGTATGTAGGCAAAAAGTATTTGAAAAAATATACCACTGATGCGAAGAAATTCACTCAAAATCGTATTACTATCAGTAGTGGGAGATATGATATTCACGAAGTCCCCGACCTGATATGAGAGTGAACGCCATTTACTGAGTGTATCCTGGAGGCCAGAAATACCGAGATCAACAGAAAATCTCTGAGAGAGAGACTGGAGGAGATTGATCATATCACTCGTGAGCGTCGGACCTATATCTCTGATAGCAAATACCAACACTCACGCAAAGAGTATGTAGAGAATGGTGAGAAGTACTTTTTCTCGAGCGAGTAGATACAGAGTAGATTGGAATTGCCTTGGGCTCTTTTGGGCGAGCTTTCGGAGATGATTCTGAGACCATTCTGTTGCAAGGCGAAAGAGGTATGCACAGAGAAAAGCCGCTAAGAAAAATACTACGAAATCTTTGATAACGAGGACAATAATGATTATTCCCACGATAGACGCGATTCGCTCTGCGAATATCCGTGTCATGATGTACTGCTTTACAAAATCGCGCATAGTGAATGATTATTCAAATAGAGAACGAGCGACATCTTCTGCTCTTGGTTCGTCTGGTGATGTCTCGGGCTGTACTTCGTTTGGAACTATTATGTTGATTGTATGTGCATGAAAAGACTCAGCAACTTTTTCCAATATCTGATAGTAGGGCGCTTCAACACATTTTGATTTACAAAACCCTGTCGTCTGTATCTCCAGAATATCTCCATCGAGATGGATATGAGCCGTCTTCAGAAGAGGAATGATGGTACTCTTTATGCCTGCCTTTTCGAGTCGTTTGAGGAATTCCTCGGGGCTAAAAATGCCTTCACTTGTTTTTTCAATTGTTTCCATAGTTGGAGCTGTCTCTGCTGGTGTTTCATCTACCGCAGTCGTCACTTCCTGAGACATCTCAGGCACTTCAGTTGGTTCCTTTACTTCTATAACTTCAGGTACGGCTTCTTGTGTCAAAATTGGAGTAGGAGTTTCTTCAACGACGGGAGGGGTGTCTATTTCAGTAGGAGTTTCTTTTATTGGACTGGTATCTAGCTTTGTTGAGACAGGAGGGAGCACGCCCCGTACTCGCTCGTAGAGAGCCATGCGGAGGATATCCATTGGTACTGATACCTGTCGACTCTGTACAAATACACGGGTAAAGAGATCAAATATTTCTCTGTAGAGAGGAAAAGCATTTTTCTGGAAAGCCTCGCTGATATTGTCTACGACCCATTCTGTCATCTGAGTCGAAAACTGGCGTACATCTATAGCCTCTTCGTCGATAGTGGTGATGATATGAGCGATAGCTGCTCCGTCGCCACTGACACACGCATCAAATGTCTCTCGGAGAAATCCAGTATTGACCAGATGCAGAGCGTCTATGACATTTTTCTCTGTGACGGATGCGTCTATGATACACTTCTCAAGCATAGTGAGGGAATCGCGAATGCTTCCGCGTGCCCTATGGGTAATCATTCGGAGGGCGTTTTCCTCGTAGGATATTTTTTCTTGACCGCAGATTTTTACCAGGAGATCGTAGATATCCTTTTCTCCGAGTTTCGTGAGGTCAAATCGAATCACTCGCGAGAGGACTGTGTCAGGCACTTTGTGAATTTCTGTTGTTGCCAGTAGGAATATGACATGTGCTGGTGGTTCTTCAAGGGTCTTTAGGAGCGCATTAAATGCATTCTTTGAGAGCATATGTACCTCGTCGATGATGTAGACCTTGTATTTGCCTTGAGTTGGTGTGAATTTAGAGTGTTCGATAATCTCACGAATATCATCCACCCCTGTATAGCTCGCCGCATCTATCTCGATAACATCGATCATTTTCCCATTATCAAATGCTACACAATTTTCACACGCATGACATGGATTTCCATCTGGAGTAATGGCAGTGCAGTTGACCGCTTCGGCAAATATTCGTGCGAGTGTCGTTTTCCCGATACCGTGAAATCAGAAGAATATATACCCATGATGAAAAGTGCGAGTTTTACACGAATTTGCGAGGATTTTTTTCACAAAGTCCTGTCCGACGACATCGGAGAATTTTTTTGGGCGATAGGACTGATAGAGGGACACCTTACACTTAATTAAAAATTAAAAAAGAAAAATTAAAAATGAAGGTTTTTCTTTTAATTGTCTTTATTTTATGCAGATATTTGTGGTTGCAACTTTATTATTGGAGCTATTGACAATTATTTATTTTCTCACTACATTTTCTCACATCAAAAATAGTTGTCCATCCGTTAGCATCTTTGTGAATAGATTTGAACCAATCAACGGCTTTGTTGTACTTATTTTTATATGCTTCATTATTTAGTTCTTCAAGGTAATTTTCTGGTAATAATTTATAACAGTCTTCACCAATTAATGGGTAAAAGAAGGCATGTAAATCAATTGTAGCATTCCAGATAATTATCTCATCTCGTGAGAGTGAATTCAGGTATTCTGTTGACTGTTTCAAAGCAGATAGTAATTTTTTGTTCATATCAGCAATAATCTCGACATCAGTAATAAATTCTCCGTCTACTATCAGTAAAACTGTTTCAGGAGTAGGTATACTTTGGTTTGAGGGTAGAGATCGACACATAATATCAACCTTGTAATCAACGGGAATATTATATATCTCAATAATTTTTATGTTACTAAAATTATAAGGGATTTCGAAAGTTAAATAATCTGGAATTAAATCATGATAATCCTTAATAATGATGTAGCTGTCTCCAACTTTATATTCACCCGAGAATTCAAAAAATATATTTGGGAATCTTGGTGAATATGCTTCAGCTAGTAACCACAATAAATTTGATAATTTTTTTACTTGTGAAATAGTATCTCCAGTCATAAATTTATCACTCTCAATAAATTCATCAACTTCTTCCTCCGAGTAAATCAAGTTTTTGTTGTTCTTGTTAAATGAATTCTTTTTATACAGACAATCAAGCATTTTAGCTATACGGAAGCCAAAAATTTTTTGTCTTTCTGTATCCATATTCCACATACTTCGTCCTGGAAAAACATGAGAGAATCTAGCAATTCGTGAGGGGTACTTATAAAATTGAGCTATATCACAAATATTTTTACCTTGATCTAGGAGCCCATCACTAATTTGTAAAAAGTTTTCAGCTATGAGAGCGGAATCATAATAACCAACAAAAAAAGATGTCTCAAAAACTGGCATAGGCCATCTTCCACCCCCGCCTTTTGTACCCTCGAGAATAGTGGGGATGATTGCATCTAACATTTGCTGGAATAACTGGTTATCTTTTTCCATAATTTTATAAGAGAGTTATCTCGCCCGTATCACCATTTAATCCAATTTGTTGGCCGTCTTTAATTTGGTTCATGATATTTTTAACACTCATTACGCAAGGTACGTTTAGTTCACGAGCAATAATAGCTGCATGCGTTGTTAACCCACCTGTTTCGCAGATAATTCCTTTTGCAGTGAATAATATAATATTCATTGCAGGAGTCGTATATGGGGCAATTACAATATAGTCATTCTTCGGTATAGATGGTAAATTAGCAAAGTCAGATATAACCAAGCTTTTTGCTCTTACGAATCATTTTGAAGCGGTAATGCCTTTTAATTTCATATTAATGAATTATTTATGGATTTTAATTTATTTTATTCAAAATCTTTACTACTCCATTCTCTGCGTCTACCTCGACGAGATCGCCGTCTTTGAGTATTTTTGTTGCGTTTTTTGTGCCGATGATACATGGTATCTTGAGCTCTCTAGAAATGATGGCTGCATGACTGGTTATTCCGCCCTCATCTGTAACTATTGCACATGCTTGAGAGTACGCACTCTCAAAATTTGGCATGGTCATATATGATACGAATACTTCATTTTTTTTAAAATTTCGCAAATCTTCTTTTTTCATTATTACTCTTACAATTCATTGAATTTTTCCATGAGAAGCGATTTCTCCAGTAACGCCATTTCCTTGATCTCTATCTTGTATTTCAAAACTATATTTTATTTTTAAAATATCTAACTCTTTCTCACTTACGAGTACATCATTGTATAATATAACACCTATTTTTTTTCTATTTTCGAGCTCATCAGTGCTAGGTATGAGTCACATTGTCACTTCATCCCAAGTTAACCAGCGAATTAAGTCATTCATTTCTGGGTATATTTTTTCACAAAGAATTTCTATTCATCACCATAGATAATGAATCTTCTTATCAATTTTGGAACGGATTTTTAAAGCATAATTTCGTTCATCTTCAGTAAATAGATTGAAATCTAAAGGCAAAAATTGAGTAATATAGTGCAACTGCCAAAAATCAAATAATTTCTGTAAATACTTTTTTAAATCAAGTATATTAATGTTTTTCTTTTGCAGGATTATTTCAAGATTTTTAATATTATTCATCTGTTTTTCATAATATTTTTGAAGAAATTCTGTATCTTGATTAATTTTTTCTCTAATAATTGGATTTACTAGTATTTTTTGATTCTCTTCACAACGATAAGCAGTAACTAATCCATCCCTATATTTGAAGACATATATTGGAAGACTTTTTATTTTTGTTTCCAGGAATTCTTTTGCATACCTTCTTCCCCACATCTGTATTTGAATCAATGAAAATTCTCTTGTAAATGATTCTGATAGAATTGTTTTTTTTGGATGTGTAATTTTTAAAGTTGTAATTGGTCTCGCTTGGAGGATGAACATTTTTCCTTTGCTCTGAGCCCACTCTATATCACAAGGAAACCCGTAGTGATTTTCTATTTTTATAATGAGCTTTGCTAATTCTGACAGTTTATTTTGAGAGAGAATAGATATTTGTTGTTCGTGTTTTTCTATATTTCTCCATTCGTTTTCTCCATTTATATTTCTAAATAGCCCTTTCTTCTTTTCTGCTATGTGTTCAGAAATTATTTCTCCTGATGATTTGCTGATTACAAATGAATCAGGAGTTACTTCCCCAGAGACAACAGCTTCTCCGAGTCACCAGGATCATTCTATGACTATCTCATCTGTATTTTCTGTGACAGGATGTACTGAAAAAGCGACACCCGCTGATTCTGCATCGACCATGCTTTGTACCACTACGGCTACTGAGATGTGTAAGTCTCCGAGTCATTTCTCGCTTCGGTAGAAGAGTGCTCGTGGTGTAAACAAGGATGCCCAGCAGGATTGGATTTTTTCGATTATATCCTTTTTTGAGACATTGAGATAGGTGTCGAGTTGTCATGCCCATGCGTGTTCAGCGCCGTCTTCAGCCGTTGCAGATGAGCGAACGGCGACAAAATCCGTCTTGATTGTTTTGTTGTATTTTTGTATTTCTTTTTGAGCTTTCTCTGAGATTATTCCTCCGCGTATGAGTCCTTGTATTTTTTCTGATGCATGCTCTATGGAGCCAACATTGTTATGATCGAGTTCTCCAAGTATTGTCTGTATTTCTGCTCGGAGGTTATTGCTGTCCACGAACTCTTCAAATGTCTCTGCGAGGACGACAAACCCTGGTGGTATCGCTATTCCAGCCTGTGTCATTTCACCGAGAGACGCTCATTTTCCACCCGCTTTGTCCGCGTCGTTTTTGGATAATTTATCAAAGGGGAGAATCATATGTCTCTATTATATGGGTGTTTTGGAATTGTGTAGAGCATTATTGACTATCGATTTTGAGAAAATATATATACTTTTGCTATGTCAAATGACCCTATCTATCTCGACTACGCTTCCACTCATCCTCGCCATGAGGAAGTTATGGCTGTTCGCCGTGAATTTGAAGAGTCTTCTTATGCCAATATCGGACGGGGGAACTACGATCTCGCGGAGGCAGCAATGGTTGCATATCAGGACTCCAAAAAAACTGTTGCATCATGGATAGGATGCGAACCAGTCGAGGTCCTCTATACTTATTCGGCGACTTATGCCATCAATCTCTTGGCTCTTGCATTGGAGCACAACGGAGTGTTACAAAAAGGGGACACTATACTCTTGTCTCTCTCTGAGCATCATGCAAATATTGTTCCCTGGCAGATGCTGGCTGAACGAGTCGGCGCAGTCGTCAAATTTGTCGAACTCGATAGCAACTATTGTCTCAATCTCGATGACCTCAAAAATAAATTAGATGATACCGTAAAGGTCGTGAGTTTTCAATATGCGAGTAATGTCACAGGAGCATTACACCCTCTAGATCAGGTGAGAGAGATTATTGGCTCTGAGAAACTTTTTTTCGTCGATGCTTCACAGATGGGACTTCATGGGCCTCTCGGTATGTCTGATATGCATTGTGATGCTATGATACTCTCATGACACAAGATGATGGCAGATACGGGTATCGGTGTGCTCGCTCTTTGGAAAGTTCTCCAAAAAGCATGGCAGTCACCTCTGAGCGGGGGGTGAGCTATTAACTTTGTCCATGTCGATGGGTATGAACAAGCAGGAATACCAGAACGATGGGAGCCTGGTACCCCTCATATCACTGGCGCTGTCACACTGGGCGCCGCTGTCAGATGTCTCCAAAATATATCTCCAGATCAAAAAAAACAACATGCTGACCTTATCCACTTTATAGATGATAGGCTTGAGTCATGTATTTCAAAAGGACTTCAAATATTTCATTCAAAAAAGCCTGAATCTATCGGTATCTGGTCATTCCTTCTTCCAGGAAAACATCCGAGTGATGTGGCTGATATGTTTGCCGAACAGGGCATATGTCTGCGCTCCGGTCATCACTGTTGTGAGCCTCTTCATGAATATCTGTGAGCAGTGTGAACTGTTCGCATGAGCATCGGCTATGATACGACACAGGCAGAAATAGAGAGATTTTTTGTAGTTCTTGAGTCTTTATTATAATTACTGATATGAACAAAATTCGTTTCCTCTTTCTGCAAGCTATTTTTCTCATGACACCACTTATTTATGCCTGGCTCTATATACCAGGTATTGGTGGTAATCTTACTTTATTTGTGAATTCTTTTATAATAAAATGTATAGAACTTTTTCCTGGTCACATACAATTCATACTTCTTCATATAGTTCCACCCCTCTCCTGGTCTTGATTTGAATCTGTGAAGGTCAGCTTTTTTCTCGTTTGTACGGCAGGAGCTCTCTTAGCCCACATCATTCATATTTTTCTCTCAAAGAAATCAGTCTATCTCTCTCGTTGCTTCATGGTCTCGTTGGGAATTGTTTTCGTATGGACCCTGATATCTCTCTGGCTCAATCATGACATTAATATATATTTCACTTCAGGAAATCCTGAGAAACGACACGGATGGTTTTTCTATATGGCACTTTTTGTCCTCTTTTTCCTCCTCAAATCTGTCTCATCTGACGAGCATCGAAAGCTCATCTATACCAGTTTTGCAGCGTTTTTGTGAGTCCTGATTTATTCCGTATTTCAGAAAATAGGACTGGATCCACTGGCACCTTTTTATGAGACCCGTCTCGACATGAGAAGAGCTTTTGCTAATCTTGGTAACCCAAATTATTTGGCCGGATTTGTGCTCATAATGTTGCCACTTCTGCATGAGACTATCTTTGTCCACAAGGGAGCGCACAAGGCTTTCTGGGATATCATCCTGTGGGTTGTTGGTGGAGTTGTCATTTATTGGACAGGGAGCTATCTCGCTTGGATTATTTTTGCGGGATATGTCCTGGTAATATTATTGAGTCACATTGTTTCAAAAAAGAAACATCGAGATACTTTCTGGATTTCTCTTGTCATTGTTTCTTTCGTTGCGGGAATCATTTTTTGGCAAGAGTATGGTCGCGATGTCCTCGAGATACAAAAAATGAAATGATTCATTGCCAGATGGTATCTATGGAAGACAGGTGTCGCAGGATTGTTTCATGATCCGTGGCATTTCTTATTTTGATATGGCCCAGATGGTTTCCTCGCTGTATCTGAGTATTTCCGTCACCCGCTCCTCTCTACGTATGAAGATCCGTCATACCGTATAGACAGGAGTCATAATGTATTTATTGATTTTGCTCTCCACTTTGGCGTGCCGATTTTGGCGACAGTACTTTTCTTTATCACCAAAAAACTCCCTCATATTTCCCATGGAAAGAGGGTGTCACTTCTCATGTTTGCACTGTATTTTTCTTTCAATATTCCCGTCTTGATACACTTCCTTATTCTCTTACAGATTCTTACTTATCCTCAGGCTCAGAAGGCTCATCACTGATAAGTCCATGATTTTGTAGCGCTTCTGCGACTTTTTTTCAGAAAGACTTCTGACTCTTTTCAAATGTCCATGAAGAGAGTTCTTCTACTCTTGAGACAGCTTTGAGTATTTTTTGTCTGGCTATTGGACCGATTCATGGTATTTCATCGAGGAGAGTTTTTGTGTAGGATTTTTCACGAGAACTCCTGTTGTAATTGATAGCAAATCTGTGCGCTTCGTCACGAATTTTCTGGAGCATCATGAGTTCTGGTGATCATTTTTCAAGTAGCGTTGGATGAGACTTCTTTGGGAGAAATACTTCCTCAATTCTCTTTGCAAGAGAAATAATTGGCGGTACAAAATCTGGCGATGCTTTCCTTATAGCTTCTGTAGCGTGTGAGAGTTGTCATTTTCCACCATCGATGATGATGAGATCTGGCCACGCATCTTCACCTCGCAAGGCCCCCAGGCTCCTACGGGTAAGTATTTCTTCCATCGACGCAAAGTCGTCTATCTTTCCTGTTTCCAGAGTCTTTATGCGGTATTTTTTGTAGCGTTTATTGTCTGGTTTACCATTAACGATGACTGACTTGCTTGCGACAGTATGCTCGCCGTGGCTATGTGATATATCGAAACATTCAAATACTATTTCTTTTTTCTTCTGTAATTCTTTTGTCTCAAATCAGAGCTTTTCTATGAGATCAACCATTGTTTTTTTTGAAAGAGTGGCATTTTTGAGTCATGACATTTCTTCTAGATAGGCGAAATTGAGGAGATTTGTATGAGCAAATTCGAGAATCCTCACCTTTTCTCAGCGACTCGGTTGTCTCATGGATATTTTTTCTGTTTTTGCTAATTCTGTCAGATCTGTGAGGTTTTCTAGGGATATATCTGTGTAGACGTTTTTTACTTCTTCTCGGAGGATGTACTGGATCATGGCTTGTTCGACCAGTACTCATGCTTCTTCTTGAAGGGGATTTGAGAGCTCGTATTCGTGAACACCTACTATCATGCCATTTTTCACTTCCACACAGCTCAGGAATATATGGTTATATTTCTCGAGCATGACCATGATTGTCGCATCTCACTCTATTGCATCGCGAACAATCTGTCTGTTGCCGATAGTTTCTATTTGGGTGATGAGGTTCTTGTATTCATTCGCTTCCTCATATTTTCTTTCCCCAGCTGCTTTTTTCATTTTTTCTCTGAGATTTTCGATGACATTTTCTTGTTTTCCCATGAGGAAATTTCTCGCCTCCGAGAGTCTCCCCAGGTAAGTAGCTATTTTTTCCTTTTCGCCCGTGCAGTGACCTGGGCAGAGTCCTATGTAGGTGTCCATGCACGGTGGTCAGAATTTCTCCATTTTTTCATGATTCCCGAGCTTGAAGAGTTTTCTGATAAAACGGACAAAGCTGTAGGTATCAAAATACTGGCTATACGGTCAGAAATATTGCCCTTTTTTTGTTTTTATTCGAGTACGAGTGACACAGGGGATTTCATCATCTGTTATCTTGATGTAGGAGAGATTTTTTCCATCCTTCATGAGGACATTGTATTTTGGCTGATTTTTCTTTATGAGATTGGTCTCCAGTATGAGTGCTTCTACATCAGTTTTTGTTTCTATGTAGTCGATTTTCTCTACAATTTTTACCATTTTTTTCTTGGCAAAATTGAGTTCCGCTTTCTCGACAAAGTACGATCTCACACGAGCCTTGAGGTTGTTTGATTTTCCTATGTAGATAATAGCTCATTCACTATTCTTCATCAGATATACCCCTGGGCAAGAGGGCACATGGCTGTAGATTTTTATCTCTTTCTTCATCGTGGAGACATATTAAATACAAAGTGCAAAGTTCAAAATGCAAAAAATACTGGCATAAAAAAAACCTCCCGATTTCTCGAGAGGTTTTCATTTAAAATTCAACTGAATTATTCTGCCATGAGACGAGTAATTGCAGCATCAAAGTTTGCTTCTGGTTGAGCACCTGAGACGACTTCATATTTACCAGTTTTGGTATTGATGAGGACATTTCCAGGGGTACCATTGACTCCGAATTTGCTAGAACCTTCTGCCATGTGAGCATCAACACGAGCCTTGAATTTACCACTGTCCACACATGTTTTGATGGTTGTAGCATTGAGTCCTATTTCTTTTACTGCGGCATCGATAGTTGTCTGCGATGGCGTTCCTTTTACGAAGATACTCTCGACAAATGCAAAGTATTTCGCACTACCACCAGCTTCTCCGACACACTCTGCTGCTTGTGCTGCTGGCATAGCCTGTGGGTGGAATGGAAGAGGATAGTGTTTGAATGCGAGAGCGAGCTTGCTACCATATTTTGTCTGCATATTTTTGATAGCGCCTGAATCATGAAGTCTCTTACAGAAAGGACATTCGAGGTCAGAGTATTCAATCCAGAGGATTTGAGCTGCTTTATCACCAGATACATAGGTATCAGCAGTGAGTTTTGCGATGTCATCCTGAGTGAGAGAGCCTGTTGTCTGAGGATCAGCTGCAGGTGGTGTATCAGTTGGTGCTGGTTGTTCACCATTGAGTGTACCTGTTTGTGATTCAAGTGATTGTTTCACATTTTGAGCGTACTGAGAGCTATTTACCATCTCTTTATAGAGTTTGTAGTTTGCTCTTCCGCCGACCTGATCTACCTGGGGCATCTGTACGAGGAAATAGTTGGCGACGATACTGATGATGGTACTTGCGGCGATAGCCATGTACACACCAGAGTGGTTATGATTGTCCATATATTGGATGTATTTAGGAATTAGAAGGACGAGCGTAGTATATATTTTGGACTCGTATTCGCAAGGTGCTGTTTCCTGCTTTCTCTTTACTTTCTGGGAGTGCATTGTACACTCACTCTTGATAGTAGACGAAATATTTCTTTGACAGTTGTGGACTTTTTTTTAGAATGCACACACATTATACGGAGGGATGGCAGAGCGGTTTAATGCAACAGTCTTGAAAACTGTCGTGGCGCAAGCCACCCTGAGTTCGAATCTCAGTCCCTCCGCCATGAAATATTCACAAATTCCAGTTTATCGCTGGGATTTTTTATTCTTGTTTGCAAAAACGTATAAAACTCAATAATTCTAGTATTATTTTTTGTACTATTTTATGTCATCTGAACTGATTGGGTTTATTGGACAAGGGTTTATCGGTAAAAATCTCGCTGATGATTTTGAGCGAAGAGGATACCGTATTTTTCGTTATTCAAAGCGACTTGATACACCAGAAAATCGTCAAAAACTCTCAGAATGTGATATAGTTTTCATCTGAGTCCCTACACCCACCACTCCAGAGGGATTTAATTGTGACACACTTCGTGAAGTTCTGTGATTGGTGTGAGTTGGCAAAACCGCTGTTATCAAATCAACCATGATGCCTGGTACGTGTGAGTCTCTTCAGGCCCTGTATCCCGACCGTTTTATCTTTCATTCTCCAGAGTTTCTCGCTGAAAAAACTGCTGCCTACGATGTAGCAAATCCGACGAGAAATATCATTGGATACCCTCTGGATACACCAGAATATCGAGCTCGTGCTCAACAGGTCATAGATATCCTCCCTGACGCACCTCTGAACATCATCTGTACTTCTCGAGAGGCAGAATTTATCAAATATGGGAGTAACTGCTTTCTCTACCTGAAAGTTGTATATGCGAATATTCTCTCAGACCTTGCTCGACAATCGTGAGCTAACTGGGATGTGATCAGTCAGGGAATTGGTTCTGATCCGCGCATATGACCGACTCATCTCCAAATCGTTCATACATCTGGAGTCGAGGGTGATATTCCAGGCAGATGAGCGGGCGGACATTGCTTTATCAAGGATTTCGCAGGACTCGTCGAATATATCAAAAAAACTGGCACCGATCCTCTCGGAGATGCATTTTTATCAGCAGCAGAGCAAAAAAATATCAGTCTCCTCATGGACTCGCACAAGGATGCAGACCTTCTCGAGGGAGTCTATGGCGACCTCAGAAATTCCTAGTTTTACCTCCTTTTTTTCTTGCAAAATGGCGCGAGATAGGGTAGGATGAGGATATGTCATTTCAGAATAACTCGCCCTGGATAGAGCAAATAGACCAAACAGTCGAATTTCCTGCACTTAGTCGGGATAGTCAGTCTGAGGTAGTGGTGATATGAGGCGGTATTTCTGGTATTTCAACAGCATTCCAGATTTTGACTCATACTGAGCTCTCCGTGAGTCTCATTGAAGCAAAAAAAATTGCTCGCTGAGCGACAGGCCATAATGCTGGACAAGTTGTTCTCTATTTCGAGAAACCTTTTCAGGAGATCGTGAGAGAATATGGCCTACCAAAGGCTATAGATGGACAGAGGGCTCTCTTCCGAGGATTTGATACTCTCCAGGAAATGATGGAGCGTATTGATATTCTCGAACATCTCGAAATGTGTGAAGGCTTTATGGGGGTCAGATCTATGCAACAGCTTTTACTCCATCTCGAAAATAAATATCTGCGAGATACAGGCGGTGCACAATTTGATGCTATATTTGTAGATAAGGAGTGGAAATACAGAGCTGATATACCAGCACAGTTTCAGGATTTGATAACGTTCGTGGATGCTTCATACATCTCAGGGAAGCTCGAGACAAAAGAATATTTTCCGGTGCTTCTCACGTCCAAAAAAGCATGCACGAATTCTGCATTTTTCTGCCAAAAGGCTGTCCAATATCTCTTGGCTGAATTTCCCCATAGATTTACTCTTTACGAAAATTCACCTGTCACAGAAATACGCTTTTGCCCTGAATCTGACAATCAAGTATGGTCGTGATCAAACAAAATAGAAACTCAGGATATCATACTCTGTACAAATGGTTTTGAGCACTTCCATATTGTTGATCTCTGCAATCCTGATTCCCGTGAGCGGGATCGCCTGTTTCACAAAAATGTACACGGACTTGTCGGTTATATGGCGTGATTTTATGCTGATCATGCGCGAGCGAGTGCTATCAGTTACTATCCCGATCCTGCACCAATTGATTGGCAGTCTGAACAATATTTCTATGTGACCAGAAGGACAACTACTGTTGAAGAGCAGAAAAAGAGCCTTATCTGTGTCGGAGGGCCAGATACACTTATGCCGCACGATATTCCCTATGACGAGACGACACATGATCCCAAGGAGGCTTATCAGGAAATTCACAACTTTCTCAAGCAATATCGTACCGAGAAAATACCAAAAGAATTTGACTACAAATGGCATGGACTCATGGGCTACACACATACAGGCGTCAGATATATCGGCCAAGACCCCAATACGCATCACCTCTGGTATAATCTCGGATGTAATGGTGTCGGTATTGTCGGATCTGCGTATGGAGGCTGGAAAATAGCAAAAATTCTCTCAGGTACTACTTTTGCGCCGAGTATATTTGATCCTGAGTAGATATTAGAACGAGTTTCCTCTATCAAAATTAGAGGAAAGTGATACAATGCCTCCCATTATGCGTGTATCACAGCTTTTTTCGACATTTTGGTGGATTACGAGGCGTACATTTCGTGTCGCCCCTTTTTGGTATAGTGGATTGGCATTTTCCTATATTGCTCAGAGTCTTCTCCCTATAGCGCAGACCTATGCGCTTGCCCAGATACTTGCTGACGCTGTGAGTCTCATCTCGAATGATATTCCGACTTTTTCTCAGCCACTCATCTCATGGATTATTGTCGCACTTGCTGCCACCATCGCTCGTCAGCTCGCCGATCTGGGTTCCAATTTCTTTTGGTTTCGACTCCGATATATCTCTGATGAGCATATTTATGGTGATTTTCTCTCGAGACTGGCACAAATCGACATGCCATATCACGAAGATCCGACATTTCAATCTGATATCAAGAAAATAGAGGACGCACTTGCATGGCGCGTTATGAGCTTCGTACAGAGCTCACTCAGCCTCCTCTCGCAGACTATTGGTATCTTGCTTATCTCGGGACTCTTTGTCCAAGTAGCATGGTGGATACTTCTCGCTATTCTCGTTCCTGTCATCCTCGACTACCTCATCAGTATACGTTTTGGTGCTGACATGTGGGGGATATGGCTCTCCGATGGCGATGAGAAAAAACAGGCAGACCATGCTCTTGATGGATTTAAAAATCGTGAAGTTGTTCGCGAGTCCAAGATTTATGCTTTCGGTGAATATATCGCAGACAAATATCGAGAAGCCTACAGTATCTTTACTCATAAATTCGTTGGCAAACTCAATCGGAAATATCTCTCGCTGAGCGCGTCAGGCATTCTATCTGCGACTATTTCTGTAGGACTTCATGTGTTTCTCCTCTCTCAGCTTCTCACTCGCCAGATTCTCTTGGCGCAATATTCTTTCCTGCTCGGAAGTCTCGGAACTATTGGTGGCTACTTCGCTTCTTTTCAGATGAATCTCGCGTCACTCTATGAAAATGGTCTGTATGTCCTCGATCTCAAGAGAATATTCGAGCTTCCCGATATCATCGATAAAACACAGTCGAACACTCTTGTTCCAAATCATGCTCCAAAGATTGAATTTCGCAATGTCTCTTTTGCCTATCCTCGAACTACAGAAAAAGTTCTCGACAAGCTTTCCTTTACCATAGAAGCAGGCAAGAGAGTGGCTCTTATCGGAGAAAATGGGGCAGGAAAAACGACGATTATAAAACTCCTCGCACGATTCTATGATGTGCAGGAAGGTGAAATTCTCATCAATGACGTCAACATACGAGAGATAAATCTCGCGACTTATTATCAGCTTTGGTGAGTGCTCTTCCAGTACTTCGCTCGATACTGGTTCACGGTCACAGAAAATGTCGCACTCTCTCGTATCACAGAAAAAAACAACAGCGATCGCGTTTCACGGGCTCTTTCGCGAGCGGATGCCGAGTCTCTCGTTGCAAAGCTTCCTCGGAAAGAAGCGACGATGCTCTCGACAGATTTCACTGATGGTGTCGATCTCTCTGGTGGTGAGTGGCAAAAGATCGGGATAGCTCGATGTATGTTTGCGGAACCAAAATTTATCATCCTCGATGAACCAACGAGTGCTCTCGATGCTCTCGCTGAGTCACGCGTTTTCGATCAGCTCTATACTCTCGCTGAAGATACGACTATGCTCATCGTCTCACATAGATTTGCGACAGTCCGAAAGGCTGATAGCATCATCGTTCTCCAGCATGGACGCATAGTAGAACAGTGAACGCATTCAGAGCTCATGTCCCACAAATGACTGTATGAGGAGATGTTTTCCACGCAAGCAGCGGGCTACTTAGAAAGTTAAATTTTATGTCGAAGAAAAAAGTATTAGTCTGACTCTCTGGTGGTGTTGATTCTGCCGTTTCTGCTTATTTACTCAAACAGCAGGGATATGATGTGAGTGCGGGATTTATGATCAATTATCTGACCGATGACGATAGCTGCCCGACACGAGTAGATATGGCAGTTGCACAAGAAGTCGCAGAGTATCTAGATATACCATTTTTCACTTTTGATTTTATAGAAGAATATGAGAAACGGGTCCTTCGTTACATATTCGAATGATACAAAAAATGACTCACTCCCAATCCTGACGTCTTCTGTAATACCTGGGTAAAATTTGATCTCTTCCGAGAAGAGGCCCTCTCATATGGCTACAACGCTGTTGCGACGGGACACTATGCACAGATTAAAATGACGAATGACGAATGAATAATGACGAATGATGGATTGCAATTATTACGGGGAGTTGATCCAGAGAAAGACCAGAGCTACTTCCTCTCAGCATTATCGCGGGAGCAACTCTCTCAGGCAATATTTCCCATTGGTCATCTGCCAAAGTCAGAAGTGAGAGAAATTGCCAGAAAAGCGGGACTTCCAAATGCTGAGAGAAAAGATTCTCAGGGGCTCTGTTTTGTCGGAAAGGTGAATTTTGGAGATTTTCTCAAGGCTCATATTCCTCCTCAAAAAGGCGAAATACGAGATACTTCCGGACGCGTGATTGGTGAACACGATGGGGCATTTCAATATACTATTGGTCAGAGAAAGGGGATAGCTGTTGGCGGTGGTCCTGCCCTTTTTGTGCTCGAAAAAGATGTCGTCAATAATATCATCATTGTCTGAACCGAAGATGACGAACGGCTCTTCAGAAAATCATGCACTCTCACTCAGATGAATTGGCTCGCTGATGTGACATTTCCTCTTGATTGCGAGGCACAGATACGATACCGTCAGGCACCACAGAGATGCCATTTAGAAATGAATGACGAAGGAATTATTGCTCAATTTGATACGTCCCAGAGAGCTATTACTCCTGGACAGGTCTGTGCTCTCTACGATGGAGATACTGTGATTGGGAGCGGAATTATTACTCTATAACTCTTTTATTTTTTGGTTCAGAGGATAACTCTTTCCAGTCTTGATCCAATCTTGGTATAGCATTCCACCATCTGATTAGTGTATTGTGTCACTGGATAATTCTTTGCGGAGAGGATAATCAGTCCAGATTGTAGGGGAGTTGTGAAATATTGGCTACCGTGATTGCATAGAGAGAAATAAAACAGATGACTGCTGCGATTTTTTGTGCTCCAGAATAGCTCGCGTATGGTATAACCGGATAGGCAATCCTACAGTAGTTACGGAGATGATTTCCAAATTTATATACCTGATTTCCGATGATGTTTAATGGAAAAATATTTCCAAAATAATGGAATGGCCGAAAGAGCCACGATTGCTGGATAAGTTCTACAAAAGCGCTATATCGAGTGAAAGTTTTCCTCCCATTGGATACCACCCACGAATCCTCTTCTTCTGATAATTTTTGTATGGATGCTGGAGCACTGGAGAGACCAATATAGTCTACTCACCAGAGGAAACAGTAGGATCTCAGGAGTCTCGTCCATCGACGACAGAGTTCACAGTGATCGTCAAAATAGATTTTTATTTCTCCGCGAGGTGCCTGACGCTTTATCCATCAATCCCAGAAATGAGCTGGAATCAGAGCCAATATGCTCACTGTGGATATCCATCCAAATAAACCAGAACTAAAATCACTCACTCATACGTGTAAAAATATAATCAGCAGCATTCCAATATACCGAAACCAGACATGGAACAAAGGTACTATCCAAAGTATTGGTGCGAGAATTCCTATGAGTATGAGATAATTCCATGTGCCAGCAGAATTCAGTGTAGAAAATGCGTGCATCCAGTAGATGATGAGCTGTTGTGCTATGAATGCTACAGTTCCTATGCTGATAATGCGCTTGAGATGCGGATGAAGTCATGCCTTATGTCGATCACTTTCCCAGGACCAATGCCGATCAAGTGGGAGAAACATCGCCCAGAATAACATTACCAGTAGGAGATCGTCAGTACTCGAATTGATTATCATCCCGCGATTGTGGAGTGATACTGTGAAGACGAAAACCAGAATGGCTGCAACCCATGTCCTGTATCAGACCAGTAACCAAAGTGCGAAAAAACCATGCACTATAAAGAGCAGTATCTGAAACCATATCTGTCCACTCATCAGATGAAATGAGAGCATGCTCGAGTTGTCGTTTTCGAGAAATATATCGCGAGAAAAAGGTCAAAAATCTGTGTAATAATCTACCAAAAAACGACTCTTGAAGCAGATGTCGACAATCACGATAAGTGCTATACCGACGCGGAAGACGCTCAGAGATCTCGCATCGAGAGACCATGCTTCGCTCAGTTTTTTCTTCATAACGGATACTAGATTTGTCTTCGGCATTTTATTATCGTATTTATTCATCCTAGAATTACAATCGATACTGTTTTGTATATTCTTGCATTTTCTTGTTCTTGTATACTATTATTTGAATCTTATTTCTTAACCATTGCTTATGTCATTTATCGATGAATTCAAATCATTTGCCATGCGAGGGAATGTCATAGATCTCGCCGTCTGAGTCGTCATTGGGAGCGCATTTGGTAAAATAGTTAGCTCCCTGGTTGCTGACATCATCATGCCTGTAATATCTTTTTTGACTGGAGGTATTGATTTTACAAACTATAAATTTGTCATCAAAGAATCAGTCGAAGAAGTTCCAGGCATACAAGAAGCTATTCCATGAATATCTCTGAATTGGGGGAGCTTCGTGCAAGCGTCTATCGATTTTCTCATTATTGCATTTTGTATCTTCCTCGTGGTCAAAGCCATGGCAAAAATAAAAAAACCAAAGACTGAAACGCCAAAAGGTCCTACGCAAGAGCAATTACTCATGGAGATTCGGGATTTACTGAAGAAAAACTAAATCACAAACTCTCCACCCTTGTAAATCACGACTTCACTTCCATCCTGGAGCGTGGCTGTCACTGTGCGGTCTGTCGTGCTCATCATATCGGTATGGATCACGCTATCGTTGTATCCGAGGCGTATCCATTCTTCATCCGTCGTATTCGCGACGTCACCTGTGTAGGCGTCTTTGTAGGCCATACCGAGAGCGATATGGGTATTCCCAAATGGGCCTCCGACATTTTCGTCGTAGAGTGTTTCTCCCATGAATTTTGTAATGCGAGAGAGTCTTCTGTCCGTCAGAGAAAATTCTCCAGCTTTGTCAGCATCTTTCTGAGCTATCATTTCCTTGAGCAGTGCTTCATTTTCAGTCGCTGTTGCATTCACCACGAGTCCGTCTTTGAATTCTAGTTTAATTCCTCGGATGATATTGCTCTGGTAGGAGAGAGGCATGTTATAGTGAATCCAGCCGTTTGTTCATCTCCAATCTGGACTCGTGAAGACTTCGAAACTTGGGATATTTCGACCACTTCCTCCGAGCCATTTTCTCTTTTCTCCGATTTTGACCCGGAGGTCGACATCCTCGCCCACAACATGGACCCATTCTATGCTCATGGTGGTGAGCTTGCCCGTGAGTGTGGTGAGCATAGCTTCAGTTTCCTGCCAGCGTTTTATAGGCTCTTCATTATCCAGGAAACACGCATTAATGATTTCTCCCCAGTATTCCTCCAGTGACATGCCAGCAAATGTCGCCATCGCTTCAGTACCGTAGAGACCGAGTGTCCAGGTAAATTTTCCTTCATTTTCTTTCTTCTGCATGGCTTCACGATATGGTTTTATCGTCTTGAATCGATTCATGACTTTCGTACCATCGACACCAGCGAGTTCGTATTTCTCATGTTCTGCTATCATGTAGAGTCGATGATCACAATCCTCGACCGTCCCGAGGAGTCGCTTCATCGGACGATATTCTATCTGCTCATCATTTGCGAGGTGAAAAAAACTTCTCTGTAAACCGTCAGGTATGATATCGACGATAGGATGTCCACCAGACTTCAATACTGCATCATGGAGAGGCTGAAGCATGGGTCGTGCACATTCTGGCACACAGAGCAGGACGACTTCACCTGACTTAATGCCTGCGCCGCCACCGAGGGCGAAATTGATGAGGACATCGGCGTAGCGTTCGAGGATGTGGGTACTTGGTTGGAACATAGAGAAAAAGAAAATATATAGAGAGATGGGAGTTATCAGATTTTTTCTAGGAGTTCGGGGGCTACTTTATTTTTCCCAGGAAGAGTGTTGTAGATTGAATAGGTTTTTCACTCTATCCGTGGTGTTTTATCGAGCTTGGATTTGGTGATTTTTCTGGATTCTTCGATGATTGATTTGAGCCCACAGTTATCGGAGAGGGACATAGCATTTGCGAGTATATTTGTAATCGGGCGACTGAGAAATATTTTTTTATCGTGTATTCTGTATGCGGGTAATACCCCCAAATTGTAGACGCCTTCTTTGTAGTCTGTGTATTCTTCTGCATCTTCTTCTCCATCAAAACTATAGGCATAATCCGTCGCTGTTTTTTTCGTCTGTGAGCGAAGTCTTACCACCTTTTCGCGTTTGTAGAGGAGGATATCTTTGTATGTTTTTTCATCCCAAAAATGGCACTCAACGGGTATTCATTTGACGAGAAAGGAGATGCTAAATTGTTGAAAAACTCAATCCGTGAATCACTGTTCTATGCGTTTGGTATTGTATTTCTGGAAATATTTCGAAGAAAAAAGTTTCGGGAAAAATTCTGGCGTCACCAGGAATTGGAGGTCAATATCTGAGTCAGGAGTGACACTATAATCCTGACCATACGCCATGGATCCAGTGAGTATGACAGCACTTCCAAACTGTGTGATTTCCGGAATTAATCATTCGATGATTTTAATTCTTTTTGTTGTTTGGACTTGTGCGATTCGTGGCTTTGGAGGGGTGAAATGTATATCGAGCATGGTTTGATTATAGAACAAAATACAAAATTCAAAGCACAAAATGCGGGATTTTCTCTCGAATTTTTTTGACTTCCGAAAGTGTTTGCTTAGTATTTCACCTATGATAAAAACAAATACCGCTCCAAAAAAGAGTACTGCCAAAAAGGCTCCAAAGAAATCGGCTCCGAAAAAAGCACCAGTCACAGCGTCAAGTAAGACAGCTCCAAAGACAGTCGTGGCAAAGAAATCTGAAACTGTTTCTCAGAAGGCAACAACGGTGGCAAAGAAAACAGCACCAAAGAAAAAGCCTCCGGTCAAAAAAATAGCTGCTCAGGTCATCGAACAAGTAGTACCAAAAGTAGCACCAGCTCCAGTCAAGAAATCAACGAATTCTTCAGGAAAGGAAGGAGTAAAAATGCTCGGTATACTGCACCTCGCGGGAAATCTCCTCTCAGGGGGTACGCTCGGGCTCATCCTCGTCACCCTCTATTATTTTCTCCAGAAAGATAAACTCTCTGCACTTGAGAAAGAAACTTGTTTTGAGATTATTAATTTCAATCTCAGCTTCATCATCTATGCGTTTACAGCGTCAGTCTTGATTATTGTTATTATCGGAATCCTCGTACTTCCAATCGTTTTGATTACTTGGCTCGTCCTCATGATAGTCGGATTTCTCAAGCATCTCTCGGGTGAAAATTATAAATACCCATTTATAATTCGCTTCGTATCCTAATTTAGGGTTGCCTTTTTCGGAAAATCTCTACTATTCCTCTCGTGCCAATGTAGCTCAGCGGTAGAGCACAGGACTCATAACCCTGTGGTCGGCGGTTCGACTCCACCCATTGGCACCATTGTTTGACTTTTTATATAAATTCATACAATTTAGAACACATGTCGCGGGGTAGAGCAGTGGTAGCTCGTCAGGCTCATAATCTGAAGGTCGATGGTTCGATCCCATCCCCCGCCACCAAAGAACATCGAAAAAATCTCCAACTAGTTGGAGATTTTTTTTGAAATATTGCCATCATTGTGAAAATCCATACTTCATATATTTTTTTTCAGCTCCTCAATATTCTCCACGGGGTACATCAGTACCAAAAAAGATGTTTTCTTATCCTTATTTCTTGCTATTTTCTTATCATCAAATCATCATAAAAAAACTAAGTTACCTTTTTCATTCTCATTTAATAATGGTATTAGTTCACAAGATAAAATAATTATATATTTTTTTGTATCTTCTATTTTCAAATTGTTGCTCAGTATGAATATTTGCAGTATTCAGCGTTCTACTTTATAGTTTGCTTGAGGTCAAATAGTGTTATACCTTGGATTATTTGTTTTTACTGTCTTTTTAAATTCTTCTACGGTGTAAAGCTCACAGACAAACTTTAAACAATTTGTGTGTTTATCTGCTTTGAAAGTCAAAATAGTTCGTTTGGGATCTATTTTTTGTTTAATATCTCTAGTTTTTTTCGCCTCTTCAAAATGTTCAATTCATTGTGTTGTCACGGTAAAAAAATGACCATTTACATTTTCGAGAGGACAAGCTTTTCGCCTTATTTTCGTGAAAACTTTTCCATCTTGAGAGAAATGTACCTCCCCATCATTGTGATGAGAATATTTAACTAAATGAGAGGTAGTTTTGCCTGTTTCGCCTAGTGTTATATTGGTAGGATAGATTATTTCGGGCTCTAAAGTAACCTCACTTGCTATACCAGTTGTATTTTTGTAGTAAGGAAAATCTACACATATTGAATTATCTTTTAGAAAAAATATCTGAAATAATTTATGTTTTTTCTCCTTACCTTGAAAAGTTATTACAAATTTTTCTGATTCTAATGGATTCAAGAGCATAGGTATATCTCGATTTATATGGCAATATTTGTATTTTTTGCCACTTCAGCATGGACATTTTTCGTTTCTTCCAATTTTTTGTGACATAACTTTTTACAACCCTCTGAAATAATCGAGTATCCATGTTCCACCACCTGGTGATTGCCATCCACCACCTGTTGGCCAGCTATGTGGGTCTCCGCCGTAGCCTTCATATCATTCACACCATACGACTTCGTTACCGCTTGAGCAGTTATTGTACTTCGTACAGGTAAGAGGCCCTATTTGGACGCTTTCAGTTAATCATACGCTACATTCATTCACTTTGAGACGGATATTTCTTGCTTGGATTCCAGAGGCGTAGGATGAGAGATGGTCGTTCACATTTTGGAAAAATATACTAGGTGCTGGTCCTGAACATGCGCCTGTAAATGGTCCAGAGCCGACTACTGCGAGTCCGCTCATGAATTCACCACGGAGACACGCGATTCTCTGCGCCATCCAGCCACCGAGAGAGTGTCCTATGGCGTAGACCTTGTCTCGGTTGATACAATAATTCTCTGATACTTGTTCGAGGATGGCATCGACGAATGTCATATTTTCCTTTTCACTCCATGAGAATGATTTCCCACTACTACTTGAGAGTCCTGCAGGGTAGGCTACGATGACATCACTTTGTTTTTCGAGTTTCATATAGTCTTGCACTTGGTCTTTGTTATTTGTGCGACCGTGTGTCGCAATGGCGAGAGAGTATTCTTTGTTTTTGGAATAATTCGATGGGACATAGAGGTTATATTTTCTCTCTTTTCCTGCTATCATGATTGTATTTTCTCCTAACAGCGCCCCTCATACCTGACAGCCTGTACTTTTGTACGAGAGGGGAGACTTCGTACGACTATATTCTTGTAATCGTATGATGAGGTCAGCAGATTTCCCACGAGATATCTCTGTTCCGAGCGTATATCCGTGTGTAGCCATGATGTTATTGCTTTCAGCGAATTGTTGGAGTGCCTCGTACCATTTATCTCCTGTTGTTGCTACACCCAGAACGAACGCTTTGTTTCCAAATGCGAGAGCTTCGAGCGTTGTGACAGAATCGTTTGGTTTAAATTTCCCATCTGAAAACCCATTGGCTATACCGAGGGTATGAGCGGTACAGATATATCGATGATACCACATGGCTGTATCGACATCGGGGAAGCATTTCTCAGCGACTGTTTCAGGGATTGGTGTATTGCTGGCTCGGAGGAGTATGGTGAGGAGCTCAGCTCGTGTGATATTATTCTCTGTTCCGTACCGTCCATCACCGTATCCATTTGTGAGTCATTGAGCTTGGAGGTTTTCTATGGATTTTTCATACCATGAATATTCTGTATCCGTAAATGCAGCGTAGATGGGCTGTAGTGTCGTAAAGCACGCGAGTCCTAAAATGAGTATTTTTGTAGATTTCATGACCGTACTGTATTTATTTTTCTCATCATACAACCCCTCTATGTGAAGGTTGTGTGAGAAAAGCTAGACTTTTTTCTGAGATTTTTGAGATACTTTTGTCGTCTTTTTCTGCTTTTCAAAGAGCTTTGATGAAACAACGGATGGTTTTTGTGGTTTTTTTATAGTGCCTTCTATTTTTCTGATTCTTTCCATTATTTCATCCTGTTCTTTTACTTCTTCTTCCATGACATCAGCGAGTTGTGATATTTTTTTCTCACTCCTCAGCGCTCGGATAAATCCACTCGTGAGGATACCTGTAGGAAGTGCAACAAGCCCTATTCCGATAAGTGCCAGGATTATACCGACTATTCGTCCTCCAAATGTTACAGGGACGACATCGCCATATCCTATTGTTGTGACTGTCACAAGTGCCCACCATATACCATCAAATATATTATCTACATACATGCTTCGTTCATTTTCTAGCGCATAGAAGAGGACGCCTGCAATCAAAATACACTGAATTGAGAGTATAAAAATCACCATCATCTCAAACCATATCTCTCGTGACATATCTCGGAGGAGTCGGAGTACGCGAGATGATCGATAAAAGTGAAACATGTTGAGAATACTGGTGAAACGGAGCACCCGGAGTATGACCGTATCGGCATTGTGTAGGTCGTGTGTCCATATCATCGCGAAGAGAGGAGCAATCACTATCATATCAATGATAGTGAGAGGATGTAGGAGAAATTTGAGGGTTGCTTTCACTGCAGAGTTTCCTGTATAGTTCTGGGATGCATTCCAGAGTCTGTAGAGAAATTCTGCGAGAAATGCGCCGAGTATGGCTATATGAACCGAGAGAAAGAGGTTTTTGAGCTCTGGTGTCATGACACTTTCGACTGATTCTATGATGGTCAGCGTGATACTAATTACTACCAATACGACCATCAAGAGATTGATGGTCATGGCGAGTTTTTCTTCGGATTTGAGTTCTGCAGGGAACATACGCGAGAATTGTATGATAATTATTTCTGCAACCTAGTATTTAGAGTGGAAAAATAGAAAAATGTTTCGTGATTATATCACAGTGGTGAATTTGACATTACTGATAGAGTAAATATCATCATTTCATGATACACAAAATAGTAAAATTTCCTGTACCCACTCCTATCATATAAGTACAAGGAGTTTATTGTGTTTTTTATTTTTCTCCTTGCAAGGAGATTTTTTTATTTTATGGAAACAATTATTGTAAAAATCTGAACTGAATCACTGCATGACTTTGATCAGAATGTGAAAGTAGAAAAAATGATTAACGATATTGCTGCATTGATGTCTGCGAAAGTTCGTGTGATTCTCGTATCATCGTGAGCAGTTTGAGAAGGAAAAAAAATTCATGATAAGATTGAGAGCGAGGCTCTTCTAGCAAGTATTTGACAGCCAATACTCTTTGAAAAATATAGACAAAAATTTGCAAAACTTCGTATATCAGCAGCACAATTCCTGCCTGCGCATGCTCAAATAGAGGATGATTCCTGCTATCGACAAATGGCATATGATACCATTTCTTCAGCCCTCGAGTGTTGAATTATTCCTATCGTGAATGAAAATGATCCATTTTCTTCATATGAGATGAATGCTCTCAGGCGAGGCGCAGATAATGATAAAAATGCTCTTCTTATGGCTCACTTGTTTCACGCAAAAAGTATTATATTGATCACGAATGAAAATGGTGTGTATGCAGATTTTCCTAATACGGAGAGCCGATTACCAATAATCCGGGGCCCACAAATCACTGATGAATATATCCGTACACTCTGTTCAGGAAAATCTAGTAGTGGTACTGGGGGTATGCAATCAAAACTTGAAATATGACGAGAAGCAAGCAAGAAAGATATCCGTACAAATATTTGTGACTGAATAACTACAGGCGTATTGGAGCACTCAGACCAGAGATATAGGGGGGAAAAATGAGGTACCCTGATTATATAAGTGATACTATTATTTCTTCTTTTCCATTTTCTCGTAATTCATAACCACCCTTTTCGAGAGTCTTGTCTGTTATGAGTATGATATTTGGTATTCAGAGGAGATCCGCGTCTCCCATTTTCATCCCAAATCCGACATCTCTGTCATCGATGAGGATTTCTTTCCCTTCTTTTTCGAGTGATGTGGCGAGAGTTTTTGCCTTTTCTAGATGGTCACCATGGACGATGAGGAGATGGGAGTAGGGCGATATGACTTCTGGCCAAACGAGTCATTTCTCTGTCATCATCACCTCAGCTATGACACCCATAGAACGTGATATGCCTATACCGTAGCATCCCATGAGAGGACAAAATGTTTTCCCATCTTCAGTGGTCACCTTCAGTTGAAACGCTTCAGAGTATTTCTGAGAGAGGTCAAAAATATTACCTACTTCACAGGCCTTTTCTGTTCTATATTGTTCGCCTGAATTTGGATTGAGGTCAGTTTCTTTTGCTACTTTGAGATCATAAAATTGAGATGGTTTTTCTATATCTCTGCCCCAACTGCAGTTTGTCACATGGACACCAGTTTCATTTCATCCTGTTTCAAAATTGGTCATCTCTTCACATGCCTCATCGACATAGATAGCTACTTCTGCTGGTAGATTGTAGAGCCCAGCGTACCCGACATCGCTGCCTGTGATTTTCTTGATGAGTTCTGGAGATGCCTGTTTCCATCATCCACCGACTATTTTTCGGAGCTTTATCTCATTAACCTCGTAATCTGATCTCACCACAGCGAGGAGCATCTTCCCATCCTTTTCATAGAAGAGAGACTTGGTTGATTGTTCAATGGCAATTCCAAATTCCTTGATGAGAGCCTGTACACCGATGATTCCTTCTTTATTGTGTTTTTCGAGAGGTTTTTCAGTGTTTTCGTAGGTATACTTGGGAGCCTTGCTCGGAGCAATCTCTCTGTTATACCAGACATTTTTTACTTCATCAAAAAATATCACATCTTCTCCGATAGGCGTGAATGTCTGAAATTCTATTGAATCATTTGGTGTGAATTCACCACCGTCTGAAAAAACAGGAACAGTTATATCGCCAATTCCAAGTCGCGCATAGACGCGGATATACGCCTGTCTCATAGCTTCGAAAAATTCCTGGAATTCTGTTTCTGTGAGATGAAACGAATATGCGTCTTTCATTTTGAATTCTCTTCAGCGGAGGAGTCATGATTTGGCTCGTTTTTCATTGCGAAATTTTGTCTGGAATTGGTAGACACAGGCAGGGAGATTTTTATATGATCTGAGGAATTCTACCATCAGTGGTGTCGCTACTTCTTCATGAGAAAAACCGAGTGCAAAATCAGCATCGTTTGCTCACTTGACCTTGAAAAGTATATCAACGCCCCAACGATTTGTCGTATCCATTGATTCTTTGCTGACGAGTGATCCCATGAGTATCTCTTCACATCCAACGGCGTCCATCTCTTCGCGTACGATTTGTTCTATTTTTCTCATCACGCGGAGCCCGAGAGGTAGGAAATTGTATACGCCAGCATTTTCTTGTCGTATATAGCCTGCTTGGAGCAGGTATCCCGTTGATTTATTTGCTGACCCAGATGGAGTGGTCTTGAGTGTCTGAAAAGACGATTTTGAACGAAATTGCATAATGATTCCTATTATAGAGAAAAGAGAAAAGAGAAAAGAGAAAAGTTGCATTCTTTTTCTGAGCTTCTCTATTTTGCCCTACAAATCTTGCAAACGATAACGCTTTTAGTATACTTTGACGCATATGAAAAAACTCTTTCTCACCCTCGGACTCCTCTCATTTCTCGGCGGAGGCTATTATCTCCAACAGAATTATTCTTTTGTGCAGCTCTCATCTGAACAGCTCGCTCAGGTTGGTTCTACAACTCTCCAGTCATCAGCTATCAATCCTACTTCTGGCGAGAATGAGACACATCACTCTGACGTGCTTTTACGCGTGGGTTCTTTTGCAATCGTGAAGAGCTCTTCAGAATTGCTCGGAGCTGATCAGGAGAAGTAGGATGACCTATAGCCACCTTTAGTTCTCTGTTGTCTGTTTCGTAGCTTCTCTCGGGATTTGAGAGGAATTCTCGTATTTCTTCTTCCCACTTTTTGAACGCGATGATGGCATTTTGATGCGCAGAGCGTTGATCGAGTGAGCGGATTGTTCTATTCTCTAGCATGACAAACTTTTTTGGCTCATAGAAGTACTGGCCATAGTCATTTGTGTCGATTATTTGGCATCCTGTGCCACCTTTTGATGCTGTTTTTCCTGCAGCGTGAACTATATTGTGGAGATAGTGTACGCTGATATTTTTCCGAGCGTCGGCAATTATCTCGTCCATGCTGTAGCGCAGATAGTAGGGTATTTTCTGAAATCGCATAAAATATATATTGAGAACATGATTCTATAAATAATCAATAAATTGCAAGAAAAACATGAATTTACTTTTTGTCGTTGCAAAAAATAGACTTTTTTATACCCTAGCTGCATACTTTATTTCTTCCCTTATTTCCCATGTATCACATTATCTGACACAAAAATCCTGATACTGACGCTATCCTCTCTGCTCTCGTCGCAAAAGAATACTTCCTCGCTATGGGCATGGATGCAGAGGCTTACAGGCTCGGTGAACTCAACAAAGAAACTGAGTATGTCCTCCAGCTCCTTGGTGTAGAGCCTCCTCAATTAGTATCTTCCCTTGAGGCAGGATCTGAGGTTGTCCTTGTTGATCATAATGTCAAAACACAGGCAATTGACGGCCTTGAGAACCTGAAAATAAAATGCATTATCGATCATCACTCTGTGGAGAACCTCTCTTCGAGCGAACCAATTCAACTCCGTTTTGATCCGGTGTGCTCGACCTGTTCTATCCTCTTTCTGATGTTTGCTGAGCAGGACCTCGAGATACCAGACCATGTCGCCAAAATGATTCTGGCGGGTATCCTCTCTGACAGCCTCGCATTCCGCTCTCCGACGACGACCGATGAAGATCGCGAAATCGCAGAATATCTGGCAGAAGATCTCGGAATCCAGGATATCCAGGCATTTGCGAAGTGAATGTTTGATGCAAAATCCAATCTCGGGGATATGCCTACTCGTAGAATCGTTGAGCTCGATTACAAAGTATTTACTGGTGGGACAAAGAAATTTGGTTATGGAATTATGGAAACAACGAGCCCTGAGTATGCGATGGGGAGAAAAAATGAAATTATCACTGATATGAGAGCGCTCAAAGAGGAGAGCGGTCTCGATGCGATTTTCTTTTCTGTTGTGGATATTCTCCAAGAGAAAAATACAACCTTTGTCGTGAGTGATGTCGAGAAGGCTGCTGTTCAGGCCGTATTTGGCGTTGAGACAAATGATATGGTCGCTGATCTCGGTAAGCGTCTGAGTCGTAAAAAAGAACTTGAACCTCAGGTGAGAGCTTACTTCGAAAAGCAATAGTACAGGACTGCTTGCAACTTGGTAAAATTATTTATACTCAAGGCGTACTCAATAACAGGGTACGCCTTATTTTCATATTACAATTATGAAGCCTACACAACCGCAGTTTGAACTGCTGACATTTTATCATTTTGTTGATATCCCCGAAAGTGAAATCGAGTCTGTCTGTACAGAGCATCTTCAGTTCTGTACTGATATAGGTCTCCGTGGTCGCATCTACATAGGAACAGAGGGGATTAGCTCGACTGTCTCTGGTAATCTCGGTCAATGCAAGGCATACAGGATGTATCTCGAATCAACCAAGTACTTCAAAAATATTGCCGATATAGAGCCAAAGGCAACGCTTGTTTCAGGTCATCAATTTCCAAAACTCACTGTAAAGATCCGCAATGAAATAGTCGTTCTCGGTGAAAAAGTCACAGAGGAAGAAGTAAAAAAATATAAAAAAGAACTGACTCCAGAAGAATTCAAACAGATTCTTGACGGCGAGAAGAGCGATGATTATATCATTCTCGACATGCGTAATGACTATGAATACCGTCTAGGTCACTTCAAGGGTGCCATTCCTGCGAGTACGGTGAATTTCCGTGAAGTACCCCAGCTTCTCGAGCGTTATCGTGAGAAAGCAAAAGGAAAAAAAATCATCTGGTACTGTACTGGAGGTATTCGTTGTGAAAAGGCAGCTGTCCTCGCTAACAAAGCATGACTCGAAGACGTCTATGCTATCGAGGGGGGGGTGGTAAAATATGTGAATACGTACAACGATGGTAATTGGCTCGGGAATCTGTATACATTTGATGATCGTGTGAGTACTTTTGTAGGTGATGAAGAAACACATACCACTATTGGTTCTTGTCTGCACTCAGATAAGCTCACGGATCACTGTGATAACTGTCGGAATACTGAATGCAATGCTCGGATGATTGTTGATTTGAGCGAACACAAGAAGCATATGTGATTTTGTTCACAGGAATGTTTCGATAAGGCATTACAAACTCTCCTCATAAAAGATGTCGATTGGGATTCCTTGCAAGTACAAAATACAAAATACAAAGTACAAACTTACAAAGAACTTCGTTCGCTCGTAAAAGCAGGAAAGATGGATTTCTCGGAGGCACAGAAAATTGTTACAAATCATCTCAGGAAAAAACTCTGAGAGACCAAATTCACACACCAAGAAAGTCAGAAAGAATGAGTCATCCAGATGGATTAAAACTCAGTCACATCATTACCATTTTCCAATTCATGACTCGTTTGGTACTTTTTTTGGAAAAAGTACCCAAAACCATTCAGGGGACAAAAACTCGCTCTCCAGCTCAGCATCTTAATACAATATTCATGACGCTCAGACAGTTTGTCCCCTAAAAACCCGTTTCTGTTTTTCTGGATAGATAGTATTTGAATTGAGCCTGTAATTATTTCCCTAAATACTCATCGATTGTTTCTGCCCAGGTTCCACCAGCATCTATAACTTTTGCTTTATTCAGAAGTGTTTTTGCTTTTTCCTTGTATCCTGCTTCCTGTGCGAGGATTCATCCCTGCACGAGAGCGATGACATTATCATTTTTTGCAAGTATCTCGTCTATGATGAGCTGAGCTTCAGATGTTTTTCCGCCGATTCTGAGGTACCATGCCTCGAGTGCAAGTATGCTCGCTGATGATGGAAATCTTTTCTTGCCGAGCGTGATCCATGCTTCTGCATTTCGGGGCTCTTCATGAACAAGGGCGAGATAGATAGCATTGGTAATATCTGCTTCAGTTGCATCATTTTCGAGTACGAGATATCCGAGTACTTGAAACATATTTTTGTAGAGACCGAGCACATAGTAATTATACGCGAGTTTTCTCTCGACCACTGTCTTGGGTTTGTATCCTCCGAGTACTGCTTTATTGAAATAAATATTTGATGTTTCGTAGTCTTGTTTTTCAAACTGTATGAGTCAGAGTATGAAATCTGCTTCCGCGTCTCGGGGTTCTAATTTTTTGTATCTCGTGAGGACTCACTGGGCTCTCTCATATTGATTTATCATAAAAGCTGAGAAACCGACAATCTTTAAAATAGGGCGATAATCTGGTTTTTGTCTCAGGACATTTTCTCAGATTTTCATCGCTGTTGTGTAGTCCTTATTCTTATAAAATGCTCCTATCAAGAGTGCATCCTTGTAGCTCGCGTCGTTGTTACCAAGTGCTTCATAGTTTTTGAGAGCATTTTTCAGATCGATAATTGGTCCATAACTGTGAGGGTATTCGCGAATAGCTTTTTCACACGATATATATTCATTTTCACAGGTCCATGAGACCTGAAATGCTAGCCGAATATTTTCGGGTATGTCCATTTTTGCGAGTCTTTCTTGAAATTCACCATCTCCAGTATATCTCAGAGCGTAGAGGAATTCTTCTCGTTCAGACTGATAGAGTTCGTCTGCAAATTTCTTATAGAGATCAGAGCTCCTCTGAAATTTCTTTGCTCGAAAGGCTATATGTGCCAGCTTTCTCTCTATTTCTGCTGAGGGTGTCAATCGCAATACTCTCTCATAGAGGCCCGCTGCTTCATTGTATTCATTATTATTTGAGAGGTAATCAGCTCTTTTTATGAGTATTGTAGCCCTTTCTTTTTTCTCCTCACCTTTGAGCTCACTATCGAGGTTCATCGCATTTCTTGCTCCTATTGTTTGTCGGTCTTCTCCACTGAGTCCTTCTGTTGTTCCTGCCTTGATTTCTCATGAGAGCGTTGGCGCTCCTGTCTTTTCTCACCACAGCAGAGCATCTCGTAGGCTACAACTCGAGAGCATTATGACTGCACAACATAAGAGACAATATTGTAGTAGGGAACGGGAATACATCTTGCAAGTTAAGATAAGATTTATACACTTTGAGAGTTATAGTATAATTTTTCTGCCCATGTACAAATTTTTCACTCTTGCACTTCTATTCGTGTCATTTTCTGGTTTGAGCTTTGCCGCTATAGATGATACGCAGGTTATAGATAGGGAAGAGACAAAGACAGACTCGATTAATCTCCGGACTTTCACTAGTTGTGAAGCTATGGATACCGTTCTGACAAAATACTTCAAGTCAGCGTTGCTCGAACAGGTATCAATGCACGGTACTCCAGTCGCTGTGCCTGATGCACCTGAACCTCCTCGGTCTGAATCTGTCACAAACCCGAGTCCCGATAAGGGTGGAATGGGTGGAGGCTGAGACGGGGGATATAGCCAGACAAATATACAAATTGCCTGAGTGGATGAATCTGAAGTAGTCAAAACTGATGGAAAATACATCTATTATGCTTCCAATCAGCCAGATGCTGACGGCTATCAGTATGTCACTATCACACGAGCAGTACCAGCGTCTGATATGTCTCTCATAAAGCGTATCAAGCTCCCAAATAATTATAGTAATGTCCAGCTCTATGTGGCGGATGGACGACTCACTATCCTCGCAAATCGCTGGAATAATAACTATGTCTATAGTGCCACACCCCTCAGCATGGGTAATGGATCTGTGACAGTGGTCGTCGTATATGATATAGCTGATCCTGCTGCTCCTCGGTTGAGTCGTTTTTATACCGTTAATGGTGATCTCTCTCAGTCTCGACGTGAGGGAAATTATCTCTATGTGCTTTCTCAGAGTTATCTCTCACTCAATACTTGGTGACCTGTAGGTATGTACACACGGGAGGATATCAATACTTTTATGGATAAAAAATTTGATCCAGCGAGTATCCTCCCACAAACTATTGATATCCGATATGATGCTACTGAGACCAATCAGATGACACAGGGCGATAAAAAAATTCCCTATTCAATGAATCGTGCCCAGGTAAAGTGTAGTGAGATAGAATATATACTGCCAGAAAAGCCGCAGAATCTGAGCTTCCTTACCTTGTCAGTTATTCCACTTTCTGGTAATGGCGAAGTCACTAAAAAAGTTATCTATGGTGATGCGGCGCAATTTTTCATGTCTCGGGATAGCTTCTATATCGTCGGTAATTACTGGAAACAAGGAGGAAATTTCTCATGTCCACCAGGCGCTCGTTGCATCATGCCAGCGTTTCGTTCTGAACAAAATTCCCTTATTCACCGATTTAGTACCAAGCAAGGAAAGGTAGACTATATCTACTCTGCTATTATGCCGTGAATGCCACTGTCTCAGTATGCTATGAATGAGCGAGATGGCGTCCTCTTTACTGCCAATCAGAAGGATTGGACAACAAACGGGGTCGATATTTTTGCTATTGATGCCTCAGGAAAACTCCTCTCCAAGCTCGAGAATGTGTGAGCAAAAGAACGATTTCAATCTGCCAGGTATATAGGTAATCGCCTCTATCTCGTGACATTTGAACAAGTCGATCCACTCTTCGTCATCGATACGACTTCCCCGAAAAATATGAAAATCCTCGGAGAACTCGTCATGCCAGGATACTCTACCTATCTGCATCCGTACGATGAAAATCACCTCATCGGAATAGGCTACGATACGAAAACGAGCTCATCTGGAGGTATTGTAAATTCGGGCATCAAAGTAGACCTTTACGATGTGACAGATGTTGCTGCACCGAAACAGAAATATTCGCAGGTGTATGGCGGTAGCGGATCATCATCTGATGCCCTCTCGAATCCTCGAGCACTCGTCTGGGATGAGTCTCGTCGCATACTCCTCCTACCAGTACAGCTCATGGATCAGAACTTGATGACCTATCAATTCACCTCTGCGTGGCAGGGTCTTCTTGCTCTCAAAATAGACAAGAATACAGGTATCAACCAAGAAGCAAAAATCACTCATATAGATATGACAGGTATAGCTCAGAAACGAAGGGAAGAGTGTGCAAAATATAGTGCTCCTTCGAAAGAAGAAAAATGCTACACACACATCGTGACCGGAGAGAAAATATGCATGAAGCCACAGGATAATCCTGAAAATCAATCTATTCCGCTCTACTGCTATTCAGAATATAATGATTCTGCGTATCTGGCAAATAGAATCTGGGATCTCTATCCTGTATTCATACAACGGGGACTCTATATAGGAAATTCACTCTATACTGTTTCGCCCAATTCTATTCAAGCAAATAATTATGGTGGCTCATATGAATTACAGAAAAAAATAGAAGGAAAATAATAAAAAATACTCACCAATTGGTGAGTATTTTTTTAATGATGTCTATGACTATCCTCGTGTCAACCTCCGTGGCCTCCTCCATGCTCACCTCCGCCACCGCCTATTCTCCCAATTGCATAGAATATTAGATGTATCAAGAGTCATGCAGCTCACAGGCCTAGGACAGGAAGCTCTGTTTCTGCAAGGGTATTTATGATATATCCGAGTACTACTATGAGGAGTGCTGTCCGACTGGGTCAGAACAGCATAGTGATGACGAGGAGGCGTGCGCAGTATCACACTATTTCACCCAACAGTCGACCAATTAGGCCAAAAATATGCTGTCCGTATTCTCCGCACCGGTGCCCCATGTTGATAAAACTTGTTAAGCCGCTTTGGTTTTCGTGTCCATGATGAGCTTCATGCCCATGTCCGTGTGCATCGTGTCCATGATGAGCTTCATGCCCATGTCCGTGTGCATCGTGTCCATGATGAGCTTCATGCCCATGTCCGTGTGCATCGTGT
>Ga0172380_10000474_pt1 | contig 78595 bp, 65 predicted proteins | sample Leawe162metaG_FD_119747 | JGI IMG/M metagenome (GOLD analysis project Ga0172380, IMG submission 119747) | Leachate microbial communities from a municipal landfill in Southern Ontario, Canada - Leachate well 162 metaG | ecosystem: Engineered > Solid waste > Landfill > Unclassified | place... | reverse complement strand
TCGCCCTCCACCGAGACCCCTACGGCATGCGCAACTTCGACCACGCGACGCGTCACATCTACGTTGTAATCATAAGAGGCGGGTGTTTTGGCATCGCTCTCCAGCGAGCCATCCATCATCACGCTGGAAAAACCGCTACGAATCGCTACCTGACACACGGCTGGCGATGCACCATGATCCTGATGCATACACAAAGGAATGTGCGGATACTGCTCAATGGCGGCTTCAACCAGCTTGCGCATAAAAGGCTCCCCGGCATAACCTCTTGCGCCAGCTGAAGCTTGCAAAATAACGGGGCTATCCACTTCATCAGCCGCCTGCAAAATCGCATGAATCTGCTCCATGTTGTTGACGTTAAACGCGGGTAATCCGTACTGATGTTCAGCAGCATGATCCAGTAATTGTCTAAGCGAAATTAAAGCCATTTTTTATATCCCATCATTCATTTCACCCGCTGTATCCAACAAGGTGCCTCAAGGTCATACATCATTAAATCCATCATAGAACCAACGTCAGGATGGGAAACTGATTAAGCCTATGCAGGCCATCAATCTCTCATATTCATTAAACGTAGAATCATGGGCGTAAAAATAAGTTGCATCGCCAGCCCCATTTTGCCGCCGGGGACAACCAAGGTATTGGGCCTAGTCATCATGGAGCCATGCAGCATGTTGAGCAAATATGGGAAATCAATGCCCTTGGGTTGGGCAAAACGAATGACCACCATACTCTCATCCGCGCTCGGAATATCCTTGGCAATAAAAGGATTCGAAGTGTCTACCGTGGGTACCCGCTGAAAATTCACATGTGTCCGTGAAAACTGCGGGCAAATATGATGCACATAGTCAGGCATGCGGCGCAAAATGGTATCAACCACAGCCTCTTGAGAATAGCCGCGCACTTTTTGATCCCGGTGCATTTTCTGTATCCATTCGAGATTGATAATGGGCACAACGCCTACCAGCAAATCGACATGTTTGGCCACATCGGCATCCGGGCTGACATATCCGCCATGCAACCCTTCATAGAACAGCACATCAGCATCCTCAGCGCTATCCCGCCACGGCGTCAGCGTGCCGGCAGACTGGTTATAGGGAGCCCCCTCAACATTAGTGTGGATATATTTGCGGACTTTGCATCGTCCCGTTTCACCAAAATTTTTGAAGGTATCAGCAAGTTCAGGCAAAAGATTGGCTTGCGGGCTAAAGTGACTAAAATGACTCCCTGGAATCTTGCTGTATTTTTCCAGTTCAGCATCCATCTCCTTACGCTCATAGCGGTGCATGGAATCACCTTCTATCGTTTGGGCTTTGATGCCTTCGCGCCTGAAGATATATTCGAAACTATTCATCACTGAAGTGGTTCCGGCGCCTGATGACCCCGTTATCGCAATTACTGGATACTTTCTGGACATGGATTTTTCTTCCCAATGGTTTATCTATAAAAAGAGCGGTCATTAAACAGCGGCGACACATCATCTGTCCCCGTGTCATAAGCATTGTGATAGCGCTCCACCCGCAACACTTCATTCCGTGAGCCCATGATGACGGGCACACGCTGATGAATCTTTTCAGGTTGAATCTCTAAAATGCGCGTCCTTCCGGTTGAAGCTAATCCACCTGCCTGCTCAACCAGCATTGCCATCGGATTCGCCTCGTACATTAGCCGCAAACGGCCTGGTTTCGTTACGTCCTTGTTGTCTTTTGGATAGAGGTAAATCCCGCCGCGCATCAGAATGCGGTGTATATCTGCCACCATGCTGGCTACCCAGCGCATGTTGAAGTCCTTCTCTCTCCGGTTGGTTGTGCCTGCCTTGCATTCATTGACATAGCGTTTGATCGGTGGCTCCCAGAAGCGCACATTGCTGGCATTAATGGCGTATTCAGCCGTGTCTTCAGCAATCTTGATGTTCGCATGCGTTAGTATAAATTCATCCGCATCACGATCCAGCGTGAAACCATGCGTCCCGTTACCGATTGTCAGCACCAGCATGGTACAGGGGCCATAAAGCGCATAACCTGCAGCAATTTGCTGGTTGCCTAGCTGCAGATAGTCAGTGTCCTGCGGTAGCGCGTGCGCAGGCGCATGCAACACCGAAAATATTGAGCCGACCGATACATTGACCGCCACATTCGATGAACCATCCAGCGGATCAAAAATGACCAAAAAAGCACCTTTGCCTGGATCATCCGCAATCAGTACCGGCATATCCATCTCTTCCGAGGCTAAACCTGCTACCAAGCCGCTCTGCGTTAGGTGGTCGATAAAAATCTGATTACTCACCACATCCAGCTTCATTTGCGTTTCGCCCTGAATGTTCTGGCTTTCCAACTTGCCATACATGTCAGCCAAAGCGCCTTTTTCGGTTAGCCTGGAGATGGACTTTACTGTATCTGCAATACTCAATAGCAAGGTGGCCAATTGGCTTTCTGGGGACAAGCCTTGTGACGCCTCAACCAGAAAGCTAGCTAACGTGGTGTGATGTGTATTCATATGCGATGCGCTTTTCCTAATCTCATTGGCTAGATGCCGATTTATTTTCTAAACTTTCAGTAAACACGCGCGAGGCACGGATATCAGCCTCGGTAATCGTGGATAAATCCTCAATCGTGGCATTTGTCTTGGCGCCTGATGCTATTTCAAAAATACGATTAGCATGACGCAAGCGTATTCTGTCCAGTGCATTTCTAATCGAGCGTGCATTCGCAAAATGCGGCTGTGTTTTGCGCTGTTCGATATATTCACTAATAGCCGCCAGTGCTTTTTCATCAAACTGATAATGCATGGTGGCTACCATTTTTTGCGCAATTTCCAGCAGTTCATGCTGACTGTAATCCGGAAAATCAATGTGGTGCGCAATCCGCGATGACATGCCCGGGTTGGATTGAAAAAACGTATCCATCCTATCCTTATACCCGGCCAAAATCACCACTAAATCATCCCGGTTGTTTTCCATCACTTGCAACAGTATTTCGATGGCTTCTTGCCCGTAATCCCTTTCATTTTCAGGGCGATACAGATAATAAGCCTCATCAATAAACAACACGCCGCCCATGGCTTTTTTAAGCACGTCTTTAGTCTTGGGCGCGGTGTGGCCGATGTATTGGCCGACTAAATCATCCCGCGTCACACTCACCACATGGCCTTTGCGCACATAACCCAATCGATGCAGCATTTCGGCCATACGCAAGGCCACTGTGGTTTTGCCGGTGCCAGGATTGCCGGTAAAACACATGTGCAAATTAGGCTGCGCACTTTCAATTCCCAGCTGGAGTCGCGCACGTGATACCACCAGAAATGCGGCAATCTCCCTGATTCTTTGTTTGACTGGAGCAAGACCGACGAGGTCCTGATCTAGTTTTTCCAATACCTCAGTGATATTGGCATCCGCCAGAATCTGCTGTAAATCTATGCTGGTCATACACTGCCTGGCGGCGTTTCTGTGCTGTAGGCGAGCGTGGTGTAACGTACGGTTCTGCCTTCTCCCTCTTGCCGGATGAGACGAAAACCGGGTTCCATCGCAGGGCGATTGACAATAAAGCTCATCACCATTGATTCAACGCCACGTGTGCTATTAAACGCATTGACTTTGATGTAGGCATTTGGGCAGGCCTTGCGACAAGCATCCAAATCATAAATAACCGCTGCGCCGTCTTTAATCTCAAACATGGGTTGCTCCCACATGTTCCAGTAAACATTACGCGGGTGCGGGTCATCTGTCCACTCAACTGAAACTGCCCATCCATTGCTGATTGCGTAGTCCACCTGCGCTCTGATTTCCTCATCGGTAAGCGGAGGTAAAAAAGAGAACTGTCCTTGTGTTATGTGCATATTAGTTTCCTTTGCTTAAAACTTAACTGGCTTAAAAATTAACCAGCTTAAAAATTAACCAGAAGTTGTCGGTGTACTCACAAAATCTGGGGTATCGGTTGACGCATAGTTAAATGACACGTTTTTCCATGTTTCCAACGCCTGCTCCAGCGGCTTGCACCACCTTGCAGCAGCACGCAGAATATCAGGACCTTCGTTGAGAATATCTTTACCCTCATTGCGCGCCTTCACCATCGTCTCTATTCCTACACGGTTAGCAATAGCACCAGCCTGTATGCCTGCCGGGTGTCCGATAGTGCCGCCACCAAATTGCAACACCATATCATCCCCAAACAGATGTAACAGCTGATGTATCTGCCCGGCATGAATGCCCCCTGAAGCCACCGGCATCACTTTTCTTAGATCTACCCAATCCTGGTCAAAAAAGATGCCGCGTGAGAGATCTTGCTTGGTCACGGTATCTCGGCATACATTGTAGTAACCCTGAACCGTCATTGGGTCACCCTCTAGCTTACCTACGGCCGTTCCGGCATGCAGATGATCGACACCTGCCAAGCGTAACCATTTCGCGATTACACGGAATGAAACACCATGATTTTTTTGACGCGTATAGGTGCCATGACCAGCTCGGTGCATATGCAAGATCATGTCGTTCTTACGTGCCCAGTTACTGATAGATTGAATCGCAGTCCAGCCAATCACCAAGTCGATCATAATGATATTGGAGCCAAGTTGTTTAGCAAATTCGGCACGCTCATACATATCTTCCATGGTGGCTGCCGTAATGTTGAGATAGTGCCCTTTGATCTCACCGCTATTGGCCTGCGCTCTATTCACCGCCTCCATGCAAAACAGAAAACGGTCACGCCAATGCATAAACGGCTGACTGTTGATATTCTCATCATCCTTGGTAAAATCCAGCCCGCCAGTCAGCCCCTCATAGACAACTCGACCATAGTTCTTGCCTGAAAGCCCAAGTTTGGGTTTCATGGTGGCACCCAATAAGGGGCGACCGTATTTATCCAAACGTTCACGCTCAACGATGATGCCAGTCGGCGGCCCCTTGAAGGTTTTAACATAGGCGACGGGGATGCGAATATCTTCCAAACGTGCGGCCTTGAGCGGTTTAAAGCTAAACACATTGCCGATCAGAGACGCGGTTATGTTCGCAATAGAGCCTTCTTCAAACAAAATGATGTCGTAAGCAATGTAAGCAAAATATTGCGCTTCCTTGTCAGTGCCCACACCAGTTCCCGGAACCGCATCAATACGGTAAGCTTTGGCCTGATAATCTTCATAGGCCGTGAGCATATCGGTCCAAACCACGGTCCAAGTGGCGGTCGAGGATTCGCCAGCTACCGCTGCCGCTGCCTCCTCTGGGTCTACACCATCTTGCGGGGTAATCCGGAATACACAAATAAAGTCCGTTTCCTTAGGCGTGTAGTCTGGGCGCCAATAGCCCATTTGTTTGTATTTAAGAACCCCTCCCTTATAACGCTCTTTAATATCGGTAATACGTCCATCTGTTTGCGTATTCATTTCTTTCCTTCCGCTTATGATTCAAAAAAATACATGCAATCAATCATGAAGTACCACTATATAAAAATTTATAGTTAAGTTAAAGTAACAAATACTTTACTAATAGTTAAGTTTTACTTATGCGAAATATAACGCTTCGGCAAATAAGAACTTTCTTGTGCGCATCAAAGCATGCGAGCTTTTTACGCGCTGCGGAAGAACTACACATTTCTGCGCCTGCTGTTTCTCAGCAAATTAAAGAGATGGAAGAAGATATGGGGGTCAGCCTGTTCACGCGGGAGAACAGGAGGGTGGAACTTACCTCTGCCGGGGAGTATTTTTTAGTCTATGCACGCCGCATCTCCAGTACCCTTAACGAAGCCAGCACGATGATGGAGCGTCTTCGTGGAACACCAGTTAGTGTCTTGAAAATTGGCTTGGTTAGTACAGCAAAATACTTCATACCTCAAGTATTGGCAGAGTTCAAAAAAGATAATCCTAATCTGCAAATCAGGGTTGAAGTTAGAAACCGGCAACAGCTTGTAGAGTTACTGCGTGATGGAGAAATTGATATTGCGATTATGGGGCGGCCACCTAAAGAAATTGATACACGCGTAGAGCCTTTTGCCAGCCACCCGCATTTATTTATCGCAAGCCCATTAAACCCATTAGCAGGAGAATCCAATATACCTCCAGAGGCCTTAAATAAATTCGAAATTATTTCCAGAGAAAGTGGCTCCGGTACACGATTTATTATGGAAAATTATTTTTCTGAACATAACCTGTCGCCGATTGTAAGCATGGAAATGTCGAGTAACGAGACCGTCAAACAAGCCGTGATTGCAAATTTAGGCATTTCATTTGTATCTTTGCACACCATAGGCAGCGAAATCGCCAACAAACAAATCGCTATATTAGATATTCAAAATACGCCTATCATCCGCACCTGGCATGTGGTTGCCTTGACTAAGCGCAATGCCTCACAGGCGGCAGAGGCTTTTAGATATTTTATATTAGAAAAAGGTGGAGAGATTCTGACAAAAATGTTTTCTGATATTATTTAATATCAGCTGGACTGATAGGATTTATCTCCAGTGTCTCTCATGGCCAGGCAGTGTAAAAACGTGATTCACAATACAATTATATTGGGCACTCATAGAGATGAAACCTGTAAATTAGAGGGTTTCAGCGCGATTGCAACTTATGTGTAAATTCATGGGGAAACTTGCAAGTTATGGGAGTAATTAGCTGTAGCTTATGGTGTTGGGTAGGAATTTAACTGGTTGATTTTAAATGGTCGCCATTTGCAGTTTATGCGTTAGCCGACAATTTGTGTGCGCCACCCCATAAGCGACTAGTTCTGCCGCATAAAGCGCTAGTAAAAAGCCTGATAACTCAGGCTTTTTATGTATTTGTCGATAGATGCTGTAATGGATAGTCCTGATATATAACGGTGAGTTAACACTTCTTTTGAATCCTGCAGGTCTAGTTTTTCTAAGTCTTGGATAGTGGAACTTTGTTAAAAAAGTTCGAATGGGAAAAATATCCCCTTTGCTGACGGTCAACTTTAATCACTCATGGTCCCTAAGTGGACACCATAAATTCAAGGATTTACGATTATGCTATCTTAGCATTGCTAAGTTAAATCTTTGATAGCACCTCAGGCCGTTTGAAGTCAGTTATCCAAGTCAAAAAGCGATTAACAGGCATTGGCTCTGCAATAAAATAGCCTTGAGCTATATCACAACCTAGTTCAGCGAGTTTTTCCCAATGTTCGCGTGTTTCAATAACTTCAGCAACTACCTTTTTGCCAAGGTCATGTGCAAGATCAATTGTTGATTTTACTATCATTAAAGACTCTTTGTTGTTTAACATCTCCCGTACAAAAGATTGATCGATTTTGATGTATTGCATAGGTAATCTTTGAAGATAACTTAAAGAAGAATATCCTGTGCCAAAATCATCAATACTTAATTCAATACCCTCGTCACGGATGCGTTTTAATACTTCTAAAGCCTTTTCTGCGTCATCCATGATTGAGCTTTCCGTTACTTCTATCTCGATTAGTCCAGAACCTATATTCCATTCTGATTTCAAGAAATGGATTCTATCTACCAAGTCGTCTTCATGTAAATTTCGTGCTGAAAGATTAATAGATATTGGCATAACAAAATTGGAACTTTCCCAGTTATGTAACATTTGCATCGCAGTAACAATTACCCATTGAGTTAATGGCTTAATCAATCCAATTTGTTCAGCAAGTGGAATGAACTCATACGGGGATACTAATCCCCGCTCTGGGTGGTTCCATCGAACTAGTGCTTCTGCACTGCAGACTTCTAAAGTATTAAATGCAACTTTTGGCTGTAAATACAACTCTAGTTCGTTGTTGTCTATAGCATGTCTAAGTTCTGCCGCCAAAGCTAAACGAATTGGTTTATCAGAGTCTTGGATTTGATCAAAGATGAAATACCTTACCCTGTTTCGCTTTGCCTGGCGTACAGCTAAGTCAACATGTCTATAAAGGTCATGAGGACTTGAGCCGTGGTCTGGGAACATGACAATACCAATTTTTGCAGAGACCTCTATAGGAATGTTTGAGATAACGAATGGTTTGGCTAGTACATTTTCCAAATGACCTACAAGGCTAATTGACTGGTTCGGTGAGCAATTGTTAACTAGAATGGCAAACTCATCACCTCGCAGCCTTGCAATACTACATGGCATTGGGGCAGCGTATTTTAGTCGTTCTGCAAACTCAATTAGAACTGCATCACCTTCGCTAAAGCCAAGAGCGTCATTAATTTCACTTAATCTTTCAATATTAATTTGCAACAGTGCGAATGATTGGTTGACTGCTGAAGCAGACTCAATAGCATCAGTTAATATTTGAGTAAATTGCGTTGTGTTTGGTAGCTTTGTAAGTGAATCGAAATGTGTAATTTCGTACATCTCAATTTCTGATATTTTTCGCTCTGTTATATCTGAAATGAGCACATAATACCCATCAACATTGCCGTGCGTATCTCTCGTTGGCACATAATTGACCATTTGCCACACATTTGGGAAAGGTTGCCAGTCGTAGCTGATAGATTTTCCCATTAACGCTTGAGTTATATAGGTCGTTGCAATTGTATATCGATCACTTCCAAGTACTTCACTTACGCTTAGACCAATGATGTTGGAGTAAGTGGGTGCAAATCGGTCTAGATATCTTTGGTTTGCGTATATATATCGCTGATTTACATCAACATAAGCGATTAGTGCTGGAACATTGTCAGTAACACTACGCAGTTTCTCTTCACTTGTAAGTAGTTCTATTGTTCGCTCATGGACTCTCTTTTCAAGGAGTACATTTTGCTTTAATATCAATCGCTCGGCTTCGTGTTCCAAGGTTACATCTCTGAAAACCAGCACTACTCCAGTTAGACTGCCTTCCGAGTCAATAATAGGTGCAGCACTATCTGCAATTGGATGCATGTCACCATTTCGCTCAATTAGTATCGTGTGATTCTCTAGGGTTTGTATTTCCCTAGTTTGAAGGGCTTTCACAACAGGGATTGAAGCTGGCTTCCCTGTTTTTTCATTGATAATATTAAAAACATCTTCAATTGGTTTGCCAAGCGCCTCTGATAATTTCCAGCCAGTCAACTTCTCAGAAATTGAATTCATTTGGGTAATTCGCCCCTCTGTATCGGTCGCAACGACGCCGTCCCCAATTGAGTGGAGGGTAGTAGAAAGTTTATTTTCACTTTCCATAAACTCTTTACGACTGGCCTCAATTACATTAACTTGCCTTCTTATCAATGCAAATGTGAAAATCAGGAATATAATCAATAAAATACCTACAGTCATGCCAACTTCGGTTGTTAGTTTTTTAGCTCTCTGCAGTTCATTTAGTCGCTGAACCAAAAGGTGACGTTCTTCACTCTCCATTTCCACCAATAATTTAATCATCAAATCTCGAGTTGCTTGCAATGGAGTAGTTGCAATATATTTATCTGCAGCTTCTTGTCCCTGAGTTTTTCGCAAGAACACCATGTGTCTAGTAATCACTAAGCGTTCATCAATAACCTGACGAAGTTGTTGCCAGCGTAACTGTTGGTTGGAGTTATCTATAGTGGATTGTTTGATTAGCTTTAATGATTGTTCTCTAGTTTGAATGAGCTTGTCACGCTCTTCGATAAACTTATCATTCTCAGTAATTCTGAAACTTTGGGTGTTTAATTCAATTTGAATGGTGTCAGATCTTGTTTGAACAATTTTATTGAGCACGTTGTATGTATGCTGAACCAACTCCATAGCTGAATCTGCATTTCGAGATAATTGCCATACAATGGTAATAAGTACAAAAACAACAAGGCAGGCAACAGCAAATGCTGACAACAGTCTATTTCGAAATGTATTTTTGGATTCCAATATTTGACCCATAAATAATAGATGACCAATTAACTATTTTTATACCTAACTTATGACTATATTAGCATTTAAAGTAGAGACTTAGTAAAAAGTGGCGGCAAGAATTAGGGTATTAAAGGCAGTATATATATGTAAACATTTGGGGGTAAAAACATTAAACTCCCTATGTTTTTTATTCGAGAAGTTGAATAGAAATATATCAATCATAATATTTTTGATGCTTATGATTGTTTGTTGAGTTTGAGTGTCTGTTAAGGGGCTAAGTAGTATACGCATTTAATCTGAGCGGCCGCTTTGTCCCACTTCGCGGTAGTTCGTCCATCATTGATATAGGTCGCAAATTGGTCAAGTGTTACCGTATAACTTCTAAATCAAGATACTCTAAAGCAGACGCTTCATTAAAAATTGTAAATCAATCATGGAATATGGATATCTTTTATTTACAACACATTCTCCTGAAATAAACTTTGCAGCTAACACTTTAATAATTCAGAGAATGCAGCTTTATTTTGTTAAAATAGCCTTACAAATTAAATGAATGCAGATTATTTTGACCACACTTAAACTCAGCAAAAAATCCGATAGCGAGCCTGTTAAATCCAACAAAGCCCCGGTGCGACGTACGGAGGCTACAAAGCGTGACCGTAGTGTGACGCCGCCTAAAGCTGCCGTACCGGTTAGGGTAGAGCCACAGCCGGCAAGCCGTGCGCCATCCAACCAATCACCAGCCAAAGCGGGGCAGCGCAATCATCGTTTTGATGGCAAGTCGCATCAATCAACTTCAGCGGATGCGCCGCCGAATGAGCGCAGGCCTTATGAAGCAAGGCAGTCCGACAACAATCACGAACCTAGGCAAGCTAGACCAGCAGGTGCTGATACGCGCACCACGCCACGCCCTGATAAAAACGAGCCGCAGTATCGCCAAGCGCCGCGTCGTGGTGGCAAAGTACGTGACGGTTATGATGCTATTGCTACGCCGCAATACGGTGCCGCCGCAAAGGCCGCTTATAAATCGACGGCTATTAGCACTGATTTACCACGGCTTTCAAAGGTGATGGCGGAGCGTGGTATTTGCTCCCGTCGCGAGGCGGATGAGTGGATTATGAATAGCTGGGTTATGGTGGACGGCGTGATTATTGATACGCTAGGTTCGCGTATTAACCCGGACGCTGAAATTGTGATTAGTAGTTATGCGCATGAGGTGCAATCAGAGTTAGTCACAATTATTTTGCATAAGCCCGTGGGTTATGTGAGCGGGCAGGCGGAGGATGATTACCAGCCTGCGATTGTGCTGGTACACCCTGACAACGAGTGGCTGGATGACCCTGAGCTAAATCAGCACCACGCTAAAGAATTTCAGCGTCGGTTTTTGCATGGCTTAGCACCTGCAGGTCGCTTAGATATTGACTCTACTGGGATGTTAGTGCTCACTCAAGATGGCCGCGTGGCACGTCATTTAATTGGTGAAAACTCAACCGTAGAAAAAGAATATCTGGTGCGCGTAGAGGGTAATTTAACTGAAGCCAACATGAAGCTACTCAATGTTGGTTTAAGTTTAGATGGCGAAAAACTCAAGCCGGCTAAAGTGAGCTGGCAAAATGAAGATCAATTACGTTTTGTATTACGTGAAGGCAAAAAACGCCAAATTCGCCGTATGTGTGAAATGGTAGGTTTGCACGTAGTCGGCTTAAAGCGCGTGCGTATTGGCAGTGTGAATTTAGGCAAATTACCCGTGGGTCAATGGCGTTATTTGCGCAATGATGAACGGTTTTAAGTGACACTTAAACTATAAAAAATCAAAGGGAAACATAATGGGATTGTTTGACCGCATAGCGGGCGTAGCATTGGGTAAGTTGGGCGGTGACAAAGGCGCTATGGTACAAGTGGCCATGGATTTATTTAACCAAAATGGCGGCTTGGAAGGTATTTTAGAGAAGTTTCAAGCGTCCGGCTTTGTAGCTGAGGCGGCTTCGTGGGTTGGCAAGGGTGAGAACTTACCAATTTCAGCCGATCAAATTAAGCAAGTATTAGGCAGTGACACGCTGGCAGATATTGCCGCAAAATTAGGCACCAGCCCAAGTGACATTGGCAATAAAATTGCTGAATATTTGCCGCAAGTTATTGATAAAATGACACCGAATGGCGAAGTGGATGCCAATTCCAGCAACCTAATGAGCGCGCTGTTAGGCTTGCTCAAATAAATAGATAACAATCAACAATGGGCCGCCTAGCTGCCCTTTTTTGTTAAGTTATTAATAATAATTATCTCGAAAAATATGAAAATATGGATCTAATCTTACTACTCAAGGCTTTTATTCAAGGCATCGTTGAAGGTGCCACTGAATTTTTGCCGATCAGTAGCACCGGGCATCTCATCATTGTTGGTGACTTGCTTCAATTTAACGATGATAAAGCCAAGGTGTTCGACATTGTAATTCAACTCGCGGCGATTCTGGCCGTGTGTTGGGAGTACCGCCGCAAACTACTCGATACAGCCTTTCATATTGGCAGCCAAAGCAAGGCGCAAAACTTTGTGCTTAACCTGTTTGTTGCCTTTTTGCCTGCCGCCTTGCTTGGTCTAGTTTTTCATGGGCATATTAAAGAATATTTATTTTCACCACTTACCGTAGCGGTAGCCTTGATTATTGGTGGTATCGCTATTTTAGCGATTGAGCAAATGCCACTCAAAGGTAAAACGGTTTCCATTGATGCCATGAGCCGTAAGCAAGCCTTACAAATAGGGCTAGCTCAAGCGGCGGCGCTTATTCCTGGCGTATCGCGCTCCGGCGCTACCATTTTGGGCGGCATGCTGTTTGGTTTAAACCGCCGTACTGCAACCGAGTTTTCATTCTTTTTAGCCATCCCGATTATGTTTGCCGCAACAGCGTATGATTTACTCAAAAGCTGGCAATTACTCTCAATTGATGATTTGGCTATGTTTGCAGTAGGTTTTGTCACCTCGTTTATCTCTGCACTGGTGGCCATTAAGTTTTTGCTACGCTTTGTAGCCAATCATGACTTTAAAATCTTTGCCTGGTATCGCATTGCACTGGGTTTAATTGTTATCTGGTATTTTAAGTAAGCAGAGCGCTTGAGTTTAATTAACACATGAACCGCTACAGTGAACTTGTTACCACTTTAGAATTATTTGCTACGCAGGCAGAAACCGAACCCATTACGTTTGGTGAGGCGATAGACAAATTGGATCAATCAGCCTACACGTTCACAGGAGTGCTGGCTATTTTGCCTTTTTTACAACCAATACCTTTAGGATTTTTTGCCCTGATAGGCAGTGCCGCTTTTATTGCACTAGGCTTGCAATTGTTTAGGGGTGAGCCATTGATTGTACTCCCGGCAAAAATTCGTAACGTCACTTTAAGCCTAAAAATACGACTTAGATTAGTTCGCACCTGTATCAGCATCATCGATTTTTGTCGCCATTTTGCCAAACCACGCTTAAGTTTTTTAGTTGAGGGGAGGTTAGGGCAACAATTTGGTGGTTTTGTTTTTACGGCAGTTGGTGTGCTACTGTCTATTCCACTTGGTGGCGTAGTGCCATTCAAAAATTTATTCCCTAGCTTAGCCATATTATTTTATTGCACTGGCGAGATCGAGCATGATGGTTTAATGGTAATGTTTGCGCTGCTATGCCTAGTGCTGACAGTTATTTTTTATAGTTTGTTGATTTATATCGCATGGAAATTTGGGGCGGCAGCGATTAGTCACTTTTTTTGGAAATAAAGCGTAGCTAAAATAATAGTACTAATGATGTATTAATCGTTTTATCATTAGATCAAGATTTTGTAACTTTAAGTATTGAGATTCAGCCCATGAAAAAATTTATAAAATATGGCTTGTTTGGTTTAGCTGGCATTATTGCCTTGCTATTATTGGTGGTCGCAATAATCTCCGCCACATTCAACCCAAACGACTACAAGCCACTCATCATCAAATTAGTCCAAGACAAAAAAGAACGCACTTTAACGATTGAAGGTGACATCAAGCTCGCTTTTTGGCCAAAAATTGGGGCAGATCTAGGCAAGGTTTCAATTTCAGAACACCGGTCTGTGCAAACATTTGCCTCTATTCAAGGTGCTAAAGTATCACTTGCCCTTCTACCGTTACTTAAAAAAGAGCTGGTTGTAGATACTATCTACATCGATGGCGCTCAAGCTAATATCATTAAATATAAAGACGGCACCACTAACTTTGATGACTTGCTCAGCAAAGATGAAGAAGAGTCTGAACAAATTAAGTTTGATGTGGATGGCGTTAAAGTCACCAACTCAGCCGTTAATTATTCTGACGAGGGCACAGGTGCAAAATATGCACTCTCTAAATTCAATTTAACTTCTGGTCACATCGCTTTAGCTGAGCCGATTGATTTAGCCACTGACTTTAGCGCTACTGCAAACCAACCTGCCATCGCTGCCGATGTGAAATTAAAAGGTAACTTTCTAGCAGACCCTGAAGCCAAACACTTTGCTGCAAAAGACTTAGACGCCTCAATTAAAGGTGATTTGCTAGGCGGTAAAGACGTAAACATTACCATGTCTGGCGATATTGATGCCAAACCTGAAACACGTGAGTTCTTAATCGACAGCTTAAAACTGGCATTATCTGGTGAGTTTGATGGCGCTAAAGTTACGCTAGATTTAAACGCACCGGCACTGGTTGCGCAAAAAGATGAAGTAACGAGCAAGAAAATCACTGTTAACTTAAACCAAGAAAAAGCGAGTGATTCATTTAAAGCAAGCTTGGTATTGGCTGACATTAAAGGCTCACCTAAAGCCCTACAAAGCAGTGGTATCAGTGGCGAAATTACCGGCACACAAGGCAAACGTAGCATTAATGGCAAGTTTTCATCTCCTTTCCAAGGCAATCTTGAAAGCTTGATTTTTGACTTACCTAAATTCGCTGGTAATGTAGATATTAAAGACCCTGCTATCCCTAACGGTAGCGCCAAAGTGAATTTTGATTTAAATTTGCACGCTGATGCTAAACAAGAACTAGTAAACAGCAAGTTCATGATGAACGTTGATAACACCAAACTGAATGGTCAGGTTGCTGTTGCTAACTTTAAAAAACCGAATATTCAGTTTAATTTAAACGCCGATACTTTGGATTTAAACAAACTACTAGGCGCTAGCACTAAGAAAGCTGAACCTAAAAAAACCGACCCTGCAAGCCAAAAACCTGCCGATCTATCTGCATTAGCAAATCTGTTACTTGATGGCAAAATCAATATTGGCAATATTATTTATGAAAAATATCGGTTATCCGGCCTAAATGTAAATATTAAAGCCGATGGTGAAAAGCTGGCTTTATCAGGACTAAATGTTAAGTTTGATGACAGCCAAATTAAAGGTGGTCTAGGCATCAGCCACTTTAGTAAGCCGCTCTATACCTTTGATCTTGATATAGACCAGCTTAATCTTGATAAATACATCATTGCAAGTGATAAACCAACAGAAACCAAAGCAAACACTGGCGATGCTCCAATTGACTTAAGCGCACTTAAAGCACTAAATGCAAACGGCTCTATCCGTATTGGCAACTTAAGATACGGTAAAACTAAAGCCTCAAACGTACGTGTTGATCTAAAAGCCGCCAATGGCATTGCGACAATTGCGCCCTTGTCTGCCAATTTGTATCAAGGCAGCATGAACGGCTCACTAAGCGTTGATGCCCGTAGCACGCCTAGCATTGCGTTTAAACAAGATATGAAAGGCATCGCCATTGGTCCTTTATTGGTGGATGCCATTAACAACGACATGTTAGATGGCAAAGGCACACTTAATGTAGATGTGACAGCCTCTGGTAATACCGTTGGCGCAATGAAAAAAGCGCTTAACGGTAAATCTTCATTACAGCTTGCAGATGGCGCAATCAAAGGTATTGATATCGCTGGCACCATTCGCAATGCAAAATCTAAGCTAAACGTCCTCAAAGGCCAAAGCAGTATTGGCGCTGATCAAACACAAAAAACCGACTTCAGTGAGCTATCAGCATCCTTTGATATTAAGAATGGCGTCGCACACAATGAAGACCTCGCCATGAAAGCCCCTATTTTACGCCTAGCTAAAGGTGATAGCCGTGGTGATGTCGATATCGCCAATGAAACTATTAATTACTTAGCTAAGCCTACTATTGTTAAATCAATCAAAGGCCAAGGCGGTGCTGATTTAGATGCACTTGCAGGCGTTTCAATTCCAGTAAAAGTAACTGGCACCTTCTCAGCCCCTAAATATGGCGTTGACTTTGCCTCTCTTGGCACTGCGATTGCAAAATCTAACCTACTAGACAAAGTAGGTGGTGATAAAGCAGGCGCGGTTAAAAGCTTAATCGGTGACGGAGATAAAGTAGATGCGCTAAAAGGTTTGTTAGGTAAGCGTAAACCAACAGAAACTGCGCCAGCTACCGGCGACGCGGCTAAAACAGACAGTGCAACAACCGAGCAGCCAAAAACTGCTGAAGAACTCGCAAAAGAAAAAACTGAGCAGAAACTCAAAAAGCTTCTTAACTTCTAATTAGTCATAGTAAATCAACGATTTAGCAATCTCCATACGCAACTATCCCAGAACCTATTATGCATGACTGACTTTGCCAGCCGCCTCATTACTTGGCAAAAAATACATGGGCGCCACGATCTGCCTTGGCAAAAGACCACAGACCCTTATGCGATTTGGGTGTCTGAAATCATGCTACAGCAAACTCAGGTATCAGCTGTTGTTGCTTATTACAGCAAGTTCATGATGCGGTTTCCAACCATATCTACACTAGCTATTGCCTCGCAAGATGAAGTATTGCAGCACTGGAGCGGTTTAGGTTATTACTCGAGAGCGCGTAATTTACACCATGCCGCACAAACCATTATGCATGAGCATAATGGTGAGTTTCCACAAGACTTTGTAGCCATTCAAACGTTGCCGGGCATTGGCCGCTCAACGGCAGCGGCGATTGCTTCATTTGCATTCAATCAAGTGCAAACCATCCTGGACGGCAATGTAAAACGTGTGCTGACAAGGCATTTTGCGATTGCGGGCTGGCCTGGCACGCCTAAAATTGAAAAGCAATTATGGACGCTTGCGGAAAGTTTATTGCCTGAAACAGAGATGGTGGCATATACACAAGGTCTGATGGATTTAGGCGCTACATTGTGTACCAGAAGTAAACCCAAATGTGGCTCCTGCCCATTGAATAACAGTTGTGAGGCTTACAAACAAAATCTAGTTAGCACACTGCCTACGCCCAAACCACGTAAAGCTATCCCCGAAAAACAAATTACCATGTTGATCTTAATGCATGGCAATGAAGTATTGCTTGAAAAACGCCCACCCACTGGGGTTTGGGGCGGATTATGGAGTTTTCCTGAAACTGAAGCCACCGATAATTTTGCAGCGATCTCACATGACAAATTTGGCATTAGCGTGCAGATTGACCAGCCGTTACCAATATTAAGCCATGCCTTTACACATTTTAAGCTACACATTCTGCCGCAACCTTTACAAATAACCAAACGGCTAATTCAGGCCAAAGAATCCGGGCAAGTATGGCTAAGTTTAGAGGATGCGATTGGCGCGGCCATCCCCACACCTGTACGCAAAATACTACAGACTTTGATGCAACGTTGATGCTTAAATCTGAATTTTCGCTACGTAAATTTACGTTTTGACCTAGCTTAATAAAGCTCAAAAAAAGCAGCAATTACCTTGCCGAAAAAAGCTGTGAGGCGTAGCATGAATACATCGCTGGTGAAGTTCGCACATGGAATTAAGTATTTGGGTAATGGTCACACTGCTTATTTTTATTAACAATACCAAGGAGAAACTGTAATGAGTATCAATAATTTACCTGCTGGATCAGATGTCACCAAGGCGCAATTGATCTCTGACTTTAAAGTTGTAATCAGCGATGCAGAAGCGCTAATCAAGGCCACTGCAAGCCAAGGTGGAGAAGCTCTTGCATCTCTTCGCACAAAGACAGAAGAGTCGCTTGCGGTAGCAAAAGAAAAAATGGCAGATGCACAGGAAGCACTCATAGAAAAATCTAAGGTTGCAGCTCAGGCCACAGACGACTATGTCCATGAAAACCCATGGCGTGCCGTTGGTGTTGCTGCCGGCGTTGGTCTAATTGTCGGTTTGCTTATTGGTCGGCGCTAAATTTCGATGTCTGCAGAAAATAACACTACAGGTGAGGGATTGTTTCAGTCCCTCAAAAACCTGACAGCAACACTTGTTGCCATCGTGCATACTCGCCTTGAGCTGATTAGCACAGACTTGGAAGAAGGGCGCGAACGGCTAATTTCACTATTGGTGATGGCTTTTGTGTCACTTTTCTGCCTGTGCTTTGGTATCGTGTTACTCGCCATTTTACTGGTCGTCGTGTTTTGGGATACCCACCGCCTATTGGTACTAAGTTCGCTGACCGCTGTTTTCTTTGTCGCGGGTTTATCGCTGTGCGTCCTTGCGATACGCGCTTTAAAAGCCATGCCTAGAATGTTTGCCGCCAGTTTGGCTGAGTTATCAAAAGATCACCAGCAGCTTGATGCAGACAATTAAAGCAATCCGGGGGAAATCAGTGCATCACAAATTAACCACATTAGCTGAGCGTCGCCAAAAACTGATTCTCAAAGCCGCATCTCAACGTGTTGCATTAGCGCATAGTATGGTGCAATTACGCCAACCGCTCATCATTGCAGACCGCGGCTTACAAGTGGCGTGTTATTTTAAACAGCACCCGGTTTTAATGTTGAGTGTTACCACTTTGTCAGCAGGCTTAATGCGCAGGTTACACATCGCCCGCTTTAGCGCATTGCTAAAAACGGGCTGGTCTGTATTTCAATTAGTGCGCAGTGTGCGCCAGTCCTTAGCTAAAGATTAACGGCTTTATAGCCAGCTGTTTTACAACTAACATCCTCAAATACCATCAAAACGCTCACCAATAAAAAAGCGGCCGTATAAGCCGCTTTTTTATTCTCTAAACTGCAAATACTACAAAAATCAATTTTATGGGATGCAGAGCTAGGCGCACGGAACGCAGAAACCGGAATGTACTTGAAGTACATGAGGATTTCGAGTACCGCGCAACGAAGCTATGCGCCCATTAAATTGATTTTACTTCTGATCCCAAGAATCTTCCCACATACAGTGTTTAATCTTATGGCGGTTTGCAATCAGTTGATCAATCGTTGGCTCATCGTTCAATGCACGTTTAATCGCCAATTTAGTCGCATCATAGTTATTTTTGTACATATCAGCTTTGTCTAACTTGCCTTCTTTTTCTAACGCAATACAACCTGGGTCAATCCACACCAAGCTAATAATGCACAAATCATTCACGCTATCTTTAGGGATAATGCCTTCAATCACACAGTCTAAAATCGCATCAGCCGTTGCTGCTTGTACCACGCCGCCAAACAAACTTACATCGGTGCTACCTTTTAGCGTCACTTTCGGCACTGTCATACAAACTGGGCGCACCATTTGGTTGATATCACGCACGGCAAACATGGCTGTGTGGCCTTTGCTTTGCGCCATCAAGTTGGCAAACGCAGCGCCTACCGGGCCATCAACTGAACCGATTAAAATTTCCGGCATAGCAGCGGTAACGTCTTTACCTTCTGTATATACCGTTGCTTCGCCTGCTTTAAAAATTATTTTTGACATGAAGAGTCCTTGAGAGAATGAAAAAATTTGAATCTGATGATTAAGCTTATGTACTTAAATTCTATAAGGCGTGATTTTATAGAATAGCCCCACTTTAAGCAATTTACAAAAAAATCCTATATTACCGATAGCATTACTGAATTACAGCCAGTATTGGTCCTGATGTCGCATCCGAGCATTAGCAATGAGCTCATATCATGTACGTACAGTCAATATCGCCACTGGCAATGTAATTCATACGCAACTTACCCAGCGCACATCATAAATATTTTTAAAGAAAATCAATAAGATAGAACACCTTTGATAGACATGGCATTATTAATGGTAGTAGTATTAGCACAGAATATTGTAATGGACTTGGAATAAAACGTTAGGGCTCTGCCATAAAGCGCACCCTCGAATGCCTGCTAGAGTCACTTAATATCTACGAACAATGAGGTCACTACCAGCCACCTGATATAAATATATTCATATCACCAATATGGGAATATAAACATGAATTTAAAGGAGTTACTACAGCCGAAGTCAATTGCACTGGGCGTCGATAAAGACGGCGCAGATCATAAGGTTATCTTTCTCAACAGCGTTTTTCTGTTTGCAGGTATTGTGGCTTTGGGCATGGGATTTTACCGTATTCAAAATAGCCTGTTACTAGGCTTGGCGGACTTCCTGTATTCGTCCCTTGCCTTTGGCCTTGTCTTCTACCTTAATCGGCATAAAGAAAAGGTAGAATTTGTAAGCAGCATTGCGCTAATTGCCAGCTTCATCCTCTTTTATGCCATCTATCTGACTGCAACTTACAACACGACACGCGTGTCGTTGTTTTTCCTGCTGGTAGCATCAGCATTTTTCCTAAAGGGCAGCAGAGCTGGCCTGCTGTCGGCGGCTATTTTTCTGACATTAATGCTGGCAGGGCATTTTCTGCCGTTTGGATATGTCAGTTACTCCCTCTTTGATGTGCTTACAGCCAGTCTTTATCTGGTGGCCATGGTGTTTGTTTTTAGTAACTATGAAAGGTCGATACAAAACCAGAATGCAGCATTGCATTTAACGCGCTTCAGCGTCGACTCCGCAAGCGACGCTTTGCTATGGATGACCCCAGACTCCCGCATTGTCGATGCCAATGCGTCAGCTTGCAAGTCACTCGGCTATACACGGGAAGAATTGCTCAACCTGAGTCTCTCAGATATCGACGTTAACTTCAAAACCGAAATGTGGCCACAGCAATTTGTCATGCTTCAGCAGCAAGGCTCAATGCAATTCGAATCTGATTTCCGCAAAAAAGACGGTAGCCTGTTCCCGGTAGACGCTGTTGCCAACCATATTCAACTGGATGACAAGGACTACCTTTGCGCCTTTGTGCGCGATATCAGTGAACGTAAATTAGCCGAGCTAAATCTTAATGTAAGTGAAAAACGTTATAGATCACTCTTCGAAACCGCTAAAGACGCCATTTTCATCATGTCGGGTGAGTTCTTTATTGACTGCAATAAATCAGCGCTCACCATGTTTCATTACACTCGAGAGCAAATCATCAATGTGCAGCCTTATATATTATCCCCTCCCACCCAACCGGATGGGAGAGATTCAAAATCTTCTGCCTTGGAAAAAATCAACAATGCCATAAACAATCAGCCGCAGACGTTCGAGTGGTGGCATAAGCGTGCTGATGGCAGTGTGTTTGACACTGAGGTGTCGCTTGATGCATTCAGTATTGAAGATAAAACCTACCTAGTAGCGTTCGTTCGCGACACCTCTGAACGCAAAAGAGTAGAACGGGAGCTACGTATTGCTGCTACGGCTTTTGAGTCTCAGGATGCTGTGATGGTGACAGATGAGCATCAAGTGATACTCAAAGTGAATTATGCATTTACTAGGATAACTGGTTTTAGTTCTGCCGAGGCCGTTGGCAAAACACCGCAACTGCTCAAGTCTGGACGCCAAGATGCCTCATTTTACCAGGCTATGTGGAAAAGTTTGAATCAAGATCGATTCTGGCAGGGTGAGATATGGAACCGACGCAAGAACGGCGAAGGATACCCTGAGTGGCTTAGCATTTCCGCTATTTGTGATATCACCGGAAAGGTGATGAACTATGTTGCCACTTTTGCCGATATCACCCAACGCAAAAAAGCTGAAGAGATCATTCACAACCTTTCTTTCTATGATAGCCTGACCGGTCTTCCCAACCGTCAATCGCTGCTGGCACGCCTGAAGGATATGATGCTATCCAGTACCCGCCGGGAAACTCCAGGTGCCCTCATGTTTATCAATCTGGATGACTTCAAGCTTCTTAACGACACAAGGGGACACAGTGTTGGCGACTTGCTCCTAATCGAGGTTGCCAAGCGCATTAGAGCTTGCTTGCACTTGTCTGATATGGTCGCCCGTCTGGGATCTGATGACTTTGTTGTATCTCTTGATTACCTGAACAAGGAAATTGAAACAGCTGCAAAAGAAGCTAATACAACTGCCGAAAGAATCCGCACCGCAATTAGGCAGCCGTTTTATTTAAATGGCTATGAATATAACTGCACGGCCTGTATCGGAATCAATTTGTTCCGCAACCATAATGCTACAGCAGAGGAACTGCTCAAAAACGCAGACGCAGCATTGTTCCAAGCCAAAGAGGCCGGACGCGACGAGATTCATTTTTTCGATGAGGACATGCAGGTTGCGCTTGAAGAACGTGTGCTAATGCAATCTTTTCTACGTAAAGCCATACCTGAGCAACTCAAGCTTTATTACCAGCCTCAGGTAGATCATGACGGAAATATCTTTGGTGCCGAAACCCTTATCCGCTGGAGCCATCCAGAAAAAGGTGAAATTCCGCCAAGCATATTTATCCCGCTGGCAGAAGAATCCGGATTGATCCTGCTTATTGGTCGCTGGACCCTGGTAACGGCTTGTAAACAATTAAAGGCATGGGAAAATAATCAAAATACCCGTCACTTGACACTTGCTGTTAACGTCAGTGCCCATCAGTTTCAGCAGCTGGACTTCGTGGATCAGGTACTAGAGGTCCTGAGCCAGACTAAAGCTGATCCTAGCAGACTCAAGCTGGAATTAACAGAAAGTATGCTGGTACAGAATGTTGAAACCATCATCAAGAAAATGAATACTCTAAAAGCGATAGGCGTTACTTTTTCACTGGATGACTTTGGCACTGGTTTTTCTTCGCTCTCATATCTCAAGCGTCTGCCTCTGTGTCAGCTGAAAATTGACCAGTCTTTTATTCGAGATCTATTTACCGATCCCAGCGATGCTGCCATTGTTCGCACCATAGTAACGCTCGGACAGAGTCTGGGGTTGTCGGTCATCGCCGAAGGTGTGGAAACCGAAGCGCAGCGCAACACCTTAGCCATAAATGGCTGCCTTAACTATCAGGGATATTTATTTGGTAAAGCTGTACCGCTTGCCGATTTTGAGAAGTTGTTAGTAAAAACACAAAAGACTGTCTAAATTCAGTGGCATCATCTGTGCACAACAATAATGATTTATGATAGATATTATATAAATTCATTGCATATTTCTGAATTAATAATGTATTTACTTTAAGCGCATATCTACATGCACAATATCGGCATCTAAATATGGTTCACTGCTTACTTCAAACCCTGATTTTTCATAAAAGGGTATCGCATGTACTTGTGCTGAGAGCGTAATGTTTTGTATATTTTGCTGTCGGTATAACGCAACGGCCTTGTTGAGCAAAGCACTGCCAACACCTAAGCCACGCCACGGCTTTAATACTGCCATACGCCCGATGCTACCATCACTCAGTAACCTTGCGCAGCCTATGGCTTCACCGACATCATTAATCGCTAACAAATGCTGCGCTGTTGCATCTAAGCCATCAAGTTCCAAGTCTATGGGCACTTGTTGCTCTATAATAAACACTTGCTTGCGCACGGCTTTTAATTGCGCGGCATGGGTTTGCCATGTTACTTTTTGAACATTGAAATCATGTTGCATGGCTTACACTCTTGCAGGCTATATCAGTAACAGGCATGATGCCTCTTTATCTTTCAAGTTAATTTAACTCATTCTTTACATTAAGGTTTACTATGCAAAAATATCTAGCAACTGTTGCACGTGTACTGCTTTCACAAATTTTTCTGGTTCAAGTTATCGCGCTTATAATCGGCTTCATGAGTCACCCTGAGGCATATCATGACTATCAGGCTGGATTAGGTAGCCTAGGTTTACCGGGAATTTTTGCGCCGTTGATTATTTTAGTTAATTTAGTGGGTGGGCTAGCATTATTATTAGGCTATAAAACTAAAACAGTTGCCTTGATTATGGCAATTTATGCTGTGATTTTAACGCTTCTGCTTAAATTGCCACTTTTACAGTATCTAGCGATTGCTGGCGGTTTATTGCTGTTACACGTCAATCCAAATACACCCTGTAGCCTGGATAATTTAAAGAAATAACGTAAAAAAATCTATAAAATCAGCTGGCTCAAAATAAAAAAGTGACCAGAAATCTAATCCTGGTCACTTTTTTATTCCCATTCCAATGCTGGGTAAAGCGTATTCACATTGCGCCTATTGGCAATATCAAATAATTTCCATTTATCGCGTTCACTTGCCGCCGCGGTGTCCATGGCTTTTTCCATGCCGTCATTGTTTTTAATGCTCGTGCGAATATCCGCTAACAGCACCTTTAAATAACGTTGCGAATCAGACAGTGCTTCTACCCAATCTTTAGCAAAAGGACCATGTCCTGGCACCACTTGTTTTGCAGGGCTGGTTTTGAGTTTTTCAACTTCTGCAATTAAGCCCTTGATATCACCTTCAATGACTGGTGTGCGTTCTATAAACAGCAAATCGCCGGTAAATAACGTAGCCGTTTTACTGTCTATCAATGACACATCGGTATTGGTGTGCGCTGCCGGGTGAGCAGTCAAGGTAAGTTTTCTATCTCCTAGGTCTAGCTCCAGTGTGGTTTTAACACTCAACGTAGGCTTAATCAGATCACTGCCTTTGGCATCCTCACCCAATAATTTTTCATTCAGTTTCGTATATTGCTCACGACGAAACTCCATTGCATTGGCTAATTTTTCATGCCCGATAAATTCAGGTTTGGCTTCATTTGAGTGACTTGGCAAAAATGCAGCATTGCCATAGATATGGTCAGGATGCACATGCGTGTTGATCACATACAGTACGGGTAACGGTGTCACCTTGCGGATGGCCTCACGTAATTGCAATCCCACCTTCAGGCTGCCACCGGTATCAATCACCGCAACACCACGACTGCCTACCACAAAGCTAATGTTACAAATATCACCTTGATAACCCGTATCAATATCCAAGTGTGCGCCATGGTGTACATAAATACCGTCAGCAACATTTTCTACGTCAAAGTTATCGGCATGTATTTCTGTATGCACTTGGGCATGAGAGCAGCCCATAAAAACCAGCGTACTCATGATTATCATTAGAATTCGCATGAATTATTCCTTATGTGAGTGTTACCGATTAGAATGATGCGCTTTTATGCAATTATTGGTTGTGATCATTGTCACATACCATAACATTTACTTCCTTCAGGATATTACTATGAATCACAACTCAACACGCTATACGAAAACCGCCATTGTGCTACATGGTCTTGTTGCCCTTGGTATTTTTGTGATGTTTGCACTGGGCTGGTATATGAGTGAAATCCCTAAAGATGCCGCCAAACAAACGGCCTTCGATTTGTTTGATTTAGGCGTTTACACTTGGCAGCTTTCTGAAGCCGCAAGCCCTAGAACGTTTTATTTTAACTTGCACAAATCGATAGGCATCACTTTATTGGCTTTGATTGCACTTCGCGTGCTTTGGCGCATTACGCATCGTCCGCCAGCCATGTTAGCTTCATACAAGGCGTGGGAAAGAAAGCTCGCTACCGGCGCACATCACTTACTTTATTTGTTGATGATTGCCATGCCTGTTAGCGGCCTTATTATGGCTATAAACAGCAAATATGGTGTAATGTGGTTTGGTATTGATTTCATTGGCGGGCTAGACAACAAAAACTTACGTGAGCTATTCCATGAAGTACACGAAATTGTTGGCTTGATATTTGTGGTATTTATCATTTTGCACATTGCAGGTGCGTTAAAACATAAGTTTATTGATAAAGATGACACCTTGAAACGCATGTCTTTGAAATAAAACAGAAGCATGAAAAAGCCGACTGAAAGTCGGCTTTTTCATTACTGGTGATACTGACGGCTATGCTCTCGTACTGCATCCAGCATTGCGGCGGCATTCTCAGGCGGCGTCCATTGCGTAATACCATGCCCTAAGTTAAACACATGTCCGTTACCATGACCGTAACTCGCCAACACGCTAGCCACTTGTTTCTCAATAGCCTCTGGGGTTGAAAGTAACACAGCTGGGTCTAAATTACCTTGCAAGGCCACTTTATCACCCACGCGCTTGCGTGCACTGCCAATATCCACTGTCCAATCCAAACCTAATGCATCTGCGCCAATCTCAGCTTGCGCTTCTAACCATAGTGCACCGCCTTTGGTGAATACAATGCTAGGCACTTTACGACCGTCTTTATCTTTAATTAAACCCGCCACAATTTTTTGCATGTAGTTGAGTGAAAACTCAGTATAAGCATCGTGTGAAAGCGCGCCGCCCCATGAGTCAAATATCATCACGGCCTGCGCACCTGCTGCTATCTGCGCGTTTAGATACTGAATCACTGTTTGTGCGGTGGTTTCTAAAATATGATGTAATAAATCAGGTCGGGCATAGGCCATTTTTTTAATGGTTAAAAAGTCTGTGCCGCCTTTACCTTCGACCATGTAGGTAGCCAGTGTCCACGGGCTACCTGAAAAACCAATTAAAGGTACTCGCCCATCCAATGCCTTGCGAATGCTCGAAACTGCATCAAACACATATTGCAGTTTTGCCATGTCCGGCACCACTAGTTTTTGAATATCTGCCTCTTGTTGCAAGGTGCGCTCAAATTTTGGACCTTCACCCTCTTCAAAATACAAACCTAAACCCATCGCATCTGGTACGGTAAGAATGTCCGAGAATAAAATAGCCGCATCGATTAAAGGATATCGATCTAATGGCTGCAATGTAACGTCGGTTGCAAACTGCGCATTTTTGCAAAGTTGCAAAAAACTGCCTGCGGTTTTACGACTTTCACGATATTCAGGTAAATAGCGGCCAGCTTGTCGCATCATCCATACAGGGGTGTAATCGGTTGGTTGGCGCATCAGCGCTTTTAGAAAGGTATCGTTTTTGAGTTGGTTCATTTTAGCCACAGAGAACACAGAGACCACGGAGCAAAACCCTGCACCTCTGCTTCTAATACTATGTTATTGAAACGCCACAGCCTTACAAAAAACCTCAGAGCTTATCTCTGTGGCCTCTGCGTTCTCTGTGGCAAATAAAATTAACGAGGCAATACAGATGAACCCATCAAGAACTCATCTACTGCACGCGCTGCCTGGCGACCTTCACGTATCGCCCATACTACAAGCGATTGGCCTCGACGCACATCGCCCGCTGCGAATACTTTGTCTTTACTCGTTTTGTAGCTTGCAGCACCTTCGGTTGTCGCTTTCGCGTTACCGCGAGTGTCTTTTTCTACGCCAAAAGCTTCTAGCAATTTTTGTACTGGTGACACAAAACCCATGGCTAAAAATACCAAATCTGCTGGAATAGTAAATTCTGACCCAACGATTTCTGACATTTTGCCGTCTTTCCACTCAACACGTGCGCCTTTAAGCGCTACAACTTTACCATTTTCACCAATCAGTTCTTTGGTGGTAATTGACCAGTCACGGTTTGCACCTTCTTCATGCGAGCTTGAAGTACGCATTTTGAGTGGCCAATTTGGCCAAACAAGTGCTTTATTCTCTTTTTCAGGTGGCTGTGGCATCAGTTCAAACTGCGTAATACTCGCGGCACCATGACGGTTTGAGGTACCCACGCAGTCAGACCCAGTATCACCGCCGCCAATTACTATGACATGCTTGCCTGTGGCTTTAATCTGATTAGGAATCACATCCCCTGCATTGACTTGATTCTGCGGCGTCAAAAAGTCCATTGCAAAATGTACACCCTCTAACTCACGGCCTGTCACTGGCAAATCGCGTGGCTGCTCGGCCCCCGCCGCCAATACGACTGCGTCAAACTCCGCGACCAAGTCATCAGCACTTACATTTTCACCAACGTGCTGATTAACGCGGAATTCAACGCCTTCAGCCTCCATTTGTACCATACGACGGTCAATGTGTGACTTTTCCATTTTAAAATCTGGGATACCGTAACGTAACAAACCACCGATACGGCTATTTTTTTCTAACACAACCACACTATGGCCCGCTCGCGCTAATTGTTGTGCCGCAGCCAAACCTGCAGGGCCTGAACCTACAACAGCTACCTTCTTACCTGTTTTATTGGGGTTGATTTGCGGTTGTACCCAATTATTTTCCCAAGCCTTATCAATAATCGCATGTTCAATGGATTTGATACCGACTGCATCATCATTGATATTAAGCGTACATGCGGTCTCACATGGTGCAGGGCAGATACGACCAGTGAACTCTGGGAAGTTATTGGTTGAGTGCAATACATCAATGGCACTGCGCCAGTCTTGGTGATACACCAAATCATTCCAATCTGGGATGATATTGTTGATTGGACAGCCCGTTGTACAAAACGGAATACCACAATCCATACAGCGTGCACCTTGCTGCTTTGCTTGGTCATCTGTTAAATGCAGCACAAATTCTTTGTAATTCTTAACGCGATCCTGTACTGGCAAATTTGCCTCGGACAGACGTTCAAATTCCATAAATCCCGTTACTTTACCCATACTATAAAGCCTTTTCCCAAAAGAGTCTCTTTACTTGTTTCATATTAAAAGCGACTCTAAGCCGCTACCAACGCTTTATCTTCAGCAAGCTCGATTAAGGCGCGTTTATATTCATTTGGCATCACTTTAACAAACTTGCCACGTGCATTATCCCAATCTGCAAGAAGCGCTTTAGCGCGCTCACTGCCAGTGTATTCAACGTGCTTGTTAATTAAAGCCAGTAATGTCACTTCATCAGGTTGATTCAAATGGTGCACAGCATCAGCTGCTACATTGTCAATATGCTCAACTTTCTCTAAAGACACCATACCCATATTGCAGCGTTTCGCAAATAAGCCGTCTTCATCATAGACATAAGCCACGCCACCGCTCATACCTGCCGCAAAGTTGAGACCTGTGACCCCTAACACCACTACTGTGCCGCCAGTCATGTATTCGCAGCCATGGTTACCTGTTCCTTCAACCACTGCAGTTGCGCCTGAGTTACGCACACAAAAGCGCTCACCTGCCACACCACTGAAGTAGCTCTCGCCAGTGGTTGCACCAAACATCACGGTGTTGCCCACAATAATATTCTCGTGTGAAATACCACGGAATGTTTTAGGTGGTTTAATTACAATACGGCCGCCGCAAAGGCCTTTACCCACATAGTCATTGCCTTCGCCTGTTAGGTCAAAAGTAATACCTTTAGCCAAGAATGCAGCAAAACTTTGGCCAGAAGTACCAGTGAAGTTCACATGGATGGTATCGTGCGGCAACCCAGCATTACCATAACGGGTAGCTACCTGATTTGATAGCATCGTACCTACAGTACGATTAGTGTTAGAGATTGGCAGACCCAACACCACTTTTTTGCCTTTTTCTAAAGCCGGTTTTGCAAGCTCGATTAATTTGTTATCCAGCGCATTGATCAAGCCATGATCTTGCACGTCGTTATTTTTACGTGACACGCTCGCAGGCATCTCTGGCTGATGGAATATTTTGCTGAAATCCAAGCCATTGATTTTCCAATGCTCGATACCCGCTTGCATATCTAACAAATCAGGGCGGCCAATTAAATCCTCAAATTTAGCAATCCCCATTGAAGCCATCAATTCACGCACTTCTTCAGCAACGAAGAAGAAGTAGTTCACGACATGCTCTGGCTGGCCAGTAAAGCGTTTACGCAATTCTGGATCTTGTGTTGCCACACCCACTGGGCAAGTGTTCAGATGACACTTACGCATCATGATACAGCCTTCAACCACCAATGGTGCTGTCGCAAAACCGAACTCATCCGCGCCTAATAATGCACCGATCACGACGTCACGGCCTGTTTTCATTTGACCATCGACTTGCACAATCACGCGACCACGCAATTGGTTTAACACCAAAGTTTGTTGGGTTTCTGACAACCCTAATTCCCACGGCGCACCCGCATGCCTGATAGATGAAATGGGTGATGCACCTGTACCGCCATCATGACCTGCAATCACGATATGGTCAGACTTAGCTTTTGCCACACCCGCTGCTACTGTACCCACACCTGTTTCAGACACTAATTTCACTGAAATTGAGGCTTTTGGATTCGCATTTTTAAGATCGTGAATCAACTGCGCCAAGTCTTCAATCGAGTAAATGTCATGATGCGGAGGTGGAGAAATCAAACCTACACCCGGCACTGAGAAACGCAGTTTAGCGATGTATTCGGAAACCTTATGACCTGGCAATTGACCGCCTTCACCAGGCTTAGCGCCTTGTGCCATTTTGATTTGAATTTGATCTGCATTCGCTAGATACTCAGCTGTTACACCAAAACGGCCTGAAGCCACTTGTTTGATGCTTGAACGCATAGAATCACCTGCTTGTAGCGGAATGTCTCTTTCAATCAGTTTTTCACCAATCACGGCCGCCATTGTCGTAGCGCTAGCCACAGGGATAAAGCGTTTTGCATCTTCACCGCCTTCACCAGTATTCGACTTACCGCCAATGCGGTTCATGGCAATCGCCAAGGTTGCGTGTGCTTCCGTTGAGATAGAACCCAAAGACATGGCACCTGATGCAAAACGTTTTACGATTGCTGAAGCTGATTCCACTTGATCTAACGGAATTGCTGCACCTGCTGGCTTGATTTCAAACAAACCACGTAATGTCATGTGACGGCGTGACTGGTCGTTAATCAACTTGGCGTATTCTTTGTAAGTGTCGAACTTACCAGTACGTGTCGCATTTTGCAATTTTGCGATAGATTCCGGTGTCCATGTGTGCTCTTCACCACGCACACGGAAAGCATACTCGCCACCCGCATCTAAGCTATTCGCCAACACTGGATCTGTACTAAATGCTGCCGTGTGTAAACGTACAGCTTCTTCAGCTACTTGATTTAAACCAATACCTTCAATGTTAGTGGCAGTACCTGTGAAGTATTGGTCAACAAACGCACTGTTCAAACCGATTGCTTCAAACCGTTGGCCGCCACAGTAAGATTGGTAGGTGGAAATACCCATTTTAGACATGACTTTATATAAGCCCTTGCCGATGGCTTTAACAAAATTTTTGTTGGCAGTATAGCTATCAGCCGCCATGTCTTTGATGGTTTCAAAGGTAAGCCATGGGCAAACTGCTTCAGCACCATAACCTGCCAGCAATGCAAAATGATGTACTTCGCGCGCTGAACCCGTGTCCACAACCAAACCAGTGCTGGTTCTTAAGCCGGCTTTTACCAAGTGCTCATGGGTTGCAGAACAGGCTAATAACGCTGGGATTGCCAGACGCGCTTCGCTCACATTGCGATCTGACAGAATCAAAATATTAAAACCATTTTTCACTGCATCAGAGGCCGCTTTAGTCACATTTGCCACCGCAGTAGCCATACCAGCTTTGCCTTGAGATACAGGGTAGGTTATATCCAGCACCAATGATTTATATTGGTTTTGCGTCAGCGTCGCGATTGCTTTTAACTGCGCTAACTCATCCAATAACAACACTGGCTGGCTAGCTTCTAAACGCATTGGCGGCGTTGTTTCATCTACACCTAACAAGTTTGGTTTAGGGCCAATAAATGTCACCAATGACATCACCAGCTCTTCACGAATCGGGTCAATTGGCGGGTTGGTCACTTGGGCAAATAGCTGTTTAAAGTAGTTGTATAAGACTTTAGGTTTTGCAGATAGCACTGGCAAAGCTGCGTCATTACCCATCGAGCCTGAGCCTTCTTCACCATTTTGCACCATTGGCTGTAATACAAACTTAATATCTTCTTGCGTATAGCCAAACGCCTGTTGCGTATCTAACAAATCAGCCGCCAACTCCAGATGGTCATCCACTTTTGGCATATCGCTCAAGAAGTAGCGTGATTTTTCAATCCATTGTTTGTACGGTTTTGCTGTGGCAATTGCATTTTTCACTTCGGCATCATCAATGATGCGGCCTTGCTCGGTATCAATGAGTAGCATCTTGCCTGGTTGCAAACGCCATTTTTTAACGATCTTTTCCTGCGGAAATGTCAATACACCCATTTCAGACGCCATCATCACAATGTCGTCATCTGTCACCAGGTAACGTGCCGGACGCAAACCATTACGGTCTAGCGTTGCACCGATCATACGGCCGTCAGTGAACGCGACGGCAGCTGGGCCATCCCACGGCTCCATCAATGCTGCATGATATTCATAGAACGCACGACGCTCTTCATCCATCAATGGATTGCCTGACCATGCTTCCGGAATCAACATCATCATTGCATGTGGCAAGCTGTAGCCGCCAGCGACTAACAATTCCAGACAGTTATCAAAACAGGCTGAATCAGACTGACCATCAACAATCAATGGCCACAACTTTTCTAAATCGTCACCCAACACGCTTGAGCGCATGGCTTCATGACGCGCTGCCATCCAGTTCACATTACCTTGAACGGTATTGATTTCACCATTGTGAGCAATCATGCGGAATGGATGTGCTAAATCCCAAGCAGGGAAGGTATTGGTAGAGAAACGTTGGTGCACGAGCGCTAAAGCTGAAACTACGCTTTCATCGTTTAAGTCTTTGTAATAGACACCCACTTCATTTGCCAGCAACATGCCTTTATAGACAATGGTGCGTGAAGATAATGAAGGCATATAAAACGCAGCGCTGTCTTTTAATTCAAGTGCACGCACTGCATGTTCAATACGCTTACGAATCACAAATAATTTGCGCTCGAACACGTTTTGATCAGTACCAGTCGAGGCAACAAATACCTGACGCATGGTCGGCTCAACATCGCGCGCCGCCTGCGCAATGTTACTATTATCAACTGGCACATCGCGCCAGCCCAATAGAGTTTGATTTTCTTCCGCAATGATTTTTGTAAACAAAACTTCACATGCTTCGCGATTTTTGGCGGCTTGCGGTAAAAACACATTGCCTACCGCATATTGCCCGGCAGCGGGCAGATTGATATTGAGCTTGGTAGCCTCTTTACGCATAAATGCGTCCGGCATTTGCATGAGCAAACCGGCGCCATCACCCAATTTAGGGTCGTAACCAGTAGCACCGCGGTGTGTTAGGTTGGTGAGTAACTCCAAACCTTTTTGCACGATATCATGACTTTTATTGCCTTTGATATGCGCTACAAAGCCCACGCCACAAGCGTCGCGTTCATTTGACGGACGATACAAACCTTGCTGTTCAGGCTGCCCGGAATAAATTGATTCAGGTGCTGTTACCGGTGTATTTTCAAAATCAATTGAGTTACTTAAATCTGATACCATATTATCTAATCACAAAACATTTAGCGGAACCTTCAAGTTTACCGCTAAATACCTATGAGTTCAATAAGATAGAGATTAAAGATAAAGATTATTTAACAAGATTCATTTAAACGCCCATTTAAAAATGAAACGTAGCAATGCCCGAATCCGTATAAGTTAAGAATACTACTTTAGTAACGCAAAGGCTTTTTTAGCGGCCTGTAACGTCACAGCAATATCTTCATTCGTATGTGCTGCAGACACGAACCCGGCCTCAAATGCTGATGGCCCCAAGTAAATGCCGCTATCTAGCATGCTATGAAAAAACTTGTTAAAAGCCTCTTTATCAGACTGCATCACCTCATTAAAGCTCGTGGGGCATTTCTCACAAAAGTACAGCCCAAACATACCACCAACACTCTGTGCACTAAACACCACACCAGCCTCTTTTGCCACAGCCATCATGCCGTCAACCAGTTTTTTAGTTTGCGCTGATAACTTGGCATGAAAGTCTGGCGCCTGAATCAGTTTTAATGTTTCCAAGCCCGCAGTCACTGCCACCGGGTTACCTGACAACGTCCCTGCCTGATAAACCGCCCCTATCGGTGCCAGACATTGCATGATGTCTTTGCGACCACCGAATGCGCCCACCGGCAAGCCGCCACCGATCACCTTGCCCAACGTAGTCATATCTGGCTTGATATTATATAAAGCTTGCGCACCCCCCAAAGCCACACGGAAGCCTGTCATCACTTCATCAAAGATCAGTACCGCGCCATGCTGAGTACAAAGCGCACGCAGCGTTTGCAAAAATTCCTGCGTTGGCACGATTAAATTCATATTACCAACCACCGGCTCAATAATCACACAGGCAATCTCATCACCAATTTGAGAAAACAGGTCTTTAAGCGCTTGAATATTGTTATATTCCAAAGTTAAGGTGTGAGCAGCCACTTCTGCTGGAACACCCGCCGAACTTGGAACACCCAGTTGGTTATTTTTACCAAACGTCAGTAAACCAGAGCCCGCTTTTACTAAAAGCGCATCTGAGTGACCATGATAGCAACCTTCAAATTTCACTATTTTATTGCGCCCCGTAAAACCGCGCGCTACTCGAATCGCACTCATCGTGGCCTCGGTGCCACTACTCACCAAGCGCACCTGCTCCATGCTGGGAACAAGCTTGTTAATCAGCGCCGCTATTTCAAGCTCCAAACCTGTTGGCGCGCCAAAACTCAAACTATTTGCCGCAACCTCCTGCACCGCCTTAACCACTTGCGGATGCGCGTGACCTACAATCATCGGCCCCCATGAGTTGATATAGTCGATATATTCTTTACCATCCACATCCCATAACTTAGACCCTAAGCCTTTTTTAAAGAAAATCGGCGTGCCACCGACAGACCGAAAAGCGCGCACTGGCGAGTTCACGCCACCTGGAATAAGTTGTTGAGATTTTTCAAAAAGGGTTTGGTTAAGTGATGTCATGATGTGAATAGTTGAGTAAATTGTTGAGTGGTTAATTTTACGTCATCCAAAGTAAAATTTGGGCTAAAAATTGCGTTAATCACCGCAATTGCATTGGTTCCAGCACTAATAACTGACGATGCATTTTCTAAGGTAATGCCGCCAATCGCGACACTAGGAATAGTGAGTTCAGATTGAGCGCGGGTGAATAAATCCAACCCCGCCACAGCTGCATTTGGCTTAGTGCTGGAGGCAAAGCATGCACCAAATGCCACATAATCCGCACCCGCTTGTTGCGCTAACACGGCTAAATCAAAACGGTTATAACACGAGGCGCCCATGATTTTGTCTGCACCCAACTTGGCACGTGCTTCGCTTAAGTTGCCGTCATCTGCGCCTAAATGTACGCCATCTGCATCTAACGTTAGACAAAGTGTAATCGAGTCGTTGATGATTAGCGGCACGTGGTATTGGCGACACAGAGCTAGCAATGCGCGCGCTTGCTGCGTTTGCAGCTTGTGATTAGCGAGCTTGTTGCGATACTGCAGCATTTTGATGCCGCCTTGTAGCGCGGCTTCGGCTTTGGCTACCAGCACATCGGTATTTTGCTCGTCCGGTGTGATGGCATATAAACCAGTAATCATACAAAAAATAACTTAAACAATAACGCCGCTAGTGCGTTTTAACACTTACATCACCGCCGCTTACGGGGGTGTCTTCTTCATCGCGGGCCCAAAACATGCGGTCTGGAATATATTGCCCCATGCCTGGCCTAAAGCCGTTTTTAAGGGTTTGCCAAGTATATTCCTGCGCTTCAAGCACCGCTTCTTCCAGGCTAAGCCCGTGCGCCATGCAGGCCGCAATCGCGCTGGTTAGCGTACAGCCAGATCCATGATAACTGCCTGGCAGGCGTTCCCATTTGTAGGCTTTAATCAGCTTATTGTCGCCGTATAAGGTGTTGGTTACCTCGGTAGTGCGCTCGTGCGTACCTGTAATTAGCACATATTCACTGCCCATCGCCAACAGGCGCGCTGCACTTTCATCTAAACTGGTCAACCCGACCTCATCTGCCTCATCGGCAAAAGCAAATCTGCGCGCTTCAAGGCTATTGGGCGTAATCAATGTGGCCTGCGGAAACAATAGCTCAATCATGGCCTCCATCATTTCATCATTGCTTAAATCGTCACCACGGCCTGAAGTTAAAATCGGGTCAATCAGCAATGGTATATCAGGATAATCGGCCATAATTTCGGCAATCACTGCGATATTTTCAACAGAACCTAACAGCCCTAACTTAAATGCTGACACTTGAACGTCTTCTAAAATGGCACGTGCCTGGTCATTCACCCAATCTGCATCCATCGCCAGCACACCATCTACGCCCACGGTATCTTGCGCAGTGATTGCCGTCACCACAGAGAGTGGATGACAGCCAATACTGGCAAATGTGAGAATATCTGCCTGCAAACCAGCACCACCGCTGGGGTCTGTGCCTGCAAAAGTCAGAACTGAAGGAGGTGCAAGATTTACCATTATTTTCTTCTACTGTTAAAAGTCTTAATCAAATCAAAAATGGAGCGGGTGACGGGAATCGGACCCGCGTATCGAGCTTGGGAAGCTAGCGTTCTGCCATTGAACTACACCCGCAGTACAACCTACTACTTAAGGAAACACGGGTAAGCGGCTACGCGGGCGAATCGCTTCGTTGCGCGGTGCTCGCAACCTCGCTGTACACCATGTACTATCTCGGTTTCTGTGCTCCGTGCGCCTCGCATACGACTTTTCAAGTGCTTTAGCGCTTAGAAAATCGGAGTACCCTTGTGGTGCACTTCATCCCGCTCGCTCACTTATTCCGTGCTTCCTTAATAAAATCTTATACGTTTAGCTACGTGATTTCTACAGGCATATTTTACCACTAATACCATTGGCACTATCAAATCACTGCGCTTACTTATTTTTGTGTACCAACAGCATGGCATCTAAATTAGCGGTTTGATGGTAAAGGAATCAGTTAAAAACCAACTAAAAAAATCTAAGGGCTTTTTTAAGGACGTTTTAAATAATAGTTATTTATTATACCTATTCGCTAACAGTTTAACCCCCTAGGATATTTGATTGCACCTAGTTAAGTGGGCTTATAAAGTGTGTCATTAAGCTAATAGAAGTGTGCGTATTTTTTACGGATGTGTCGGCGCGTGTCATTTAGACCGGAACGACCATAAACAACCGGTCTTTAAATCTACACAGCAAACGGCGAATTTTGTGCATTTTTACGGGAATAACCAACTGATGAATAATAACTTTTTTAAATTAAGCGGGGTTGCGCTAGCCGTGGCTACTTGCTTCTCATCCAACGTTTGGGCGGCAGACTCTGCCGCCGATGCACAAGATGTGGCGCAGTTACGCAAACAGCTTGGCGAATTAAACAGCCGCTATGAAGCGCAAGGCGCGGCCTTGCAATCTTTGGCGCAACGATTACAGCAGCTTGAAAATTCAGGTCAAGGACAGGCAAGGCCGATGCATGCCGTGAATAAAACAGTAGTTGCGGCTGACACCAGCGCTAATCAAACAACCAGCGATGAAAGTCCGGCGAATCAAGTGACCAATGAGCCTGTGGTGAAAGAAGCGCCGGCATCGCGTAGCGCTGAGGCAGTTTATCGTGAACAGAATGCACTGTTTAACAAGACATTTACATTGGAAACGGGGATTAGTTACAGCCATTCTGACCGCCGCCAGCTAACGTTGGAAGGCTTTTTGGCTTTAGATGCAATTTTTCTAGGCAATATCAAACTAGACCGTATTAAATCCGATATCGTGCAACTGGATGTCACCGGGCGCTATGGCGTGACAGACCGTTTACAATTTGATTTTAATGCGCCATTTCTTTACCGTAATTCAACTTTTGAATCTTCTGGCGTAGGCGGAAGCGCCTCAACATTGGGCGAGCGTGATGTGAGCAATGCTGACATTGGCGATGTGAGCGCTGGCGCCTATTACCGCCTGTTCCCTGAAACACCGACAAGCCCTGATATTGTTTTAAATGTCCGCGTAAAGGCACCAACGGGCAAAGATCCTTACGGCATCAAGTTTACGAAAGTCGGTGATGTTTCTGCGCCTAATGACCTGCCAACAGGAAATGGCTTATGGTCGCTTTCTACCGGGTTAACATTTGTTAAAACGATAGACCCTGCCATTTTGTTTGCAAATATTGGTTATTCACACAATTTTAGCCGTAAGTTCAGCGACATTAGCGGCACCCCTGGCGAAAAAGTTTCGGGCGAAATTGATTTAGGTGATTCATACCAATTAGGTGGCGGCTTGGCGTTTGCATTAAATGACCGCATGAGCACCAGCATGTCTTATGCGCACCGTTTTTCACATAAAGCACGTATTAAACAAGCTGGCCAAGGCTGGAACAGCGTCACCGGTAGTGATGCCAGTGCTGGCTCTCTTAACTTTGGCGTCACCTACGCCATGACCGACAAGCTTTCAATGGTGGCCAACGTAGGCATGGGCGTCACGCCAGATGCGCCGGATGTGACTGTGGGCATTAAGTTCCCGTATAACTTCTAATTTATTTTGGCAAGTCGCAATTAGCGACTAATCTCGACCTGTTATTTCAACCCGTTTTAGCGATGCGCTGAAACGGGTTTTTTATGACGACGGGTTTTTTATGACCAGGTGCAACAACTTATATCATTAGCATCCAGACTGGAGCACGCTGTTGAATGACATGATATAGTACAAAATGAGTGGTAAGTATTTTATAATTTATCCGATTACATACAATAGCTTGCATTTAGAGAAAGACAACTTGTGGCTACCAAAAAAGTAAGCAAAAAATCTATAGGACAAGCACCGGTTTTGGCCACAACGGGAGCCAGCTTTCCTATCATCGGTATAGGGGCTTCTGCCGGTGGGCTAGAGGCGTTTGAGCAGTTTTTTCATCATGTGCACAATGATTGTGGTATGGCATTTGTACTGATACAACACCTTGACCCTAGCCATAGCAGTATTCTTACCGAGATTTTACAACGCTCAACACGGCTACCCGTAGTTGAGGCGCAAGACCAAATGCAGGTTGCTCCCAATGCTGTTTATGTGATTCCACCTAACCGCGATATGGCGATTTTTCACGGCAAGTTACAATTGAGTGTACCTAATGAGCCACGGGGTCAGCGCATGCCGATTGATACCTTTATGCGCTCGCTGGCTGAAGACATGGGAGAAAGAGCCATTGGCATTGTGCTCTCGGGTACTGGCACTGACGGTACACTAGGGTTACGCGCCATTATTGGTGTTGGTGGTATTTCACTTGTACAAAAGCCTGAAAGCGCAAAGTTTGACGGCATGCCCGCCAGTGCCATCCAAGCAGGCTATGCCACTTATATACTCCCCGCTGAAGAAATGCCGCAACAGCTAATGGGAGATTTACAGCCCCTGATAACGCCTGGCGTTGCAAAATCATCTCAACTGACTGAGGTTGGCATTAACCATATTTTAATGGCGTTACGTAGTGGTTGTGGGCATGATTTTTCACAGTACAAAAAAACTACCATCACCCGCCGCATTGAAAGGCGAATGTCACTGCATAGTATTGAAGATGCCGAAGTTTACTTGCGTTTTCTCAAGGAGCGTCCAGCTGAGGTGCAACTGTTATTTAAAGAACTACTCATCAATGTCACTAGTTTTTTTCGCGATGCGGAGGCTTTTGAGGAGTTAAAACTCAATATTTTGCCGCAAATGTTAGCAGGCAAAGACCATGATTATGTATTCCGCGTTTGGGTGGCAGGTTGCGCTACGGGCGAAGAAGCGTACTCGATTGCTATTTTGCTACGCGAATGGATAGACGAGAACCAGCGAGAGTTCAGAACCCAGATTTACGCGACTGATCTTGATGACGATGCGATAGCGACCGCACGTGCAGGTTTTTATTTACCCAATATTGCACAGGATGTTTCTGCTGAACGGTTGCGCAAGTATTTTATCAAGGAAGACTCAGGCTACCGCGTACGCAAAGACATTCGCGAGATGGTTGTGTTTGCCGTGCAAAACGTGATTAAAGACCCGCCTTTTACTAAACTGGATTTACTCAGTTGCCGCAACTTGATGATCTACCTCGAGCCGGCATTGCAAAACAGGTTGATTCCTACTTTTCATTATGCGCTCAAGCCAGACGGCATACTTTTAGTTTCGCCATCAGAAAGCATCGGTAATCATACTGAGCTGTTTGAATCAGTTAGCCGAAAATGGAAGCTTTATCGCGCCATACATAGTATTACTTCTGCACGCAAATTGTTGACGAGCGGTTTATCATGGGGCACCGCTATCACCAGTAAAGTGCCTGAGGCAATCATTAAAAAGCCTAGGGATGCCAATTTTGTAGAGTTAACGCGACGCATGTTATTACAGCTGTTTGCACCGGCTTCAGTCGTTACCGACATGCAGGGCAATATTCTTTTTGTGCATGGTGATACTGGCAAATACTTACGGCCCGCCCCTGGCCAGGCTTCACTCAACGTCATTGATATGGCGCGTGAAGGTTTGCAACTAGAGCTACTTTCGATGATTCATGCTGTTGTTAAAGATAACTTGCAGGCATTAAACCGAGAAGTATCGATCTCATTTAACGGTAGCATCTCGATTGTAAACGTCAGCTTACGTAAACTTGAAGGCGCTGAAGCAGGCGAGAATATATTGCTGCTGAGCTTTCAAGACATTGAAACCACTACGCCTAAAAAACCTAAACGCTTGCCACGCGCGACTGAAAACAGCGCCAAACTGCGCATAGACACGCTAGAGCAAGAGCTTGCACATACCAAAGAAACCTTGCTGGCAACCATTGAGGAACAACAAGTCACCAATGAAGAGTTGCTCTCCAGCAACGAAGAAATGCAATCTACCAACGAGGAGCTTCAATCTACCAACGAGGAGCTGGAGACCTCTAAAGAAGAGTTGCAATCAGTCAATGAAGAGCTGATTACAGTCAATACAGAGTTACAGTCTAATATTGAGCAATTGTCAGGCATGCAAAGTGACATGAAAAACCTGCTCGACAATGTGAGCGCCGGCATTATTTTTCTGGATCGACACCTGCATATTCGCCGCTTCACGCGTGAAGCCGTGCAAATTTATCGCTTGGTGCCAGCCGATGTAGGCCGCCACCTAGGCGACATTAAAACTAATTTATTAGGTGACGATCTGCTACTGCCTGCACAAGAAGTGCTGGAAACGCTCGCGCCTTACGAGCGAGAAATACAATCGACCAATGGTCTATGGTATCTGGTACGGATTCAGCCTTACCGCAGCTTAGATAATGTGATTGACGGGCTAGTGCTTACCTTTACCAATATCACGGCACGCATAGAAGTAGTTGTCATGCAAGATGCGCTGGCGCTGGCTGAGGGCATTGTGAATACTGTGCGCGAGCCTCTTGTAGTCTTGAACAATGCTTTACAGGTGGTTTTTGTCAGCAGTTCGTTTTACAAGGTGTTCAAAGTATCATCAGATGCAGTCGTCGGCCTGCCGATTTATGAGCTGGGTAGCGGTCAATGGAACATTCAGGAATTACGTAACTTACTGGAAGCCGCGCTGACTCGCGGTGAAGTATTTAATGATTATTTGGTTGATCATGATTTCCCGACCATTGGGCATCGAAAAATGCGACTGAATGCACGTCGCATTGTGGGGAAAATGACCAGCACACAACTGATTTTACTCGCAATTGAGGAGGTCAAATGAGTGATACTCCAATCAATAAACCTGACCGTAGAAGTTTAGAGGGTAGAAAAAGAGCGGCTTTTGAGCGCCGTAATTTGAGGTATGAAGCTGAGTTGCAATTAGCCAAACAACCCAAGGCAGCAACCGCGGATACACTACCTGCAGATAAGCTATTACAGGAACTCCAAGTACACCAGATTGAGCTGGAGATGCAAAATGATGAATTACGGCGCGCGCATATTGCATTGGAAGAATCTCGCGACCGCTATTTAGATCTGTTTGAGTTTGCGCCTGTGGGTTACCTTACGCTAATGCCCACAGGCCTGATTATAGAGGCGAACTTTAGTGCCGCCGAGCTGCTGGGCTGCGAGCGTAAAAAATTATTGCGGCGTCCGTTCTCGCGATACCTCGCACCCGAATGGGTTAACCAGTTTCATCTGTATATGGCACGCTTGAGTTGTCAAAGTGACAAAAATAATTTTGATATACAAATCAAACGTGAAAATGCTGAGTTACGGTTTATACACTTGGATGCGCTCCCTGTAATAGCCGAGGATGGCACGATTACGGTGCGTATTACGCTGACTGACATCACTGAACGCAAGCAAGCCGAAGAAGAACTGCGCATCGCCGCCAAAGCTTTCGAGGTGCAGGAAGCTATGATGGTGACAGATGCGCATAAAATCATCATCCGCGTCAACAAAGCCTTTACAAGGCTCTCTGGCCATCGGGCTGAAGAAGCCATCGGCAAGCCTGCCTCTATACTCAAGTCTGGACAGCACGACAACGCGTTTTATCGAGCGATATTTGAGGCGATTGACCGTAACCAATACTGGCAAGGCGAAATTTGGAACCGGCGCAAAAATGGGGAGTTGTTTCCAAGCTGGATGAACATTACGGCCGTCACCGACGCAGAGGGACAGCTAACCCATTACGTAGGCTCGTTTTTAGACATTACCGTGCAAAAACAGGCGGAAAAAGTGCTGTTAGATGCGCGCAAACACTTGGAAAAACAGGTTGAGAAAACGGTAGCCGAGTTGACGCGTGCCAAAGTAGAGGCTGAAGAAGTCAATACAGCGCTAAGAGTTATGATCAAACTGCGGGAGACAGAAGGTTCAGACGCTAAAAATCTACTGATTCTTGAACTCAAGCAGGAAGTGATGCCATTTTTACAAAAACTTAAAGGCACTAGCCGTGAACCCAAGCAAGTGCGTCTGCTGAACGCACTAGATAGCAATTTGCAGCGGCTGATTACTTCTTACGGCTCAGCGTCCAGCCTTTCATCTGTGTATAAAACCCTAACGCCCAAAGAAATTCAAGTGGCCTCCATGGTGCGTGAGGGCGCCTCTACCAAGGCCATTGCCGCAACCTTGTCACTTTCACCAGAAACCATCAGTATTCACCGCAAAAACATTCGCTCAAAGCTCGGCCTCAACCATAAATCAGATAACCTGCGTAGCTATCTGATTACACTACACAACTAATCACGCTTAAAAGATCACCCTCAGATTAACCATTTATTTACGATAAATGGTTAATTCGCATAGCCATTCCTTACCTTTTACCCCCCCCTCTATTTGCAATTGCACGCGCTTTTTTATGCGCATACGATGAGGCTGTGGAATTGCCAGCGCTTGATTGGCATGACCGTTAGCGTTTAGAGAGTGTACTCAATCTCTTTTCCATAACCCGTGATTAAAACTTGATTGCAGAGTGGTGACGAACACTCTGCCGCAGTGGTTGTTAGTGATTGTTTAGTAAAGGACTAAAAAATGAGACATGCATGGGACACAAAGAGTAAAAAAAATAAATACGATGCGGATGATAAGGAACCTTTTTCTGATAAACATGCGCACTCGGTTGCTTCACGGTCTTATCACCAAGCCAAGCAGTGTGGGTTTTTCTCTGGAAAAAACATACTTGAGTCACTAGAAGCCGAAACGAAATTTGAGGTTGATTCAATCTCCAGGCGAAATAGTGGGCAATAAAAGTGATGTGAGCGGGAGCTTAAATAAGCGCCTGACCGTCATGGCACTCGGTTAAGGATTATTACCCCTCAAAATGGAGTCAGCGTAGCCTCGATGGAATGAAATGCAATCTAGGTTGCTGTGTAAACCCTTGATTCCGCTAAGCTTCATCAAGGCTACGCTCACTGTCGAAGTACAAGAATTCATTCACATTTCGACCCTTCGTCAAGCTCAGGACTCAATACGAACGGATTCTTGGATAAACAGTGCCGGATCAATAATGAACAATCCGGAATTAAGAATGGCCTTTATCATGAAAAAAGAGTCTGACAAGTTGCTACAGTTTCCTAAGTTGCGCCAAGCCGCTGAGGCAGAAATGGCCCGCATGCATGAGGATAAGGTCGCAGACGCTAAGACAGACGAGCGCTTGAATGAGCTTCATGTACACCAACTTGAGCTCGAAATGCAAAATGACGAGTTACAACGTACTCAAATGGCGCTGGCAGATTCTCTTAACCATTATGTAAGCCTGTATGAATTTGCACCAGTCGGGTATCTGACGCTTAGCGAGAATGGTGTGATTGATGAGGCCAACTTAGTCAGCGCTGAGTTGCTGGGCGAAAACAGGGCAACACTGTTAAAGCAATATTTTCAACACTTTATATCGCCTGAAGACAGTGCTTGCTGGCATCAGTATTTTCAAAAATTAGTGCGGCTGTACGACAAGCATGCAAGCTGCGATGTAAAAATGCGGCGAGCAGATGGTAGCGCATTTTACGCGCGGTTAACTTGCCGTCCGTTAGACTTAAAGAATTCGACGCAGGTTTATACCAGCAAGCTGGCGGTCCGCATAGCACTGACTGATATTAGTGAGATCAAGCTGGCAGAACAGGAGCTGCGCGTAGCGGCTTCGGTGTTCGAGGCGCGTGAAGGCATGATGGTGACCGATGCCCACAATATCATCTTAAAAGTGAATAAGGCCTTTACCGACATGACCGGTTATTCGGCTCAGGACGTGGTGGGGAAAACGCCGCATCTATTGAGGTCCGGGCGCCATGATGAAGATTTTTATGCGGCCATGTGGTCTGGTATTCATCACGCGGGCGCATGGCAAGGTGAACTATGGGACCGCAAAAAGTGCGGAGATTTACTTCCGGTGTGGCTCACCATCACCGCGGTAAAAACTGAGGCAGGCGAGGTGTCGCATTATGTTGCAACGTTCACCGATATTACAACACGCAAAATGGAAGAAGATGAATTACAGCAACTAGCTTTTTATGACTCGCTAACAGGGTTGCCCAACCGGCGCTTGCTGTTAGACCGAATGCATAGAGCCATTGCTACCAGCGCACGGACCAGACGACATTGTGCGTTAATGTTTGCGGACTTGGATAATTTCAAAGTACTGAACGATTCATTAGGTCATGACACCGGCGACCTGATGCTGAAAATTGTTGCCCAGCGCTTGGCGATTAGCGTGCGTGAAGGCGATACTGTCGCTCGCTTGGGTGGGGACGAATTTTTGGTCATGTTAGAAAACCTGAGTGAAGACCTTCAGGAGGCAACAGCCTTAACCGAGGTGATCGGCAATAAAATACTGGCCGCTATCAATCAGCCATTTCAACTGATGGGGCGTGAATATAACATTAGCGCCAGTATCGGCATCACGATGTTTATCGACCATCGCTATAGCGTGCCAGAGCTGCAAAAACAAGCTGACATTGCGATGTATCAGGCTAAATTGGCTGGGCGCAATCGGCTGCGATTTTTTAAGCCGTAGTCAGGTGCTAGCAACCCCATCCAACACGTTAAGGTTTAAATACTATGCAGTTTTTAAGCAGGGTCAACACATGAGATAAATTAATTATTTGCCATTATTTTATAAATATAATTGACTGAAATGGTTATAAATAATATTAATTAAATAACAATTTAATACCCTTTATAGCCGCTTGCTTATGTGGCATGTGGCGAATACAGTTATATGCTCGCGCGATCTGTTTTTTTGGTATTTAAAAACCAAAGGCGGTTAGTTATGTACAATAAAGAAAATCGAAATTTGCTTTATTTTAATGCTTCCGATAACCCTTCGGTGCTGATGGGTGAAATGTGCAATGCAGGATGGGATGTAAAATTAGCAAATAATGTTGATGGTGCAGCTAATATCATCGACAAATACACCCCGCATGTCGCCATTGCGCAGTTTGATGGACTAAACGGTTCATTGGCTACGTCGGTTGAAAATCTTTTTCGCAATGTGGATCGTGTAGAGTGGGTGGCTTTGCTACCCAAAGGTTGCATGAACAAAAGCCATGTCAAGCAGGTCATCAGCGAGTCCTTTTATGATTTTCACACGCTTCCTCCCACACCAGAAAGACTATTAGCAACACTAGGCCATGCCCACGGCATGGCATCAATAAAGTGGGGGGATGCGGCCACAGATCTTGAGCTACCGACAGGTGATGACGAAATGGTTGGTGCTAGCCCGCAGATGCTGGAACTGTTTCGCAATCTACGCAAAGTTGCCGGCGTTGATGCGCCGGTGTTGATTACCGGAGAAAGTGGCACTGGCAAAGAGCTGGCAGCACTTGCGCTGCATGAGCGCTCAAGCCGGCGAAAGATGCCATTTGTAGCTGTAAATTGCGGCTCACTGCCAAGCGGTCTTATTCAATCAGAATTATTCGGACACGAAAAGGGCGCCTTTACGGGCGCGAGCCAACGCAAAATTGGCCGCATTGAGTCGGCTGCCGGCGGCACCATTTTTTTAGATGAGATTGGTGATTTGCCACTTGAATTACAAGTGAATCTTTTGCGCTTTTTGCAGGAAAAAACCATCGAACGTGTGGGTGGTACTTCACAAATTAAAGTGGATGTGCGCATACTAGCGGCCACCCACGTTGATTTAGAAGTTGCAGTTGCAGAGGGACGCTTCCGTGAGGATCTTTACTATCGCTTAAATGTACTTAAAATTAAAACACCTGCACTACGCGAAAGACAGGGCGATGTGGAGGTGTTGGCTAAGTATTTCTTTGAAAAGTTTTCTCACGAAAAACGACGCAACGTCAAAGGATTTTCCCCTTCAGCCTTACGCATCATGAACCAGTACGCATGGCCTGGCAATGTGCGCGAGCTTATCAGCCGCGTCCGCCGTGCCATGGTGATGTGCGAGCGGCGTCTGATTACGCCAGAGGATCTTGATCTTGATCGGCGTGATGGCAAACGGTTAGTCACTACGCTGGAAGCTGCCAGAAACGCGGCAGAAATGGAGGTTATTCGCAATGCCTTGAAAAAAAATAATGGCAATATGTCAACAGCAGCGCAAGCGCTTAAAGTGTCACGCATGACCTTGTACAGATTGATTCAAAAATACGAGTTAGACTTTGAAGCAAGATAGCATTAGCGACCTATTTAAAACGTTCTACGTTAATCCCAATTTTTCATCTTAATCTACCCTGATAATTCATTAGAACCGAACATTCCCTCTTGCAGAGGGAATGGTAGAGCAGCAATATTGCCACGTTTCGACCTCCCCCCCTAACCCTCCCCCTGCAAGGGGGAGGGGATAATATTGCTAAATTTCAATTTTCATTTTATATGACCGACGTATAGGTCAAACCTTGCGAGTCCCCCGGCAAGGCTGGGGGTTTACCTTATTAAATTAGCCCAAGCCAACACTTGGCTGATCTTGCAAACTAATGGCAAGTTTATAGCCGTTACTGCCTCAACCCCTCAGGTTTGTCATACCAGCGCTAGCTGGTCACTAGCGCTTTTCAATCATGAAGCGGCATATTTAGCATGAAATAACGATTAGCGTACACCTGCATCATCGGCATAATTTTATGCGTTAACTGTGTATCAAAACTGAAACAGTTTTTGCAATTATTTTTCTTCATATATTTCAATGACATACAAAAATACACCGATTCTTATGTCATACAAATGATACATCCTAGCCTGATAGCGAATTAGAAAAAATTATAATTATCATAATAAAAACAATTAGTTACAAACGTGGCACAGTCGTTGCTAATACTATTACAGCAATAAGAACAAAAATGATCTAGTAATAAAGTTAGGGGCAGTGAGCAAGGAGAAGAATGGCATGGGCTGGTTGACTAAACATCAATCCGTTAATAACGGATTAAACGGACTGCGGTTCGTTGGTTGCATGTTAGGGGTAATCGGCATGTGCTGTTCGACTTCCGCGCTTGCTGACCCGCTTTCTGGGTTAGTTGAAGATTTAGATGCGCTGTCTTTGATGAGTAATCAAGCTACGGAGCATCAAGTAGAACCGATGACGGATATTGATTTGTCAGTCATCAGCGGTAAAGGCGGTATAGCAGCAAACTGTATAGCGGAGAACTTTGGCGACAACGAGAAGCTGGCAGTCATTCTTTGGGATGAACGTGGAAGCGGTAATCGGCGCACTGCAACTAATGATGTTAGCGGGCGCCAAAATTTCCAGAACGTCAACCTGACAGTTAACCAAAGGTGAGATGGAGACATACGATGAATAGAGATATGTATAAACATAAAATAAACACAGCGATTCCAGCCGCATTGTTTGTTGCACTGGAAGGGCTGTATGCCGCACCGCTTATGGCAGGTGATGGCACTGTGGTGTTGCAGCGTGATGTGCCTGTTCGCCATGCTATTCGTGAAGGTAGCCCTGGACGCGCTACTACTATCGATGTTTCACCTGACGACAAAGTAAAGCAAGTCGTGAGCGGCCAGCAAGCTAGCCTTAAATCTATGGAAATTAGTGATAGCGAGTTTGCCAATATTTCAACTGATACCCCACAGGGTTTAGGGGTAGTGGCGAACGCGACAAATGCGATGGGGTTATCAAATGCTACGTTGGGCGGGCATGGTCTAAATAGTACGGGCGGCGGTTCAGTTCAATCGCTCGGATCAACGCTCACCGGCACGGTAGGCGGCGCAGTAGGTGGCGCAACTGGTCAAATGGCTGGTGGCATCGCCGGCGCGACGGGCGCTTTAAGTGGCTTAGCTGGCGCAGTAATGCGCACCAGCGGTCAGTAAGGAGGTTGCAATGAAAGGTTCAACCATTTTAGTTTCAACATTGCTAGTAGTGCCAGCGGTGTTACATAGCGGCTTGGTCATGGCGCAAGATCCTTTGCCAGATTTACCTGGCTATGTCACACAGAGTGTCATTGATAGCAACGTTTTAAGTCATGTGCGCGGGCGGTTTGCCGTCAACATGACCGCAGGAGATTCAAATGTCCAGGCAAATGCCGCAGCAGTGGCATTGGGTGCAGAAGGCGGCTCGGCTATCGGGTTAGTTAGCGGCATTCAAATGACAGATCCACGGCAAGGCAACTTGCCAGACCTCGCAACTGCGTCTATTGGGAGCAATGTCTTTGCAAATAGCTCAGGCTTGATTTCAGTGAACCAATCCAGCGGGGTAGGAAATGCACAGGCTAACGGTGCGGCGTTTGCCATGGGTTTTGAAGAGGTGGTAGCGGAAAGCGTGCTCTCCGCCGCCACTTCAAATGCAGTACCAACTGGCGCAGGAGCCGGCAAGGGTCACCAGGCAGTATCGATCAATGATACCGCGTTTGATGGTGCACACGGGCTAGTTCAGGTCAACCAGTCGGCGGGGTCGGGCAACAGTACGGCCAATAACTTCGCACTTCAGGTGCAACTGGGTGCGAAACCGTAGTTCTTTGTTTTATAACCAACCTTAATCGGAGAATATCATGAAATTACAATTAAATAAAACCCCAATTGCGTTGGCGTTGGCTGCACTATTTATCTCGCCTCTCGCTTTCGCTAATGACAGTAATGATGGCCCAAATGGTGATAATTATAACCACGATGGCGTCAGTATTAAAAAAGACATTAGTTATGAGCAGGATATTGAAGTTAAAGGCCGTGTATATGTAGGTGGCTTTGCTTATGTTGATGCCAGCTCAACTGCTATTGTGGATGACAAGCAAATTAACGGCGGTAACGAAGTGTTAAATAATGAAGTAACTAACGCCGCTACTGTTAATGGCAATGCACTCAATAATGCTTCTGGCAATATTGGTGTAAACGTAACTGCAGGTGACAACAACCAGCAAGCCAATGCAGCAGCGTTCTCTGCCGCTGACGCAAGTTTTGTATTCGGTTCATCTGATGCGGAAATTTTTGCGACACAAGCTGTAGTTGGTAATACTACAAACTACCAAGGTAATACTAATGCTGCAACATTAGGTGGTAACGCATTGCAAAATGCCTCTGGTAACATTGGCGTTAACATTTCTGCTGGTAACAACAACCAACAAAAGAACGATTTAGCTGCTTCAGTTGCTGTGGCACGTATCGCTACTGCTACCGTGCAAGCTAATCAGTTAAACGGCGGCAACACAACAAACAACACACCAATTCATAAAGAAGAAGTGCAAAACGTTGAAGTTAATCTAGCCTTGAATGCTAGTGGTGGTTACTTCGGTGGTGGTTTTGGTGGCTATAGTGGTAGCGCATCAGGCACTACTACTGGCACTTCAGATCAAATCGGCGATGTTTATCCTGATATCTGGACTGGTGACGCTGCGAGTGTTCCTGCTGGCCAACAACACTCTCCACATCCAGGCGGTTCAGCTGATGGTCACTTTGACTTAGACACTCAAACTCAAGGCGGTAGCGACCTGAACGACGACGGCGGTGCACTCGCATTCAATAATAGCGGAACCTACTCAGGTAGCGAGGGCGGTACGCTAGGCTTCGTTGAAGCTGGCGTCCAATCACTGACTGGTACTGTGTCTGGATATATTCCAGTCGTGGTAGCTGTTAACTTGGCAACGACCAATACCTCAACATTGGGTGATAACGCGCTGATGAATGCCTCCGGCAACATTGGTGTGAATATTGCGTCAGGTACCAACAACCAACAATTTAACGGGTTGGCAATTTCAGCCACTCAAGCTGGCGTTGGTGGCGGTAGCGGTCCTGGCGGTCCTACTGAGTAATTTCTCGGTAGCGATTACTGTCGCGCGTAGATAGCTCAAAAGGCTATTGAACGAGTCCCGGTCGGCATTTTCCGACTGGGACTTAACCGCTAATAATATTTCTATCGCGTTACTTAGCAGTAATGTTAGCAGCAATTAAGGTGCGGAAAGAGAGTTGCCATGCAACACCACATTAAGCACAAACAAATTCTAGCGTTCGCGGTAGTCATGCTTGCGAACGTCGTTACAGCGAGCATTGAACATCCAACCTCAATATCATTAGCTTCATCGGTAAAGGCCGCTGACATCTCATTTGGCAATGTTCTGCCTGGGGGTGGTGTCATACGCAAAAATCTCATCAGCATGCGTGAAATGAAGTTTGTCGATATGGTGCAGCAACACACGGATTTTAGCTGTGGGGCAGCGGCGTTGGCAACCATCTTGAACTACGCCTACAACCAGAACCTGACCGAAGAACAAGTCATTGAAGGTATGTTAAAAGTAAGTGACGTGGCGCTGGTGCGTCAAAAAGGTTTTTCACTGCTAGATATTAAAAATTACACGCAGAGCATTGGTATGCGCGGGCGGGGTTACAACGTGCAACCCGCAACATTAGAAAAAATTACTATCCCGACTATCGTATTACTGAATTACAAAGGCTATAAACATTTTGTTGTGCTTAAAAAAGCCACCGCAGATAAAGTCTATATTGCAGACCCCGCCTTGGGTAACCGCATTATGAAGCGGGCAGAATTTGATACCAGCTGGAACGGAATTGTATTTGCGGTGATTGGTCAGGGTTTTGATCGTGAGTCAACCTTGTTGCGACCAAAGGAAGGTCTGACTGCGCGCGCCTTAATCGACAACTACCGCCCATTAACCGATGCCGAGTTATTTGATTATGGGTTTGTGCGTTCTGACCTGCTCGGATTATGAGCGTAGCAAGACGCCGATAGCGCCACGCTAAAGTAATAAATGACCTGGTGAACTAATTAAGCCGGGGTGTTTTAAGGAGGTTTAAAAATGAATACTTCAACCAATGTTTCTAAAATGAATTCGATTCAGCATGCACAGTATTTGCGCCAATTGGCTACTGAGTCTATGCCAACGCTAAGCATGATACCTAGCCATAAGCATGCAAAGGCAAATATCAAAAGCCATCCAAAAAAACTAGCGCTAGCACTTGCCGGGATGGTCGCTTTTTCACCCATGGCTAATGCTGCGTTGCCGCCTGACATTGATGTATTTAATAATATGCAGGAGGTATCTGATAGTGACTTAGGCCACATGCGCGGCAAGTTTGCCAGCAATAATCAAGTGATGTATTTTGGCATAGAAATGGTGAGCCAATGGCAAACACCAACCGGCAATCTGGTGACTGCGGGTGCTAATCTTAATATCGATTTTCGAGGGAATGGCAGTACACCAACCGTGCAATATGTGCCTACAGTTACGATAGTATCGCAAGGGCAGGATGTAGCTTCAGCGCAAGACGGTAGCACTAATTCTGTGAGCGGGGGCGGGGGGTTAGCCAACGTGAGCGGCGTTTCTCAAAGCATTCAGGTAGCGGGGCAATCTAACAGCATTAATAACGGCATTGATATGCAAGTTGATATTTCGTCATCTGCACAGGCTGGCGGCTTGGTTTCCAGTGCGCTACAAGGTCACGCTGGTTCAGTGTCTGCGAACGCGGATGATGGCACCGTTGCCACGGTGACGCTCTCTAACAATAGTGTCGGCGTTAGTGTTGTTGTGCCCGGGCAAGGGCAGGTATTACAACAAATCCGCAATCAGGGCATGTTCCAGTCGGCTCGTATCGGTGGTGACCTTAACCAGATTCACAACAATATTACGATGCATATTGGTTTAAATAGCGCAAGCGGAGCAGGCTCTGCCGGTGCTTTTGCTGCTTTACAAGGTCTAAAAACCCTGCCGCAAAATGGGATGTTTTAAACGGATTGTGTAGTGTGTGTTTGATTGAAAATATAGCATTAATATAGTGACGGAGTAGAGGAGGGGCGCGCGTGATACGCCTATGATACTAGTCTATTGCCAAGGATTAGGGTACGATTGCCCCATTGCACCCACCATAACTCCACGGGCATGAAACAATGGTTATCCATCATCATTTGAGTATCACCCGCGCCCCTCCTCTACTCCGTCACTATTTTGCTATCATCAAAATTCTAGCGGATTAACGTCTACCGACCACCTCACCTTGGCGGCAATCGCCTGCGCTCTGATCTTGCCGACTAAATGCTTAAGTAATTTTTGCAATGCAGGCCGATGGCTCGCCTGCATCAGCACATGCCCACGCTCCATGCCTTTTAAGCGTTCCATTTGCGGGCGCACCGGGTCATAAACCAACACCTCATTGCTTAAACCGCGCGCCTGCTCAAATGCAAACTGCAAAAACTGTAGCACCAATGCATAATCATTAGCTTCCGCGCGCAACAATGCCATAAACACATAGGGCGGAAACTGCACTTGTTCGCGCTCTTGCAACAAGTCGTTGGCGTAACTTTCATAATCCTGACGGCGCAAGGCATTAAACAAGGCGTGATCTGGAAACGCGGTTTGAATAATCACTTGCCCCGCTTTATCAGCGCGGCCTGCACGGCCAGCCACCTGCATGAGCTGCGCGAACAAACGCTCACTGGCTCTAAAATCCGGACTATGCAGAGCACTATCGGTATCAATCACACCGACCAAAGTCAGGTTTGGAAAGTCATGGCCTTTGGCGAGCATTTGCGTACCCACCAGAATATCAATTTCCTGATTATGTACACGGTCTAAAATATCCACCAGCGCATGTTTACGGCTGATACTGTCACGATCTACCCGCGCAATGCGCGCAGTGGGCAGCAGTAATGCCAAGGTTTGCTCTAAACGCTGTGTGCCATGACCAGTCGGATGCAAATCGGCATCGCCGCAACTGGGGCATTGGTGGGGGATTTTTTGCTCATGTCCGCAGTGGTGACAGCGTAATTTCCGCTGCCCTAAATGCACCACCAGCTTGCTGCTGCAACGCGTGCAAGCGGCAATCCAATGGCAGGCTGAACACAACAGCACTGGCGAATAACCACGGCGGTTGATAAACAGGAGTGATTGTTCTTTACGTGCTAATCTTAAACGTAAAGCTGCAATAAGCTGAGGCGTGAGCCCTTGTTGCAGATTCACTTTAGTCGTATCAATACAATCAATCTGTGGCAACTGTGCCGCGGTGACTGCACGCTGCTTTAAGCTCAGCAGGCCGTATTTATTGGCTTGGTTTTGATTAGATGTCGCTTTATCAGACTGCGCTTGATTGCCAACCGCGTTGTACCAACTTTCAAGCGCTGGCGTCGCAGAGCCCAACACCACTGGAATATTCAAGCGTTTTGCACGTACCAATGCCACATCCCGCGCATGGTAGCGCATGCTGTCTTGCTGTTTATACGAGCTATCATGCTCTTCATCAATAATAATCAGCTTTAAGTGCGGTAACGGCGTAAAAATAGAAAGCCGCGTGCCGATGATGATTTGCGCAACACCTGATTGCGCCAATTGCCAATGATGTAAGCGTTCACTCTCGCTTAGGCTGCTGTGTAAACTGACCAAGGTAAATTGGGGCAACCGCGCTCTAAACCGTGCTTCAAGTTGTGGCGTGAGATTGATTTCAGGCACTAGCACCAGTATTTGCGCGCCATGATTTTGAATGTTTGGTTTTTGAGCAGTGTTGACTTGAGAAGTGGCATCTTGCAATACATGTTGCATCAAACGGATATACACTTCAGTTTTGCCGCTACCGGTAATGCCATGCAATAGCCATGCTTTAAATGCATGAATATCTTTGGTGATACTTGCCACTGCCTGCGCCTGCTCATCGTTTAATGGCGGCTCCGGCGTTGCCAATATAGCTGGCACGCGCTGCGCCGCCAGCACCTGCTCACTTTTAGCATAACCTAAATCAACCAGCGCCTTCGCGGCTTTGCGCGCCGTGCTAGCAATGGCATCCAACTCAACTTCAGTCAATTGCTTAGCCGTTTGCAACGCCGCTAATACACTACGCAACACACGCTGCCTTTTTGCAATGCATTCAACATCAGCTTGTTGCCCCAAATCTGTCAGCTGATAAGCAAATTGCCTGCGTGACACAGCGGGTACAATTTGGCGCAAACGTGCAGGCAATGCAGCCAACAAAGCCTGACCAAACGGATATTGATAATAATCCGCACTAAATTTAACCAAATTTAACATTTGCACATCCAGCGGTTGCTCATCCGTAAACGCCTGCGTGATGGGTTTTAGTTTTTCTATGGCAAACTCACTGCTATCTGCAACGCCCACCACAATACCAATCTGGCTACGGCGACCAAATGGCACCAGTACACGCTGGCCAATTTGCACGATTAGCCCACCACTTAAATAATCAAATAAGCGGTCTAACGGTACATCTAATGCAATTTTTAGTATGGGTTTGGGCAATGGTGATTGATTACGCTGTGATTAAAAAGTCTGATTAAAGGGCACTTCTATAAATCCAATTTTCGTCATTATACTGCGTTGCTCACAAAAAATAATTCCTTATATATCAAACATATACCGCGTCATTATTTTTTGTTCGCGCCTTGTCTAATTTAAAAACTTGAATCTATAGAAGTGCCCTAAAGAAAAAGCAAATGCAGGCGCTACACCCGTGTTATCACGATCGCGTCTGAAGTGATAATCTGGGTTAAAATACCGCTTTTAGCATTTTATGCAATTATTGTGAAAACACATCTTACCCAATTATTAGCCACCGCCGCAAAAACTATTGCGCCTGACGTTGCTGACTTAACCATTTTGTTAGAGCGCCCAAAATCTGCGGACCATGGCGATTTTGCCACAAATTTGGCGCTTGTTTTGGCTAAACCACTCAAACAAAACCCACGCATCATTGCCACACAAATTCTCGATGCATTGCCGGCTAGCGACTATATCGCTAAAACTGAAATTGCAGGGGCCGGTTTTATCAATTTCTTTTTGAGCCCACAATCTAAACAAGTGGTCATTAAAGACATTTTTAAAGCAGGCAACCAGTATGGGCGCAATAGCATTGGCGATAAACAAAAAGTGCAGGTGGAATTTGTGTCGGCTAACCCGACCGGGCCTTTACACGTAGGACACGGGCGCGGTGCGGCGGTAGGGGATTGCTTAGCCCGTCTGTTAGATGCAAATGGCTGGGATGTGACGCGTGAGTTTTATTACAACGATGCCGGCGCCCAAATTGATAACCTCACCATTTCTGTTTTGGCACGATGCAAGGGCATCTCGACTGACCATGTGAGCTTTCCAGAAAACGGTTATCGTGGCGAATATATCAACGATATTGCGGCGGCTTTTCTGACTAAACACACGGTCATTGCCGATGACATTGAAGTTACTGCCAGCGGTGATATTAACGATTTAGAATCAATCCGCACCTTTAGCGTGGCGTATTTACGCCACGAGCAAGACTTAGACTTAAAAGCGTTTCAAATTAAATTTGACGTGTTTTCACTCGAAAGTGCGCTTTACACCACAGGTAAAGTTGAACAAACGGTGCAAGCACTCATTAACAGCGGCCACACATACGAAGAACATCAAGCGCTTTGGCTCAGAACCACCGACTTTGGCGATGATAAAGACCGCGTCATGCGTAAAACCGATGGAGGCTACACTTACTTTGTGCCTGATATTGCCTACCATACCGATAAATGGAATCGCGGCTTTGTGCGCGTTATTAACGAGCAGGGCGCCGACCACCACAGCACCATTACCCGCGTTCGCGCTGGCTTGCAGGCTTTAGATATTGGCATTCCACAAGGCTGGCCTGATTATGTATTGCACCAAATGGTCACCGTGATGCGTGGCGGAGAAGAAGTAAAACTCTCTAAACGTGCCGGCAGTTATGTGACCTTGCGCGATTTGATTGAAGAAGTCGGCTGCGATGCCACTCGCTACTTTTTGGCTGCACGTCGGGCAGATTCACAATTGGTGTTTGATATTGATTTAGCCCGTAGCCAAAGCAACGACAACCCGGTTTACTACATTCAATATGCGCATGCACGTATATGCAGCGTGCTAAGCCAATGGAATAATGATGCTACACACTTGGCTCATGTAGATTTAAGCCCGCTCACAACTGCGCATGAAACCGCACTGATGCAACGCCTGAGCGAATACCCGGAAGTGGTTGCTAATGCCGCCACCGAGCTTGCGCCGCATGTAATAGCCAACTACTTAAAAGAGTTGGCCAGCGACTTGCACAGCTACTATAACGAATATAAATTTTTAATTGATGACGAAGCGCTTAAGCTGGCACGCTTGAGCTTAATCAGCGCCACGCAACAAGTGCTTAAAAATGGGCTGGATTTACTTGGCGTCAGCGCCCCCAATAAAATGTAGGCTAGCTTTAAAAAAAAGGATTACAAGAACATGAGTAGAGATTACAAACCAAGCCCTGAACGCACTAAAAAAACCGGCAAAGGCAGTCCTTTTTTTGCTGGATTTTTAGTAGGGGTTTTATTAGGCGTAGGCGCATCACTGGCGGTTGTCATGTATATCAATGGCATTGACAGCCCCTTTACCAGCTTGGAAAAGCCGGCTAAACCATTATCTGAAAAAATTGCAGAAACCGCGAAGACGCAAGCCGAAACTAATAACGACCAGATAGATAACGTGGATGATAAAACACGCTTTGATTTTTACACCATTTTGCCAGGTACCGAGCGCAAAGTTACGCCTGAAGAAATCAAAATTAAAGAAGAACCTCAAACGACTACCCCCAGCAGTTACTTCTTACAAGTGGGCGCTTTTGCAACAGAGGAAGATGCCGACAACATGAAGGCTAAATTAGCATTACTAGGTTTTGAAGCACAAGTACAAACAGCAACGATTCCGAACAAAGGTATTTTGCACCGCGTGCGCGTAGGCCCTTTAGATAATCTAGATCAAATCAACAAATCAAAAACCGAATTATCCAGCAACGGCTTTAAAGCCGACCTGATTAAAGTAGATAATGAAAACCAATAATCAAAATGATGGTCAATCGGAAGCAACACTATTATTATTAACAATAACTTATGTCAGCCAAATTCAGTATCATTCGTTCTAAAGCTTGCTAGTGCAAATTTGAAGCATCATTTACAAGGAAAAATATCAATGAAGAAATTATTAACCGCTTTAATGTTACTTGCCTCATTCAATGTGATGGCAGACCCGCAACTGGGCAAAGATTTTGATAAAACCGCGCAAGTCATCACCACCGACACCCCCAATAAAATTGAAGTGACCGAATTGTTTTGGTACGGCTGCGGCCATTGCCACCAAATGGAATCCTCATTAAACGCATGGGTTAAAAAATTACCCGCTGACGTCGTATTTAAGCGTGTGCCTGGTTTGCCACATCAAGCATGGGCGCCAATGGCAAAAGCTTATTACGCAATGGAAACTTTAGGTGTTTTAGAGAAACTACACGCACCATTATTTGAAGCCATTCACACAAAAAAAACACTCAAACCAACGGATGAAAAAGCAGCGATTGACTGGGTAACCAAGCAAGCTGGTTTAGATAAAAAGAAAGTTGAAGAAGCTTTCGGGTCATTTTCTACCAATACCAGCTTGAACCGTGCAGCGAACATCTTTCGTGCATCAGGTGCCACTGGCGTGCCTAGCTTAATTATCAATGGCCAATTCATTACCTCCAGCACTATGGCGGGCAACAATGATGCCGCTTTAAAAACCGCAGATTACATCATTGCAAACATTCGTGCCGATAAGGCAAAGGCGGCGACACCGGCAAAAAAGTAACTGAAAAATCAAACTGGTTTAAAGCTTTTTACCAAAAGATTTTAAACTGGTGATTTTGGCAACCTTACGATAAGCCTTAACCGCTTAGAATAAACCCGTTTCTACCTCGAAATAGAAGCGGGTTTTTTTATACGCATTATTCAACTCATATTTTTCCAGGATTTTTCCGATGAAGGTTTTTATTACAGGCGCATCAAGCGGCATAGGTGAAGCGCTTGCTCATGAATATGCCAAGCGTCACCAACATGAAAATACCACTATAGGATTAGTAGCCAGACGTAGTGAGCACTTACAAAAACTACAGAAAACTCTAGAAACAAACTACAACATCAAATGTGCAATTTACCCGCTTGATGTGCGTGATAGCGCCGCACTAGCCACTGCCGCCGCAGACTTCATACAACAACACGGCACACCTGATGTAGTGATTGCCAATGCTGGTGTAAGCAGTGGCACATTAACCGCACACAAAGAGGACATTGCCGCTTTTCAAGCTGTTATGGACATTAACGTGCTCGGCCTAGTACACACTTTTCAGCCATTTATTGATGCCATGCGTCGCGCTGGCGCAGGTAAATTAGTAGGCATCGCCAGTGTGGCAGGCATACGCGGCTTGCCCGGTGCAGGTGCTTACAGCGCCTCTAAAGCGGCCGCTATCGCTTATTTAGAAAGCTTGCGTGTTGAAATGTTGCCCCACAATATTGCTGTCATCACGATCGCTCCTGGCTACATCCGCACGCCGATGACCGACATTAACAGCTATCCGATGCCATTCTTAATGCATGCCGATGTTGCCGCCGCCAAGTTTGTAGATGCCATTGAACATAAACGCCGCTTCTGTGTGATTCCGTGGCAAATGGGCTGGGTGGCAAGATTAATGAGGCTTATTCCACCTATTTTGTGGGATTTAATGGCGAAAAATGCACCGCATAAAAAACGCATTCATGTTGAATAACTCAAGCAGGGAAAACCACACGAACAAAGTAGTCCGCCAAATGAAATATCGCAATATGCGGCTACCGTATTGAGTCTGATAATGAAAGACGAGATCCCATGCTTATTACTCAGTTGTAGGGTGGGCAACTTGTTGCCCACGATATGTTTAAGGCTGCGTGGGCAGGGTCTGCCCACCCTACTTGGCTTTATTCCGCCAGCGTTATGGGACTGGCTGGCAAAGAATGCGCCGCATAAATCGCGCACCCATATTGAATGACAAGCAAGCTGGATACCGCTAATTTGCTGGATTTACAGTAATAGACGCCCTCAAACAGGCCCGGCCTCAACAGCAACAGCTAATGCAACAAGTGCTACTCTCAGCGATGCTGAAATTTCGGGATGAAGTACAATTCCATCTTCACTCAGATTAGAGCCGAGAACAGGCACAGTAATGGATGCATTTTCAATAATCCGTGCGGACATGACAGAAACAGTTTCTCTCAAGGCGGCGTGAGCATGCACCGCCCTTGGCGAAGCATTTAGTAAAGCAACTGGCTTATTAACAAAGGCCTCACAGCCAACCATCCAATCAAGCGCATTCTTCATGACGCCAGTCATGCCATGCGCGTATTCCGGGCTTGCAATAATCAGCGCATCTGCAGACATAATCCGTTCACGCAAGTATGCAACAGAGGAAGGGCTCGTCACCTCAAGGTCAGGGTTAAAAAGTGGCAGTAGCCCAAGACTATCGAATAATTCAACGGCCATATCCGACGGCGCCAAACGGGCAACCGCTCGAAGCAAAGCCGTGTTGCTAGATGACGCCCGAAGGCTACCAGAGAGGGCTAAGACTTTCACAACTTCAACTACCTTGTAATTGGCTTGTAGCGAATACGTTTCGGCTTCGCGCCTTCCTCACCTAGGCGTTTACGTTTATCAGTCTCATACTCTTGATAATTACCGTTAAAGAATGTCCATTGCGAATCACCTTCAGCCGCCAGAATATGTGTGGCAATACGGTCTAAGAACCAGCGATCATGTGAAATCACAAGTACACAACCTGCAAACTCCAATAGCGCGTCTTCCAAGGCACGTAGGGTTTCTATATCTAAGTCATTCGAAGGCTCATCCAACAGCAACACATTACCGCCAGAAATCAGCGTTTTAGCCAAGTGCAAACGGCCACGCTCACCACCTGAAAGATGACCAACAATCTTTTGCTGGTCGCCGCCCTTAAAGTTAAAGCGTCCAATATAGGCGCGTGATGGCGTTTCATAACGACCCACGGTTAAAATATCCGAGCCGCCTGAAATTTCATCAAATACGGTTTTATCGTTGGCTAAATCGTCACGACTTTGGTCAACATAAGCCAATTTAACCGTTTGACCAATCTTCACCTCACCACTGTCAGGCTTATCCATGCCTGTAATCATCTTGAACAGTGTTGATTTACCAGCACCGTTCGGGCCGATAATACCCACGATGGCGCCTGCAGGAACGCTAAAGCTCAGATTGTCTATCAATAAGCGGTCATTAAAGGCTTTGGTAACATTGTCAAACTCAATCACCTGGTCGCCCAAGCGCTCGCCAGCGGGAATAAATATCTCCTGCGTTTCATTGCGTTTTTGGTACTCGGCACTGGCAAGCTCTTCATATCGGGCAATACGTGATTTGCTCTTAGCTTGGCGCGCTTTCGGGTTTTGGCGCACCCACTCAAGTTCAGTATTCAGCGCTTTACGACGTGAAGACTCTTGTGATTCTTCAAGAGCTAAGCGTGCTTGCTTTTGGTCTAACCAGCTTGAGTAATTACCCTTCCATGGAATACCATGACCACGGTCTAACTCTAAAATCCACTCCGCTGCATTGTCTAAAAAGTATCGATCATGCGTTACCGCAACCACCGTACCGGGGAAGCGCACCAAAAACTGTTCTAGCCACTCAACTGACTCTGCATCCAAATGGTTGGTAGGCTCATCTAACAACAACATATCTGGCTTGGAAAGCAATAGTTTGCACAAGGCTACACGGCGCTTTTCACCACCAGATAATGGGCCGATTTTTGCATCCCAAGGTGGTAAACGCAGTGCATCAGCAGCAATTTCCAACTGCGTGCTTAAATCTGAGCCGCTCGCTGCAATCATGTTTTCCCACTTAGCTTGCTCTTCTGCCAGCTTGTCAAAATCTGCATCAGGCTCAGCATACGCCGCATATACCGCTTCTAAATTGGCTTGCGCCTGCATTACTTCACCCATGCCAGATTCAACTTCTTCACGCACGGTTTTTTCAGGATCTAGCTGCGGTTCTTGCGGCAAATAACCGATAGAAATGCCCGGCTGCCACTGCACTTCGCCCTCAAATTCTTTATCCACGCCCGCCATAATGCGCAGTACCGTTGACTTACCTGATCCATTTAAACCCAGCAAACCAATTTTAGCGCCAGGAAAGAAAGATAATGAAATATCTTTAATAATGGTTTTTTTAGGCGGGACGATTTTGCTCACGCGGAGCATAGACATTACGTATTGAGCCATGATGATAATTTACAAATTTGAAAGGTGAAAGCTTAACAGAAACCAAGCTAACGTAATAGGCGACGGGTAATATGGGTATAATGCATTCACTTCAAAGAACGCTAAATATCGCCATGGCTATTAAATCCACCATTTATAAAATTGATCTCCAAGTTTCAGATATGGATCGCAATTACTACCAACAGCATAGCCTCACGCTAGCTAAACACCCTTCAGAAACCGATGAACGGGTGATGGTCAGGCTACTTGGTTTTGCACTTTACGCCAATGAGGCACTGATATTCGGTAAAGGCTTAAGTGATGATGAAGAACCGGATTTATGGCAAAAAGACCTTACCGGCGCCATTGAACTTTGGATGGATGTAGGCTTACCTACAGAAAAAGACATACGCAAAGCCGCAGGGCGCGCCAAACAAGTAGTAGTCATGCTTTACGGTGGGCGAATTGCCGATATGTGGTGGTCGCAAAACAGTAAAGCCTTGCTAAAACTCAACAACCTCACCGTCATCAATCTGCCTGATACGCAAGCACTCGCAAATATGGCCACACGCAGCATGAATATCAGCTGCACTATTCAAGATGGAGAGATTTTGGTGGGGCATGACAATGGCAGCTTTAACATCACGCCAGTGATTTTGAAAGCGCCTAGCAGAGCTTACTAGCAGAACGCATACTCCGAATGAGCGTTTTATTCTTGCGGCGCAGTAGTTAACTTTTTGAGACTGCTTAAATTTTTCCGTCTAATATCAAAACGGTGAGCAATCAAGCTATTCAACCGTCACGCTTTTTGCTAAATTTCTGGGTTTATCCACATCTGTACCCTTAATTAAAGCGGCGTGATACGCCAACAGCTGTACAGGAATAGTGTGCAAAATAGGGGAGAGCACGCCTACATGGCGCGGCGTGCGAATCACATGCACACCTTCTGACTCCGTAAAGTGACTGTCACTATCGGCAAATACGAACAACTCACCACCGCGCGCTTTGACTTCCTGCATGTTAGATTTCACTTTTTCCAACAAGGCATCATTTGGTGCAATCACGACTACCGGCATGTCGTTATCTACCAACGCTAACGGGCCGTGTTTAAGCTCGCCCGCAGGGTAAGCCTCGGCGTGAATGTAAGAGATTTCTTTAAGTTTGAGCGCGCCTTCCAGTGCGATCGGGTAGTGTATGCCGCGCCCTAAAAACAATGCATGCTGCTTATTGGCAAATGATTTTGCCCATTCTCGAATTTGCGGCTCTAAATTGAGTGCATGCTGCACACTGCTTGCTAGTTGGCGCAAGGCAGTTAAATATGATTGTTCCGCCTCACTCGTTAATAAGCCGCGCTGCCTTGCCAAGGTCACGGCCAAGGTAAATAAGGCGACCAATTGTGTAGTAAAAGCTTTGGTTGAAGCTACGCCAATTTCTGCACCGGCACGCGTGTAGAACACCAATTGTGATGCTCTTGGAATGGCGCTTTCTTGTACGTTACAAATGGCTAGCGTTAGGTTTTGACCTAATGACTTCGCGTGTTTAAGCGCTTCCATTGTGTCCAGGGTTTCACCAGATTGAGAAATAGTCACAATCAACTGGCGCGGATTTGGCACAGATTCGCGATAACGATATTCACTGGCAATTTCCACACTGGTTGGCAATTTTGCAATGCTTTCTAACCAGTATTTGGCGGTGAGTGCAGCGTAATAACTGGTGCCTGCGGCAAGAATCAATATGCTATCTACTTGGCTAAACACTTCACTGGCACCATCACCAAACAGCGCAGGGGAGAAGCGATTGTCATCAATCAGCGCTTCAATCGTGTCTGCCAAGGCGCGTGGTTGCTCGTGGATTTCTTTTTGCATGAAGTGTGCATAAGGGCCGAGCTCCATACTAGCGAGCGATACGTCGCTCACGTGAATTTTACGCATGACTTGCACGCCGTCACGACCATAAATCGTTACGCCTTCACGGCGAATATCAGCCACATCGCCGTCTTCAAGGTAAATTACTTTACGCGTGACAGAAAGCACCGCAGAAACATCAGACGCAATGAAGTTTTCACCTTCTCCTAGACCAATCAATAGCGGGCAACCCAAGCGTGCTGTAACCATGTGCTCAGGTTCTTTGACTGACACCACGCTGATAGCAAATGCACCGGTCAGTTCGGCCACTGCCCTTTGGGTTGCCGCTAATAGCGCTAAATCTTTATGGTAATAGTGGATCAAGTGGGCGATGACTTCTGTATCTGTTTGTGAGGTGAACTCGTAACCTAATTTTTTAAGTTTTTCGCGCTGTTCATCATGGTTTTCAATAATGCCGTTATGCACCACTGCCAGCTCACCATTAGATACATGTGGATGTGCATTGCTTTCTGTCACGCCGCCATGCGTTGCCCATCGGGTATGGCCAATGCCAACTTGCCCACTGAGTTGTGATGCATTAGCTTTATCGGTCATAGCCGCTACACGGCCTACAGCGCGCACGCGCTCTATACCACTGCTATTTAACACGGCAATGCCTGCTGAGTCATAGCCGCGATACTCTAGGCGGCTTAAGCCTTCTATCAGCGTGGAAACCACATTTCTATTTGCTACTGCACCTACAATGCCACACATATTTTTTCTTTCTTCATTTTAAGTAGGAGCGAATTTATTCGCGAAAGCAACATTGCAATCGCGAATAAATTCGCTCCTACATACGACTTTGCAAATATTTCTTAATCAATTATTTCTTAATTTTCACAGGCCGTTTCCAGCCTGCAATGGATTTTTGCTCTTTAGCGCGGCAAAAGGTCAGCTCATCTGCTGGCGCATCTTTTGTAATCGTTGAACCAGCCGCAATGGTAGCGCCGCGCCCGATGGTTACAGGTGCCACTAATTGTGAATCTGAACCGATAAACGCATTATCCTCAATCACTGTTCTGAATTTATTGGCGCCATCATAATTACAAGTAATAGTACCCGCGCCAATATTCACGTTTTTACCGATGGTACTATCACCTACATAACTTAAATGGTTAATTTTGCTACCGACATCCACTTGTGCATTTTTGAGTTCTACAAAATTACCAATGTGTGTATCCGCTGCCAGTCTAGTACCTGGACGTAAGCGTGCATATGGTCCAATACGGCTATTTTCCCCAATCTGCGTGTCATCTATATGCGTAAACGGGGCGATTTGAGCGCTTGACGCGATGGCTGCATTTTTAATCACGCAATACGCACCAATCTTAACGTTGTTGCCCAAAGTTACCTTGCCTTCAAAAACACAGCCAATATCTATTTCTACATCTTTACCGACACTTAGTTCGCCCCGCACGTCTATTCTTAGTGGGTCAGCCAATGTCACACCCGCTTGTAGCAAACGATCAGCATAGCGTTTTTGGTATGTCCGCTCTAACTCTGCCAGGTCTTTCTTAGAGTTCACCCCGGTCACAGATGCTTCATCATGGGATATCTCTGTCGCTATCGTAAATCTTTTGTTAGATAGACCGGTCCAGCCATCTGTAGATGATTCGTCATCTGCAATTTCACGTACTGCTATTTCGTCTTCCAGCTTGGCCATGGCGACGATATCAGTCAGGTAATATTCACCTTGAGCATTATCATTGGTAAGGCGTTTTAGCCAGCTTGCCAGATGCTTGTTTTCTGCAGCAATAATACCTGTGTTCACTTCTTTAATTTCACGTTGCACAGAAGTAGCATCTTTGTGCTCAATAATTGCAGTAACAATACCTTCACTGTTACGAATGATACGACCATAACCGGTGGGGTCTGGCTTTATAAACGTCAGCAGGCCTAACTCCTCGGTTTGTTCCAGCAACCTTTTACAACTATCAACACTCAGCAGCGGTACATCGCCCAGCAATATAAGTGTTGTGGCGTCTTCATCTAAATACGGCATGGCTTGCTGCACAGCATGGCCAGTACCAAGTTGCTCGGTTTGCTCAACCCATGTAATGTTTTCATGCTTGAATGCTTGTGGCACCGCGTCACCGCCGTAACCATAAACTACAATGATTTTTACTGGATTTAATTGTTTGGCGCAGTTAATTACATGCTGCAACAGCGGCATACCAGCCAATTGATGCAGCACTTTTGGCTTGTTTGAGTACATGCGCGTACCTTTGCCAGCCGCAAGAATTACAATGTTCAATCGATTCATTACCATTTGATTCTTTCAGTATGTATTTAGGAAGCACTTCATGCGCGGCTACGCGGGCGAAGTGCTTACCTTTATTTGGTAAAGTATAACAAAAAAGGCAGCCTAGGCTGCCTTTTTGCTGATCTTACTCCGCCCGCTTAACTTTAATTAGTGAGCTGTTTTACGTAAACGCTCAATGGCTTGAATTTGTGCTAGCGCCTCAGATAATTCAGCTTGCGCTACCGCATAGTTCACATCTGAAGTTCTGTTTTTCAACGCCTCCTCAGCGGCTTCCTTCGCAGCTATCGCTTTTGCCTCATCTAAATCATGACCACGCACTGCCGTATCAGCTAACACCGTAATTACACCCGGCTGCACTTCTAACAAACCGCCAGAGAGATAGATCAACACCTCTTCCGCCTCATTAGACTGCTTGATACGCAGTGCACCTGGTTTGATAGTTGAAATCATTGGTGCGTGATTTGGGTAAATACCCACCTCACCAGCACTAGCAGGCGCAACTACAAACTCAGCTTCACCTGAGAATATGCTTGCCTCTGCGCTGACTACATCAATATGAACAGTATTTGCCATTATTTTTTCCTTAAAACGATTAACTAATAAGTAGCCTCTATAACTAGAGGCTAATCACTATCAACTAGTTAAGTGTTTTTGCCTTTTCAACAGCCTCTTCAATACCACCTACCATGTAAAACGCTTGCTCTGGCAAGTGATCATACTCACCGGCAACAATGGCTTTAAAGCCTTTGATAGTTTCTTTTAATGGCACGTATTTACCTGGCGCGCCTGTAAACACCTCAGCCACATGGAATGGTTGTGACAAGAAACGTTGAATTTTACGTGCACGGCCAACTGCCAATTTATCTTCCGGTGACAATTCGTCCATACCCAAAATAGCAATAATGTCACGTAATTCTTTATAACGTTGCAATGTTTGTTGCACGCTACGTGCAACTTGATAATGCTCTTCGCCCACAACCAATGGATCTAACTGACGTGAAGTTGAATCCAATGGATCTACCGCTGGGTAAATACCAAGTGAAGCAATATCACGTGACAACACAACGGTTGAATCCAAATGTTGGAAAGTGGTTGCTGGTGACGGGTCAGTCAAGTCATCCGCAGGTACATAAACCGCTTGGATAGATGTAATAGAACCCGCTTTAGTTGAAGTAATACGCTCTTGTAAGCGGCCCATTTCATCAGCCAAAGTCGGTTGGTAACCTACGGCTGAAGGCATACGGCCTAACAACGCTGATACTTCCGTACCGGCCAATGTGTAGCGGTAGATGTTATCCACAAAGAACAATACGTCACGGCCTTCGTCACGGAATTTTTCTGCCATGGTCAAGCCAGAAAGCGCAACACGTAAGCGGTTTCCTGGTGGCTCGTTCATTTGACCAAACACCATCGCTACTTTTGATTCTTTCATGTCGTCTAATTTAATAACGCCAGCTTCTGCCATTTCATGGTAAAAGTCATTACCTTCACGCGTACGCTCACCCACACCTGCAAATACTGATAAGCCTGAGTGCTGTTTAGCAATGTTGTTAATCAGCTCAAGCATGTTTACGGTTTTACCTACACCCGCACCGCCGAACAAACCAACTTTACCGCCTTTAGCAAACGGGCAAACCAAGTCAATCACCTTGATACCTGTTTCAAGTAAGTCCACTGAAGGAGATAGCTCTTCAAAAGTTGGCGCTTTTTGGTGAATGGCACGACGTTCGTCACACTCAATCGGGCCAGCCTCATCAATTGGGCGACCTAACACATCCATAATACGGCCAAGCGTGCCAGTACCAACTGGTACAGTAATTTGGCTACCGGTAGATTTAAACACTGCGCCGCGAGAAAGGCCGTCTGAAGAACCCATTGCAATGGTACGCACAATGCCGTCACCTAATTGCTGCTGCACTTCAAGCGTTAAGCCTGCTTCGGCACTACTTGATGCATCATCAATAATCAACGCTTCAAATACTTTAGGCATTTGGTCGCGTGGAAACTCAACGTCAACCACCGCACCAATAATTTGCACTACTTTACCTGTTTTTACACTAACGTTTGCTGTACTCATTTTAATTTCCTATTCAAACTAATCTGTTGAATTCTAACTTAATGTTCTATTTCTGACCTTAAGCAACCGCTGCCGCACCGCCGACAATCTCGGAGATCTCTTTAGTAATTGCTGCCTGACGCGCTTTGTTATAAACCAGTTTCAGATCGCCAATAACTTCTTTTGCGTTGTCCGATGCTGATTTCATTGCCACCATCCGTGATGACTGCTCTGAAGCCATGTTTTCTGATACCGCGTTATAAACCAACGACTCGATATAACGCACCATCAACTGGTCAATCACAGGCTTTGACTCTGGCTCATAAATGTAATCCCAGTGTCCTTTTGCAGCACCAATTTGTAGCGCACTTTTGATAACACCACTGGTAGTAAGCGCTTCTGCTTTTTCATGCTCAGGATGCGTACCTAAACGCTCAGCGGTGAGTGGCAATAATTGCTCTAGCACCGGCTCCTGCTTCATGGTGTTGATAAAGCGCGTATAGCAAATATGTAGCTGATCAATTTCACCAGTGGTATAAGCATCTAGCATCACCTTGATAGTACCGATCAATGTTTCAAGATGCGGTACATCACCTAAGCCGGTGATATGCGATTTAACATTGGCACCAACACGGTTCATAAATGCATAACCTTTGTTGCCAACGGCGCTGACAGTAATTGCCTTACCTTCTGATTCCCAGTTTTTCATCTGGTTAATCGTGAGTCGCAACACATTGGTATTCAAGCCACCGCAAAGCCCTTTATCAGAGCTTACTACGATGATGCCAATATTCTTCACATTGTCACGCTTTAAAAGAAAAGGGTGCTTGTACTCTGAGTGCGCTAAAGAAAGGTGGGCAGCCACATTACGAATTTTGTCTGCGTATGGGCGTGATGCACGCATTCTATCCTGCGCTTTACGCATTTTAGAAGCGGCCACCATTTCCATCGCCTTGGTGATCTTACGTGTATTTTCTACACTTTTGATCTTGGTTCTAATCTCTTTACTACCAGCCATTTTATTGTCCTAATAGTTAAAGATTAGTATGCGTTTGTAGCTTTAAAATCTTGAATCGCCGCATCAAGCGCTTTTTCATTGTCGCCGCTTAAATCTTTACTTGATTCAATTGCGTCAGCAATTGTTTTGTATTTAGAAGCGATAAAACCATGTAATTGACCTTCAAATGCCAATACTTTGTTGGTGGGAACATCATCAAAGTAACCTTTATTAGCTGCAAACAAGGTAATTGCCATGTTTGATATGCTTAAAGGTGCATATTGCGCTTGTTTCATCAACTCAGTAAACATACGACCGCGGTCTAACTGTTTACGTGTTGCTTCATCCAGATCAGATGCGAACTGTGCGAACGCTGCCAATTCACGGTATTGAGCTAAAGCTAAACGAACACCGCCGCCCAATTTCTTGATGACTTTAGTTTGCGCTGCACCACCAACGCGAGACACTGAAATACCGGCGTTAATCGCAGGACGAATACCCGCGTTAAACAAGTCTGTTTCCAGGAAGATCTGGCCATCGGTAATAGAAATCACGTTAGTTGGAACGAAAGCAGAAACGTCACCGGCTGCAGTTTCAATGACTGGCAGTGCAGTGAGGGATCCTGTTTTGCCTTTAACTGCACCGTTAGTGAATTTTTCAACATAATCTTCGTTCACGCGAGCAGCACGCTCGAGCAGGCGTGAGTGAATATAGAACACATCACCTGGATAAGCTTCACGGCCTGGTGGACGACGTAATAGCAATGAAATTTGACGGTAAGCAATCGCTTGTTTAGTCAAATCATCATAAACGATCAATGCATCTTCACCGCGATCACGGAAATATTCGCCCATAGTACAACCAGAATATGGTGCTAGGAACTGCAAAGCAGCTGAGTCAGAAGCTGTAGCAGCAACTACGATGGTGTAAGCCATCGCGCCGTTTTCTTCTAATTTACGTACCACGTTAGCAACAGTTGAAGCCTTTTGGCCAATCGCAACATAGATACAGGTCATATTTTGACCTTTTTGATTGATGATGGCATCAATCGCAACCGCTGTTTTACCTGTTTGACGGTCACCAATAATCAATTCACGTTGACCACGGCCAACCGGCACCATAGAGTCAACTGACTTCAAACCGGTTTGCACTGGTTGTGAAACTGATTTACGCGCAATCACGCCAGGTGCCACTTTTTCAATTTTGTCTGTCAACTTTGCATTAACCGGGCCTTTGCCATCAATTGGCTGACCTAACGCATTCACAACACGACCTATTAGCTCAGGGCCAACTGGAACTTCCAAAATACGACCGGTACATTTACAAATGTCGCCTTCAGTAATGTGCTCGTAGTCACCTAGAACCACTGCACCTACTGAGTCGCGCTCCAAGTTAAGCGCCAAACCGAATGTATTGCCAGGGAACTCAATCATTTCACCTGCCATCACGTTTGATAGGCCATGAATACGAACGATACCGTCAGTCACTGAAATAACAGTACCTTGTGTACGCGCTTCAGCTGAGGTAGAAAAATTTTCTAATCTGCTTTTAATCAGCTCACTGATTTCTGATGTAGATAACTGCATTTACTAAACTCCTATAATTTTCTCTGGCTGTGCCTTATGCCGTAAGCGCGTAGGCTAAATTTTGTAACTGACCTTTGACGGACGCGTCTATCACGGTATCGCCAACAATAATTTTAATGCCGCCAATAAGTTCTGAGTCAACAGAAACATTAGCTTCGATTTTTTTACCGAACTTTGCCTCTAAACGTTTTACCAAATCTTTAATTTCTGCTGCACTAGGTTTAGCTGCGGCAATGATTTGTGCATCTAAAGTGCCTTCATCCTGCGCTTTTAATTCCTCAAAAGCCGTGACTATTGCTGGCAAAATAGATAAACGTCCGTATTCAACCAAAACCTTAATCAGGTTTTGTGCGTGCTCGTTGAGCTTATCGCCACAAACCTTCAAAAAGTTGGCCTGCAAATCAAGGCTCACTACTTTTGGATCCTGAATGTAAGCTTGCATTTGCGCATCGCTGACGACTGCATTTGCAAAACTTAACATTTCAGACCACTTCGCAAGCGCTTTTTGTTCGCTTGCTAGCTTGTAAGCAGCAACCGCGTAAGGTCTTGCGATGGTTGATATTTCAGCCATGTCTTGTTTTCCCTTATTGGTTCTTAAAGTTCCGCTGCGAGTTTAGATAACATTTCGCTATGTGCATTTGCGTCAATTTCTTTACGCAAGATTTTTTCAGCACCGGCAATCGCCAATGCAGACACTTGCGAACGTAAACCTTCTTTTGCACGGTTTACTTCTTGGTCTATTTCAGCTTTAGCGCCGGCTAAAATACGCTCACCTTCGACCTTAGCATTACCTTTAGCTTCTTCAACGATTTGTGATCCACGCTTTTCAGCTTGGCCAATAATTTCGCTGGCTTTTTGCTTGGCTTCGTTCAAAGTAAACTCTGATTTTTTAGCCGCAACCTCTAAAGCACTTCTGCCTTCATGCGCTGCTGCCAAACCATCAGCAATTTCTTTTTGGCGTGCTTCTATCGCATTTAACAGCGGTGGCCAAACAAATTTTACTGTGAACCAAATCAACACAGCAAATGCAATAGCTTGTGCGATCAGTGTAAAGTTAATGTTCATTTTTGATCCAAATTAAATATCATTAAGACTAAAATCATTTAAGATTAAATCGTTCATATAACAAGTCATTAGATGTGTGTTGGGTCTTTAACCAACCCAAACATATCATCTAGCGGCTAATTACTGAGCAACTACGCTTAATAATGGGTTAGCAAACGCGAACATCATCGCTAGACCAACACCAATAATGAAAGAAGCATCGATAAGACCTAATAGCAAGAACACTTTACCTTGCAATTGTGGAATCATTTCTGGTTGACGTGCAGCGCCTTCTAAAAAGCTAGCACACATAATACCAATACCGATACAAGCACCTGCAGCGCCTAAACCAATAATTAAACCAATGCCAATACCTGTGTAGGCTTGAATTGTTGATAATGCCGTTACTAATGATGCGTCCATTTTATTACCCTCTCAAAAATTAAACTTACTACCAAAACCACCTAAAAATAAAACTACTCAATTAAAACTAAACCACTTAAAAGCAAATTAAAACTAATGCGACTCATGTGCCATGGCTAAGTAAACCACAGTCAGCATCATGAAAATAAAAGCTTGTAACGCTACGATAAGAATATGGAAGATTGACCAGCCTGCACCTAAAATAGCACCGAAAATTGTGCCTGAAACACCAGTGGCGGCCCACAAACCTAATAGCAAGAAAATAACTTCGCCAGCGTACATATTGCCGAATAACCGCAATGAATGTGAAAGTGGCTTTGAAACGTATTCGATCAAATTAAACAGAAAATTGGCTGGCCATACCCAAACCTTGCTACCAAACGGTGAGCAGAACAACTCATGTACCCAGCCGCCTAAGCCTTTGACTTTAATAGAGAAGAAAATCATCAAAATCCATACAGACAAAGCTAAAGCAAACGTAGTGTTAATGTCTGAGGTTGGAACTGCGCGCCATTTAGCGTGCTCGCCGCCAAAGAATGAAACGATACCTGCAACCCAATCTACTGGTAGAAAGTCCATGGAATTCATGGCAAACACCCATAAAAACACGGTTAATGCAGTAGGGGCGATGAAACTATGGCGGTTGCCGTGGAAAATATTCTTTACTTGATCATCAATAAAACCAAATACCAGCTCAACAAACGCCTGGCCTTTAGTTGGCACACCTGAGGTCGCCTTACGCGCAACCAACCACACCAAACCCATCACCAGCAAACCTAGCGCTACTGACATAACAAAAGTATCTACATGTAATGTCCAAAAACCACCGCTGTCCGTCATCGGCTGCGCATTAAAGCTTAAGTGATGCTCAATATAGCCTGATGGAGTCAATGCATGTTGTGCGTTATCTGCGTGTTCTGTAGCCATAATCTGTTTTACTCTAACTAATATATTGTTTAAATTACACGTTTAACTTGATGACTTAGCGCCGCACCTGAAAATATAGCCGCTGCCGCCAAACCTGCAATCAGTGCAAACGGCACTAACTGCTTATAAAAAACAAATACGATCATCAAAACCGCGACAATCACTATAATCTTAATCGCTTCTGCCTTTAGTAAATTTACTAAAATAGCGCTTGCATCAGCAAGACCCTCAGCGCGCCGTGCCACCAATGAAGCCAGATAAGCGCCAACCAACACACTAACCCCGCCTAAAACTGCTGATATCGCGGCATGTAAACCAAAAAATAAAAACATAACTACAGCTACCGCCAATGTGGCAATGAGCTGGATTTTAAGCATTTTACTAAAAACATCTGAAGTATTGGATGCTGACAATGACTTAAACCTAGTTAAATTTAGAAGCTTTTTAAACGTTTTTATAATTATTTTGCGTTTAATTTTGAACTTGCCCAAAAGGCTCAAGTAGCAAAGATCGCGATTTTGAATTATTAACGATTTTTAGTCAAGGCTTAAGTTGCAAGGATCTACAAGTAGTTTTATGCAAAATGAAACACTTAGCGCGTAATTTTACTAATAATGTCGTCCAATTGATCTAAATTTGCATAATTAATTTTTAACGTCCCTGCGCCATTGGCACCCGCCTTAATGCTGACTGACGCGCCAAGTTTATCGCTTAAAGTATTTTGCAGTCTTAAAATATCCTGATTGGCTTTTGGTGTTTGCGCAGATTTCTGTGTGGGTTTAACGATTTGTTCGTTAAACTTTTTAACCAAATTTTCGGCTTCTCGAACAGACAAATCGTTATACACAATTTGCTCAGCCAGCATCACCTGTTGCGCACCGTCTAGGCCAATCAAAGCACGCGCATGCCCCATGTCAAGCTTTGCATTCATCAACAGGTCTTGCACAGGCGCAGTTAAAGTGAGTAAGCGCAATAAATTAGAAACGGCAACACGTGAGCGCCCAACCGCTAAAGCCGCTTTTTCATGCGTCATGGCAAACTCATCTATCAAACGCTTAATGCCTTGCGCTTCTTCTAACGGGTTTAAATTCTCGCGCTGAATATTCTCAATCAACGCCATCGCCAGCGCAGCTTCATCGGCAATTTCTCGCACCAGTACCGGCACTTCGTTTAATCCTGCAATTTGGCTGGCACGCCAACGACGCTCGCCGGCAATGATTTCATAATGCTCATCATCAATGTGGCGCACCAAAATTGGCTGCATAATGCCCTGCGTTTTAATTGAAGCCGCCAAGGTTTGCAAAGCAGCGTCGTCCATATAGCTACGCGGCTGATATTTACCTGGGCGTAGTTGCTCTACTTTTAACATCAATAGCGAATCCGCCTCGCCCACGCTACCCATATCGCCCGCGAGCAATGCGTCCAACCCACGTCCTAAACCTTTTAATTTAGCCATATTTTCTCTGCTTATATTTCTCTAAAAATTTACTTTTTAGAGATTACCTTTACTAATGATTTCTTGCGCTAATTCCAAATAAGCCACCGCACCTTTTGAGCTTTTATCATAATTGAGCACTGGCAAGCCGTAACTTGGCGCCTCGGCCAGCCGAATGTTGCGCGGGATGACTGTTTTATATACTTTATCGCCAAAATGGCTAATCAGCTGTGCTGACACCTGTTGCGCCAGCATATTGCGGTTATCAAACAAGGTGCGCAGCAAACCCTCTATTTCTAAAGTTGGGTTTAAATGCGCGCGTACTTTTTTAATGGTATTCACCAAGTCCGATAGACCTTCTAACGCGTAATACTCGCACTGCATCGGAATCATCACCGCACTGGCAGCCGTCAGCGCGTTCACCGTCACCAAGTTGAGGGCAGGGGGACAATCCAGCAACACCACATCGTAAGCATCGCCCAATTTGGAAATGGCGACTTTAAGGCGATTTTCACGTGCCAACTCGTTCACGAGTTCAACTTCGGCGCCGGCTAATTCTCTATTTGAGGGCGCAATGTCAAAACCGCCTTTTTCGCTTTTAATGACCACTTCTTTTAATGTTTTTTCAGCCAGCAATACATGGTAAATACTTAATTTGAGATGCGCTTTATCAATACCGCTACCCGTACTGGCATTGCCTTGTGGATCCAGATCAATCAACAATACACGCTTACCCAAGCTCGCTAGGCTTGCTGCCAAATTGACGCAAGTAGTTGTTTTACCCACACCGCCTTTTTGATTGGTGATTGCTATTATTTTCATTATATTTTTCTTTTAGTTCGCTTGTGCTTTAAGCGGATTATCTAAAACCACCAAATGCCGCTCAGCATCCAACCCCGCCACGTTTAGCACTTTAATTTTGGTAGGGATGATGCGGCTTTTCTCAAACTCATGTTGCGGAATTGTGCCTTTCATTGCCAGCCATTGGCCATTTTCAGCAAGCAGATGCTTAGTGAGTTTTACAAACAAGCCGATTTCTGAAAACGCGCGCGATATAATCACATCAAATTTTTCTTTAATTTCCGACCCTGTATTTTCGGGCTCAGCAACTTCCTGGTCCTCGATACGCCCATGGATTACGGTAAAGTTAGTTAAACCCAATTGCGCTTTTACTTGGCGCATAAAACTCACTTTTTTTAATACCGCGTCAATCGCCGTCACCTGCAACTCAGGCAAGCAAATTGCCAACGGAATACTAGGCAAGCCAGCACCTGCACCGACATCAAGTAAGTGTTTACACTCAATATAGGGCAATACAGATAAGCTATCTAATATATGCAATGTCACCATATCCAAAGGCTCACGGACTGCGGTAAGATTATGCACTTGGTTCCATTTATAAATCAGCGCTACGTAATCAAGCAGTTTTTGTTGCTGCTCTTCGCTTAAATTCAAACCCATTTCAAGCAAGCCTGAGGCTAGCTTTGCTTGCAGTTGCGCACGTGCGTCCGCCTTTAAGTTGCTAGGCATATTATTGGTCGTCATGCTGCGTTCCCTACATCTGGTGTTAAGGCATCAAGCTCAATTACTTTTGCGCGAGATTTACGTTTTAAATACACCAATAGCAGTGAAATCGCAGCCGGCGTAATGCCAGAAATTCGGCTGGCTTGACCGATAGTTTCGGGCTTTTGTGCGTTTAATTTTTGTTGCGCTTCAATCGGCAAACCATGGATTTGTGAATAATCTAAATCACTGGGCAATGCTGTGTTTTCCTGGCCACGGCTACGCGCCACTTCGTCGGCTTGGCGGTCAATATAGCCTTGGTATTTAGCGGCAATTTCCACCTGCTCGCGCACGGCTGGTTCAATCTCTCCCAAGCCGTCTGCGCCTAAAGTAAGTAGGGCATCGTAACTGACTTCCGGGCGACGCAATAACTCAAACAAGCTGTATTCATGCTCTAACGGTTTGCCGAACATTTCCACCATTTTATCTACAGGTAGATTTGCAGGCTGTACAAAGGTTTTTTTCAGTCGCTCTTGTTCACGACTTACGGCTTCAAGCTTCCGGCTAAACGCCTCCCAGCGCACATCGTCCACCAAACCCAGCTTGCGCCCAAACTCAGTCAAGCGCATATCGGCATTATCTTCACGCAGTTGCAGCCTGTATTCAGCACGGGAAGTAAACATACGGTAAGGCTCGCTCACACCGCGTGTAATTAAATCATCCACCAATACGCCTAAATATGCCTCGTCACGCGCCGGGCACCATGCATCTTTACCTTGCGCATACAGCGCAGCATTTGCCCCCGCTAACAAACCCTGCGCGGCGGCTTCTTCATAACCCGTGGTACCGTTAATTTGCCCGGCAAAAAACAAGCCTTGAATCGACTTGGTTTCGAGCGAACTTTTTAAGGCGCGCGGGTCGTAATAATCGTACTCAATGGCATAGCCCGGGCGCAGAATATGCGCGTTTTCTAAACCCTTTACTGAGCGCACTAGCGCCAGCTGAATATCAAACGGCAAACTGGTAGAAATACCATTCGGGTAAACTTCATTCGTATTTAAGCCTTCAGGCTCTAAAAATATCTGGTGCGAGTCTTTATCCGCAAAGCGGTGAATTTTATCCTCCACACTTGGGCAATAGCGCGGCCCTACACCTTCAATCACACCCGTGTACATCGGTGAGCGATCTAAACCGCTACGGATAATGTCATGCGTGCGTTGATTGGTATGCGTAATCCAGCAGGGGAGTTGTGCAGGGTGCTGTGCGGCGTTACCCAAAAACGAGAACACAGGCACAGGGTCATCACCGGGCTGAATCGTCATCACACTGTAATCAATAGTACGTCCATCAATACGTGGCGGTGTGCCGGTTTTTAAACGGCCTGCCGGTAAATTTAACTCGCGCAACCGCGCTGCAAGTGAAATAGACGGCGGATCACCTGCACGGCCCGCTTGATAATTCTGCAACCCAACATGCACCAAGCCACCTAAAAACGTGCCTGCGGTAAGCACCACAGATTTTGATTTAAACCGCAAACCAATTTGCGTGACCACGCCGGCAACGCGCTCACCTTCTAAAATGATGTCGTCAACCGCTTGCTGAAACAACCAGAGATTAGGTTGATTTTCTAATTTTCGACGAATCGCCGCTTTGTATAACACGCGGTCGGCCTGCGCACGGGTGGCACGCACCGCCGGGCCTTTGCTTGAATTTAAAATTCTAAACTGGATGCCGCCTTCATCGGTCGCCGCGGCCATCGCACCGCCCAAAGCATCTACTTCTTTAACTAAATGCCCTTTGCCGATGCCGCCGATGCTGGGGTTGCAAGACATTTGCCCCAAAGTTTCAATGTTATGCGTGAGTAATAGTGTTTTTTGCCCCATGCGCGCACTTGCAAGCGCCGCTTCAGTGCCAGCGTGACCGCCACCCACCACAATTACATCAAAAATATCAGGAAAATTCATGGTTTAAATTCTATCGCCTAATCACAAAAAACGTTACCGCTCAAGACATGGGAGTTTAACTTAAACTTGTGTTTAGGTCATGCTTAACAAGGTGTTTTATGCCGGTTTTATCACCGACCACTCCTTATTAGCAAGCTGGTCATAATTTCTTAACGAAATTGGCATAAAATTTCCTTATAAAGATATGACACAAGCCCTAATTAGTTTAGAATTGCTTCATATTTCAACTACAATCAATACGTTTTTTAACTGGATTTGGTTTTTTTGAATTTAGTTTTTTGATTTTTATTACTTAGGAGTCACAATTGAAACACACTCATCTTATTTTAGCCGCCTTATTAGGCTTAGCTACATTTTCAGCACAAGCTGCCAGCCCTATTACCAACGCTGAAGCATTAACAAAAAAATACGTAAGCATTGCACAAACGGTCAATCCTGAATTTGTCTCTTCTGTTACAGAAGGTAAAATGTTTTTTAATCGCAAAATCAAAACTGCAAACGGCAAAGAAATGGCCTGTGCATCATGCCACACCACCAACCCTGCCAATGTAGGTAAAAATATTATCACTGGTAAATCTATTGCCCCGCTTTCACCTGCTGTTAACAAAAAACGCTTTAAAGATATCGACAAGGTAGAAGAGAAATTTACTGAACACTGCAATGAAATTATCGGTGCAGATTGTACCGCTGCAGAAAAAGCAAACTATATTATTTATCTGTTAACTGAAAGAACACCAACACCTCCAGTTAAAAAATAATTTAACGTTAAAATTAAACGTTAAAAATTAAGAAGCAGTGTTTCACGTGAAACACTGCTTTTTTTACGCCTAATATGTAGGAGCGAATAAATTCGCTCCTACATAAATCTATATACCGCACCGCTTTAATATACCAAGCCGCCACAAAATCCAACAAGCCTGCATTTTTAATATAACCGTACACCAGTTGCATATCCGCCTTTTGTACGGCAGATTTGACCTGCCCCCAATAACACTACCAACTGATTCTGAAAAAAGTCCGTCTAAAAATCAGGTTGCCTGCCTTAGTTTTTGTGCATAGATTGCAGGCGGCATGCGCCCACAACTGCTATGCGGCCTTACTTCGTTATAATCCTTTCGCCAGCTTGCAATGGCTTTCTTTGCTTG
>Ga0172380_10000473_pt1 | contig 78767 bp, 71 predicted proteins | sample Leawe162metaG_FD_119747 | JGI IMG/M metagenome (GOLD analysis project Ga0172380, IMG submission 119747) | Leachate microbial communities from a municipal landfill in Southern Ontario, Canada - Leachate well 162 metaG | ecosystem: Engineered > Solid waste > Landfill > Unclassified | place... | reverse complement strand
TCAACTCCGTTGGGGGCGTCTTGGAGCATCCAAGGAGGATAGGACGAGCAGTCCTCCTTGGTCGGGTGTGGGGTGAAGCCCCACGACTTTGATTTTGATTAAAGCATTCAAACTACGAAACACACTTTGGGGCATTAGCTTTTCAGCTAATCGAACAACGATAGGGTTAATGAGGATTGTCATTGTTGCACCTGTAACCTTCTAAAACAGGGATATTTTATTAGAGCCCTCAGGGAGGCTTCTTGTTAAATAAAGAGGTGACGAGTCACTGGGGAAACAATGACAATTGATGCGTCACAACTGACAACAACTTTATTTTGCTTTTGGGCAAAAAGAAAAGCCCGCGGCTGCGAGCTTGGCGTCACTTAAAATCAACGGAATAAAAAGACTGGCTTAACGATAAGTCAGCGTCGTAGTATCCGTTAACTTGTCGTTATCTTTAACGGTCAGTTCAACTGTGTGTTGTCCACGGCGGGCAAGGCGTAATACCACTTGACCGTTAGCGCGAGTGCCATTGTCGAACGTCCATTTATGTTGCTTGATTACGCCATCGGTATCAAAGCTAGTCGAAATAAACATATCGACAACACCGAGATTGATACGCTGAATTTGCGCAACGGGTGGTTGTTTCACGTTATCAGCAACCACTGTCACCATTTGCGACGTGCTATGGGTTAGGCCGTCGTTATCAGTCACAGTTAGCGTGACCAGATACTCACCGCTTTGGCTGTAACTGTGAGTCACTACCTCACCCATTGCGACGGTATTATCACCAAAGCTCCACTCAGCTGACACGATTTGTCCGTCGCTGTCGGTTGAAGTGGATGTCAGTTGTACCGCAGCGCCATTCACCACTTGAGTGAAACTGGCCACTGGCGCGGCTTTTTCCGCTTCGAGCAAGAGTGAAATCACCACAGGATCGTGATCCGATGAGCGATAAGCATCACTTGCGAATAAGTCTTGGATTTGAGCAGGCGTCTTAAACTCTTCGTTGTAATCCAATACACGTGGTTCGTCGGTATTGATATGCCACTGCGTCACATCCACCACTTTATCCACCAGGGCAGCGTTTGCTAAAGCATGGTCCAACTGACCCGATTCAGCCGAGAACACATAGGAATAAGGATTTGGCTTTTCAAGTTTGGCAAACAGCTCACTAAAGCCTGCATTACCTAACGCCGTTAATGGATCTTCCTTCGCATAGGCGTTCAAATCACCAATCAGCAATACGCCTTGATCTGGATATTGCTCGCTAATCCATTGACCTGCAGCCGTCGCCGCACGGGTACGAGTGATATTACAGTTGCCTTGACCGTCGTTAAGATCAGGTTCGCCCGCACATTCACTGCCCTTAGATTTAAGGTGATTAACCGCAACAACCACGCCTTCTTCACTGCCGTTCACGCTAAAGGCTTGCGTCAGCATTGGACGGTTTTTGCTATCGTCAAACAGGGGCTGTTGATCGCTATCTAATGGCGAATTGGCACTGGATAAAATACGCGCAGCGCCCTGCGGCGTGACTTTATCGCTGCGATAAATCAAGCCGACTGTGATGGCATCGGTGCCAATCGCATTCATGCCTGTTGGCGCGATATAAACGTAGCGCGCTTCACCCACAGCGGCATTCAAACCTGCGACTAAATCGGCAATGGCTGAATTAGCGCCGAAACCATCGTTTTCAATTTCCATCAAACCAAATACGTCGGCACTAATGCCCACCATGGCACTGACAATCTTCGCCTTTTGACGCTCAAACTCGCTTAAGGTATTGGCACCGCGGGCGGTTGGGAAACCCGCACCTTGACCATCGCCATTGAAGTAGTTAAGCACGTTAAAGCTAGCGACTTTTAGATTACCACCCTCAACCAATGTGGGCGCAACTGGGCGTGGGTTTTCCGCCAAAAAGTTCACCGTTTCGATTGGCATAATACGATACAGATTAAAGCCATAGTGCATTACACCCGTAAGCGATGTGGCTTTATCGCCTACACGCACAGTGTTTGATGCGCTCAAACCAGGAGCGGGGAATTGCACAGGATCAGGATTCTGCGCCGTTAAACCGTCATCCAGTAAAATACTGTCCCGTTGGTTGGTTGCACTCACCGCCAGCGCATCCGCGCCCGGCGCAGCGACTTGCGTACCGATAAAGTGGCGCTGACTGCCTAATGAAATCTCGCCATAACGACCGAGGTTATAGACTTCATTCACCACTAAATCTTGGCTAAAACGAACACGCATGCCCTCAAAGGGCTCAAAATCATCACTGCTGTTAACAGGTAAGGTCACTAGCGCGGCCGTCGGTAACGTTTGTCCTGTGGCACACAACTTGTGATCAGATAAAGTCGTTAGTTCAGTTAAGCCTTGATATTCAGTGACTTTGGCTTTTAAACGAATACGATCGCCTGCCATATAAGCTGTGGGTGCAGTGCCGGTATACACAAACACACCTTCCGAGGTTTGGGGATCGCTATCGGCTTCATTATCAGCCATTTGTACAAAAATGCCCTTAAGACCTGCTTCTTGATTACTGACGACAACCGCCTCAACCACTAAAGTTTGTCCATTGAGAGGGCTGGAAGCACCCGCACCTTGAAGCGCATGAATTGCTGTGGCCTCTTCGCCGCACACTAAAGAGCTTGGTGGAGGGTCGACGGGATCGGTTGGCGTACCCGCACTGAACTTACCAAGATCAGAAACATCGTCCTTCGCAAAACCTAGCCAAGTGCTAAAGCTTACTGCATCAGTACTGATAGGATCGGCAATCAGCAGATCAGGATTACGGCGTAGGGTATTATCTTGAGTGGAGAGATCACCACTGCCCCACTCGGCACCGGGATCAACACCGACTTGGCCTAAACTATCAATGACTTGATTTTGATAGGTCAGTTCAATCGCATCGTCGCCGTTAAAGAAGCTGGCGGTACTTTGTTGATTGGTAACCGCAAGAATATCGGCAGAAGAGTCATTATCGGCAACCACATAAGTCGCCCCCGCCGCTAATGAGCCAGTGAGCGCAATGGTCGTGCCGACGTTTGTGCTGCCATTAAAATAGAAGCGCAATTGGTATTGGCTTAAATCAATAGCGCCCGCGGTTGGGTTATACAGTTCGATAGCTTTATTATTACTGCTGCCTTCGACATATTCAGAAATGATCAAATTATCCGCGCCATGGGCAAGCCCACAAACGCTGCTGATGGCTAACGCCAGCACAGTTTTAGTGTTAAACATTGAGACCCCTAAATGTATTGTTTTAATATTTGGTATTTAATTGATGCGCTTAGATGCTTCAAGGTGATGTCACCTCGAAGACTGACGATACTATAGGCGGTCAAGGTTACAAATTGGTTGCATCAAAGTTGCAACTTAAGGTGGATATTATTCGTGCGATTTAGCGATCAGAACTAGGAAGAAAGCAGTACGGGAGATGCTGGCCGCACTACACAGTGCGGCCAGAGATAAATCGAGGTTAATCAAGTAAGCAGAACAAATGGATGACAATCCTGACACAGGGTTATAAGGGCTGAAGCTTTTCATCGAGTAAACTGACGAGCAGTAACTCACCTTGCAAATTCACTCTAAACTCACCGTATTTTGCTGCACTAAAATGATCGGCTTGTCCTTCTTCAAAGAAAAAGCTGTTCGATGCGAGCTTAATTTGATTACCACGGACACGAAACTGCACTCGTAATTGATCTTTACCGAGTGCTTGGTCGGTATAAAAGTCTACAAAACGCGCCACTTTTTGCCCATCAACAGCCAGTAATAACTGGCCCTGCATTTGTTGCGGCGCTAAGGCGCTACGCACATCGCGCGCAATGGCATATTCAAGCGCCATGTAATCACCCTGCATTAATGAGCGCGGATCGACCGGTGCTAATGCAAAACGCACCACTTGGCCGTGATTAAGCAGCTGTTCGAATTTGAAAATGCGCCAATTCACGCCAGCGAGAATCGCCACTGTTGTGAATAATACGAGCCCAAGCGCCCATTTATGTGAAGCCGACAGTTTTCCCATCACATTGCCCATCACACAGTCTCCTTGGCATTTTCATTGGCAGGAAATAACCACCACATCACTAACCTTGCCACCAACAGCAAGGCGCCTAAGCCCATCAAATAACCAGATTTAAGTAACAGAGTCGTTTCTAGGGAATAATAATACCCGCTGACAAATAACAGCGCCGACACCATTCCCATACCTTTCAACCAAGACTCGTTGCAATAATGACCAAGCAAGATCAATAGAATAGCCGTTGATAAACCCTGCATAGGTAAGGATAAACCGCTAACGATGACTAAACCGATAACACACTCTAGCGCCGCTGGTGAGCTTAGTGATTGCTGGCGCTCGCGCAAGATTGTCACCAATAAAAATCCGCAAATAGCGAAAATAATCAACAGATGAGTCAGTGTCAGCCACAGGCTTTGCTGCCAAGGGCTAAATAAGGCTTCAAAAATACTGTCCATACTAAAAGCGTGCATCAACTGCAACGAAAGCAACGCGAGTGCGAAACCATAGATGAGCATCCGAGCCCTGCGATAATGACGCCCGAACTGATTGATATTTAATAACACTAGACTAATGACTACGGCAAAAAGGCTCGGGCTAAAATTGAGCAGTTCAAATTTAGCCATCAGGCCAATCACGCACCAACTTAAGCAAAAAGCGAATACAAACTGGGCTAGCCCATGGGCAATCAAGCCCCACAATAACAATGTAATACCCGCCATACAGAGATACCATGTGAGGCTAAAATCATTGTTAATTAAATCAAATAATCCCCATGCCACACTGATCAAACCACTCAAACAGGCGGCAAAAGCAAATTGTTCAATAAAAATCTGTTGCCGCGGTAAAAAATACAGCCCAATCCCCAAGGCTAAATAGGTTAAGCCAATAAATAAAATGACATCTTCTTCAACATGCTCAAAAATGGCACCAAACACTGCCATCATAAAGCTCAATAAAAACAACGCCGCTATCCAAGCAGCAAACGCCTGCATAGTGGCAATATACCAAGGGATATCATGGTCTTCTGGCATTTGAGCTGCACTAACATTGCCTTCGGCATACAAAGCTTGCCAGTGTTTGATTAGACTTAATTCACTCGAAGCGTCAATTGACGTAACACTATCAGTGCAGGGTCGAGTGATCATTTCGCTATCCTGTAAACCATTATTGTTGCTCATGAACATCTCCCACGCCCACGCTCCCTTGGGTGGCGATTCCTACAGACTGTGGTTTAAGTTTCCGGCTTAGCTCCCTCAACCAAATACTCAAACCTGTGCTTGCCAAAATGATATAAAGCCCAATAAACAAAAATCCACCTATGGGGTCATTATCCTCAAACATCAGCTTTATCAGTAACGCGGCGCCTACGGCAATCAGACTAAAACCGCCCAAGGCCAAGGGATATATGCGTGGTAATCTATAACGAAAAATAACGAATCCGAATATAAGATGGGCAAAATAACCACAGAAAATCCCAGTGCTGAAGCTGTCACGTTCAAGGAAATCGTCGAAAATAAGCCAAGTGATTAACCAAGTAAAACAGCCCATAGCAAACAATGAACAGGCATATTCAAGGATTGGCGCATGCCAGCGCCCCGCGACTTTGTGGTCTAAAAGTACAAAAGCATAATAGATAAATAAATTCAAACAGATAAAGATCAGCAATTGTCCTTGAGCGCCCCAAAATAATCCCCAGAAATGGGAAAAGGAATCCAGAAATATCCCTATGCTGAGGTTTAGCAATCCCACCAGCAACAGCCACAAACCATCAAATCCCGCCACCCAAGCAAAGGGTAAGATAACGAATGCCCATAGCGCGAATAACTGCCAAGGATCGGCGCCCGTTTGATAGGTTTGCCCAACTAACGCTAATAAGCCACCAACTAACACACTTGCGGCCAGTAGCACGCCATTGGCGGTCGTCGCACCAAAAGTGCTATCTTTACGATAAGAACTAACAGGGGAATAAATGTTGGCACGATAATAGAGCCAAGCAAATGCGCTGATAGCAAGTATTATAGCCACTTCAATCAGTCCAAATTTGGCAAATCGCCCCAAAGATTGCCAATTATAAGCAAAGAAAAAAATCACCCCACAGGCAAAACTTAACGCACCGAACCAGAGTAATAAATGAGCGATTAAGCGACGCCAACTAGACCCATCCGGCAAGACTGTCACCTGTCGATAAAGCTTATTTGCCTGCTCTTGCGTGATATGTCCCTGTTCAACCCAACCACACACTTGAGATTTTATCTTGCTCAATGTGAAATCTCCCTCATCCTGTTTGCGCTAGCTTACTATGACAGATTTAAAATTCGCACTTTATCGACAGCATTGAACAAATTAAATTGTGTATACTTGTAAAAAATCATTCATGCTAAAAATAACAAGGGGTGACTATGATATTGAGCCAGTTGTGTCGTCTACTCTTTTGTTTAGCCTTAAGCATTAGCGCATTTACCACGGCTATCGCCCAAGATAAAGTTCAGTCGCCAGCGATTCCCGAGTCAATTCCGACAATTCATGTCGGTGGTTATCAATTTGCTCCCTATGTCCATCAACAACAAGACGGCCGTTACACAGGTCTCACACTCGATATCATTAATGCATTAAATCAAGTACAACAAGAAGTGGTCTTTAAATTTGCCGTCACCAGTATTGAGCACAGATATAAAGCCTATTCCTTAGGTCGATTCGACATGATGCTCTTTGAGAATCCCGCTTGGGGATGGCAAAAAATAGCGACTCAGTTTATTCCACTACATATGATAGATGGTGAAGTCTTTATTGCACTTAAAACTAAAGCTCATAACCAAAGCTATTTCAAAAACTTAACCAACAAGTCAATTGCGTTCATCAAAGGATATCACTACCAGTTTGCCCACTTTGAAACCGATGCGAACACGCTGGCAAAACAATTTCGCCCCTTGTTCGTCAGTCACAATAACGCCTCTATCGAAAGTATTCTGCGTGAACGCGCCGACCTAGCGCCCGTGACTAACTCTTACTTACAGTATTATTTAAAGCCTCATCCAGAAGATAGAAAATTACTTTTAATATCAGATGAATGGGATCAAAAATACGCTAATGGCATTTTACTCAACCCCAGTTCACAGCTCGATAGCAAAAGGCTCTCACACTGGATTGAACTGCTCATCAATAATGGTAAACTCGCTGAACTCGCCGCCCAATACGGTATTCAATTAACCCCATAATTCACTGTTTATTTTTTCAAACTCTGACGCTTCAATCGCGATGATTTATCAAGTTCTCATGAGCAATTTACGCGGTAGACAAGAGTGGCCCTATCATAGCCAAAATACCAATGAGCAAGAAAATCAGCGCTTGCACTATGATCATCTGGCCACTATTGGGTGGACTCAGAGTGGCAATATAAAACTGCCAAATCGCAAAGATCCCGTAGTTCATCCCGAGGAATAACAACAGGCTAAAGGCATACATCCCAGGGATCACCTTAAGTGCACAGGCTAAAAGTGCAGCCGTTGAAACCACAAAAAATACCGATTGGCAGTGAAATAAGCACAGTAGCATTTGCTTGCTTTGCTGTGACACATTCGCCTTCAAGAGCGGCGCCAATAAAACCCGCTTACCATAGATTAAATGGTAGCCACAGACTCCAGCACTCAAAACAGTCGCTGCCATTATTGTTAATACCATAGTGCTCCCATTTAGTACTCATATGTGATTATCTTTGAATATCGTAAACTGAACTAAGAATTTAAAACTGAGGAGAATTTAAACCCAAGGCTTAAATACTTGACCATGTAACTAGGACCCTAAAAACTGCGGTTGAGTTTCAGCCGAGCGAAAATAAGCAACTTGGTTCTAAGCCCCTAAACCAAACGGGGCTAAAATCTATGGGAAAACCGACTCAATATGAATGACCCCATCAGCTCCTTAGTGCTTGTGCTTTAAGCAAAAAGGAGCCATCAGGCTCCTTTTCTTCACAATCCGTAAACGATTACCCTGACTAAAACCTACGATTACATCGTCGCCATAGTCCAATAATTTAAACGCTTTTGTGGATCGGCTAACAGGTTTTTACATTCTTCTTTATATTTACCCATTAACGCACCTAAGTTACTTGACCCCCCTAAGCTTTCGATTTGACGGGCTTTAGCATCGGCAACCGCTTGAGTGACCTCAGCTTCAGAGCTGTATTTCTTAGCTAAATTCTCAGACTCAATTTTAGAACTTTTTAAACGCTCACCCACGGCCTGCATTTGCGGTGCATTCATCGCCCCAATGGCTTCTGAGCTAATTTGATAGTAAGCGGCACATTCAATGGCTTCTTTACTAAACGCTTTTTCTGCTTCATCAGCCCAAACTGCAGTACTGGCACTTAAGACTAAACCACCTAATACTAGCGTTTTTACCTGAGTTAACATGTTACTTTTCCTTTTAATCGCCATAAATAAACCTACTCAAGCCCTCGGTGGAGCTCAAGTTCGTAGATATAAAAATCTTGGTTACGCACAAAGCCTAAACCTTCATACAAGCCCTGCGCGCGCTGGTTTTTTTGCTGTGTTTCTAACATCAAATAACTCATATTATGCGCTTTGGCATAACTGGCGGCCTGTAGCACTAATGCCCGCCCAATACCGACACATCGGGCATGTTGAGTCACATACACATCATTGAGGATCAACATAGGGGCCAAACGTAACGATGAAAAACTGGGATACATTTGAACAAAACCTAATCCAAGCCCTTGATTATCTTTAGCAATAAATATCACCGATGAGCCATCTGACACTCTTGAATGAATAAACTGCTCCGCAGCCGCGAGATCATCCCTACGCCCATAAAATTGTCGGTACTCATTGAATAACACTGCAACCTCATGGACATGAGTCACATCTACTCGAGTTATGATGCTTGCCATGGGCTTTTCCTATTTATCATTAGAGTGTTAGCGGTCGTTGTCGCAATCGAAATTGCAGACTGTTTTTCACCGTTGGCCACTCGGTATCAATAATGGAATACACCACGGTATCGCGGATAGTGCCGTCCTTAAGAATCTTATGATTTCGCAATACACCATCTTGCTTAGCGCCCAGTCTTGCAATAGCTTGTCTCGAAGCTTGGTTATGCCAATGAGTACGAAACTCAACGGCAATGGCGTCTAAGGTTTCAAAAGCAAAGGTCAATAACAGCAGTTTAGCTTCAGTATTAATCCCAGTGCGCTGGGCACGTTTAGCATACCAAGTGTATCCAATCTCAAGACGGCGATTATCAGACTCCCAGTTGCAAATTCGCGTGCATCCGACGATTTCCCCTGACACTCTATCCCGCACCGCAAAGGGAAAACTCTGGCCCTGCGCTTTTTCTTCGAGCGCTTTAGCCACATAGAGCTTCATCTCAGTTGGCTCAGGAACACTGGTAAACCATAAACGCCAAAGTTGACCATCTGTGACGGCGAGACTCAATGCCGCCACATGGGACAAAGATAAGGGCTCAAGTACAATATGCTCACCACTTAAACAACCTAAGTTATCTTCACAGCCCACAGTATCGCCTCCGTTAGATGATAGAAAAGTGTGTTGTAGCGCACGTTTTTATCTAGCCTAACATTAAACGAGAATAAAAAAACACCCTATTTTCAGCATGATTGGACAAATTCATTCCATTGTTGGCGGCTTAGATTACCTAAAGCTTAAGAGTGTAAAAAAATTTGAAAAAATGAGTAGAAGGTAGTTAAAACAGGTTGGAATAAATACTGCTGCGGAAGAACACGCCGTGATGGCCAATCAATATCCGAGAAATAGCCAATGACATTGCGCAGTCGCGATAAGTGATTGGTGATTGGTGATGACTATGACCAAAAGCGACAATCGAGAGCAAAAACACCTAAACCAGTGGGCAGCATTTAGGCGTTTGTTATCTGGTGAAGTTAAAAGCTAAAGTTAAAAGCCATGCACGCTGTTACTGACCCTAAACCAGCCCGCAATACTATTACGCTGGGCCAAGGTTTTGGTCACCTCATGGGGAAAACGCTCACTGAGGAAAATCACAAAATGGCCCATTTTAGGCGCGATGCGCTCAATCTCAATATCGGCTTCATCATAGATAATCAACTCACCACAATCTGCCGCTTTCCAGTCAGGATTTAAGAAAAACACTGTGGTTAAAATACGATTTTGGCTGCCTTTTAGCGCATCAACATGTTTTTTATAAAAGGCCCCAGGCTGATATACCGCATAGTGGCTTTCATAATCGAATAAGCCCATAAACAAGCGACGATTCAAGCCATTTTTGAGTTGTGTCATCAACTCAAGATACTGGGCATCAGGCTCATTTTGCTCTTCTAGCCACTGTATTCTGTCACGACGAATGTCTGGATTTAAGTGCTGTTCAGAACCTCGACCAATAGAGGCAGCTTTTAATTCATATATTTCAGTTGATTGAATTTTTTCCAATAGTACTTGGCTAATACAGAGAGGAACTAAGTCAGATAAAAAGATATAGCCTTTGTCTACCAAGGCATCAGCGATCACGTCCAGCATTGCTTCACTTAATTGCGAAACCATTATGCTACATCCAAAAAAGGGCTACGCTTTTGCTGTACTCAAGGGCTCAAGGAGGGATTAAGTGAGCCTGATTTTCGAGGGGCGTCGATAAGAGATATGATTGCCATATCTCAACGATAAATTTTGCGAAATTCTAGAATAAAGAAGACGGAATTACAATAAAATAAAAACCTATATAAACAACACGTTAACGTTAACCAAACAGTTCAACAGGCGCATCATGATCACTAAGCTGCAAACAACGCTCAAAGTGTAATCCAAGTTTGTTCAGCAAAGCTTTTGAAGCACTATTATGGCTGCTAACAATCGCGACAATACGCTCAATACCTAAACTTTTACCTAAGTCAAAAGCGGCTTTCGCGGCTTCGAATGCATAGCCCTTGCCCCAATATTGCGGCAAAAAAGCATAGCCTATATCTACATTGTCCAGTGTCGGCCGTTTGATTAAACCGCAGATGCCAACGGTGAATCCATTCTCGGCGAGCACTACAGCATAAAAACCAAAACCGCACTCGGCATAACTTTTCATCGGTCCATTGACGATATAATCCTTAGCCTGCACAAGTGTGCGTACTCCTCTATCCCCGATATTCTCTATAAAGCCTTGGCTATTGAGCAAGACTAACATAAAAGAAGCGTCGGCTGGGGTTAACTGCCGCAGGATGAGTCTAGGAGTACGCGCAACTTGCATAGAATTTCTCCACTAAAAAAGAGGGCGGATTTATAAATAACGGACGTACTGACTGCCATCCTTTTGCGGTTTCTTAGGAGCAGTAACGGCTGGCGTACCCACATACAAAAAGCCGACGATTTGATCGTGTGGCTCAAGACCTAAAGCAACATTCACATTCGCATCAAAGGCAAAATCCCCTGTACGCCACACTGCACCTAAACCTAAGGCGAAGGCAGCCTGCTGCATCGCCATGGTCGCGCAACCCGCTGCAATAAGCTGTTCAAGTACGGGGACCTTGGAATGTTGCTGCGTTTTCGCCACGACAGTAATCACCATAGGCGCGCGCATTGGCATGCCCTTAGCTTTATTGACAAAATCCTCATCGGCGCCGCTCGCTTTCGCTGCCTCAACAAAGATATCAGCCAAAGTATCTAACCCTTTTCCTACGGCAATAATAAATTCCCATGGCGCTAGGGCGCCATGATCTGGCACACGAATGGCAGCATCTAAGATGATTTTTAATTGACTCGCATCTGGAGCAGGAGCAGTTAATCGTGGGGTTGATTGGCGAGTGAGTAAAAGTTCAATAGCGTCCAAGTTCTTATCCTAGTTCGATATAAATTGCGCTCAAGCATAGCAAATTGCTGACAAAGAGGCATAAAAAAATCCCACCGCTTGAGTGGGATTTAACTTGTTGAGTGCACTTAACAATTGAGTGGGCTTAAAAATTAAATGCGCTTGAAAATCCGATGCAGTTAACAATTGGGCCCGCTTGAGAAAGACTTACTTAATCCCACAGCGCTTAGCGATGAAATAATCTAGGCTAGTGTAACGACCACCGCCTAAGGTAAAAAGCGCCAGCAACATAATAAAATAGGTGATCGCAAACTCAATACCATTATTAAGCACAGCAAAATCACCTGAACTGGTCAGCCAGTCATAGTTACCGTGCTCCTGCAATAACTCTTTGGCTTTTATCAGTTTATCCCCTGCTTCAAGCACTCTGTCGTTGGCTAGCCAAGAACTACCATCTGCAATCGCTAACCAGCCATTTGGCCAATGCACAGTCAATGCGGCGACCAACATAGTGACCATTAAAGGGATTGAAATCAGTCGCGTCGCGAGCCCAAGCAGTAACAAGATAGCGCCAAAGAACTCAGTTCCCGCCGCCAGTCCTGCCATTAACGCCGGCATTGGCAGACCTAAGCCCCAATCGGGATTGGCAAACCAAGCAACCGTATCTTCAAAGTGAGCGAGCTTGTTATAGCCTGCTTGCATCAACACAGGTGCAAGGTAAATCCTAAGGGCTAATGGCGCTAAGCCTTCGAAATAGCGGCTCATATTGAGTAGTTTCTGATAAAGGGATACGAGTGGCATAAGGTCTCAATTTAGTAGTTAGTAGGCTGATTTATTGGCTTGCAGGAATAGACCCTAGCAAGGCAATAAATCTTTCATGGCCTAGGCTTCTTTTTCAATCGCTTCTTGATTCAGTTCCTTGAGATCTTGAATGAGTCCACCTAACTTTTTATAAAAATGCTTAGACTGCTGCTCCGATAAGCTCGCATTCATCGCCAACAGCAAAGTCCCAAATGCCTCAGTATTTTTACGTAAAAACACTTTATGTTGCTCTGACTTAAGCTCATCGGGCTGCGTCATCAGCAAGGTTAAACGCTCGGTTAATAATGTTTTATCGGCGCGCTGACCCAGTGCAACCTCAAACTGGCGTAACCATTCGTGTCTGTACTCAAGCCACATATCTAAGGTGGATAAACGCTGTTGATTATATTGGTGAATAAGCACTTTTTGCTCCGCAGTTACACTTCCAAGCCAATCATCAAATTGGGTTTGAAGGTTTTCATCGGCATCTTTTTGTAACTGTTCAGGGGTTTTACCCGCAAATTCTTTAACGAGCTCCTGCTCTTCCTCCCGTAATTTTGTGAGGATCTGCTTCACCTGTTCATCGGACAAAGACATTATGATAGGTAGAAGCTCGGGCAAGGCGAACTCAAACAATCGAAACCAGTGCCGCTTAGCAATATTCACATGATCTGCCCATAGCACTGGCGTTAACGTATTGGTTTTTATGAGGCCTTCGACTTCGGTCAATTGCACCACATAATGAGCTAACTCTTTGGATTGGTGCCAAATGACAAATTTTTCAATGAGGGCATCGAATGCCTTTTGCTGAGATTTATCTAAGGTAACATAATCCTCTTGCTCCCAGCCGATGGCCCAGTCGAGGAAATGGTAACTGAATTTAGTAGAGCAGGCGCTTAAGCCTAAGAGACACACAAGTAGCATCACGCCTTTTTTCATACTGAATAATCCATCCTAGAATTGTTGCTAATAAGACGCTTGAGACCATATAAAGTTGCTTTTTATATCAAATAAGTTTGTCTAATAAAGGTTTTCAGTATGTTCTACCCGCATGTCTCACCAATCGCGCGGTCAATGCCATAAGGGAATGAACCATTATCATCAGATGGAAACTAAGCACACGCAATAATGACTATTTGGGGGTGATCAGCGGCCAGAAGCAATCAAAACAAGCAAGGTAGTCGGCGCTACGACTGGGTTCTGTTTGCGCTGCCATCAATAATGCCCAGTAGCAAGCAAATACCCAATACATGTCAATAGCGGCAGGCACTGCCGTTACGGCTTGTGCAGTAACATAAGGATGTCCACTCAGATACTGTTTCACCAACACACTTTGCTGATAGGGCGTTAACGCATGGGTCGCTAACACTACAGCCAACTCACACAGTGGATGCGACGCCGTCGCATACTCAAAATCGATACAACACAAGCGGTTATTTTTAAGTAACAAATTATGGGGATTAAGATCGCGATGGCAAAACTGCGGCTTGATTATGCAGGCTGCTAACTCATCACACCAATGTTTGATGTCGATTTGAATTGCAAGCAGCTTAGCCACCCGCTCATTCCAATCGTGAGTATTGCTATAACCAATATCACTACCCTGCTTCAATGGCACAGCTCGCCTTAATACTGGCTCACTAAATGTTGCAGAAGCCTGATAGGCAAGCATTTGCTGGTGATATTCCTGCCACTGCTCAGTGATACTAATAGCATAAGGCCCTGTAGGCAGATTGCGTAATTGCAGCAATAACGCCAATAGCAAACAATGGACTTGGTTAGGATGCGTTTCTTGTTCTGCTGTCGGATACTGTAAATAATTAAACGTCGATTGCCCCAACACAAAATCAGCAGCACTCGTTTGGCGCTCTAACGCTGGCCAGTGGATTAAGCCTTCGTTTTCAATATCGTCACTTTCAATATAATCACTTTCAATAAAATCACTGAGGTAATAACGCTCATCTTCGCTCACCCACAACAGTTCAGGAGCAAGTTTAGCTTGAGCCAATTGCTGCCAGTAAAAACGCTCCTGCTGGCGGTTGCAAAAACTGTCCGCCGCATCCGCATTCACCCGCAGCACATAACACCCTGTTGGCGTAGTGATCTTATAATTATGATTACTCAAGCCGCCCGCAAGCTCATGAATACTTAACACGTTAACTAGCCCAGCACTTTTGAGTATGGGGTAAAGTGCTTTGAATGGCTCGCCCACTGAGCGCTGCATCGAGGCGTTTATATCGAGCATTAACTGAGTAACTTCAAGGTATTAGCTTCACGGGCGTCGGCTAACGCGGTTCGCCACAGGAAATACCCCACGACCGCCAGACCCACATAAAGCACGAATAACAAGGATGTCAGCATCAAGCCTTTGCTGAGATAAAGGTAAATCGACACTATGTCGATAACCACCCAATAAAGCCAATTCTCAAGTACCTTTTTTGCCACTAAATAAGTCGTCATCACGGCGAAACAGGTTGTCGCCGCATCTAGATACGGGAATGCGGCTTGGGTATACGTCGCCATACCGTGACCAACCAAAAGCGAAATCACGCCCGTCGCTGCGATCAACTTTAAATGGGTTTTCAATGGCCAAGTGGTCACTTTTACGCCTTGATGCTTATCACCACCTTGGGTCCAGAGCCAATATCCATAGAGCGCCATTGCCATGTAATAGACGTTAAGCACAGACTCCATCAGTAGCGACACCTTCCAAAACAACACAGTGTAAATGGCGGTACTGGCAAAGGCCGCCGCCCAGCACCACACACTGGCCTTCATCGCCAGCAGTAAATATGCCATCGCCAGCAATACCGCAAGGGCTTCCCATACGGTCATCACATGGACTTCACCAAAGGCCGTATTAACGCTCTCGACCAAGGTTAACCATAAATCTGTCATAGTGTTGTTCTCATTGCCTATTTATCGCTTACATGGCGGTCAATCATTATTCGCTGTGGGCTAAATTCAGCTCACCACCGATAAACTTACACACAAATACCGCCTTGCCCCACTTCTCATGGGCAGCTTGCATCTCGGTCGCTAGCATAGTCATCACATCTAAATAATCACCGCACACTTGAGTTGCCATCGCATTAGTCACGCGCTCGATATTGGGATAGCTATCCACGCGGCCAATAAACCACTTGATAGGATCGAGGTAATTTTCATTAAAGGGATACATGCTAATTTCTGCGGTCAGTTTCATTTTAATTCCTTGATATTCTGAAGTAAGGCTGTAGCCCAAATACTGGGCTACAGTTCAGTTAACACTTAAATGATTGTGCTCACTTTAAAATGAGCTATTACATAAACTTAACGTTAAAGGTTACGCCAATCTGACGCGGATCGCCGTAACGAATATATTGCTTTTCCGCCCAACCGTTATCTGGCTCATTGCCAAAATAGAAGCCACGCACACCGTATTCTTCATTAAACAGATTGCGTCCCCATAAATATGCCGACCATGCGCTCGCCTCATAACCTACGCGGGCATTGACGATAGTGTAGGGTTCAGAGCGGGATTCATTACTGTCTGAATAATAGAATTCACTCTTACCGCTAAGATTCAGGTTAGCAAACCAACCCGAATTAGCACGATAAGTCCCGCCAAGGCTGTAGGTAACATGTGGAGAATGGGCTAGATCGCGGCCAGTTAAATCCACCTCAGTGCCATATTTGTCCTGATACTGGTAGTCACCGTAGGCCGTTTCTAACCAACCTAAGCTTGAGTAAACTTGCAGATTATCCGTGGCATACCAGGTTGCATCTAACTCAGCGCCATAGTTATTCGAACTGCCTGCATTTTCAGTGAACAAGATAAAACGCTGTGGTTTATCGGGATCTTGCTGTGATGCAGCCACCTGTTGATCTTGTCTGTCCATATAGAACAGCGCCAAATTAGTATCGATAAGTCCCGCTAACCAATGGGATTTAAGGCCGATTTCATAGTTATAGAGCGTCTCAGTACTAAACTCTTTTTTATCGTTCAATTCGACTGGCAAAGTCATGTTGAAACCGCCCGCCTTGTAACCGCGTGCGACTCGGACATAAGCATTGTGTGAGTCGTTCAGCACTTTACTCACAGCAATATGACCGCCCCACATAGTTTCGCTCGGGTCGAAATTATCGTTATTCGTATCAGAGTAATGGCTGTTGCGACGCTCTAAACGTAGACCCACAGATAAAGCATAATTTGAGCCCAAATCCGTATCGAGCTGACCAAACAGTGCATAGTTTGTCGCCTCATACTCTGAGTCTAAGACTTCATCCGGCCAAGCATTGTATTCAGAATACAATTGGTTATCTTCTTTCAGATTCATGGCATACACACCAAGCAACCAATCAGTACTCTCTGCAAAAATACGGCCCTGCTCGGTAGAACTTAGGCGAAACTCTTGCGACGCGGTTTTACGCTGACCCGTTTTATCCCAAAAATAATCGTATTGACACGGCGCCAGATTGCCATTGTCATCATTGCATTGCTTAGAGGCCCAATATTCTGAGTTAGCCCAATCGCCATCGTAACTGTAATGGTGATCGGTATTCGCAAAAGAGGTTAACGAAGTTAATTCGAAGTTTTCGGCGCCGGAATAGGTCGCTTTAAAACCCGCGCCTGTGGTGCGTTGGCTATCGACACCCGGTTGATCCGATGTTGTCTGGGTTGGTGAATTGGTTAAACTCCACACATCATAGCCATTATCAAAATCGGCATGCAGCACAGTTAAATCAAACTGCAAATCATCTGTCGCATACCAGCGCAGCTTAGCGCGGCCGCTGAATTCATCGCGGCCATTGGTATCATCACGGTCTAAATACAGGTTATCGTGGTAACCATTTTGCTGGTGCTGCTGCATTGACACACGATAAAGCAGCTTGCCAGAATCCGTTAATGGGCCAGAACTGAAACCGCTAAACGTGCGCAAATCATCATCGCCTAACGACACTTCGCCGCCATGCTCAAACACATCAGTTGGATCGTTACTCTTCAGATAAATCAATCCCGCTAAGGCATTCGCGCCGTAACGCGTCCCCTGCGGTCCACGAAGCACTTCGACCTGCTGTAAATCGTACATGCTCGACACCATACCAATACCGGATAAATCGATATCATCTATGATGTAACCCACGGAAGAATTAGGTGCGCCTTGGTATTGTTCCTGCTCTCCTACACCGCGAATTTGAAAATATTTCGGCCGCGAGCTTCCACCTGACCAGTTAAAATTGGCGATAGAATTAAGCAGATCTTCAAAGTGTTGCGCACTTTCATCTTGAATTTTTTGACTGTCGATAACGGTAATGCTGGAGGGCATTTTTTCTAAGCTTGAACTGCGAAAATCCGCCGTCACCACCATGACTTCCATCTCAGTGCTGGGATCGGGTTTATCGATAGCGTCGGTTTGTGCAAAAACAGGGGTGCTCAGCGCTGCGGCGATGGCTAACGCCAGCGGCGCTCGGGCTAAAAATAAGCTTGGCGATACGGTTGAAAATGGAGATTGATGGTTTGACGTTTTACGGTTTGACATAGGACCTCAAATATAATGTTTGAGATCCGGCAACGAATAAGCGATTCAGAAGTGTGCTGTTGATTGGCCCATTCCTACGCCGGTATTAGCCGGATCAGGTTCTAAGGGTTCGTCAGATGACATCTCAGTTTGCAGCCGTTAACGTTAAAATCAGAGTAACATTAATGCACAACAAACACCCCTTGGCGGCGCCTAGTATACATGACGGAAATAAAAAGTGGGCACTCTTATCTCTGCGATTCAATTAAATGTCGCGAAAACCACTGCCCTTCAGTTCGTATGATGAAAATATCTTTAGTAGCCGCCTAAATCCTTTCGTCCATTTGACCGCCTATCATGATAATGCTATAGAAGGTCGCAATTTCGAACACAGTAAGAGGACAATAGTCGATGCAGCTAAAACCTTTATCGAAAGGACGTTATAGCCAGCGATGGGAGCAAGACTATCCACTTATTGAAGCGGTTGTACTTAGCTGTATCAGCGAAATAAAAATGCTCAAAAAAGGCGCTCACCTCATGACGCAGGGGGAAGCGATGGCATCACTTGTATTGGTGAAGCAAGGTCGCGTATCACTCGGCCATACCGCGAGAAATGGTCGGTGTTTTCAATTAGGTACTATTGATTGTGATTCACAACTGTTTGGCGAAATGGAGTTCTTCACCCAGTACCACTGTCAACTAGACATTATTGCCAGTGAACCCTTAGAAATCATGTTGATTAGCGCTGAAAAACTACAACATTGCCTCGGTCAGCATCCTCAACTCGCGCTATTCTTCGCTAGTGCAATTGCGATTGACTACCAAGACACAGTGGATATTTTTACTCGGCGACTGCTCTATCCCATCAGTTATAACGTGGCATTTGATATTTACCATGAATACTTAAATGACTTGCCCGTAGATGGCTTTAGTAAACGCTATTTAGAGGCTGAACGATTTGGCACTACCGACCGAGTCTACCGTCGGGCGCTACAAAATCTTGAGGAACGAGGCTTAATTGAGCGGAAAAAAGATGGCATTCGGATTTGTGATCTCAACGCACTCAAGAAATTTGTTGAAGCAGGTATATAACCGCTTTCAACATAACCCACACTCGACTTAATTTAACAACCGAGTGTGGGATGCATGCACAGGTAAATTAACTTACCGATGGCGAGTGTTGTTCCATAGCCGATTTCATCCGACTTGAAACGATCAATAGCATAAATATCGCTGCGTAAAGCAGAGGTATCACATACATCACTGTTTGTAATCCGATAATACGTTCAAAGAAAGAACTGATGGCTGGGCTAAACATCGCCCCTGCACTTCCACTAATAAGAATATATGACACATTTTTGCTACTGGCTTTTTTTACAAAAGACACGCCATAAGCAATAAATGCATTATAAAGAGCAGCACACACAAAACCGTAACCATAGGTTAAATAAGCTATCCAATTAAGATTATTGGTACTGACAATGGCAGCGGTGATCACCATAGCTAAAGCAATAATACCAACTAAGAAATGGTGAATCTTTACACGAGTCACAATCACAGTCGAAATTAACGCCCCAATTAGCGCAGCGGACCAATACTGGGTAATAATATTACCGGCATCTTCAAACGGAATATCAAATTTTTGTTTTACAAATAAAGGTGCCCAAGTTAAAAAAGTATATAAAGCCAGCATTCCTAAAAATAAACCAATACCTCCACTAATAATACCGAGATTCCATTCAGACTGTTGTTTCTCTTGTGTTGTAGAAGATTGCTCGCAAATAGAGAAATGAGTGAACAAGGTAATAATGACTGTAACGAACGCCACTAAACCTACGGCTAAATAGCTATAACTCCATGATAATGAACTTGTTAATGCATAAGTCGTTATCAATGGAAAAATAACGCCTGCAATATTAAACGTCGCATCTTGCACCACTAACATTGTGCTTTGTAATTTCTCTTGCCACACAGACACCACAATCGTACCAGCAATACATAGACCGATACCGCCACAAAAACCAATTAAGGTCATTGCTACCATCACAACTTGTAGGGAACTGGTTAGATGTAAAGCCAGAGCAGAAAGAGCAACCAGACTGTAACTTATCAAGGTCATTCTTTTGATACCCATTTTTTCAATAAAGAAAAATGCTGCAATCGTCCCCGCGAGTGCACCACCATTGAGCAATGAAAAGATTGATGCAACTTCGTTAACATTAGCGGCAAATTTTTCAGCTATGGGTTCAATCAACATCCCAAATTGGGTCGCAAAGCCCGCCATAATAAAATTGGCGAGAAAACTGATGGCTGTTAAAGTAATTTTATTATTCATTATGTCATTCCATAAGTGAAATGCTAAGGGTTCAAAGGAAGGCTTTAAACCTAATTGAGGGCGGTTTCTAACGCGAGCTCGATCATATTATTAAAAGAGAGTTGGCGTTCTTCGGCCGTTGTTTCTTCACCGGTTAAACAATGATCCGATACCGTTAAAATGGCTAATGATTCGATACCTTGCTGGTGTGACAATCCATAAAGCCCCGCCACTTCCATATCAATACCTAATACCCCGAAACGCTCAAGTGCGGGGATCATATCTTCGTCAGGATCATAATAAAGATCACCACTAAATATATTGCCAACTTTTACACTAATACCTTTCTCATTCGCTGTTGTATAAGCTTTATGCAATAAAGAAAAGGTCGCAGAAGTTGCCATTTGGTAGCCGCTACTACGCTTAGCGTTAGTAGGTGAATCCGTGCCTGCGGCTTGGGCTAAAATGACATCTCGCATTTGTACATGTTTTTGTGTTGCACCTAAGCTGCCAATACGAATAATGCGTTTCACGCCAAAATAATTAATCAGCTCATGGCCATAGAGCACCATAGATGAAATACCCATACCATGACCCATAACGGAAATACGCTGTCCTTGGTAAAAGCCCGTGTAACCAAGCATATTGCGAACATTCGTGACTTCTACGGCATCGGTGAGATAGGTTTCAGCGATATATTTAGCACGGAGTGGATCACCCGGCATAATAACAGTTTCAGCAAAATCAGTAGGTTGAGCATTAATATGAGCAGTCATCTTTCTATCCTCATGTGGTAATATGCTGATAGTAGTGCTCAATCACTGAATGTATTTAGGACTAAAGTCCGGATTTCACCTTGCCGTAAACCTTTTTGCTTAAAAATGGGTAATTTATCGCAACTTTCAAGGTCAAAAAGACGAAAGCTTATAACATTTGAATGACCTTAAGATCACTAAAAGTTGATGTAAAACGAATAAAAAGGCTTACTCCTTAAAAGAAGTAAGCCTTTTTAGAACGGGTTTAATATCAAAAAATCAATTAAACACGGAATAAACTAAACAGAAGTAAACTCAAGCTTAGTTTGAAAAGGTTTCACGCACGTATACATCAAATTTAACCACTTGGGCATTAGGTGCAACAGCGCCGACTTGCAATTGCTGTTTGCCGTGTAATTTTACCGATTTCCAGCTGGTCGCTTCATCTTCGATAGTAAAGCCGCTGGCATCGTACCAAGTGAATTTATATTGCACACGCATATCGGAAGAGGATTTGCTAACAATCAACGCTGAGCCCTGCACTAAATCACCGACTCGGCGTGCATCCACACTCTGTACCGCAATGTCTCTGGCAAAGCTGGAATTATCGACGCGGGTTTCACCCAGTGAGCTCACTGAAATCCCTGCGGTATGTGAGGCACAAGCACCTAAGGTAAGCGCTGCGGCCAGTAATAACCCTGTATAAACTTGTTTCATATATTTCTCCTAGTCACGCCACAAAATACGCAGCTAGCGCATCATTTCCTATTAAACGACAAACTAATCGAACAGTGCTGAACTCATGCTTAATAACATAGGCTAAATAAAGCATTCTCAATCTAAAATAGTGAATCAGTCATGCTTCATCAATCTAAACTTAATCAGATTAATCAATCAAAAAATGTGCCCGTGCCGTAGCAATAAGCTGCTTACGATTGGTTTGCCAACAATCAATATTCACGTTAGCGACTCGTCGACCCTGACGGGTAATACGACACTCAGCAAAACTATCCTTGTGCAGACCTGCACGTAAATAGTCGATTGAAAAATCAACGACTTTAGGCACCTTTGCTGTTTGCATAAATACCATTAACTGCACTATCGCTGACATTTCCATAAAGCCCGCAATCACGCCACCATGAATAGCGGGCAACACAGGATTACCGATATTGTCGTCTTTAGCGGGCAATTTAAAAATCAGTTCATCACCAAAACGCTCCACCTTCATGCCAATAAATTTGGCATAGGGAACGTGTTCAAGTAAATGGCCAAAATCATTAAGTTCAGTGGCGCGTTTAACTATACCTTGCACATCAATAGGCGCTTTAACCTGTGCGTTTTGAGTTGTACTGGCTGCATCTAGTATCGAATTATTTGCGCTCATCACTCTCTCCTATCGCAGGCACGGCTTCACCCATTAACGCTTGCCTAAAGGCATCACCAACCATTTCAGGGCTTATCCGCATAAAAGAGCCGACGGCATGGGCGATGGGATCGTCAATACTGTCTTGGTAAGCAATTGCACGGGTAAAGGCAATATTAGAAGACAACTTATAGCATTCCGCAAATCCAAATACAGGCTTATGGGGCTGAGCGGGCTTCATGTAGTCCACCCGCAAATCGAGCGTAGGTGATATTTCTAATAATTTGAATTTATGGAAAATAGCGCTCACGACTGCACTGCCACAGGCAGTATCCATTAAGGTAGTGATCACTCCACCATGGATAACGCCCGTATCGGGATACCCAATTAATTCAGTGCTGTAGGGCAACTCAATCAACACATGGTGCTCACTCGCCTCCAGTACCGTTAAACCGAGACGGCGACACTGAGCGAGTTGATCCACAAACCGCTGCGCCATTTGGGTCAGCGGGAAAAAATCCGAATTGACCTTCATTTTCCTTGGCTCAACATGGGCCCCAGAGGCTCCCCGCCCACAAGGTGGAAATGAATGTGATAGACTTCTTGTCCACCATGTTGATTGCAGTTCATGATCAGTCGGTAGCCATCTTTAGCGATACCCGCTTCCGCCGCCAATTTCGCCGCAACTGTCATCATACGGCCAAGCACGGGCTCATCAGAGGCTTTCATGTCGTTAGCCGTTGGGATCAAGTGATTCGGCACAATCAAAATATGAGTTGGCGCCTTAGGGGAAATGTCTCTAAAGGCAGTCACAAGTTCATCTTGATACAGAATATCCGCGGGAATTTCGCGACGAATAATTTTGCTGAAAATCGTTTCTTCGGCCATGGGGCGTCCTCCTTGGGTTAGTTGGCATAGTATATACCCAAACAACTTGAAGATGCATGATTCAGCGGGAGTTTAACGCACTTTAGGCAAGGCGGTTATTTGCGGACCTAGTGGGCTAAGTTAAAAATAACCAACACAGCATAAAGTGCGTTAAAACCCGCCGGGACGGAGCGTCTAGGGTACTCCACTCCCGTGTTGCATCAATTCAAAAGGTGGCCGACATTCTGTCATTGATGCGCCTTGAATTGAAGCACCCTAGGCGCTCTGAACTCGTATCTTCAGGTTGCTTGGGTATATTAACAATTCAATACTTTGTGTCTGCAGATATTTTGCTTTTCATTTGCCAGTTGCAGGCATTTTTGGCAGCATGGCCACCATTAAAACACTCAGGTTTTGCAGGATAAATATGATCCATTACCAGATAATCCCCGTCGATCCGAAAGCCCATTTATTCGCTGTCACTATGACATTATCACAACCCAAGCCAGTGCAGGTCTTTAGCCTACCCGCTTGGCTGCCAGGCAGTTATATGGTGCGCGACTTTGCCAAAAATATCATTGAACTCAAGGCACAAGATGCACAAGGCCAAACGCTTAAGCTCACCCAACTAGATAAGCAAACTTGGTCGGTTGACAATAATAGCAGCGAAATTATTCTGACTTATCAAGTGTATGCTTGGGATCTGTCGGTGCGCACCGCGCATTTGGACACGACCCACGGCTTCTTTAATGGCAGTAGCGTGTTTTTATCCGCCCATGGTTTCGAAGACTCTTTACACACCGTCTCTATAGAGCCACCAACAGAGCCAACATTAAGTGACTGGCGCCTTGCTACCAGCATGACTCGCACCAATGGTGACGATTTTGCCTTCGGCCAATTTTCAGCTAAAAGCTATGACGAGCTCATCGATCATCCGGTGGAAATGGGCTTATTCACCTTAGGGAGTTTTGATGCCTGTGGCGTGCGGCATGATATCGTACTCAATGGTCGCCACCGTGCTTGCATGCCAAGGCTCTGCCAAGATTTAAAGACCATTTGTGAGTATCAGATTAACTTCTTTGGTACGCCTGCACCGTTTAAGCGTTATTTGTTTATGACCACAATATTAGACAATGGCTTTGGCGGTTTAGAGCACAGAGCTTCTACTGCATTAATGTGTTCACGCAAAGACTTACCACTGTCGCTCGATGCGCCAATCAATAATGACTATCGCACTTATTTATCCCTGTGCAGCCACGAGTATTTCCACAGCTGGAACGTTAAGCGCATTAAGCCTGAATGCTTTTTACCCTATAAACTTGATGCAGAAACCTATACGCCACAATTATGGGCCTATGAAGGCATCACCTCCTATTACGATGACTTTCTTACCTATCGTGCAGGTCTGGTAGATGAACAAAGCTATTTAGATATGCTGAGTGAAACCTTCACCCGTGTCTATCGCAGCCAGGGACGCTTTAAACAAAGTGTTAAGGACTCAAGCTTTAATGCTTGGACTAAGTTCTACAAGCAGGATGAAAACGCACAAAATGCCATCATCAGTTATTACACTAAAGGGGCTCTGTTTGCGCTGTATTTAGATTTAACCCTGCGCAGCGAAACCCAGGGCAAATATAATCTCGACCATGTTATGCAGATTTTATGGCAGGAATATGCTCTGCAAGATAAAGGCACCACAGATACTTGCCATCAAGCCATCGTGGAACGACTCCTTGGTCGTGATTGCCAAGATCTGTTTGCCTACTTAGATAGTACGGACGATATTCCGTTAGCGGCTTTACTCGCCGAATTTGGGGTCAACTGGAGTCTTCGATCCAGTCAAGGTGCGCAAGATGTGGGCGGCGGGCAAGCGAAAGGTTATGAGATTGCATTCGGCGCGAAAACCCAAGCAGCACCTGTTGGATTAAAAATCGTGACTGTCACCCAAGGCAGCCCTGCACACCTTGCAGGGTTAAGTGCAGGTGATGTGTTAATTGCCGCGGATAACCTACAAGTCACAGGACAATTTGAGGCGCAGCTACAGCAGTATCCGCTGGGTGAATCGTTGAATTTACATTGGTTTAGACGGGATGAATTGATGACGGGTGAATTGATGATAACTGCCGCGCCTAAGGATACTGTCGCCCTATCCATTCGTGACAAAAGCAAAATAGCGGCTTGGCTTGGACGTTAATAGGCTTTCGGCTTAAGACTACTTTTGAGAAATAATAAAAGGGGCTTTAGCCCCTTTTATCTGAGATAAGAATTAACTTAAACGTATATCCGTTTGTATATCAATACTGATATCGACTTAAACCACCACATCGTGCAAATAGGTTTGTGCCCACGCAATCGCTTGACCACGGCTAGACACTCCAATTTTACGGAATACTCGGTACAAATGGGTTTTTATCGTGCTTTCACTGACAAACAACTGATTGGCGATATCTAAATTAGTACTTCCCGTCAACAATGCTTGTAATACTTCACGCTCACGGATAGTTAACGGTTCAGTGTCTTCGAACAATCCAAAATCATCATTTACCCCATTAATGAGCTGAATTGGGATGACCCTATGACCTCGTAAAATATTCGAGAGTCCGAGGCTTATCTCAGTTAAACCTGCATCGAGATAAAATACCCCTGCAGTTGTGGCTGCTTGCATTAAGAAACGTGCATCCACTTGTTTAGGGAACTGTAAATAGACAACTCGCACACTAGGTTGCTCACGGGCAAGTAAACGTTGAAATTGATGGGCTTTTTGAAGATCAACAGTCGCTAAATCGATCACGACCATGGAGGCATTATTATCTTTGATTTTCTCACACATCTCATCAGGGCTGACTTGGGTCAACTTAACGAGAAACTCCTGCGGCCAACGTCCTGCGAGCAATTCCATCAATACTTGCGATCGTGACACTACAATCCAATGTAATATTTTGAACATCCTGCTCACTCCCTGTCTGGTTAACGATTATTCACTTTAAGGATCTAAGATCCTCCAAATACGACTTCAACATCCGTTCAATAGACTTCCAAGTCTACCGTGGTCACGATATTAGCATTAGATAAAACAGATTAAAAAGACTTACGTAAAAAATATTTACCGTACGCAAATCAAAAACTTCTAACACTTTCGTTGACTACACTATCAATCAGAAGTCTTAATTGAAACTGAAAAAATTTACTGAAATTTTAGGATAAAAGCGTAAGATCATACCAACACAAAAAATAAGGAAATTCCATGTCCAGCAGTAACCCCACCGCTTTTGAAATAAAATCCTATCCTGTGTGGGACAAACCGACGCGATTATTTCATTGGATTAATGTCATTCTTGTGCTCGCACTCATCTTAGTCGGTGGCATCATGATGTATCGCACTGAGCTAGGCATATCTGAGTTAACAGGTAAAATTGGCTTGAAAACTTTACACGTGTGCATAGGATATGCGTTCGCAATAAACCTCATCGTCCGCCTTGTGTGGGGTTTTATCGGTAACAAATATGCGCGTTTCAGCCACATGTTTCCCAATGCTAATAGCAAAAGCGAATTAATAGCTTATAAGACTGAATTAGCCGCGGGGAAAAATCCGCAGTATTTAGGTCATAACCCTAAAGGTAAATTTGCCGTGCTGGCCATCATGTTGCTATTAGTGACCATAATGATCACTGGACTTTTGCGTGCAGGTACAGATATTTATTATCCGCCGCTAGGTAGTGCTGTACAAAGCTATCTTGCCGATACCAATGTCGAACCAACAAGCTTAAAACCCTATGATGCAACGGGTGTGAACGCAAAAAAAGCGGATGCACTTAAACCAATGAAAGGATTGGCAGGTCAAGTGCACGTCTATGCGGTTTATGTGTTGTTACTGCTGATGTTATTACATGTATTCGCGGTGATTTATACTGAAGTAAAACGTCAACCAGGGATTATTTCAGCCATGTTCTCCGGCAAGAAGATCATCCAAGGTCAGCCAAAAGACGAGTAATCGGTTAGTAAACGGATAAAAATAACGCCAGCATTTGCTGGCGTTATTTATTTAGACATGAAGGTATATACCAACTTTTCTAAACGTATTTTTGAGATTATTTTTTCAGAACAGTTGCTGGGGTACGACCATCATCATGGCAACTTTCACAGGTAGGTTTTTGACCGACATTCATATCATGTACCGCATGACAATCTGCACAGACTAAATTACCGTCATGTGGCTTATGCACAGCGTCCATTTCAGCATAGGTACCATGACAACTTTGGCACTGTGCAAATTCAAAAGCACCATCCGCAGAAGGTGTACCATCTTTATGACAGCTTTCGCATCCACCCGACTCAGCATGGAAATCAGACAATTTTTGATCTGCAGCAAATGCGGTTGGCGACAGCGCTAACGCTGCAAGACTTGCCCCGAAAAGCGCACTTAATAGTTTTTTGCTCACAATAGTATCCTCCAATGGCGATTGTCAGTGGAAATTCTTGTCAGGGTGACTTCCATCTCTCAACCAAAATAAATAGCACGACTCGATATAACTTAGCTAAGGATGAACGAATAAGCAAACCCAAACTAAGCGACACAACTTTATCAACATACTCAAGGGTAAAATGTGCGCTGCATCATGTAACCACATGCTTATATAAGAGTTTTACATCTACCTAACCTAGAGGCTACATAATGTAAATCCCTAAACTGGCAAGCGACAGAATAAATACCCTTCATCTAAAACTAAAAGCTCGATTCATGATGATACTTAAGACAAAGTGATAATAAAAAGGAATGACAATAAGTGAATGGGTACAGAGTACTAGACGAGGATGCTTTAAATTGTGAAGGCACAACATTCAACCCAAACGCCTCTGGCACTTAATTCAAATGCCAAGAGGAATTAGCGATAACGGTTAACTAGCCCACTATAACCAATAATACAAATGGCGGTTAGACAGGTAAGCATCAACTCGCATCAAGTTTATTGTCAGCCTCAAGCTCTGTTTTAGGCCAAGCGTTAATCACGGCTTTGACCAACGATGCCAATGGAATGGCAAAGAATACTCCCCATACACCCCATAAACCGCCAAAGACTAAAACGGCCGCTATGATGATCACCGGATGTAAATCCACCGCATCGGAGAACAAAATAGGCACGAGTAAATTACCGTCGAGCGCCTGAATAATACCGTAACCCAACATTAAATAGCCAAATTCAGAACTAAAACCCCACTGAAAAAATGCCACTAGGGCGATAGGTAATGTAACTAAGGTTGCACCGACATAAGGGATCAATACCGATAACCCTGTTAACACACCAAGCAACGCCGAATATCGCAGTCCCATCAAGGCAAACAAAATATAAGTTGCGACACCAACAACCACGATTTCGATCACTTTGCCACGAATGTAATTAAAAATCTGTTGGTGCATTTCAAACCAAACTTTACGGGCTAACTGGCGATTTACGGGAAAAAATCGCTTACTGCCGCTAATCAGTTGGTCTTTATCTTTTAAAAAGAAAAACACCAGTAAGGGGACTAAAATCGCGTACACCATCAAGACGAGTAAAGAAGCTGAATAACCGATTAATTGCTTAGCAATATCCAACACATGTTGAGTATCGAGCAGTTTTTTAAGCTCACCAACCATCAGATCTAACTGCTCTGGATTGATAAATCGTGGATATTGATTGATCAGCGTTTGTATTGTCAGCAAGCCTTTATCAATCATGCTAGGCAAGTCGGCAATTAAGCTAACACCTTGACGCCACACACTCGGAATTAAGCCAAATGTCAGTAAAACCACGATTCCCAAAAACAACACAATAACCAAGGACGCACCAGCGGTGCGATTAATCCCCAATTTAAGCATTTGCGCCACAGGCCATTCCAATAGAAATGCCAACACAAGAGCGACCAACAGCGGAGCAAGTAAACCTGCCGCAAAATAAATCACTAGCGCGAGCCCGACAAGAATAGCCATTAAGGTCACAGCTTGCGGATCACTAAAGCGCTCTTGGTACCAACGAGAAAAAACAGTAAACATGGATCATTCCAATAGTGATGGTTGGCGAGGCTTCCCAAACGCTCAGGAAAGTTTATTTATCATGATGCTATTCGAGACTTTACTCAGTTAGACTTTCGCTCCTACACGTCAGCTAAATCAAAAATAAACTGATAGGAGTAAACAACCGAGCCTGAGCGGCACTCTGGCTCAGAATTAAGCGATTAATGTTAGTCTAAGAGGATTTAAACATAAAAATCCTCAATTTATCCCTGAGATAGATCAACTTTGGTGACCATCAAGGCTAACAGACCTGCATCATTACGCAACTCTTGCACGACATGCCCTTGTTTTTTTAAATATTGGGGAACATCTCGCCGCGAACCAGAGTCTGAGAGTAAGATATGCAACTGCTCACCCTCTCGCATTGGCTTCAATGCAAGCTTCACTTTCACTAAGGGTACTGGACAACGAAAGAGCGTTAAATCAATAAAAATCATAATGAACTTGCTATAGACGAACTTGGGCCATTATCCTAAGTTGCACCTCAAACTACAAGCTAAGTGCAGTATCTGCCTTTAGTTGAGATAATTAGAAATAAAAGGATCCGCTTGCGTAACTTGACTTTTTTGACTCGATTCAAACCTTTTGTTGCAGGCGCACTCTCCTTGATGCTGCTAACCTTCGCCGCCAAAAGCTTTGCCAACAATGACTTACCGGATTTAGGTACGGCCGCAGTTAACACCTTCAGCCTTGAAAAAGAAATGGTTTACGGTGATGCTTATATGCGCATCATTCGCTCATCAGCACCTATGCTAAATGACCCCGTGTTGAGTCAATATCTTACCGAGCTTGGCAATAAACTGGTCGCCCATGCCACAGGCGTAAAAACGCCGTTTTATTTTTTCCTATTACAAAATGATGAAATCAACGCCTTCGCCTTCTTTGGCGGCCATGTTGCCGTGCACACAGGCTTATTTCTCAATGCCGACAATGAAAGCGAACTCGCTTCAGTATTAGGCCACGAAGTGACTCACGTTACTCAACGTCACCTTGCCCGATCACTTGAAGCACAGCAAAAAAGTAATCCTGCAACAATTGCCGGTTTACTCGGCGCCATTTTATTAACTATTGCAGTACCACAAGCAGGTATGGCGGCGCTTGCGACAACCCAAGCCATGGCGACACAATCGAAAATCAACTACACCCGTTTGCATGAAAAGGAAGCCGATCGCATCGGAATGCAAATTCTAGTGGATGCAGGCTTTAATCCCAATGCTGCGGCGGATTTCTTTGGTAAATTAGCCAGTCGTTATCGCTTTACCACAACACCACCACAAATGTTATTAACTCACCCATTACCTGAATCGCGGATCACTGAAGCCCGTAACCGTGCCGAGCAATACCCTAAACGTTATATCCCTGATAATCTTAATTTTCAGCTAGCAAAAGCTCGTATTCAAGTCCGTTTTTCCAGCTATAGCGACGAAGCAGTATTAAGCATGTTTGATCGGCAGCTCAACAAACAGACCTATACCTTCAAAGAGGCAGCACTTTATGGCAAAGCGCTGGCTTTATATAGATTGAAGAAGTTTAATGAATCAGAAAAAATCGTCGATGAACTGTTAAAAATCGATAATAACAACCTGTTTTATATAGACACTAAATCTGATTTACTGATCGAACGTAAGGACTATGCAAAAGCGATTACTATGCTCGAAGCCCAGCGTAAAATGAAACCAACGTCTCAAGTGATCAATGCCAACTTAGCCAATATATATATCGAAGCCGATCAAGCCCCCAAAGCAATTCCTTTGCTGGAGGATATGATTTTCCTCGATAAACAAAATGAACTGCCCTATCAATTGTTGACTATGGTGTATAAAAAAACCGGCAACCAAGCATTGGAATATTTTTCCACCGCAGAGCTGATGGCCTTAGGTGCTAACTATAAGGGCGCAATCGATCAACTTAACTTTGCCTACCGTGCATCCGAAAATAATCCATTACAGCTTGCACGTATTGAAGCACGTATTCGCCAGTTTAAAATGGCTGATAAAGAAATGGATGCGCTTAAGTAATAAGTTGTTTTACAAATAGATTAAAGACAATAACCCATTTATGCGCCCCGAACACACTGACGGGGCGCGGTTTTTTCTGTTATTATCCGCGCCATTGTTATTTCAGCCCGTATTGAGCCTCTAGTACTATGACCCAAGCGACGATTTACCATAACCCACGTTGTTCAAAAAGCCGTGAAACCTTAGCTTTACTCGAGCAACAAGGCTGCGACATTACCCTAGTGGAATACTTAAAAAATCCCCCTACGGCTAAAGACATCGGCGACATTCTGGCTAAACTAGGCATAAGTGCTCGCGAATTAATGCGCACCAAGGAAGCAGAATATCAAGCCTTGGGACTTGCAGACTCATCACTAACAGAATTGCAGTTGATTGAGGCTATGGTCAACACTCCTAAACTCATCGAACGGCCAATTGTGCTCGCCAATCAAAGCGCAGCCATCGGCCGTCCTCCTGAGAATGTGCTCACTATTCTTTAATCCATGATTTTTAAACCAAAATGGCTTTTATTTTCAACCCTTAGGTAGACTTATGACGTCCAACACCTTATTTATCCTTAGCCGTTTAGGCTACTTTGCGCTAGTGCTGCTATTAGGCGGTTGGTTTGTTGGCCAAGGGATTAGCGGTGAATACACCCTGCTATTTAGTCTCTTATGGATAGTGCCGTTATTACTACCCGCAAAGGGTGTTTTCCAAGGTAATCCATACACTTACGCTTGGGCAAGTTTTATTCTGTGCTTATATATGTTACATGGGCTCACCCTGCTTTATGTCACCAATGACGCCTTCGCTTTTGCCTTAATCGAAGTATTATTGATTGGCGTACTGCTAATCGCTTTCCCATTTTATGCCCGCATACGTGGTCGTGAACTGGGATTAGGCCTGAAGAAAAAATCTAAAGAATAGTCAGTTCAATGTATTTTCAGTGCCGTTTAACCTTGCTGGGTATGGCGGCATTTTTTATATTAGAAGGCCAAACCTTGGCTCAAATATCCCTTATGATCTCAGTCTGAATATCCATTTCAACCTTAGTTTCAATCTCTGTTCCGACGTCAATTCCCATCACGACAAAATTAACACTTATTATACTTACACTGACTTTTTGCAACTAAGTACCCGTGCTATAGTCAGTTTCTCACAGTATAAGCGTCCCATGACGCCACAAAAGTCTAAATAGCACAGCAGAGTTAGCAAGGGAGAATGGTGTAATGGGAATGTCGATACCACTGAAATTTTTCGGATTTATGGCTTGCTCTGGCCTACTTGCGGCATGCGGGGGTGGTGGTGATAGTAAACCAGATGATAGTGTAGTCACGCCCCCCTCCACCTCACTAGCACGCTGCACAGATAGCATTTCGCCACTCATTACCACCACGTCATCCTCAATTCGCTTTCAAACCGAGCAAAATTATGTGGCGGGTCAATCTAGTACTATCATTGCCAATATCCTAAATCGTGACAGCCAAGACTTAACCTTCCGTTGGCAGCAAATCGATGGCCCTAACATAGCACTCGTCAGTCAAAACAGCCCGGTATTAGCCCTTGATACTCCCACCACAGGCGGCTACCGTTTTAGCTTGCATGTGACGGGCAGTAATCTAGATGTCTCCGGAGAAATTGGTATTAATGTCGATCCCGCATCGACGGGTATGCTAAACGTCCGTCAAGATCACCAAGTGGTTGAAGGCAATAATGTGAGTTTAAGACTCGGGCAACAATCGGAATTAAGCGCAGCAAATATCTCTTGGTGTGTAGCATCTGGCCCAGATTTAATGGTCGATGTGAGCGATCCGTTTAGACCCTTGTTTACCGCGCCAACGGTCACTCAGGATACAATCACTCGCCTCAAAGTGAATGCCAACGTCAATGGCAATCAGCTTAGCGATGATGTCTTTGTGCTAACAACCTCAGCGCCAGCGATCAGTTCGCCATACTTCGATACCCCAGTTGCGCGCACCCATGCCTATCGTCCGACTTCACCTTACGCCAATGTGCTAGCAAACTGTGTTTACTCCAATCAGCTTAATGATAGCTGCACTATCAATACCTTACCTTTGATAGGTCAAACCTCAAGCGATCTAAATCGTGAGACCATTCTAAATCGTGTACTGGTTTCACACGACTGGATGGGCGATAACTTTGCCGCTTTCTTAGCCCAGATGGACCCCAACAGCGATTTTGCCCGCCTGTTACAATCCGTCACGGCCGTGGTGATTAGCTATGATGTACGCCCTTCTTTTTATTGGGTAGTTACAGGGGCGATTTATCTCGATCCCAATGATTTATGGCTTACGCCAAGCCAGCGCGACACGATTAATGAAGCGCCGGATTACCGCAGTAATTTCGGAAATGATCTTAACTTTGTGATGCCTTGGCGTTATGTGAAAGATAACCAATTTGCCTCCCTTGGCGTGCCTATCACAGTCAGAGCAAACCGCACATTAGCGCAAATCAATCCCGATCTGGCCTCCTTGTTGTACCACGAGCTCGCCCATGCCAATGACTTTTTTCCACGCAGCGTGCATGCCACACTCACAGGGCCAAGACTGTTAGATGACTACCGCCGCCGCAATGCCAGCAAGAGTCTAATTTCAGATCAAGTCAGCAAAACCTACCCATTAACGAGCACTGAAATGATGGGACTTGCCAATGTTAGTTTCCTCGGCGCAGCGGCGAGTAATGTGCAAAAGACCTATCAAGCATCGGATGTCAGTACTTTCTTTTCTACCGATATCGCCAGCGACTTCTATGCCTATTCCAGTACCCGTGAAGACACGGCCATGTTATTTGAGGAAGCCATGATGAGTTATCGCTATCAAATATTGCGTGATGTCGCCGTCACCAATAAACCTGCGATTTTGACTGCGGATTCGCTGATTATTGACTGGGGACAAAGGGGACGAATTGCGCAAGACAGTCTAGAAAATCGCGCTGCGTTGGTGATTGATGAAATGCTGCCAGAGCTTAATGGGATCAGTCTGGTCGAAAGCCTACCCGAGCCAATTAATATGGTGCAAGGTCAAAGCTGGCGTCAAACATTAGCAATATCGCCTGCGAATACGCAGCTCAAAGGCCAAAGCAATGCAACTGCAATTAATGCCGAGTCTCGTTTTGAAGCCGAACTTCGCTTAAGTGGTGACCGTCACCAACATCCACAACAATAGCGTTTTAAATTTTAGATAAACAAAAGCCCGTATGTATTCAACATGACGGGCTTTACTCTTTTTGGCTTTAATGCCAGTAGGTTTTGTATCTTCAGAACGAACACAAGCCATGCTGTATCTAAAGGTGTAGCATCTCTTTAGCAAACGGAATCGTGAGCTTACGCTGATGCACTAATGAGGCCTTATCTAACTTATCCAATACATCAAACAAGGTACGCAAATCCCGCGCCATACGGTTCAGTAAAAAACGCCCGACATCTTCCGGTAATTGCAGGCCACGCATAGCTGCGCGGCGTTGCAGTGCGGCAAGTTTTTCATCATCTGCCATGGGTTGCAGTTGGTAATTCAACCCCCATTGCATACGTGAAACAAGATCTGGCAAGAGGAACCCAGCATCCGCAGGAGACGAGCTGCCGCTGACCACTAAGGCGCAATTCTTATTTTCTGCGACGCGATTGTAGAGATCAAAAATCGCCTCTTCCCAAACGGGGTGGCCGGCGATGGCATCGACATCATCGATACAAACCAAATCCAACTGTTCTAGGCCTTCAAGCAATGCGGTCGAAATACTCGCATGTATGCCTAAGGGAATATAAAAGCTGCGACGCTCCACTTCATTAGCGTGCGCGCAAGCAGCGTGCATTAAATGGGTTCGACCCGATTTAACTGGGCCCCACAAATAGATGGCGGCTTCACCATGCCCTTCGGCATTCGCTCTCAATTTTTGAATAAGTTCATCATTACCCGCGGCGGGGTAATAACTATTAAAGGTTTCGTCGTCTGGCAAATGCACAGGTAACGAGAGTTGCAGAGGTGAGTTTAAGGGCACTCGGTCTTCTCAATATTAAATAAAAACAATGCCGTGCTTAACTAAGCACGGCCGATAACATCTTAATGTAAACGCCATTCATACACAGGTTTGCCAGCTTGATTAGAGACAGGGCTAAATTCACCTGCACTCACAGGTGCGACCACAGAAATACGCGGCTCTAAGCTTAATAAGCGTTGTAAATCCGTCTCTGAGCCAAATAAATCTAACGAGAAAGTCACGGTGTTACCTTGAATATGCGTTAACGTGGCATTTTTAATCGCGCTGAGTTGCTTCAAATATTTTTCAACTTCAACTAATTGCGCCATTTTTTGGATATTAACGAAGGTAACACTCGCACCAAGCTGAGTACCAGTATCGGCAATCGCATACTTAGTAAAATAGTATTCACCTAACGCCGCCATCATAGCGGTAATCGCTTGGGCCGAATTTTCAGCAGTACCGTTGTAACTGAATAACGGTGGCGTCAAAGAGTCAATGGTAGCCTTAGTATAAAGATTTAAACGATAACGAACCTGATTCCCGGCGGCATCAATTGCCACTAGCGCCAAAAAGTCAGCTTGATAGCGGCCAGATACACTCGCCACGATGTCGGCAAACATCCCTTTAATATCGTTAGGATTTATACCCATCAACTCATCAAGATCTAAGATAGGCAAGAGTACAGGTATACCGCGGACATAGGAAAAATCGCTAAAAATCTTACGTTCGGCTAACGCAGATGAGTCACCCAATATCATAGTGTCGCCATCACCAGGCATAGCGACCCAAAATAAGGTCAGCGGGCGTTGAGTTCCCCAAACAGGCAATTGTGCCTGGCGCAGTAACGCCACTATGCGGCGGTGCTCAAAACTCGCGGTCAACAGCAATTGGCCATTTTGCTCGATATAACCATACTGGCTCAGCAAGGTATCAGGATTACTGAGCTGAGATTGGATTAGGCTGTTATCGAGGGATCGCGCCGTCCCAGTGTTCTTGATAATGACTTGCTCAAGTGCACTTTTTAAGGCTTTGTCGCGTTCAGCAACTGCGCGCGAAGACACAGGCACATTGGCCTCATCTAATTTACTCACCTCAACAGCATTGACGCTATTAATCGTGAACAGACAATATAGAAATGCAATTAAGCTCGGCTTCAATAGGAATTTCAGCATCTTTGAGTAGTTGAAGTAGCGTCAGATGAGGCAAATTGTACCATAGTTAGCGCCTTAAGCGAGTCTTGCCAAAATTTAGCCCCATTTCCGAGCCTGCCACAGCACAGAAAACCCAAACAGTGATCAACGTCGGCAAAACAGGCGATTTTCTCCTGCTCAAAATCCAACAAACTGTTATCATTTGGCGGTTTACCCTAAATTAACGAGAATAATAAATGAGACGACTCGCTATCCCCCTACAGGGCGCGCAAATGCTATTTGTGGCCTTCGGTGCCCTAGTACTAATGCCGCTACTTACAGGGCTCGACACCAGTGTGGCATTGTTTACCGCAGGTATCGGTACCCTACTCTTCCAATTGATTACTAAACGCCAAGTGCCTATCTTCCTCGCATCTTCCTTCGCCTTTATTGCCCCCATACTTTATGGCGTGCAGACTTGGGGAATTCCATCCACAATGGGCGGCATTATGGCCGCGGGCGTGGTCTACGTCATGCTCGGCGCCTTGGTTAAAGTGCGCGGTACTGACTTTATTCACAGACTATTGCCCCCTGTCGTAGTGGGACCCGTAATCATTATTATCGGCCTTGGCTTAGCCCCCGTGGCGGTGAATATGGCATTAGGCAAGAGTGGTGATGGTAGCTTGACTTTAGTCGCTACAAATACGGCGTTATTTATTTCGCTCGCATCGCTTGGTACCACTATCGCGGTGGCCATTTTCGCAAAGGGCCTCCTCAAAGTGATGCCTATTTTAGCAGGTATTATAGTAGGTTACAGTTTAAGCCTAGCCTTTGGTATTGTTGATTTTGCAGTCGTGACCGCTGCAAGTTGGATTGCTATTCCTAAATTTGTCGCGCCAGAATTAAACTGGTATGCCATCGCATTTATGATCCCAGTGGCAATCGCCCCTGCGGTAGAACATATAGGTGATATTCTGGCGATATCCAACGTCACGGGTAAAGATTTTATGAAAAAACCCGGCCTGCATCGCACGCTAACGGGTGACGGGATTGCCACAATTGCAGCCGCAGCCTTTGGTGGTCCACCGAACACAACTTACTCAGAAGTGACAGGTGCAGTAACTTTAACCCGAAATTTTGATCCTAAGATCATGACTTGGACTGCCATTACCGCCATCACTTTAGCCTTCGTTGGCAAACTCGGTGCGCTGATGCAAACTATCCCCGTCCCAGTGATGGGCGGTATCATGTGTTTGCTATTTGGTTCCATTGCCGCAGTTGGCCTCAACACCCTTATTCGTAATCATGTGGATTTATCAGAGCCACGTAATTTAAGTATTGTCGGTGTTACCTTAGTCTTTGGTATCGGCGGCATGGCATTTGGCATAGGTTCATTCAGTCTGACTGGTATTAGCTTGTGCGGTATTGTCGCTATTACCATGAACTTACTATTACCCGCGACTAAGCCACACAATAAACACCACGAGTCTGATGTGACACCTCATTAATCACGGCTTGAAGACACGATCAATTTAGAAGTAGGTCGTTGAAAAATGACCACTTTATAAAAGTGATCGTTTCTTAAGAAACCACCATAAAAAAGCCGCCGTGATATCAATCACGGCGGCTTTTTTATGAAGCAATATTTTTATGAAGTAAGAATTAACTCTTACTCCTCAGTCTTGATCTTAGCGGCAGCAGCTTTAATCAAAGGTTGTAATTCGCCTTTTTGGAACATGTCCACGACGATATCACAGCCACCAATCAACTCACCTTCAATCCACAATTGTGGGAAAGTCGGCCAGTTAGCAAACTTAGGTAATTCTGCGCGAATGTCTGGATGCTGAAGAATATCCACGAATGCAAACTGCTCGCCGCAGTTAATCATGATCTGAGCTACCTGTGACGAGAAGCCACAGCTTGGTAACTTAGGAGAGCCTTTCATATAAACAATGATAGGGTTTTCCGTGATCTGCTGCTTAATTTTCTCTACTGTTTCCATTTTGATTCCTAAGTAGGATGACGTTGACTCAATGCGACTATTGTACGTCAGCTAGACGCAGAACAAAATCCCACAGTTTGTAAGGTTATGTCGACATTTGATTTTTCGATGGCGTCTATCTAGTCAATTAGCTAAACAATGATTCACATCACAAATTTTATCGGTACAATAGTCCTAAGTGAGCACGTTTAAGAAACGATAACCTAAGACCATGGAGAGATACTAATGGCTTTCGAATTACCCGCATTACCATATGCAAAGAACGCACTAGAACCACACATTTCTCAAGAAACCATAGAATACCACTACGGCAAGCACCACAATACTTATGTTGTGAAGCTAAACGGCTTAATCGAAGGAACTGATTTCGCTGGTAAATCTTTAGAAGATATCATCAAGACTTCTACGGGTGGCGTATTTAACAACGCAGCTCAAGTGTGGAACCACACTTTCTACTGGAACTGCTTAGCCCCTAATGCTGGCGGCGAACCAACAGGCCCAGTTGCTGATGCAATCAATGCCGCTTTCGGTTCATTCGACGCATTCAAAGCGCAATTTACTGATTCAGCAGTAAACAACTTCGGTAGCGCTTGGACATGGTTAGTGAAAAAAGCCGATGGCACTCTTGCTATCGTTAACACTAGCAATGCAGCGACGCCACTGACTGATAGCACAGTAACGCCAATCATGACAGTTGACGTGTGGGAACACGCTTACTACATCGATTACCGTAACGTGCGTCCTGACTATCTTGCCCACTTCTGGCAATTAGTTAACTGGGACTTCGTTAACCAAAACTTCGCAGGTTAATTCATTTAACCTAACGTTGTTTACTGCCGAATAAGCAGTGGGTTAATCCCAGTAAAAAGAGCCCTAGAGGCTCTTTTTTTATGCCCCTCGTTCGCCGCCCATCCCTTATCCTACCGATTTATCCTCCGCTAACTACAAGTGCAATAATTGCGTTTGCAACTATTTGTTATTGTTTTTATTTGATATTTTTTTGACACAGATAGTGAGTTTGTGTCTAAGATTAGAGTAGGAGGCTGGCTAGCCAGTTATCCGTTCCATGACATCACTGGCGTTTCAGGGGGTTTATATGGGCATTTTCGAGCATTACCAAAAGCGCTACGAACAAAAACTCGATGAAGAATATTCTTTGCAGGAGTTTCTGGACATCTGCAAGGGAGATCGCAGCGCTTACATGTCAGCATCAGAGCGACTACTGCTTGCAATTGGTGAAGCAGAAGTCATTGATACCGCAAAAAATCCAACACTTAGCCGTATTTTTTCGAATCGACTTATTTCACGCTATCCCGCATTTAAAGATTTCTTCGGCATGGAAGACGCCATAGAGCAAATTGTGGCTTACCTAAAGCACTCGGCTCAAGGATTAGAAGAATCCAAACAAATTCTATACCTACTGGGCCCAGTGGGCGGCGGTAAGTCATCACTCGCCGAAAAACTCAAAGCCCTAATGCAAAAAGTGCCCATTTACATTCTGAGCGCGAATGGAGTCCGCAGCCCAGTCAACGATCACCCCTTCTGCCTGTTTGATGTGGAAGAAGATGGACAGCTGTTAAAAGAGGAATTCAACATTCCCAACCGTTATCTGAAAACTATCATGTCGCCTTGGGCGGTAAAACGTCTGCATGAGTTTGGTGGCGATATCTCCAAATTTCGCGTGGTAAAAGTCTTTCCATCCATTCTGGACCAAGTGGCAATAGCGAAAACTGAACCCGGTGATGAAAACAACCAAGATATTTCGTCCCTTGTCGGTAAAGTCGATATTCGGCAACTCGAACATTTCTCCCAAGATGATCCCGATGCTTACGCCTATTCAGGCGCATTGTGCCGTGCAAACCAAGGGGTGATGGAATTCGTCGAGATGTTTAAGGCACCAATTAAAGTGCTGCATCCACTACTGACTGCAACTCAGGAAGGTAACTATAACGGCACAGAAGGCTTATCGGCCTTGCCCTATAGCGGGATTATTCTGGCTCACTCAAACGAGTCCGAGTGGTCAACCTTCAAAAACAACAAAAACAACGAAGCCTTCCTCGACCGTGTTTACATAGTCAAAGTGCCCTACTGTTTACGGGTCTCAGAAGAGCTGCAAATCTATCAAAAACTGCTAATCAACTCTGAGTTATCGAAAGCGCCCTGCGCTCCCGGCACCTTAGAAACCTTAGCGCAATTTAGTGTGTTGTCACGCATCAAGCCGCCTGAAAACTCTTCCATCTACTCTAAGATGCGGGTATATGACGGTGAAAGCCTGAAAGATACCGATCCTAAGGCTAAGTCTTACCAAGAATACCGTGATTACGCAGGTGTCGATGAAGGCATGAATGGACTATCCACCCGTTTCGCCTTTAAGATTTTGTCGCGGGTATTTAACTTCGACCATTCAGAGATCGCCGCCAACCCAGTACATTTATTCTATGTCCTCGAACGACAAATTGAACAAGAACAGTTCCCCGGCGATACCGCCGAACGTTATCTTGAATTCCTAAAAGGTTATTTGATCCCTAAATATGTGGAGTTTATCGGTAAAGAAATTCAAACCGCTTACTTAGAGTCTTACTCTGAATATGGCCAAAATATCTTCGACCGCTATGTCACTTACGCCGATTTTTGGATCCAAGATCAAGAATACCGCGACCCAGAAACAGGTCAGCTATTCGACCGCGCCGCCCTCAATGCTGAACTTGAGAAGATTGAGAAGCCCGCGGGGATTAGCAATCCTAAAGATTTCCGTAATGAAATCGTTAACTTTGTGCTGCGCGCCCGCGCGAACCATGAGGGTAACAATCCGCTATGGACCAGCTACGAGAAACTTCGCACTGTGATCGAGAAGAAAATGTTCTCCAACACAGAAGATTTACTGCCTGTTATTTCCTTTAACGCCAAAACGTCGAACGACGATCAACGCAAACACGATGATTTCGTCAATCGCATGATGGAGAAAGGCTATACCAAAAAACAAGTCCGACTCTTGTCTGAGTGGTATTTACGAGTTCGTAAATCTTCTTAAACTTGCGCTAACTAAGTACAGGGCTTTGGTGTTGCCAAAGCCTTCGCTGGGTTTTGGGAGGTGCGTATGGCGAACTTTATCGATAGACGGTTGAATGCGAAAGGAAAAAGCACAGTCAACCGCCAACGCTTTATCAATAGATATAAGCAACAAATTAAAAAAGCCGTCAGCGATGCAGTGACTCGTCGCAGCGTAACGGATGTAGATAAAGGCGAAAAAATCAGTATCCCAACACGGGATATCAGTGAACCTATGTTTCACCAAGGCAAAGGCGGTGTCAGGGATAGAGTGCATCCCGGTAATGACCAATTTACCCGTGGCGATAAAATTGACCGACCACCTGGTGGTTCAGGCGGCGGTTCGGGCAAAGGTGAGGCCTCAAACTCGGGTGAAGGCGACGATGACTTTGTGTTCGAAATCTCTAAAGACGAGTATCTAGAGTTATTGTTTGAGGACTTAGAACTCCCCAATCTACAAAAAAATCGCCTCAATAAACTGGTGGAATACCAAATCTACCGTGCTGGGTTCACCAATGATGGCGTCCCCGCTAACATCAATATTGTCCGTTCATTACGTTCATCCCTTGCTCGTCGCATTGCTATGTCTGCCAGTAAAAAGAAACTATTAAAAGAGTTAGAACAAGAACTTGCCGAACTGGAAAATATTCCAGGCACTAAGGCCGAGTTGATTTTGGATTTAAAAGCCCAAATTGAGGAGTTAAAACAAAAGATTGCCAGAGTGCCGTTTATCGATACCTTCGATCTACGCTTTAATAACTATTCCAAAAGGGAAATCCCTTCTAGTCAAGCTGTGATGTTCTGTTTAATGGATGTGTCTGGTTCTATGGATCAGGCAACTAAAGATATGGCAAAACGCTTCTATATCTTGCTGTATCTGTTCCTCACCCGTACCTATAAAAATTTAGAAGTGGTTTACATTCGCCACCATACCCAAGCCAAAGAAGTCGATGAACACGAGTTCTTTTACTCGCAAGAAACAGGCGGCACCATAGTGTCCAGTGCATTGAAATTAATGCATGAAATTCAACAAGCCCGCTACCCCGCCGATGAGTGGAATATTTACGCAGCCCAAGCATCCGACGGTGATAACTGGGCTGACGATTCACCTACCTGTAGGCAATTGTTAGAACAAAAAATATTGCCACTCGTGCGCTACTACAGCTATATCGAAATCACCAATCGCGCCCATCAAACCCTGTGGCGCGAATATGAATCCCTGCAACAGCATTACGACAACATCGCCGTGCAGCATATACGTCAAGCCGAAGATATTTACCCTGTCTTTAGGGAGCTATTCAAGAAACAAGCGGTTTAAGGGGGCACTATGGGGATAACTAAATCAACATCTTGGACACCACTGAGCGATGGTCCCGACTGGAGCTTCGAGCTACTGCAAGACTACCTCAAGGAAATTGAGCGGGTGGCAGCGCTCTATAAACTCAGCACTTACCCAAATCAAATTGAAGTCATCACTGCTGAACAGATGATGGATGCTTATGCTGGCATAGGCATGCCCATAGGTTACACCCATTGGTCTTTCGGCAAACGTTTTATCGAAACCGAACAAGGTTACAAACGTGGCCAAATGGGGCTCGCCTATGAAATTGTGATAAACTCTAACCCCTGCATCGCTTACTTAATGGAAGAAAACACCATCACAATGCAGGCGCTGGTGATAGCTCACGCCTGTTTCGGACATAACAGCTTTTTTAAAAACAATTACTTATTTAAGACATGGACAGATGCGAGCTCGATTATTGACTACCTTGTCTTTGCTAAAAACTACATCAGTGACTGCGAGCAAAAATACGGTGTAGAACAAGTCGAAAGCGTCATAGACTCCTGTCATGCGCTAATGAACTATGGTGTAGATCGTTATAAACGTCCCTCTGAAATCTCATTCAGGGAAGAACAAGCAAGACAAAAGGATCGCGAGGCTTACCTTCAAAGCCAAGTAAATGATTTATGGCGCACGATTCCGACCCATCAACATGAGCAGTCTCAATCTAAAAAACGTCGTTTCCCCGCCGAACCGCAGGAAAATATTTTATATTTCATCGAGAAAAACGCTCCTTTGCTTGAACCATGGCAAAGGGAAATAATCCGTATTGTGCGTAAAATGGCGCAATATTTTTATCCGCAAAAACAAACTCAAGTCATGAATGAAGGCTGGGCAACCTTCTGGCATTACACTATCTTGAATCACTTGTACGACGATGGCGTGGTCACTGATCGCTTCATGATCGAGTTTTTGCAAAGCCATACAGGCGTTGTGGCCCAACCCGATTACAACAGTCGTTATTACAGCGGCATCAACCCATACGCTTTAGGCTTTGCCATGTTCACCGATATTCGGCGTATTTGTGAAAATCCAACCGATGAAGATAAAGCTTGGTTTCCCGACATTGCTGGCAGTAATTGGATAGAAACGTTGCATTTTGCAATGCAAAACTTTAAAGACGAAAGCTTTATTAGCCAATATCTTTCACCTAAAGTTATCCGCCAATTTAAATTGTTTGGTATCCATGATGATGAGAAACGCAATTATCTTTCGGTATCCGCGATCCACGATGAACGGGGCTATCAAGATATTCGCCAGTTACTATCACAACAATATAACCTGTCTAATATTGAGCCAAATATCCAAGTACATAATGTGGAAATCAACGGTGATCGATCCTTAACCTTACATTATGTGCCAAATAACGATATTCCCTTAGCCAATAGCCATAAAGAAGTATTAAAGCATTTACATCGATTATGGGGTTTCACTGTCACCTTAGAGCAAAAAAATGCAGATGCGAGTATTAGCGTCTTAGCATCCTGCCCTGAAGCCAATAAACCAGAATAATAAGCACAATAAAAAGGCCGTTTCCAATTGAAACGGCCTTTTTGTTTATTTAGCGCTATCTTAACACGATATCACTCACAGAGATTAATGATCTTGAGCAATAGAAGCTGGCATATCTTCGCGTAATTGTAACCACATCTTACCGCTATTCATGCCATAGGTACGCATTAGCGCAGAGACATCGAGGTAATTTTTCGCCTGAGCCAACAGTTCTAATTCTTTGTAAAAGTTCAATGCTAATAAACGCGCATCTGAGCTGGTAAAGTAATAACGACCAACTCGACTATACAAACCTTTAAATCCGTTTAATATCAAAACGTAAAGTGGATTTCCAGACGAAAACGCTAAGGTGTGATGCAGTAAGTAGTCAAATTCAGCATAGGATTCAGCCGTATCTTCAAGCTGGTGAATCTTTGCAAGTACCTCCACAGCGGTATCCGGGTTATAACGCAAAGCACCGCGAAAATAGATAGCACTGACGTTCGTTCTAGCTGACAAGAGTTGGTCAACCAATACCGGAAAACCCTCGGGATTCAAATCAGCAATAGTCTCAAGGATGTTTAAGCCTGAGGTTTCCCAAAAGTTGTTAACCCGTGTTGGTTTGCCATGCTGAATTTTCAACCAACCGTCACGCGCCAAGCGCTGTAGCACCTCACGCAGAGTGGTGCGAGTCACACCAATCAATTCTGAAAGCTCACGTTCAGCCGGTAAAATGGACCCTGGAGGAAATTTGTTTTCCCAAATTGATCTCACAATATACTTCTCTGCAAAACTTGCAGGTCCTTTGGCATTGATAATCATCAGCCCACTTATCCAGTTGTTGTGCTTCGTAATGGTCACTGATCATACCAGAGCGGTAAAAAATGGAAACCATTCACTTAAAATCACTGTGTTATCGCCGTGTAAATGTCACAGAATCGTTCAAAAAAACGACCAAGGTCAATACAGGATGGGCCAATTTTGCCGCTTAGCTCCGCTTTTTGAAATGTCGGTATCAGTAACTCATTACATTAGCTTTCTCTTTAGGCTAGACTCATTTAACTAACGCAGGTATTGATAATAATCACGTGCAATTTTTAACATAATTAGAAGAGAGGCTGCCATGCCGGCGACAATGAGTCAGGCGTTTATTGGGAACTTCTTAGGAAATTCTCCTAAGTGGTACAAAACCGCAATACTGTCATTTTTAATTATCAATCCAATACTCTTTTTCTATGTCGACCCCTTTGTGGCTGGTTGGGTATTGGTTCTAGAATTTATTTTTACCTTAGCAATGGCATTAAAATGCTATCCATTACAGCCTGGCGGATTATTGGCAATTGAAGCCGTCGCGATCGGAATGACATCGGCAAGCCAAGTCTTACATGAAATAGAAGCCAACCTCGAAGTATTATTACTCTTGGTGTTTATGGTCGCTGGTATATATTTCATGAAGCAATTGCTGCTATTTGGCTTCACGAAAATCATTACTAAAGTGCGCTCTAAAATTTTAGTGTCATTAATGTTTTGTTTGGCTTCAGCCTTTTTATCAGCCTTCTTAGATGCGTTAACGGTTATTGCCGTCATTATCGCGGTCGCTGTGGGTTTCTATTCTATTTACCACAAGGTCGCTTCTGGAAAAGATTTCGGCGCCGATCACGATCATACCTCTGAAGGTAAAAATGATGATGGTGAAGATCAGTTAAATGAAGAAGAACTCAGTGCATTCCGTGGTTTCCTACGTAATCTGTTAATGCATGCGGGTGTGGGTACTGCGCTGGGCGGCGTGTGTACTATGGTCGGTGAACCACAAAACCTTATTATCGCCGCGCAAGCAAATTGGCAATTTGGTGAATTCGCCGTGCGTATGTCACCCGTTACTGTTCCTGTATTAATCTCGGGTATCTTAACTTGTTACTTAGTTGAAAAATTTGGCATTTTTGGTTATGGCGCTAAGTTGCCAACGGCCGTTCATCGGATCTTATGTGAATATGCCGCCCATGAAGATGCGCGCCGTACCAATAAAGACAACATGAAGTTAATCGTCCAAGCCTTAGTGGGTGTCTGGTTGATCGCAGGACTTGCATTACACTTGGCTTCTGTGGGCCTAATTGGTCTTTCTGTGATTATTTTAACCACAGCCTTTAACGGCGTTACCGATGAGCATGCCCTCGGTAAAGCTTTCGAAGAAGCACTGCCTTTTACCGCGTTATTAGCTGTCTTCTTTGCGGTTGTTGGCGTGATTATCGACCAGCACTTATTCGCACCAGTGATCCAATGGGCACTGAGTTATCAAGGCAATACTCAGTTGGTGATTTTCTATATCGCCAACGGATTGCTGTCTATGGTGAGTGATAACGTGTTCGTCGGCACTGTGTACATTAACGAAGTGAAAGCGGCATTGATTAACGGTCAAATCAGCCGTGATCAATTCGACTTGCTGGCCGTTGCGATTAATACTGGAACTAACTTACCTTCGGTTGCCACGCCCAATGGTCAAGCGGCGTTCTTATTCCTACTAACCTCAGCCCTAGCGCCACTTATTCGCTTATCCTATGGCAGAATGGTATGGATGGCATTACCTTACACTATCGTGCTGTCTATCGTAGGTGTCATGGCGATTCAAACGGGTTTATTAGAACAAGCTACCCAATATTTCTATGATTCCCAGATAATCATCCATCACAGCGCTAGTGAAGTTTTAGAGCCGATGACTGGACATTAATCTTCTTTATTGACTGAACTTTATTTAATAAGTAGAGTCCAAAAAACGCCCCATGTCTGAGGGCGTTTTTTGTTGATATGGAGCTCACTTTGACTGTAATGACTCGCTTTGCCCATTCCCGTTCATCTTGGTTTATTCTCGCAGGCACAGCCCTTGGGTTAGAAGCAGCCGCCCTGTATTTTCAATATGTTATGAAACTGGAACCCTGTGTCATGTGTATTTACCAAAGACTCGCTATTTTTGGTTTATTGGCAGCAGGTCTCATTGGCATGACAGCACCCAAATATCGAATCGTCAGGATCTTAGCTGCCGTGCTCTGGGCCATCAGTGCAACTTGGGGATTAAAACTAGCCTTATCGCTCGTAGATATGCAAGCCAACCCATCCCCTTTTTCAACCTGTTCATTCTTACCTGAATTTCCAGCTTGGATGCCATTACACGAATGGTTCCCTGCCGTTATGATGCCTACTGGCATGTGTACTGATGTACCTTGGGTCTTTATGGGTGTAACGATGCCCGAATGGATGGTCGTGGCCTTCAGTGGCTTCTTAGTCGCTTGGTTACTCTTTATTGTGCCAATCCTAAGTGGTTCAAATAAACCGTCTCTTTATAAATAACGAGTTTGAGATAAGGCAGGCATAAAACCTGCCTTTTTATTGACGATTATATTCCACTTATCCTATTCAATCCTCGCAACTTAAACATATGCCAATAGCAAAACAGTGAGAAAGCGCTACACTGGCTCAATGAAAAGTGGTGATTTGGAAACTGGGGATTATGGGAAAAAGTTCGACATCTGAGCCACACACGCCATTAACCCAATGGCAAAACAGTTTGCCATTCAAATTTAGCCTTATTCAGCTCGTCATTGCCGCTATTTTGATTTGTAGTACAGCTTGGGTGATGCTAAGCATTCAACGCCAACAAGTTCTTGATCAGCAAGCCGTGTTAAACCAAAACTATGGCCAATTGATTATTGCCAAACTGCAGGAAATGACTTCACAGGTTGAAACCGTAGTCGACTCTATTTCCAGTATTGCCAAACTTTACCGCTATGATCATGAGCAACTGGTGAAAACCATTCCCACGTTGCTGAAACTCGATAGTCAACAACGCATCATCTCTGGCGGCGGCGTCTGGCCGGAACCCGGTGCGTTTAATCAGCAAAAATTTCGAGATAGCCTGTTTTGGGCACACAATGTAAACGATGAATTAGTCGCCATTGATTCCTATAACAAAGACACGTTCCCAAGCTACCACACCGAAGAATGGTATCGCCCGACGCGCTATTTTCCTGCTGGTAAAATTTTCTGGTCAAAATCTTATTTCGATCCGACAACCCATGAGTCAATGATCACAGCCTCAGGCGCTATGTGGATGGACCATCAGTTTATTGGTGCCGCCACTGTGGATATCAGTTTAGAAAAGCTCAATGTGCTATTACGCAATACTATGATTAATGTCAGAGGCTATGTCATAGCCTTAGATCATCAAAACCAAGTACTCGCCTATCCAGATGCCAATAACGATCTTAAGCATCAAACCAATACCAATCATTCTTTCGTCACCTTCAATCATCTCGCCAGCCAACAGCCAGATTTCAACCCCGTCGAAGTCGCATTACAGAGTGCAGATAAAGCCTTTATAGAAGCGGCGATTGCCGAGCGCGTTTTTACCCAAGAACAGATGCAGCATCTAACGAGACTAAGTCATCAAAATGAGCGTGACATGTTAGCGGCCATCGTAAATAACAATGCCTTAAATCATTTTACTGCCCCGAAATTACTGACGTCGGTAACTTTGACCCATGATCCAATCCTTAAAACGGCATCTCTCGTTTCGGTATTTCTCATGCCAAATACCTATTGGAAGGTACTTGTCGTCACCCCAATTTCACCGCTGCAGGATACCGCTAAACATTTAATCGAAAAGGTCGGCATTTATTTAGTCTGTATTCAACTATTAGGCTTAATTCTATTATTCTTACTCCAGCACCGACTATTTATTACCCCCATTATTGAAATCGTCCAAGCCTTAAAACGTAATGACTCCGCCTCTATCGAACTCAAAGCCAATAACAGCCATGACGAAATTGGCTTATTGGCAAAAACATTCCTATCGCGTACTCGACAACTTGAAGTGGCAATGGCGAGCTTAGATGCGAGTAACCTGGCGCTAGAACAGCAATTGCAGAGCCAAAATCTGTTTCAACTGGAGTTAAAGCGCCATAAAGAACAATTGAGGGCTTTGCTTAAATTTTCTCAAAATCTCATCTATATCAAAGATCTTCACGGTAAATATATTCTCGTCAATGACAAATATTGTGAAATATTAGGTATAGAACGCAGACGCATTATTGGCACTTCTGATTTTGAGATATTTCCCAGCCAATTTGCCCACGAGTATCAACAAAATGATCGACGCGTTCTGCATAATCATGAAGCCATAAACTTCGAAGAAGCTATTCCATCGCCCCTAGGCAATCTTATTTATATCGTGACTAAATTTAAGATCAAAGATGATGACGATACCGTTATTGCAGTCGGTGCTATTGCCTTTGATATCACCTTACAAAAAATTAAAGAGCAAGAACAAGAAAAGTTACTTTTAGGGCAAGTCGAGGCGCTTAATCACCTACAAGAACAAGTTCGCCTCAGTAATCAACATAACCATGAACTCCATCTGCTCCAAGACAAATCAACCCAATTACTTGAGAAGCATCATCAACTCAATCTCAGTCGTGAACAAAGCCAACAGCTAATGCAAAATTTTCTAGCTGAAATGATGACGCAAATTATGCATGAGCAAGATCAGCTACTCGCCAAAGTGTGCCAACTTCAGCCAATAGATAATGCTAACGACCAAAATCAGATCACCGAAATCATGGTGACTCAGGCAGATAAACTGCGACATATTGCCCAGTTATTAACGAATCATCAAAATGACATTCGGCCACTACATCTCGCACAATTTATGCGTCATCTCTTAGGGTTGCTAAAGGTACAACTAGCTAAAACAAATGTGGAAATAGCGTTAAATTGCGAAGAAAATATCATCATTGATGGCCCTTCATGGCAATATTTGCAGCTGTTTTATCGTCTAATCACCAACACGTTGAATCATGCATTTAAAGCTCACAATGAACAGCGTGAAATAACCATTAATATCGACAAGTCGAGTGAAGAGTTACACATCAGTATTATCGATAATGGGATAGGTATGACAGAGCCGCAACTCGCACAGTTACGGCAAGAACTAGCGCAAGAACTCTGCCTTGGAACGCTGACCTGTATAAATCTGTGGCTTAAAAATGATCTCAATGGCAGCCTTAGCATCAGTAGCCACTTGAACCAAGGCACACACATTCAATGTCGTTGGCCACTGAGTACAGATTTAGAACCGCAATAAACAAAGGTGCGTTATTGATCTAACCATGCCTTGGCTTGGCTATGTTCATCGGCGGTAAATACCTTTACCGGACATGGCAGCATGCAGGCTAGCGCATTAACCATAGCATTTGTTTGAGTGGCATTAGCAATCATCACGACCCTTGAAAAATCACTTAAATGAAATAAACCTAATACCGCATCATCCCACAAGGCCCCAACGGATATACCTTCAAATTCAGGGGAAAACTCGTACCAAAGGCGAATACTGGCGTGGTCTTGCAGCTTGGCTTCTATGGCGGGAACCAAATAGCCTTCAACATCCCAATGGTTAACACGGCCAGATGCGACCACAGCTAATATATCATCGGCATGACCCGAAGAAATCGTTAGCATTGAACACTCCTTATCAATACATGAAGGGAAAAATAGTTAAAGCTCATACACTAAAGATACACAGACAATGACATAAATGCGGGAAAGATGGGATTTTTATTTTAAGCTAACACCATTTTATACATACACATCAGCAATGCAAATGACGCCAAAAGGAGCGAATCCACAGCGATAACTCGCATAACCCAGCAACAAAACTTAGTCGCAGAACTCGATGAAAAATGGTGACCATACGAAATAACATGAGGTGAAGCAAAGAGCAGATATTTACCTCACACTCAAAGCTGCTGCAGCTCGAGCTTAACAATAAGAGTGAGGAAACACATGGTACTCAAACGATGATGATTTACGCCGCTAAAAATTAGTATTAGTCGTGACTTACCTGAAATCACGCATTAATAGATAATCTAATTGCTATTCTGACTAAGCACTCACTTGAAGTTTAGCGATTTCTTGATCGAACAAATTCTTAATCAAACTAGAAAACTCAGTAATAAATAAAGTCTGTGCGGGAGTCGCTTTATGGTTGGCTACTGAAGCTAAAATCTCTTCTAAATCATACACAATTGCATCCACTTCACGGATAATCACATTACGTTGCGTAAAAGACAACGATGGATTTTGGCCACACACCATAATGATCTGTGCCGACAATTGCTCTTCAAATAATTCCATCACAGTATCGTCTGAAACTACCTCTGAACCTGGTGTTTCAAATAAGCCAAGATGTTCAGTTAAATACTGGACCAAATGCATGTAACCATCTTTATCTGTGACCATTTTTTACCCTTTAAACTCATTAACTTAATATCTATTGTGATGCTATTAATAGCACATCAGAAAATATCAAAGAAGCCAAAAGCTCGGCTTCTTATCAAGATCTAGCATACGCCACTTATTTAACTCTAGCCTATCTTCGATAACAGACGTATTGATCTATACCAATCTTATTGAAGTTACTGAGTTAAGGTTAGTACAAATGACACAGGAACAGCTTGACTAATGCTCGATAAACCCGCAATTTCACGTAATTTATCAATCCCAGCCACAAGATCAAACTCATTGGCATTAACAATTACCGGTTGAAAACTGTTCACTAAAAGTTTGTTATCAGAAACTTTAGTGATAATCACCGAAAAAGCCTTAGTTTGCGATTTGCCGTGTAACGCAATTTTTCCATCAATATCAAAAACTTTACTCTCACCGACGCCAAGATTTTTTAGTATCTTAGGGTCTACTTGTGATGACAGTTTCAGCTCTGGATACAAAGACACTTCAAATAACAAATTTTGCATCCGCTCATCGCGGACATCAATACCCGTTGCCACACCGATTAGTGGAATTGTTAATTCAAATTGACCGTTATCTTTTAGCGTACCTTTGAGTTGTTTAAAGTGATGGACTTCACCTATATCACCTTTCTTTACCGAAATAAAACTGACTCGCGAATCTTGTTCCATCACTTGCCATTGCGCGGCACAGCTAAAACTGGCCATAGCAGATAAGGCGACAATTCCCATCCATTTTTTCATCGTATCCGTCCTTAAAGAGTGAGTTTAAAAGCCATGTCGTAAAGAAATTCGACATCCGCAACAGGCTAAAATCCTGCCCAGTTAAACGTGATCAACATCACCTAACTTAAGCTAAAGATACTCTGTTTATCCATTAGCGACCAGTAAACTATGATTCATACGCGCACTAACCATTTATCTAAGCTATTGGCAAAAGCCTGTTTATCTGCTTGAGAAAACGAATCAGGCCCGCCAGTGTGCACGCCAGAACCGCGCAAATCCTCCATAAAATCGCGCATCGTCAGCTTTTGTTTTATGTTATCGACGGTATAAAGCTCGCCACGGGGATTGAGCGCCAAGGCGCCCTTTTCAATGATTAAAGCCGCTAAGGGAATATCCGCGGTGATCACTAAATGCGTCGGTTCAACATGATCGACAATATATTGATCGGCCACATCAAATCCCGCACCGACGCGAATTTGGCTGATATAGGGAGATGGCGGTACACGGATCATTTGATTAGCCACCAGCACCAGCGGCAGGGCTTTGCGCTCCGCCGCCCGGAACAGGATTTCTTTGATAGGATTAGGGCATGCATCCGCATCAACCCAAATTTTATAATCACTCAATGTCTTTTAACTCTGTTGTTAGGTTCACAAGCTCAGTTTTATGCTGAGCTATCGTACTATGCACCGTACTAAGGCGCTAAACGATCGATTTCCCACTCTGCATCATGGCGAGAATAAATAAAACGATCATGCAGCCTATGTTCTCCACCCTGCCAAAATTCGATACTCGAAGGTCTCACTAAGTAACCGCCCCAAAAACTGGGTAAAGGCACATCGCCCTTGGCGAACTTAGCTTTCATTTCGAAGAATTTGCCTTCAAGTACTTGTCTAGCGCTGAGTTTACTCGACTGCTGCGATACCCAAGCCGCAATTTGGCTGTCCTTAGGACGGGTCATAAAGTATTTAAGCACTTCAGCGGTGGACAGTGCCTGCGCTTCACCGAGCACCGATACTTGACGCTCTAGAGGATGCCAAGGGAAATGCAAACTGACTTTATTATTAGCAGCAATTTGCTGTGCTTTGCGGCTGCCAAGGTTAGTAAAAAATACGAAACCTGTGTCATCAAAACGCTTAAGTAATACTATTCGTTGAAAAGGTTGGCCGTGCTCATCCACCGTCGCCACACACATGGCGGTGGGATCGCTAAGCTCTGCATCCCTCGCCTGCGTCATCCACAGTTCAAACAAATCCATCGGGTTTTGCGGTAAGTCGGCACGTCTTAAGCCGCCTTTGGCATACTCGCGGCGGATATCACTGAGATCTGTCATAGGGTTTCCTTAAGCAAACGCCAAAAATTCACATGAGTTCAGGGATCAGCACTTCAGCCTGAAGCTGCTGATAGTGGCTAAAACCAATGTTATAACCTTGCTCGGTCGTTAATGAACACCGCCCTAAGCATAAATGGGCAGGAAATCCCTGCGTTGAGTCGTCGGTATTAAAGCGGATTGTGTCCCAACTGACAGGAGCAAACAAGGTTAATAGACGCCCCAATAGATCTTGCGGATACTGCGCTAAATCCAGATTCGTTTCAAAGCTCACATAGGAGCTAGCGCACGCATTCTCGCTTTGAGGCGTAATATGCAAAGTAACATAATATTTGCCCCAAATACCGTTCATCGAAAAGCCTGACGGATCAAATAAATGGGCGTCAATCTCAAATTCAGGGAGTAAATCGTTAAGTTCGAGTGCGGCGCAAATCTCATCTTTACTCTGCGAGCCGCCATTAAGATAGTCGGCAAATTCGCCACGAATATGGTACATCAACAGCTCACTGGTTTGATCATCCTTTGGTGCTCGATAATCACTGTCAGAGCAGAAAAAATAGTGATGATGGCTGTCGAGATGGCCCACTCGAAAGGCTTTACCGGTGATACGTTGGCGCAGTTTGCCAATATCCTCGGAAAAACTCGTGGTTTGCAGATGAGCTTGGTATTCGTTTTTACGCTGATAACTCACCAATGCCATGGCAGGCACGCCAAGCGCGCCGATAAAGTAACAGGCGGCGTCCACTAAGGTACTGTTACCACAGGTGAGCATGACAAATCTGTCGTGCCATACGAACAAGCTGGATTCGCTCAAAAGATAGGCATCACAGTCCGCATTACTTAACTGCGACAGTATCTCGGCGTGGGCACAGTTGACTAAGGCAGACCAAAAACTCACATCGAGTTCTCGTAAATTCGGCGCAGACGCCGTCACGATAATCTCGAGTTTTTTTTCTGAACCTTCAAAAAACATCAACCCTTTGACCTCATGATCGTCACTCATCCTTTACTTGATCCTAGAACAACGCGATTTTACACGACTGAAACGGCAATAAAAATGAAAAATCTGTCCTTATAAAAACAAAAATCAGCCGAGGTTACCCAAGGCTGATTTATTTTAACACGCTAGAAATTAAGAAAAATCTTCTAAATAAGTATAGCCTTTCAGCCCTAGTTGCAATTCTTCTAAAATTTGTGCGCGTTCACCTTCGGCGATATGCAGATTCACTAACTCTTCATAAGTGCGCATAAAGGCCACCGCATCTAAGTTAACGTAACGCAATACGTCAGCAACCGTGTCACCCGCCAATACAGATTCGATGTTAGTCACACCATTATCTTCGATGCGAACCACTGCTGAGTTTGTATCACCAAACAGGTTATGCATATCACCCAAGATTTCTTGGTATGCACCCACAAGGAAGAAACCAATCAGGTACGGGCTATCCGCACTCCATGCTGGCACTGGCAGCGTGGTTTCAATCCCTTGACCATCAACGTATTGATCGACAATACCGTCAGAGTCACAGGTGATATCGAGCATGACAGCACGGCGCTCAGGGGCTTTATCTAGGCCCGATAACGGCAATACTGGGAACACTTGGTCAATACCCCAAGCATCCGGTAATGACTGGAATAATGAGAAGTTAACAAAGAACTTATCGGCTAACTTTTCATTGAGTTCATCAATGATAGGTCTGTGATAACGGTTTTTCGCACTCAATAGCCCTTGCACTTCATGACACACGCGCAGGTTAGCTTGCTCAGCCCACGCACGCTCCGCTAAGGTCAATTGACCTAAAGCGAATAGCGAATGCGCTTCTTGTAAGTCACTTTGGCTATCGTGGTAAATCTCAATCAAAGCACGTTGATCGGCGCGGCCGCTGATCTCAGACCATGAATGCCACATGTTATGCAATAACTGTGGTGAATCTTCCGCTGGCGGTTGAATATCTTCAGGCTGATAAGCTTCAGTACCGATAACATCGGTGATAAGCACTGCATGGTGCGCCGTTAAGTAACGACCCGATTCTGAAATAATACGTGGCATAGGTTGCTCGTATTCATTACAGATGTCAGTCAATACGTTAACTATGTTGTTGGCGTATTCGGTCAGGCCATAGTTCATCGAGTTATTACTTTGGCTACGAGTGCCATCGTAATCCACCGCTAAACCACCACCGACGTCGAAGCAGTTAACGCTTGCGCCTAATTCACGTAATTCACAGTAGAAACGACCCGCTTCACTCACACCTTGGCGAATATCACGGATATTAGCGATTTGCGAACCTAAGTGGAAATGCAGCAATTGCAGCGAATCCAGCATATCGTGTTGCTTAAGTTGCTCTACAACCAACAAAATTTGCGCAGCAGATAAACCGAACTTAGATTTTTCACCGCCGCTCGCCTGCCACTTGCCTTTGCCTTGGAACGCTAAACGTGCACGTAGACCTAAACGCGGTGTCACACCCAAACGTTTAGATTCAGCTAACACCATTTTCAGTTCAGACAGTTTTTCTAAAACGATGTAAACCTTATGGCCTAACTTTTCACCAATCAGTGCTAAACGGATATATTCATTATCTTTATAACCATTACATACAATGACTGAACTGGCTTTTTGCGCCATGGCTAACACAGCCATCAGCTCAGGCTTACTGCCCGCTTCTAAACCCAGTTGTGGTACTTCTTTTGATGCCTGACTCGCCAGGATCTCTTCCACCACAGTTTGCTGTTGGTTTACTTTAATCGGGTAAACCAGCAAATAGTCCGCCTGATACTCGTACTTCTGTATCGCTTGGTCGAATGCTTGGCACAAACTGTTCACTCTGTGGTGCAGGATCTGCGGAAAACGAACTAGTACAGGTAAAGCGACTCCCGCCTTAACCATGTCTTTGGCTAGCTCATTTAAGCCAATCTTGTAATCAGGATTTTTGGGGTCCGGTGACACAGTCACCTCACCTTGATCGCTAATCCCATAAAAACCTTGGCTCCAGTGAGTAACATTGTACCCAGCACGAGCATCATCAATAGACCAATCATTCATTATTATTTAGCCCGTCTATTAAAAAATGGGTTAAACGGTTATGGCTTAATAGCACAACCGCCCGTTCGACAAACCCAGGCAAAGGGACACCTTACCTGACATACACGAAGGTAGATTTTACCTTCTACTTAATGCCGCAACGTCACGCTAGTGTAAGTGACATTGCTGCGATTTTCATTAATAGCGCTAGAGACAACTCATCTTAGCGCAATACATCGTATCATATTGAAGGGAAAGCTTATTCCCTTACCTCAGTAAAGCTATCTTTACTTGCCTCGCTTGCATTTATCCTCAGGCTAAAGGGCGCAAATACCGCCAAAAAGCCAAATAAGATCCTGAGTCGCATCCTTAAAACATCAAGCTAATAAGTAGCTTAAAGACGTTCAAAAGAGATTAAGACCTTCAGAAACCGATAACACAAGTAGAAAACGAAAACCGATAACACTGAACTAGCGAAAACGCCAAACCAGCTTATCGCTAGGCAAGATTATTTTAACAGGGGACTATTGGCTTCTTCGCGGCCAGAATTGATGCGGATCAACGTGAGATGCTTAAGGCCAGTATCATCGTATGGTACGACAATCGAGCGTTGGCATTGTGACACTTTTAGGCAAAGTGCAAAAAATGGATGCTTGTGCATTAGCTAATAAAAACCCTCTTAACCCCATGTAACCACATCTACTGTTAATTACACGGTTAATGACTGGTGAACCATAAAACCTTTATTACTCACGTAATATTTGTAATGTCTGCAACGAGCAAAGTCGTTGAACGGCGCAATTAAACCGCGCAATGTCACAGAATGCAAGCAAGAATCTCATTTAATCTTTTACATTAAAATATAATAAACACCTGCTTAACAATCACCCGCCACCCATTGATTTTAAATAGAGTAATATTAGTTAGTTAACCCATAAACGTCGTACAAGTCTGTTCAATATTTTTTATATCACCTTTGTCACTTTTATTGACATTTACCCCTGCAAATATCCCTGATTTTTGTGTGTCACTCAAGTGATGCAGATTTGCCAACATTAAGCGAAGCCAAACAACCAATATCACGGCGCCAAACCCCGCCACAAATCAGTGGTTCCTCCGAGACACAATGCGTGGTCAAGCCTGCGCAGAGTGACGACTCACACGCTAAGATAAAGCTCAAAGACAATAATGCTGCAGTTTCAGCACCGAAGTGTATAATCGCAACCGAATCACATTCCATTATGCACAGAGAGATCCATGGTACAGATAGGTAAAACCTGCAAACTTGAGGTTGTAAAACAAGTCAGCTTTGGCGTGTATTTAAACGCCCACGAATTAGGGCAAGTACTGCTGCCAAACAAAGTCACCCCAAAAGACTGCCAAGTCGGTGATCTGCTTGACGTGTTTCTGTATCTAGATTCTGAAGATATCGTGATTGCTACCACGCGCCGTCCATTGGCACAGGTAGGCGAAGTTGCCTATTTAAAAGCCGTTGCAACCGGTCCTTATGGCGCCTTTTTAGACTGGGGCTTAGATAAAGATTTATTACTGCCCTTCGGTGAGCAACATAAGCCTATCGAAGAAGGCCGTTCATACTTGGTCTATGTACACGCTAACCGCGCCGATGAACGCATCATGGCCTCATCAAAAATCGATAAGTTCCTAGATAAGACTGAGCCTGAGTACACAGTTGGTGAGCAGGTCGATTTATACATCGGCGGCACCACAGATTTAGGCTACAAAGCCATTATTAATCATGCCCATTGGGGCGTGATTTATGAAAACGAAGTGTTCCAAAAACTGCGTTTCGGCCAAAGACTCAAAGGTTTCATCAAACAAGTGCGCCGAGATGGCAAAATCGATCTTGTGCTGCAACAAGGCAGTAAACAAGAATTAGATAAGCACGCCCACATCATTTTGATCAAACTCAAACAGGCTGGCGGCTTCTTAGCCCTGACCGATAAAACCGATGCTGAAATCATTTACGATCAGCTTGGTATGAGTAAAAAAGCCTTCAAAAAAGCCATAGGTGGCTTATTTAAGAATGGCCAACTGAGCATAGATAATGATGGTCTGCGTTTAACTGAAACAGCAGAATAATCAACTCTATTCAGGACTTAGCGTTAAAATTGTACAGTTTACCGCCACTAAGGCAGAGTTTGACTGACAACTCCTAGGATATTAAGCATGGCTCTGTTATAAACAAAGCCATGCTTTTTTCATTGGAGCTTATATGGAACTCACGTTACACGAAGCCAGAGTCATCGGATGCCTGCTTGAGAAAGAAATCACCACCCCTGAGCAATATCCACTCTCGCTAAACTCATTGACCTTAGCCTGCAATCAAAAAACCAGCCGCGAGCCCGTACTCGAACTCAGTGAAACCCAAGTGCAAATCGCCGTTGATTCCCTAAATCGGAAACGTTTGATCAGCGAACAGTCGGGATTCGGCAGCCGCGTCGTTAAATACAAACACAGGTTCTGCAATACCGAATTCAGCGAACTTCAACTGTCCCCCGCCGCACTCGCCATCGTCTGTTTGTTGCTATTACGTGGCCCGCAAACACCGGGAGAACTACGGACCCGCAGCAACCGCCTACACGAATTTAAAGACGTGATCGACGTGGAAGATTGCATCCGTCAATTAATGAGCCGTGAAAAGCCCTTCTTAAAACAATTACCCAGAGAAGCTGGTCGCCGTGAATCCCGTTATGTGGAATTATTCTCTGCCGCCTCATCGCAACTCGAAACTGCGAGCCAAACCTTAGCCCATGTCGCTGTGTCTGTAGACGCAGAGCCGCTTGAATTAGTGAACAGAGTGACAGAGCTTGAACAACAAGTCGCCGAACTGACGCAAAAGCTCGATGAATTAATCGCCTCATTGAGCTAATTAGCGATAGATAATGACTGATAAATACCGATGGATAATAAGTGCTATGTGAGCAACATGGCACTTATGGACCAATCCACTGTCTACCCAAGGGTGAGAAACTGAACCGCACCAACATAGTCGCGCCAAGCACCATAGCCCCTGAACCTAGCGCAAAAAAGAATAGAGACAGCACATGACCAATAATCCACCCAGCAGTTTCAACAACATGTTTATTATCGCCATGTTTGAACTGCGCAAATTTTTATTTAATACCCGCGGGATCATCGCATTGGTCGCCTTTGGTTTAGTTTGGGGTGTACTTCTGCTTTACCCCATTCAAAGTGCATCGGCCATGTTATTGCAGCCCAATGTAAAAGATATCATCGACAGCTTATTTGGTGCCAATACCCTCAATGTGCTCTTTGAGTGGCCCGTGGCCGAAATGGCAGTGTTTTGGTGTTTTGCGCTGTATTTGTTTCCACTGTTCAGTATTCTTATCGCCGCCGATCAGTTCTCATCGGATAAAACCCGCGGCACGCTGCGCTTTTTAACCATACGCACTAGCCGTGACAGCTTATTGTTCGGCCGTTTTCTCGGCCAAATTCTGATCCAAGGTTTACTGATCCTATTAACGATTATCGCCACTGTCGCCCTCGCGCTCAGCCGCGACAGCCAACTGTTTTTATCTGCGTTAACGTCTGGCGCCTTAGTGGGCCTTAACCTCATCATAGTGATCTTGCCCTACACGGCTGTGATGACTTTATTGTCCCTGTATGCGCGCACGGCACGCCAAGCTATGGTGTTTGCCACCATTTTATGGACGGTGATTTCCATCACTATCGTGGTGTTAGCGAATCAATCTAGCCTACTAGCACAACTCCAGTGGGTATTACCCGGTGCTCAACTGTCGGACATGCTCAATACCAATGGACTCAATAGCTTAGTCTATGCCCCTATTCCACTGTTACAAACCGCTGTGGCCCTCTTGCTCGGCAGAATTTATATGCAAAGGAGCTCGCTATGAGTCTGATCCAATGCCAAGGGCTGTCGAAGCTTTACGGCAGCAAAAAGGCGCTGAATGATGTGAATTTCAGTCTTGAAGCGGGTGCCCCCATCGCCCTTGTCGGTCCCAATGGCGCGGGTAAAACCACGCTTTTTAGCCTGTTATGCGGCTATTTATCACCCAGCTCTGGAACCATAACCCTACTCGGTGAAGCCCCCAATAGCCCTAAGCTCTTAGGCAAGATTGCCGCTTTGCCCCAGGATGCAGTACTCGATCCCAACTTGACGATTGTCAGTCAGTTAATATTTTTCGCTCGTCTGCAGGGCATGAACCTAGAGCAAGCAAAGCAAGAGGCACTGCGCGTGTTGGCCTTGGTCGATCTAATTGATGTTGCCGAGCAAAAACCGCCTAGCCTTAGCCACGGTATGAGTAAACGTGTATCGATTGCGCAGGCGCTGATTGGCTCGCCAGAATTAGTATTATTAGATGAACCGACAGCGGGACTCGACCCTGCCAATGCAAAAAAAGTCCGTGAACTGGTTAAAGCCTTATCACCCACCACGACCTTTATGATCAGCTCCCATAATCTCGATGAGCTCGAAAAGTTATGCGATCAAGTGTTGTATTTAGATAAAGGCCAACTGAGTCAAGCAGTGTCAATGCATGCGTCGACCGACAGCGATTACCTGACGTTAACCATGCAAAACTGTGACAGCGATGCATTGCAAGCGGAAGTGGCAAAACTGGCGGGAGTGGTGAACATCAGCTCAAAACAAAGCAATGTGTTTATTATCCAGCTAGACACAAATACAGAAAAAGCGCACAACAGTGATATTGAAATGCGCCTATTCGCCCTCTTCAATCAGCATCAATGGCAATACAAGATGCTGCTGAAAGGCCGCACTCTGGAAGAAACACTCTTTTCATAGGCAAGCGTTAAAAGGGATTTCTCATCACCCAACGGTTGAATAGTGTTCAATCCATAGCCTAAGCGCAATACGCCTTGCGCTTAGGCCTTTTAACTAAGGTTTTAAACTAAGGCTTTCAATAAGCCTTTAAATTAAGTCAGTCACTTCGCCCAGTAAAATCAGCCCACCACTCAATCCGACAAACTTGTACTTACTTTAGCAACACACAATCACCAAAAGCTTCACAAGCCTGTCAATAAAACACCAATCAACTGCGCTGAGCTTGCTATGGCTTTCAATCTCGGGACGAGCTTGTTATAACTCCCCTTCGATTGAACCTAAGCTGACTTCAGAGGTTTCTATGAACAAAGCACAACTTATCCAACGTATTGCCGCCGAGCTCAATGCATCGCAAGCGAGCACTAAACCTGTGGTTGAGCAGATACAGCAACAGATCCACGTCGCCTTGAGCGAAGGCGAGAAAATTTTCCTGCCACAATTTGGCACCTTTGAACTCAGATACCATGTCGCTAAAACAGGGCGTAATCCACAAACGGGCAAAGCCATAGAAATCGACGGTTACAATCAGCCCAGTTTTAAAGCCTCAACCGCATTGAAGCAGAAAATCAATCACGGCGCTTAGCTTTAATGTGCAGGCACTATTTTGCGAGATTTTGCGAACATTAGTCAGCAGCCTTGATAGAAATGAGCCTCAACATAATTTGAGGCTCATTTTTTATCAAAAGAAAAATAACCGTTCCGCTTAGGGGAAAGCCTTAAACAATTAAGTAGTCGCTAAGTATTGCTCTCCTCACCTTGATAAAGTGGCGCAATATCGACATAGTCAGCAGCGTTTTCAGCACTTGGATCCTCGAGAAATGGCACACAACCGAGGAAAGGTGCTGTCATCATCTCTTTAAGGCTCGTCAGATTCTCCTCAAACATACTCATATTCGGGTCGACACGATTAGCAACCCAGCCTGCAATCTTAAGCCCATCGGCCAATATCGCCTCTTGAGTCAGCAATGCATGATTTAAGCAGCCGAGTTTCATGCCAACCACGAGTATCACTGGCAGTTCTAATCTCTGTACGACTTCCGAAAGATACCTGCCATCACCTAAGGGTAAACGCCAGCCTCCCGCGCCCTCAATCAAGCAAAAATCCGCTTGAGCAAATGCCACTAAATCTAAACTTTCAATGATAGCTTCAGGTGCTAAACTCACGCCCACTTGGGCGGCGGCAATGTGCGGTGCAATCGCAGGTTCGAAGGAAAAAGGATTGATGACGGAATAGGCCAGTTTTAGTGAAGATGACGTCATCAGCTGTAACGCATCGGCATTACGCAATCCTTCAGAGGTTTGCGCGCAGCCCGAGGCGATGGGTTTAACACCTAAAGTCAACATAGTGTTAGCTGCAAGAATACTCACAGCAGAGTCAGCATTGGCTATGAGCCCTAAACGATTCACAGCGGTTAATAATGCCGCCGAAACCAAAGTCTTACCGCTATCGGTATCTGTACCTGTTACAAAATACATATTAGATCCTTATCTGTTGCTATGAGTTCTGCTTTGTTAAGCCCACTCTCCATAAGCTAAATGTCCATATAGCTAACGATCTCTATACGTAATGTTAAAAATCCAACGTTTTCTAGATATTAGTGCTAATTGATAATGCCATGACTAAAGGCATAATATGTGAACTTTAAAACCCACGCCGAGCACGTATTTGAACTATCTGGTAGGTTAAAGGCAAACCTTGGGGTAAACGTAGCGATTCAGCTTTGGCCTGCATGGCCTGCCAATCTTGACGACCACGCAGCCGTGGAGTGAATTCTGAAGCACTCACTGTTGAACCTGAAACCCGAGTTTTTGAACTGGCGACATGTACAGAAGCCCCCACACCTTTAATTGAATAGAGTAGTGCCTTAAGAGTGTCAAAATACACTGTCATAGGGACGAGTTGCACTTCAAGTAATTGCCATGTATCGAGTTTAAATGCAGCTTTTAGCACCTTCAGCGTCGAAAAGTCATTCACTCTTAACCCTAATTCAGCTAATTGATTCAAACTACCCTGCGCTACTAGGCTCAAATGACACTCACCGTTCGGCTTAAGTACCCGCGCCATTTCGGCTACCGCAGCAGGAAAATCAGCACACCATTGCAGGGCTAGATTAGAGTAAATAACATCCATGCAGCCATTGGTAAAAGGTAAACACTGCGCATCGGCACATACGCCGAGATAATCGGGATAAGACTGTTTTAGCTTTTGCAGCATGCCAAGGGCAATATCCACGGCAAATACAGTTGTGGATGAATTTTGCGTAGAGAGATCCGCTGGTTGAGACACACTGTGATACCCAGAAAAATCCGTGCCAGGGCCTGCCCCTATGTCTAACAGATAACCTGCTGCCGAAAACTCACTAAGTAAACTGGCAGCGCTCAGGCGTTGTAATTGATTATGATCTTGGTAACTATGGGCCGCTGCGGAAAAACGTTCAGCAATTTGAGTCCCGTGCACATTGGACACAGTCCCCGCGAGAACGCCCCCATAAGAAACGCCCGCATTAAGCTCACTCAACTTAAGATCGCAAGCTATAAACTTGTTTGACTCATGAGCAGGCTCGCTACAGCTTGGATCACTAGACTTTATCAGGCTTGGCATTTTAACTAACACTCAACCATAAAAACTTAACATTCAATAAAATAACGCGATCTATAGGGTACATTTATCTGTACTCATCGGCAGATTCTCGTTCACTGACAAGCGGGATACCAACACGACTGAGCACTTGGGCTAATTGCTCAACACAAGCAGCAATATCTTCAGCGGTATGGGTCGCCGTTAAGGTAATGCGTAATCGCGCCGACCCTACAGGCACCGTCGGCGGGCGAATCGCCCCAACCCAAATGCCCGCGGCTCTTAACGCTTCGGCGACTTGCAGGGTTTGCTGCGCATCGCCAATGATCAACGGCTGAATTGCGGTATCCGAACCTAAAAGGGGCATGGCAGCATCGAGGCATAACTGTTTGAATAGCGAAATATTCTCAAGCAGTTTCAGCTGTAACTCAGGATGTGCAGTGCAGTACCGAGTCGCGGCTAACGCTAATGCGGCATTGGCGGGCGATAAGGCGGTCGAATAAATATATTCGCGGGCATTACTGACCAAAAAGTCGATCAGCGCCTGACTCCCCAAAACCGCTGCGCCTTGGCAACCTAATGCCTTACCAAAGGTCACCACTTGCACATCGATAAGCTTGGCGGCTTTATCTCTTACATCACTATTTTGATAGCCATCAAGCACCGCAAAACCATGGGCATCATCAACAATCAACCAAGTATTTTGTTGACGACAAAGCGCCGATAACTGCACGATCGGCGCACAATCCCCGTCCATGCTAAACACGCTTTCTGTGATTAACGCCGATGCGTGATTTCGAGTCAGAAGCCGCTCAGCGCTCTCAAGCGAATTATGTAAAAAACGTTTTAACTGCGCACCGCTGTCCTGCAAACCATCGATAATTGAGGCATGCACAAGTTTATCGGCAATCACAGTATCTTGCTGATCAAACAAGGTTTTCATTAACGCCGTATTAGCACTAAAGCCCGAGCAGAATAGTAATCCCGCTTCATGCCCCGTTAAGGCGCAGAGTTCACGTTCAAGTGTGACATGCGCATCACTGTACCCTGTCACTAAGGGCGATGCGCCGCTACCCACACCGTAGGTCTGCGCGCCAAGGTGCAGCGCTTCAACCAACTCAGGAACGCGGGATAAGCCTAAATAATCATTACTGCTAAAATTAACATAGGATCGCCCTTCGAACACAAAGCACGGGCTCGAAGTGGGTGCGTTAATATCAAAGCTGTGATCAACACTCAACATTTTACGTTGCCGTAATAAACCTTGCTCACGTAAGGCTTGCTGACGGGCGGCAATTTTCATCTCGAGCAGAGAACTCATCAATTTAGCCTCAAGAATGATTGTCTTAAAAATGCTGCTTGAAAAATGGAGTGCGGCCAATAAAGCTATCGGCCGCAATCAAAATAGGCTGCAGCCAACAAGGTTTACAGGCTATTCGACCTGTTTGTCGGACAACATGCACTCAGTGGTATTACAAAGCAGCCGCGTCATAGAATTGTGCCGATGACTTATCTTGATAGGCCGCCGCTTTTGCTAAAACAGCACTTTCTTCTTCCAGTTTTGCCGCTGCGCCCTGCTCGGGACGTAAGCCTAAACGTCGAAATAGCCCCATATCATCGCTTTCTTCTGGGTTTGGTGTGGTCAGCAATTTACAACCATAGAAAATCGAGTTAGCGCCAGCAAAGAAACACATGGCCTGCAGCTCATCACTCATATTTTCGCGGCCTGCCGATAACCGTACGCGGGAAAGCGGCATTAAGATACGCGCCACGGCGATAGTACGCACAAATTCGAGTGGGTCGAGGTCGTCAAGCTTCTCAAACGGCGTGCCCGCCACTTTAACTAACATATTGATCGGTACTGAATCAGGATGCTGCGGTAAATTAGCCAGCTGTTGTAGTAAGCCTGCGCGATCCGTCGCCTTTTCACCCATGCCGACAATCCCGCCCGAGCACACTTTCATGCCAGAAGCGCGCACATGTGTCAGTGTATCTAAACGATTTTGATAGGTACGTGTCGTGATCACATCGCCGTAATATTCAGGCGAAGTATCTAAATTATGGTTGTAATAATCTAAGCCAGCACTGGCTAAATCGTTCGCTTGATCTTCAGACAGCATACCAAGCGTCATACAGGTTTCCATACCTAAGGCTTTAACTTCTTGCACCATTTGTTTAAGGTACGGCATGTCTTTTTCTTTTGGATTACGCCAAGCAGCGCCCATGCAGAAACGAGAGGCACCCGCGGCTTTAGCACTGCGTGCCTCGGTCAGCACAGTTTCCATTGCCAGCAAACGCTCTTTTTCTAGACCTGTGTCATAGCGAGCACTCTGCGGGCAATATTTACAATCCTCAGGGCAAGCACCGGTTTTAATCGATAATAAACGGCTAATTTGCACTTCATTAGGATCGTATACCTCACGGTGAATACAGTGGGCTTTAAATAATAAGTCATTCATCGGCAGCGCAAATAAGGCTTCGATTTCTTCCCGCTTCCAATCATGACGAACTTGCAACTGCGACATTGAACACCCTTTTTATTCTGTTTTTTATCTTGGCTAGGATAACCTCAGCCCTTAAACTGTCAACGCCAACCAGTGAACCCAGTTTACTAATGGCTACTTTATCACCAAAAAAGTGAGCATTTATGCGCAATTTACTCGATTTTGACTTTGATAGCGCCCATATTTGGCATCCTTACACCTCAATGACCCGATCTCTTCCTGTTTTTGGTGTACACAGCGCCAAAGGCTGCGAGCTTGAACTCATCGATGGCCGCAAGCTGGTCGATGGGACTAGCTCGTGGTGGGCCTGTGTGCACGGTTATGCACATCCCAAGATATTAACCGCGATGGAAAAACAGTTGCATCAACTGAGCCATGTGATGTTTGGCGGTATCACCCATGAACCCGCCATTGAACTGTGTAAAAAACTTATCGCTATGACCTGCGAACCGCTGACAAAGGTCTTTTTGTGCGACTCTGGATCTATCTCAGTCGAAGTGGCAATTAAAATGGCGCTGCAATATTGGCAAGGTCAGAGTTGGCAAGGGCAAAGTGTACATGGAGAAGAGCGACCGCTAAAACAACGCATTCTTACCGTTAAGAAGGGTTACCACGGCGATACCTTTGCCGCGATGAGCGTATGCGATCCCGAAGGCGGCATGCACACTATGTTTGGCGATGCGCTTACGAAACAATCATTTGTGCCCGCGCCACAAACCGCCTTTGGCGAAGCCTTACAAGCCGATGATTTAACCGCAATGCGCGACATATTAAGCATTAATCACCATGATATTGCCGCAGTGATTATAGAGCCGATAATGCAAGGCGCTGGCGGTATGCGTTTCTACAGCGCAGATTATTTAGCGGGTCTTCGTGCCCTATGTGATGAATTTGATGTCCTGCTGATCTTAGATGAAATAGCCACTGGCTTTGGTCGAACAGGTAAGCTTTTTGCCTATGAACACGCCCATATTACCCCTGATATCTTATGTTTAGGCAAAGCGCTGACGGGCGGTTATATCAGCCTAGCGGCAACGCTATGTACCGATAAAGTTGCCCAAGGAATCAGCCAATCTCCTGCGGGCGTGTTTATGCATGGTCCGACATTTATGGGCAACCCGCTGGCCTGCGCGGCGGCGTGTGCAAGCTTAGACATAATTAACCGTAATGAATGGCAAGCGCAAGTGGCCGCTATCGAGCAGCAAATGCGCGTTGAACTTAACGATGCGATTGATTTGCCAAGCGTAAAAGATGTGCGCGTGCTCGGCGCTGTCGGCGTGTTAGAGATGCACGAACCCGTCAATACCGCTGAGTTACAGCAGCAATTTGTCGATTTAGGCGTCTGGGTGCGTCCCTTCGCCAACCTTATCTATATCATGCCGCCCTATATCATTAGCTCAGCACAATTAAGCCAACTCACCAGTGCGATGAAGCAAGTCGCAGCAGGTATTAGCGCGGTATCAAAAAGTCTTGAGCCGCAGCTTATCAGCCACGGTTAATGCTTTAGCGCTTGACCATCTTTTAGCTTAACGCTCTTTCAACTCAATAAGCCTTCAACTTACATAGGCTCTCAAATAAACGAACCCCTGCGCACTGTGCGCTAGGGGTTCGAACTGCCTGGCTTATATCAGTACTCAGCAGCCCCTTCCCTTGTTCGAATCTCGCATCCTCTCGATAGATAAACGCGCTAAGGTTGCAATTGCAATATTGCTCACAATTTCCATTAAAACCCTGTAATTTAGTGCATTTATTTAATCCGCCAACTGGAAATTTTATCAAAGCCAACGATGCTTATATCACTCACTTTACACAACATATCTTTCGCCAAAAGCTGACAACAACTTGAGCAGAGGGAATGGCTTAAATCGCTACACAAAGAAAAGGAGAGCATATGTTCAAACTCGCTGACATCCCCGTTAATCGAAAACTCGCACTACAGCTCATTATCGCCCTCGCAGGTGCCTTAATTTTACTCACTATTTCCGTCACAGCCCTCAAGCACAACCTGATGGCAGAGCGTGAAGCACGACTTAATGCCGTATTATCCCTCGCCAGTAGCCGTATCCAAGCGTTGTCGCAATCGCTACCCCTAGAGCAAGCACAGCAAGCCGCTAAAGACATGTTAAACGACATGCGTTTTGATGGTGATAACTACTTGTTTGTGATTGATGAATCGAGGCACGTTATCGTTCATCCCATCAAAAAAGAACTGGTTGGCCAACAAATGGGTAATCGAGGCGAAGAGAATTATTGGTTCGAAATGGTCGAACTCGGCCGTGATGGCAAACAAGGATTAGTCGAATACCGCTGGACGACAGCGAATGGCAAATCAGCGCAAAAAATCTCACTTGTCATGGGATTTAAACCTTGGGGCTGGATCTTAGGCTCAGGTATGTTACTCCAAGATATCGAAGCCACCATTTGGAATGAATACCTCACCATGGGAGGCATTACATTTGTCATTATTGTGCTTATGGCTTGGCTAGGATATGCCATTAGCCGCTCTATTACTCAGCCATTGGATGATGTGAATCTGGCTATGCTCGCCATCACAAAAGGTGATTTAACAACTCAGCTAAAAATCTATGGTAAAGATGAACTTGGCATCTTAGCCCACAATATAAACCAAAGCATAGACTCCATTCGTAGCACTTTACTTCAAGCGAGTCATAGCGCTGACAATGTTGCACAGGCCTCGGCTCGTATCGCCTCAACTGCAGAGGAAACTAATCAAGCGGTAAATAATCAGCGGGATCAACTCGCCCAACTTGCCACAGCCATGAATGAAATGAGCGCCACTATCGCCGATGTCGCGAATAATGCGGAGAGCACAGCCAAAGATACCAAAGAAGCCACTTGGGAAGCTGGCCTTGGCGACCAAGATGTTCACGCCAGCGTAGATGGTATTCATGCTCTTGCCAAAGAAGTGGAGCAAGCGACGGATCAAGTGAATATGCTTAAAGAGGAAGTCATGCAGATCAGCGAGGTCACCTCTGTTATCAGCGCGATTTCAGACCAAACCAACTTGCTGGCACTGAATGCGGCAATTGAAGCCGCCCGCGCTGGCGAGCAAGGGCGAGGGTTCGCTGTAGTCGCCGATGAAGTGAGGCAACTCGCAAGTCGCACTAGGCAATCGACCGAAGAAATTCAAAACACGATTTCATTATTGCAACAACGGGCCGTGAGCGCCGCTAAGGCAATGGATGCAAGCCGAGCTTTGGCAGAAAACAGTGTGAGTCAATCGGCAAAAGCGGGGAAGGATTTATCGCTTATCGTTGCTCATATAAAACATGTGAGTGACATGGCAACCCATATCGCCACCGCCGCAGAAGAACAAAGTGTGGTCGCAGAAGACATGAACAGAAACGTGTGCGGGATTAATAACTCAGCGCTCGAAGTCTCTGAATCGGCAACTTATTTGGCTCAAGAAAGTGAAAGTTTGGCCGAATTATCACTGAATTTAAACAATAAACTGGCCGTATTCAAACTCTAGTCATGTATTTAGTTACACCCACAAACCTGTGTCAAACCGTTTAGCCAAGATAAGCCGCATAAAAAATTACGCGATTATCTTGGCATTTCGTTAAACGTGCCGACGTCACAAAACTCATGTTACCGAACACGTATACCAAGCTTATTTTACCAAGCTAGAAATCAAGGCACGTAGCGCGGCAGGTTTTATCATTTTCGCCATATAGTGATAGCCGCGGCGTTGCACATCTTCCACCAGCTCTTTGCGAGTATTGGCGGTAATCAAAATGCCGGGTAAATCTTGTCCATAAAGCGCGCGAATACCGTCCATCGCATCGACGCCATTTTGGCCATCATCTAAATGGTAATCCGCGAGCACAATATCAGGCGCGACGCCTTTCAGTCCTAGTTTAATGCGTGCATCGGATAAATCTTTTGCACAGATAACCTCACACTGCCAGCGGCTTAATAGGCTTTCTAATCCAGCTAAAATGGCCTCTTCGTTGTCGATACACAACACTTTGATACCCGATAACGGCTGCAGCAGCGACGGCAACGCTTTCACTTGTGGTTGACGCACAGTTTCTCCAAGCGGAACACAAATGGAGAAGACCGAGCCGCGCCCTAAATGGGACGAAACCTGAATACCGTGTTCTAACACTTTACTGATGCGATCAGCAATCGCCAGACCTAAGCCCAAGCCGCTAACATTGTTGCTCTTAGGATTATTCAACCGCTTAAATTCTTTGAAAATTTCTTGAGTTTCTTTTTCATCAATACCACAACCCGTGTCTAACACTTGGATTTCAAGGTAATGACCTCGATGACGGCAACCAAATAACACTCTGCCACCGCGAGCATAACGGTAGGCATTGGTTAAAAAGTTTTGTAATACTCTGCGCAGTAACGAAGGATCAGAATTAACGGTTGCGCTGCATGGGACCATCTTAAAACGAATTTGGTTATCCGCTGCCATCGCTTCAAATTCAACAGATAAGCCATTGATCAGTTCTGAAATCGCAAAGTCACGGCGATTTACATCCACCATACCTGAGTCGAGTTTAGAAATATCCAATAGGTCGGTGAGCAACTCGCCGGCAATTTTTAGCGAGCTATTCACATGGGATAAGGTGGTTCTGGCCTCACGATCTAGATTGGGATACTGAGATAACGACGCAGTAAACAGCCGCGCGGCATTAAGCGGTTGCATTAAATCATGGCCAACAGCAGCCAAGAAGCGACTCTTAGAGGCGTTGGCGATTTCTTCCTGCGCTTTAGCCTCGAGTAACTCACTGTTCAACATGGCTAATTCATAGGTTCGCTCATTAACGCGGCTTTCTAAGGTTTCATTGGCTTCGAGCAGCGCGCGCTCCTGTTCGCGATACTGAGTAATGTCGGTAAAGGTCATCACAAAGCCGCCATCTGGCATAGGATTGCCTTGAATTTTAATCACTTTGCCGTCTCTGCGATGGCGCTCAGAAGTGTGCGGTGTGCCATTACGCATATGCTGCACCCGCTGCTCAACCTGCTGTTCTATTTCCCCTTCACCACAATAACCCCGCGCCGCATTAAAGCGGATCACTTCACTGATGGGCATGCCCTGCTGTAAAAATCCATCGGGATATTGATACAACTCCACATATTTGTAATTCCATGCCACAAGATTGAGATCGTTATCGATAACACTCATGCCTTCATAGGCATGCTCAATCGCGCCGCGCAACATGTCTTGACTGAGCATGATTTTCGATGAGGCTTCATCGACCAGACTAAAGACTTCATCCAGCGCTAAATCGCGCCCTTGCAGCACGGAATCCATCACCAGCGCTGCGCTTGAAGCGCCAAGCACCCCCGCCAATAAACGTTCAGTGTGGGAAATCAACTCCGGCGGCGCCGCTTTATGCCAACTATCACTTTTTACCGCATCAATCGAGAAACGGCTAAAACTCTCATAGGCGCGTGTTGGGCTAACGAAACGACTCGCCAGTATCAGTAAGTCCTGCTGTGAAATCGGACCATTTTTCTTATTGGCGCTGTTTTTCAATTTACCCGGACTCACAAAAGCACTGGCCTGAATACGCTCAGCCACACCCGCTCTAAACCAAATAGAACCCAAAATATAACAGGCAATATTGGCAAAAAGAGCCGTCAGCGCATCACGCACATTAGGCGTTATCGCATCTAGCAGGCCTTTCTCGCTCGCGACACTAGACAAGAACGCCGATGAGCTTTGCACATCTGTCATGCCCTGCAACATGATGTAGAACCACAGCGAAAAGCCCACGCCGAGTCCTAAAAATACCCCAGCACGATTGCCGTGTTTCCAATAGAGTCCACCGACTAAAGCTGGCGCGAGTTGGGCAAACGCACCAAAAGACAACATGCCTAAATGGGACAAGGAATCACTGTCTGATAATGCCAAATAGCTGCCATAGCCTAAGCCCAGAATAATCACGATCGCCAAGCGGCGGGCATTAAGCAACAGGTGCGAGAACTGACTGAAGTTTTTCTCGCGGATATGACCCGTGCGCAGCATCACTGGCACCAGCCATTCGTTACTTACCATCACACTGATAGTCACTACAGCAACAATGACCATACCCGTTGCCGCAGATAAGGTGCCCAGCAAAGCAATCACAGCCAACAAGGGTTGATCTAACGCCAGCGGCAAATTAATCACATAGGTATCGGCCGACACTGAATCGCCGAGGATGATCTTCCCCGCCAAGGCTAGCGGTCCAACGAATAAACCGAAAAGCGCTAAATAGATGGGAAACAGCCAACGCCCCTTTGACAACACGGACTCATCGGCGCATTCCACCACCATCACATGGAACTGCCTTGGCATACATAAAAAGGCCGCTATTCCGACGAGTAACTCAGGCATTAAGGCTTCAATACGTGGATTAGGATAATTAATTAGTGACTGCGCATTGGCCTGCTGCCAAATATCCCCAAAACCATCGAACACTCCGAAACTGATGACGATGCCGACCAACAAAAATGCGGCAAGTTTCACCAGAGACTCAAAGGCAATCGCGAGCATCATGCCGGGATTATGCTCAGTCGCATCGAGTTTGCGAGTACCAAATAAAATGGCAAATATGGCTAAAAGCGAAGTGATCAGTAACGGAATTGTCACGCCATCGAGGGGATCGTCAGCGGGTTGAAACAAATTAAGACTGAACACCATCGCCTTAAGCTGCAGGGCGATATATGGCATGATGCCAAACAAGGCAATTAACGTGACTAAGGCGGCTAAGGTTTGAGACTTACCGTATCGGGCGGCAATAAAGTCGGCCACGGAAGTGATATTTTGCGCCTTAGACACTAATACCATCTTGCGTAACATGCCAAAACCTAAGGTAAAAATCAGAATTGGGCCGATAAAAATCGGTAAAAAAGACCAAAAATCCTTAGCAGATTGCCCAACTGTGCCTAAAAAACTCCACGAGGAGCAATAAACCGCTAAGCTCAGACCATAGATCACGACCTGAAGCTTTTTAGTGACCTGAGTAAACCAACGCTCCGCCCCCCAAGCCAATAGGAATAAAAGCGAGACATAACAGACGGCAATAACGGCGACGACTAAGGTTAAATTCATACTTTGCTCTTTTTTCTGATTATTGTGCGATAAAACCTGTCTAAAATCTAGCCGGATTTTTAATGCAACAGACTAAATATAAAGGAAAATTTAACACTAGACCAAGGTCTAATGGAGTTGCCGCCCCCTTGCATACCATACTCAGTCCACGCAATTTTTCAAAAGGGAAGCCCTATGAGCTCGCAGTCTCTCTACAAAGTCTCCGGCAATATCGCTGCCAATGCACTTGTAAACAACGATAAATATAAAACAATGTACCAAGAGTCGATTGTCAATCCTGAAGGTTTCTGGAGAGAACACGGCAAGCGTATTGATTGGATTAAACCTTATACCAAAATTAAAAAAACCTCTTTTGATGACCATAACTTATCGATCAATTGGTTTTACGATGGCACCCTGAATGCTTCAGCCAACTGTTTAGACCGTCACTTAGCCGAGCACAGTGATCGCGTGGCGATTATTTGGGAAGGCGATAACGCCAGCGAACAACGCAAAATCACCTACGGTGAATTACATGCAGATGTGTGTAAGTTTGCCAACGCACTGCGCAGCCAAGGCGTGCGCCGCGGGGATATAGTCACAATTTACATGCCTATGGTGCCAGAAGCCGCAGTCGCTATGCTTGCCTGTGCCCGTATCGGCGCTGTGCACTCTGTGGTCTTCGGTGGTTTCTCACCGGATTCAATCGCCTCTCGCGTCATTGACGGTAAATCCAAAGTCATCATTACCTCCGATGAAGGTATGCGCGGTGGCCGTGCAATTCCATTAAAGCGCAATATCGATGATGCCTTAAAGCACCCTGATGTCACTACTATTGAAAAAGTTATAGTGCTGAAGCGTACTGGTGGCAAAGTAGATTGGGTAGAAGACCGTGATGTGTGGTGGCATTCACTGATGGAAACCGCATCAGAGCACTGCCAACCAGAAGAAATGGACGCAGAAGCGCCGTTATTCTTGCTTTATACCTCAGGTTCAACCGGGAATCCCAAGGGCGTATTGCACACCACTGGCGGCTACATGGTTTATGCGTCTATGACCCATGAATATGTGTTCGACTACAAAGCGGGTGAAGTGTACTGGTGTACCGCGGATGTGGGTTGGATCACTGGCCACTCTTACATGGTTTACGGCCCACTCGCCAATGGTGCGACTGTGCTTATCCATGAAGGTGTACCGAATCATCCAAGCCCTGCCCGTTTAGGCGAAATGATTGACCGCCATAAAGTGAACATTCTATATACAGCGCCAACCTTAATTCGCGCGCTGATGGCAGAAGGTAAACAACACTTCGATAAGTTCGATGGTAGCAGCTTGAGGATCATGGGCTCGGTAGGTGAACCTATCAACCCAGAAGCATGGCGTTGGTACCATGAAGTCATAGGTCATGAACATTGCCCTATCGTCGATACTTGGTGGCAAACTGAAACCGGCGGTATTTTGATCACCCCACTGCCAGGCGCGACCGATACTAAACCTGGCTCAGCGACCCGTCCGTTCTTTGGCGTTCAACCCGCCTTAGTGGATAACATGGGGAATATTTTAGAAGGTGAGAACGAAGGTAACTTAGTATTACTCGATTCTTGGCCGGGCCAAATGCGCACTGTGTATGGCGACCACGAACGATTTGTGCTGACCTACTTTAAAACCTTCCGCGGCATGTATTTTACCGGTGACGGTGCCCGCCGTGATGAAGATGGCTACTACTGGATCACTGGCCGCGTCGATGACGTGATCAACGTATCCGGCCACAGATTAGGTACAGCAGAGGTTGAAAGTGCGCTGGTATCACACGAACTGGTTGCAGAAGCTGCGGTAGTTGGTTACCCACACGATATTAAAGGCCAAGGTATTTATGCGTATGTCACGCTAACCCGCGGCACTGAAGAAACCGAAGAGCTACGTCAAGAGCTGCGTCAGTGGGTTCGTAAAGAAATTGGTGCGCTGGCAACGCCAGATCTCATCCAATGGGCGACGGGCTTACCTAAGACTCGTTCGGGCAAGATCATGCGCCGCTTCCTGCGTAAGATTGCCGCTAACGAAGTGACCAACTTAGGGGATGCATCAACCTTGGCCGATCCAGCTGTGATCGAGACCTTGATTGAATCACGCTTGAATCGTACTGAGTAATATCCGAGTCACGAATAACATCCACAACGCTTAGTCTATGCCCAATAGGCTAAGCGTAACCTGAACCTCCCTTTTTAAACCTCAGGTTAAAAGTGAACCCTGTTGAGAGAGTGTGTGATTGCTCCTTTCTCTAGCTTGCCCCTCCAACCAGGGGCATTTTTTTTGCCTGTTATGTTAAGCTTGCAGCCTCACTTTTATTCAGCATAGATTTTTTATCAGCGTGTCAGTCAAACTCAGAGACTATCAACAACAAGCGGTTAATGCCGCCATCGCCCATTTTAGGCAAAGCCAAGCTTCCGCCGTACTTGTATTGCCCACAGGCGCGGGCAAAAGCATAGTGATCGCCGAACTGGCACGCATCGCCAAAGGTAGAGTCTTAGTGCTCACCCATGTGAAAGAATTAGTTGCTCAAAATGCCGAGAAAGTCGGCCTCCTCACAGCACAAGCCAGTATCTATGCGGCGGGACTCAATCAAAAAGCCACCGACGGAAAAACCGTCGTTGCCAGTATTCAATCGGCAGCGCGGGGATTAACGCAGTTCGATCAGCCGTTCTCGTTAGTCATTATTGATGAATGCCACAGAGTCAGCCTAGAAAAAACCAGCCAATATCAGCAAGTACTCAACCATTTACGCACTAAAAATCCCCAATTGAGATTGCTCGGTCTCACCGCCACGCCCTATCGCCTTGGCACTGGCTGGATTTATCAGCAACACTATCACGGCAAAGTGGGGTCTCCCGAACATGCCGTATTCGAACATTGTGTGTTCGAGCTACCCATCAGGCCGCTCATTAAACAAGGTTACCTCACAGCGCCAACACTGTTTGATGGCCTAAGTGCCCAGTACGACTTCAGCCAACTTAAAACAAACGAGAATGGCGAATATGCCGAAGCCGAGGTTAACGATTTACTGGGACATTACGGCCGCGCGACCACAGCGATTGTGAAACAACTCATTGAACTGAGCCAACATAAAAAAGGCATTATCATTTTTGCGGCAACGGTACGTCACGCCAATGAGATTTTTGGCATACTCAACCAAGCTCACGCTGCACAAAGTGCCATTATCACGGCACAAACGCACGACAATGAACGTGACACGACGATTGAACGCTTTAAAGCCCAAGAGCTTAAGTTTTTAGTCAACGTGGCTGTGTTGACGACAGGCTTCGACGCGCCCCATGTGGATTTGATTGCAATTTTGCGCCCTACCGCCTCAGTCAGTCTGTTTCAACAAATGATCGGTCGTGGATTGCGAATCGCTGAAGGCAAAAAAGATTGTCTTATCATCGACTATGCAGCCAATGGTTATGACTTGTATTTCCCCGAGGTCGGCCAAGCTAAACCCAACAGTAAATCGGTACCTGTGCAAGTGCATTGCCCTGTATGCGATTTTGCCAATATATTCTGGGGACTCACAGACGACGATGGCGACATTATCGAACACTTTGGTCGCCGCTGTCAGGGCATAGTCGAACAGCAAGGTAAAAAGCTGCAGTGCGACTTTCGATTTAGATCTAAATCTTGCCCTGATTGCGGCGAAGAGAATGATATCGCGGCGCGCATTTGCCAGCACTGCCAATCGACCCTCATCGATCCCGATAAACGCCTACGCCAAGTGCTCAGCCAGCAGCACCATCATTTATTCCGCTGCCAGCATATGAGCCTCATCGACGATGACGGCAATCTGAAAGTGCAGTACCTCGATATCGACGGTAATGAATTCAATCGCCGCTTTAAATTACAAACACCGGCCCAGTGGCGAGCCCTATATGCCTTATTCATCTTTCCCCATAGCCGTACACCGGGATTAAAACCGAAAAAATACATTAAGGTGACAGAGTTAATCAGCGACGCGGATAAATTCCGCATGCCCGATCTCTTGCTGCTGAAGAAACATAAAAAAGGCTGGGATCTGCTCGAAAGCTATTTTGATTATCAAGGTCGCTATCAAACTGAAAATAAACGCGGCTGACATTATCAATTCACTTAGGCCTATGGTATAAAACGACTAAAGTAATCCTAAGGAGCTATTATGTTCGTTGTTATTTTTGGCCGTCCAGGCTGTCCTTATTGCGTTCGTGCTGTGCAATTATCTGAGCAACTCGTTGAAAAACGTGATGACTTTAAGTTCAGATATGTCGATATCCATGCAGAAGGCATCTCTAAAGCAGATTTAGAAAAAACTGTCGGTAAGCCAGTTGAAACAGTACCGCAGATTTTTGTCGATGAGAAGCACATAGGTGGCTGCACAGATTTCGAACAATATGTTCGCGAAAACAATCTGTTAGATTAAACGCTATAGATATGTGATCCGCTTAATGCAAAAGGAGACCTAAGGTCTCCTTTTTAGTCTTTATCACAACCCTGTGGGATTAGAGCTTTCCATAAGATAGTGCTCGGTACATAAAACTGCCTAGAAAGCCCCCCTAAATCCAGCGCACCGTTGTCATCATCACTGCACATAATGTCAGCTTTAATATAATCACCAAACTCAAGATACGTTTCTTTTTAAAGATGCCGCATTAGTCGAACTTGCTAATGCCAATAATTATGTTAGAAAATATTTTGCAGTGGAATAAGTAAAACGAAGGTATTAAATTCGGTACTCAGTATTGGAGTTTAACGAGGGACATTCAGGGGGAAATTCGAGAGAGATACAGCTGAAAAAATAAGTGGTGGGTCGTGAAGGATTCGAACCTTCGACCAATTGGTTAAAAGCCAACTGCTCTACCGACTGAGCTAACGACCCATCTAGGTATTACGATAAAAATGTTCACTTATTTTGGCATC
>Ga0172380_10000472_pt1 | contig 78876 bp, 72 predicted proteins | sample Leawe162metaG_FD_119747 | JGI IMG/M metagenome (GOLD analysis project Ga0172380, IMG submission 119747) | Leachate microbial communities from a municipal landfill in Southern Ontario, Canada - Leachate well 162 metaG | ecosystem: Engineered > Solid waste > Landfill > Unclassified | place... | reverse complement strand
GGTGGCGAGTACAAAGGCGCGAAGCGTTTCCGAGGCCGCCCAGAATGCGGTCCGGATGGCGCAGGGCGGCAGGAGGGCGGTGGAGGAATCGGTCGCCGGGATGGGCCGGATTCAGGAGCAGGTTGCATCCATTGCCGAGAGTATCGTCAAGCTCTCCGAGCAGAGCCAGACAATCGGCGAGATCATCACCACGGTCAACGATCTGGCGGAGCAGTCGAACCTGCTGGCGGTCAACGCCGCCATCGAGGCGGCCAAGGCGGGGGAGCAGGGAAAGGGGTTCGCGGTGGTGGCCCAGGAGGTGAAAAGCCTGGCGGACCAGTCCAAGGAAGCGACCGCCCAGGTGCGGACGATCCTCAACGATATCCAGAAGGCGACCAATGCGGCGGTGCTGGCCACCGAACAGGGGAGCAAGGCGGTCGAGTCGGGGGTGAAACAGTCGCGGGAGGCGGGGGAGGCGATCCGGCAGATGGGGGAAAACATCGAGGAATCGGCCCAGGCGGCGCTTCAGATCGCGGCGTCAAGCCAACAGCAGCTCACCGGCATGGATCAGGTGGCCCTGGCCATGGAGAATATCAAGCAGGCCAGCGAGCAGAACGTCGCTGGCGCCAAGCAGGTGGACGCCACCGTGCAGAATCTTCACGAGCTTGGGCAAAAACTGAAGCAACTGGTGGAACAGTATAAGGTGTAGAGCCGTTACGAGTGAGTACTCGAAACAGATGTTGCGGAGGGAGGAAAAATGCACGAATCCGGCCAGAAATCAGAAGTAACGGATATTTTTCTCCTGGGAGTCATTCTCCCCGTTGTCGGAAGCATGATCATCCATCAGTATCTGGTTGATTGGAATTTCGCCAATATCCCATTCCATTCCGCAATCGAGGCCCTGGGCACCTTCGCGGCCCTCTCCGTGGCCACGCTGATTCTGATGCTGGAGAAAAACAGGGAGGGCTCCGCGCACTACTTCTGGATTGCATGCGGGCTGATTGCCATGGGGATTCTGGACGGATTTCACGCCTCCGTTCCTCCCGGCGTTTCGTTCGTATGGACGCACAGCCTGTCAACCCTGGCCGGAGGTTTTTTCTTTGCCCTTGTCTGTCTGGGCGGAATAGAGACCAAGACTCGTTCTATATTTACCTTCTCCGTGCTGGTAGCGGTCGGCGCCGTTATCGCTGGAGGATTTCTGATCGCGAACCCCGATGCGCTGCCGGCAGCAATGGTCCAGGGTGACTTCTCTTCCCCGGTAAAATTGGCCAGCATCCTGGGAGGGGTTTTCTTTCTTGCGGCAGCGATACAGTTTATCGCCCGTTACCGGATCAGCGGGAGCTTCGATGATTTTTTGTTTTCTAATATCTGCCTTCTTTTCGCTTTTTCAGGCTTGTTGTTCCAGTTTTCACAATTGTGGGACGCCGACTGGTGGTTCTGGCATCTGTTGAGAGTGACCGCTTTCTTCGTTGCCATTCTGATAGTTTTTCAATGGTTCAATCTGGGAGAAAGGCTCAAGCAAATATTGCGGGAGATCTCCGAGGGCATAACCGTACTTGCCTCCGCCGCCAGCGAGATCATGGCTTCCACGGCCCAGGTCGCCGCAGGCGCAACCGAGACGGCAGTGGCGGTGAGTGAAACCACCTCCACCGTCGAGGAGGTAAAACAGACCGCCCAGGTTGCCAGCGCAAAGGCGCGCAGTGTCTCCGAAGCCGCCCAGAATGCACTCCAGATGACCCACCGCGGCAGGAAAGCGGTGGAAGAATCGATTGCCGGAATGAGTCGGATCCAGGAACAGGTGGAAGCCATCGCCGAGAGAATCGTCAAGCTCTCCGAGCAGAGTCAGACCATCGGCGAGATCATCTCCACGGTCAACGATCTGGCGGAGCAGTCGAATCTGTTGGCGGTCAACGCCGCCATCGAGGCGGCCAAGGCAGGGGAACATGGGAAGGGGTTCGCGGTGGTGGCCCAGGAGGTGCGGAGCTTGGCGGAACAATCGAAGGAGGCCACCGCCCAGGTGCGGGCGATCCTTGGCGATATCCAGAAGGCGACCAATGCGGCGGTGATGGCCACCGAACAGGGGAGCAAGGCGGCCGAGACCGGAGTGAAACAATCGCGAGAGGCGGGGGAGGCGATCCGGCAGATGGGGGAGAGTATCGAGGGGTCTGCGCAGGCGGCGCTCCAGATCGCGGCCTCAAGCCAGCAGCAGCTCACCGGCATGGACCAGGTGGCCCTGGCCATGGAGAATATCAAGCAGGCCAGCGAGCAGAACGTCGCCGGGAGCAAGCAGGTTGAAGCCACGGTGCAGAACCTCCACGAGCTTGGGCAGAAGCTAAAAGAACTGGTGGGGCAACACAAGGTATGATTTCGCGAAACTTGCTTGTGAGGTTTCCATGGACGACAAAGACCAGAAATTCAGGAATCACCTTCTCGCCATCTTCAAGGTCGAGGCGGACGAACATCTGAAGAGGATATCCTCCGGGCTGATCGAGCTGGAGAAGGCAGAACCTCCGGAAATGCTTGCGGAAATCGTGGAGGTTGTCTTTCGCGAGGCGCACAGCCTGAAGGGGGCGGCCCGTTCCGTCAATCTTATCGATCTGGAGGCGCTCTGTCAGATGATGGAGGGGGTTTTCTCAGCCATGAAACGGCATGAACTCATGGGCTCTCCTGGGCTGTTCGATCTGCTCCAGCAGACGGTTGACCATCTCGACCGAATCCTCCCTGTTATCGAGGGGAAACGGAGCGCCAAAGAGAAGGCCCTTTACAAAGAGCTGATCGGTCGGCTTGCGGAAGCGGCAAAGGGGGGGGAGACGGGAGCCGGGATTCCGGATCCGGAGGCCGAAATCCGGCAAGCGGAAAGCGAAGAAGCGGCAACGGTCGAGGATTTGCCGCTGGTCGGCGCACTCCAGCCTCCGGCCCCCGAACTCCCATCCCAGCTCCCTCCCCAACAACCGGCAGCTCTCGAAGCCCAAGCCGACGCGCCGGAACAGGTTCCGTGTTCAGGAATCACCGAGACTGTGCGGGTCGCCACGACGAAACTCTCCTCGGTCCTCCTCCAGTCGGAAGAGATGCTCTCCGCGAAACTGGCGGCGGGGCAGCGCGTCGTGCAGATGCGGGAGACGAAATCGGCGTTTGTTGCCTGGAAAAAGGAGTGGGCCAAGATCCAGCCCATAGTGCATGGAGTCAGGAAGCTTTCGGAGAAACCAGCCGAGGCGGGGGCAGAGGAAAGGTTTGAGGAGATTCGTCGCGAGTTGGCAAGGCTCCTTGATTTTTTGGAGTGGAACGGTGCCCTCATGAAGTCCCTGGAAGGGAAGTATGTTGCCGAGGCGAAAACAGCCGAGTACGACAGCCGGGTACTGGGCGGCATGGTGAACAACCTGCTTGACGACATGAAGAAGGTCATGATGTTCCCTTTTTCCTCGCTTCTTGAGATCTTCCCCAAGGTTGTTCGGGATCTTTCCCGGGACCACGGCAAGGAGGTGGAGCTGGATATCCGGGGGGGAGAAATCGAGGTCGATCGGCGCATCCTGGAGGAGATGAAAGATCCGCTGGTGCATTTGGTGAGGAACTGCATCGACCACGGCATTGAGAGGCCCGGGGAGCGGGAGGGGAAGAACAAGGAAAGACACGGAACGGTCACCATCTTTGTTGCCCCCAAGGACAACAAGGTCGAGATCGTGGTCGCCGACGACGGGGTCGGCATCGGGATCGCCAGGGTAAGAGACGCGGTGCGGAGGCTGGGCGTCGTTCCCTCGGAGAAGATGGCGGAGCTTCCCGACGAGGATCTGCTCCTGTATGTCTTCCAGTCGGGGGTTTCCACCAGCCCTATCATCACCGAGATATCTGGACGGGGGCTTGGCCTGGCAATCGTCAGGGAGAAGGTGGAAAAGCTCGGCGGCACGATTTCCCTCGAGTCTCATCCCGATGCGGGGACCACCTTCCGCATCCTCCTGCCGCTCACCGTCGCCACTTTTCGCGGCATTCTCGTCCGTGCAGGCGAGCAGGCATTCGTCCTCCCCACCACCAATGTGGAGCGGGTGGTGGGGCTGAAAACAGACGAGATCAAGACCGTGGAAAACAGGGAGACGATCCAGCTCGACGGACGGACGGTCTCGCTGGCCAGACTCGGAGATGTCCTGCAGCTCCCCGCCAAAAAACAGGACAAGGAGTGTTCCGGCAGATTTCAGGCGGTCGTCCTGGCTGTCGGAGACAGGAGGATCGCCTTTCTTGTGGACGAGATCATGAACGAACAGGAGATCCTCCTGAAAAATCTCGGCCCGCAGCTGGTGCGGGTGCGCAACCTCTCAGGAGCCACGGTGCTTGGAAACGGCAGGGTGGTGCCGATCCTCAATGTCCCCGATCTGATGAAATCCGCGGTGATGTCCGCTCTCCCCTCCGTGGGGATGGGACCGGAAGCGCGGCAAGAGGAAGGAAGAAGGGATTCCGTCCTGGTCGTGGAGGATTCGATTACCTCCCGGACCCTCCTGAAGAACATCCTGGAATCGGCCGGATACGATGTGGTGACGGCGGTTGACGGCATTGATGCCTTTACCCGGCTGAGGAGCGTGGATTTCGATCTTGTGGTTTCCGACGTGGACATGCCGAGGATGAACGGTTTCGACCTCACCGCAAAGATTCGTGGAGACAGGAAACTCTCCGAAATGCCGATCGTCCTGGTGACGGCCCTGGAATCCAGGGAGGACCGGGAGCGGGGGATCGACGTGGGGGCAAACGCCTACATTGTGAAGAGCAGCTTTGACCAGAGCAATTTGCTTGAGGTGATCAGGCGGCTGGTTTAGGGACTGGAATGTGGGGGGTATTTGCAGGGCAGGTCTCAAACCCGCCCCTGCAGGGGAGATCTGGGTAATATATGATCAAGGTATTGATTGTTGACGATTCACCGGTTGTCAGGGAGTTTCTGGCCCAGATCTTCAGCTCCGACCCGGAAATTATTGTGGCCGGGACCGTAGGCAGCGGCAGCGAAGCAATTGAGGCTGTGCGGCGGAAGATGCCCGACGTGGTCACCATGGACGTGCAGATGCCGAAGATGGACGGCTACGAGGCCACCCGCATCATTATGGAAACAAATCCCGTCCCGATCGTGATCGTCTCGGGAAGCGTCGATCCGAATGAGGTCACCACGACATTCTGCGCCATGGAAGCGGGGGCGCTGGCCGTGGTCTCCAGGCCGACGGGCATGGGGCACCCGGATCACGAGAAAACCGTGAAGGAGCTGATCAAGACCGTAAAGCTGATGTCCGAGGTGCGGGTCGTCAGGAGGTGGCCCCGGCCGGTTCCGGCGGCAAAGCTTCCCTCGTTCCCTGAAAAGATGGCGGGGCAGGAGGTGCCGGAGGTGAGTCTTGTCGCGATAGGTGCTTCCACGGGGGGGCCTGTCGCCATTCAGCGGATACTGGCCTCCCTGCCGCGGGATTTTTTCCCTGCGGTGCTCATTGTCCAGCATATGGCCAGAGGGTTCATCTTAGGATTCACCGAATGGCTCGCCCAATCCTCGGCTATCCCGGTCAAAATCGCGGTCCAGGGGGAGCCGCTCCATTCCGGCTGCGCCTATGTCGCGCCAGACGGATTTGATATGGGGGTGGGAACGGACGGACGGATAGCCCTCAGAAAGGGCGACAACAATAATGGGCATTGCCCATCGGTTTCCCATCTTTTTCGCTCGATAGCCCACAGTTATGGCAATAATGCGGTGGGAGTACTTCTCACCGGGATGGGGAAGGATGGAGCGGCGGAGCTTCGGCTGATGCGGGAGCATGGGGCGGTAACCATAGCCCAGGATGCGGAGAGTTCAATCGTCTACGGCATGCCGGGCGAGGCGGCAAAAATTGAGGCGGCGGAATACATCCTTCCCCTGGATCGGATTCAGCCCCTTCTTGTCCGCCTGGTGAAGCCGGGGAGAGGGGTAAGCTAAACGCAGGCGGAGGAAAGGATTCGGATTATGACTACAGCACAGACCGCCGGAAACGGCAATACGATCCTGGTCGTCGAAGATAGCCCGACCCAGGCGGAAGAATTGCGATACATGCTGGAAAAACACCATTACCGGGTAACCACGGCCGGCAACGGACAAGAAGCCCTGCCCCTGTTGGAAAAGGAGAGACCGTTCACCATCATCAGCGACATCATGATGCCGGAGATGGACGGTTATGAATTGTGCCGTCGGATCAAGGGGGACGGGAGATTTCATGGTATTCCGGTCATCCTTCTTACCTCCCTCTCCGCCCCCGAGGATGTCATCATGGGGCTTGAGTGCGGCGCCGATTACTTCATTATGAAGCCCTACAACGAGCGGTTTCTCCTTTCCCGCCTGCAGCACATCCAGGCCAATCGTCAGCTTGGCGAGCAGACCACACTAATGGGGCTGGAGATCTTCTTCCGGGGAAAGAAATACTTCATCAACTCGGACCGGCTGCAGATCCTCAACCTCCTCCTTTCCACCTATGAAACGGCCATCCAGAAAAACCAGGAGTTGACCAGCGCCACCCATGAATTGAAAATGCTCAATGAGCAGCTGGCGGAGAGCATGGCGGAACTGAAGGGCAAAAACCTGGAACTCCGTGAGCTAAACGTGGAACTGAAGTGTCAGCGGGAGGCGTCTCAGGAATCGAAATTCCAGGCGGAAGAGGCAAGCCGCGCCAAGTCCGATTTTCTTGCCAACATGAGCCATGAATTGCGCACTCCCCTCAATTCCGTCATCGGCTTTTCAGAGGTGCTCCAGGATGAGATGTTCGGCCTGCTCAACGAAAAGCAGCGTCAGTATGTCGATAATATCATGGTAAGCGGCAAGCACCTCCTGGAACTTATCAACGATATCCTGGATCTGGCCAAGGTCGAATCGGGCAAGATGGAGCTGGAACCGGCTGTCGTAAATCTGCGCAATACGCTGGCGACTTCGCTTGTCATGTTGCAGGAGAAGGCGCTGAAGCATGGCCTGAAGTTGAGCATGAAGCTTCCCGATGCCGAGATCGAGCTGATCGCGGATGAAAGAAAGCTCAAGCAGATAATGTTCAATCTTTTGAGCAATGCGGTCAAATTTACGCCGACCGGGGGAAGTGTCTGCGTCAGCGTGCGCAAGGTTACCGGTCTCGACGTTCCGGTTTCTTGCCTGGAACCTGAGGACTGCGGTCGGAAGCTTGAGGGAGATTTTGTCGAAATCACCGTCGCGGACACCGGAATCGGAATCGGTCCGGAGCAGATCTCGAAACTATTCAAGGCGTTCAGTCAGCTCAGCTCCGCATACAGCAGAGAACATGAGGGAACCGGCCTCGGGCTGGCGCTGACCCGGCGGATGGTGGAGCTGCACGGTGGCAGGGTATGGGTCGAAAGCGAGGTCGGCAAGGGAAGCAGGTTTACCTTTGCCATTCCGCTCAGTCAGTCAAGGCAGGAGTGAAACATGGGCAGGAAGATACTCGTAGTGGAAGACAACGAACTGAACCGGATCCTCCTGATGGATGTGCTGGAGTATAACGGTTACGAGGTGATCGAGGCGGTCAACGGGGCAGAGGGGATCGAGCGGGCGAGGGAGCACCTCCCGGAGCTGCTCCTCCTCGACATCCAGATGCCGGTCATGGACGGTTTTGCTGTGATCGGGGCGCTGAAAAATGATCCGATTATGGGCCTGAAGAAGATCATCGCCCTCACCTCCTTTGCCATGCGGGGGGACCGGGAACGAATTATGGCCGCCGGGTTCGACGGCTACCTGACGAAACCCATAGACACCCGGAAGCTGCCGCAGCTGGTCCGGGAATGGCTGGGAGAGGAAGGAACGGCGGGATGAGGATCCACACCAAGATCATCTCCAGTTATTTGTTGGTCGGCCTGATTATCGGCCTGGCCGGCAAGATCATCCTCGTCCGGCAGGATGGTGATCGGGGAAAGGCCGAGCCCAGCCTCCGCGGCGAATATTACAGGCTCACGGAGAAGATCGAGACCGAGTTCGCGGAGCTCATCCAGCCTGAAAAGGAGGATCTCGACCAGACATCCCGACCGGTCACGGAGACGCACAGCCATTCCCAACCCGTCTATTATGCCGCAGGAGTATTCACCCTCGCTCTCGCCATCGTTCTCGGTATTTTCGGGAGAATTTTCCGCCCGATTTACCGGCTCACCGATGCGACCGGCAGAATGGCCGGCGACGACCTGGAGGTGGCGGTCGATGCCGCCAGCAACGGGGACCGAGACCGGCAAGCTGGCCAGGGCGATTGAAATTATGCGCGGGAGTATGCAAAAGAAGATTGAGGCGCTCAATGAGGAGGCCGCCGCCCGCCGCGTGAGCGAGGAAACGATCCGGGGGCTTTTCAACGCTTGTTTTGAAGCGATCTTTCTTTTGGACACCCAGGGTACCATCATCGCCGCTAATGAGTCACTGGCCCGGCGTTTGGACACGAGCGTTGACGAGATCATCGGCAAGAATATCTTTGCCTCCGTTCCCGCTGACCAGGCAGTCCGCTGCAAGGCGCACCTGACGGAGGTGGTCCGCTGCCGGCAGCCGCTCCGCTACGAGGATGAGCAACAGGGGCGAATCGTCGATAATTCGCTGTATCCCCTCGTCAACAGCGAGGGAGCGGTGGAAAGAGTGGCCGTTTTCTCCGTGGATATCACGGAGAGAAGGCAGGCCGAGCATAGATTTCTGGATTTCTGCCGGGAAATGAACGAGCAAGCGTTCGTCCAGGAAAGAGAAAATTTCGCCGCTGGGCAGAATAAACTCAAGGAAGTTTACCTGGAGCTGGAGGAGCATGCGGTCGCCCTGGAAAGGGAAAGGTCCGCGGCTCAACAGGCACTCCTCGTGGCGGAGACGGCCAACCGGGCCAAATCGGAGTTTCTTGCCAACATGAGCCACGAACTGCGCACGCCGCTCAATGCCATTATCGGCTTTGCCGATGTGCTTAAGGACGGGCTTGGCGGCAGCCTTTCGGAGAAGCAAATGCGTTATGTGGACAATATCCGCACGAGCGGCCGACATCTTCACGGGATGATCGAGAACATGCTCGATCTCGCCCAGATGGAAAACGAAACCGTGGGGCTACGGGTTATTTCCTTTCGCCTGCGGGACATCCTGACCAGAGAGCTCTCCCTGTTCAAGGAGAAAGCGCTTTCCCGCGGTATTTCCTTCTCTCTCGAAATGGAGCCTGAGGTCGAAGAGGAGATCCGGAGCGACCCGGTGAAACTTAAGAAGATCCTCCGCAGTCTCCTCTCTAATGCGGTGAAGTTCACTCCCGACGGGGGGAGCGTGCGTGTTGCGGCGCGATTGGTGAGCGAGGTCGGGGAAATTCAGGGATTGCCCCTGGTGCACGGCGTGGATTTCCTCGAAATCTCCGTGGAAGACACAGGCATCGGCATAATGGCCAAGGATATGCCGAGGATCTTTCAGAGTCTGACCCAGCTTGAATCACCGTACAACAAGCACTACGGGGGAGCGGGCCTGGGGCTGGCGCTGGCGAAGAAGCTTGTGGAACGTCTGGGGGGTATCATACGGCTGGAAAGCGAAGTCGGTAAGAGAAGCCGTTTTACAGTTGTTATCCCGGCAAATAGCGAGGCGGGTCATGATATTCCCTGACCCCTGCAACCAAGGAGTCTGCGATGGCGAAAAAAATTCTGGTGGTGGATGACCTGGAGCATAATCAGAATGCTTCTGACGGACGCGCTCCGGTATTTGGGCTACGAAGTCATGGCGGCGGGCAATAAAGGTGGCGCGGGCGGTGTTTCCTGATCTGATCCTCATGGATATGAACATGACGGTCATGGATGGTTATACCGTCCTGCAACTCTTGCGTGGCGACCGCTAACGCAAGGGCTCAAGGTGGCGGCGGTCACCTCCTTTTCGGCGGGAAGCGAAAACGAAAGCGGATTCGCTGCCGGGGCCGACGGCTATATTCCCAAACCGATTGACATCATGGAGCTTCCGGCCATGGTGGAGATGATCATCGCCGGAGAGGGGAAGCCTGCGGGAGAGTAAGGGGATGGATGAGGACAGACCAAAATCTACGGTATAATACTTGCCCCCAACCGGAAAGAGAAGGCGATGGAAGCGACAAAACAGAGAATTCTTTGTGTGGATGATGAACCGTTTAATCTCGATCTCCTCGAAGCGCTGCTCGTGCCGCGAAATTACGAGGTGATCAGAGCTACCGGCGGTCTGGACGCTCTGGCGCAGATCGCCTCGCAGAAGGTGGACCTTGTGCTTCTTGATGTCATGATGCCGGAGATCGACGGCTTAGAGGTCTGCCGGAGGATCAAGGGAAATGAGCAGCATCGCTCCATACCCGTGGTCATGATAACCGCCTTGACCGCAAAAGAAGATCGGGTCGCCGGCATCGAGGCGGGAGTCGACGATTTCTTGTCCAAACCCGTTGAGGCGACCGAGGTTTTGGCGCGCGTGCGGATGCTGCTTAAAGTTAAGGGGATGGACGACCGTTTGCGCCACGCGTATACGAATATCAACCATCTGACCACCTGCGGCGAGCAGATCGTCAAGTCCTTTGATCCTTTGCATTTTGATTTCTTGAAGAATGTTGACATTATCGTCCGCCAGCTCATGATGGCTGGTGCGGCAGAGGCGGAGCGCCCCGGTCTTGTTATCGTTGGCGTTTCGGATGCTGACGGACTGCGGTATTACAGGTACGAAGCCAATGGCGGCATGGTGCGGCGCGAACTTCTGCGGTCCGACATCATCCACTGCTCGGAACAGGTGGACCACGAACCGGTCACGACCTTTTCGAACGGCAACAGCCCGGAGATATCAGGCAATCAGTCGATCATTGAGGCTATTGAATCGTTCGGCAAGCCCGTCGACAATATCGTCAGTTACCATAGCCGTGAGCTTGGTGTGTACGCGCTCAATTACGGCAGGGATGTGACCACCCATGATGCCGCAGCCCTGAAAGCCCTAGTCGTTCAGACCCTGTTCCTCCGGTCGCTTTCAGGCCAGGTGCGGGACACGGAAAACGCCTTCGACTATATGGTCCGCGCACTGGCACGGGCATCGGAGGCGAACGACGAGGACACGGGCGACCATATCATCAGGGTCGGTGAATACTGCGCCGTCCTCGCCAGGGAGATAGGCATGCCGGACAGTTTCTCTTTCCTGATTCGCCTTCAGGCGTCGATGCATGACGTGGGTAAGATCCACATTCCTTCGGACATACTGAGGAAACCCGGCAAATTGACGTCTGAGCAATGGGGCGTGATGAAGCGGCATCCGGTTATCGGAGGCAAGATTCTCGGCGACCATGTACGGCTCAAGCTGGCAACAGAGATCGCGCTCTCGCACCATGAACGCTGGGATGGGAGCGGATATCCGCATGGACTTCGGGGGGAACGGATTCCCTTGGGCGGCAGGATAATGAGTATTGCGGATCAATACGACGCCTTGCGGAACGTGCGGGTCTACAAGCCCGCATTTGATCACGAGACAACGTGCAGGATCATCACGGATGGCGACGGGAGGACCATGCCCCATCACTTCGACCCACAGGTATTGAAAGCTTTCAGGAAAACAGCGTCACAGCTCGAGGAAATATACGAAGAAATGAAGGGGTAACCGACTGCTTTCCAAAAGAGGTCTGCCATGACAGTAAAAGACATCACCGACAGCAAACCGCCCAAAATATTCATCGTGGACGACGATCAATGCTCGCGGCAATTTTTGAACGATATCCTTGCCGGCAAAGGGTATGCAACCCGTTGTCTGGCTGACGGCAAGCTTGCCATCCAGGCAGCCCTGGACGAGCCGCCCGATTTGATTCTGCTCGACGTGATGATGCCGGATATGGACGGTTTCGAGGTCTGTCGGCGCCTCAAGGAGAATCAGGCGACGCGCTTTGTTCCGGTGGTGATGGTAACCTGCCTCAACGAGAAGGCGATGCGCCTGAAAGGGATAGCCGCAGGCGCGGACGATTTCATCAGCAAGCCCATCGACACCACGGAGATCCTGTTGCGGACGCGCAACCTTCTGCTGGTGAAGCAATATTACGATTTCCTTAAGGAACACGCAACGATACTCGAAGAGCAGGTCCGGCAGCGTACGGAGGAACTTGAAGAGGCCATCGCCGTACTCAAGGCAACCCAACAGCAGATGGTGCAGCAGGAGAAAATGGCCATGGTCGGCCAGTTGACCGCGGGACTCGCCCATGAAATCAACAATCCCGTCGGGTTCATTTCCAGCAATATAGGGTCGCTCGACAATTATTGTGAAAAACTTCTTACTTTTGTCGAAGCGCAGCAGGAAGCGCTGCTTTCCGGGCAGCCGGATCAGCGGCAGGTCGAGCTGATTTTAGAGCAACGCCGTCAGCTCAAGATAGACTACATCATGAAGGATCTGCCCGAAATGATCCTCGAAACCCGGGATGGGGTCGAACGAATAAAAAGTATCGTCAGGGATCTGAAGTGTTTCTCTCGCGCGGATGATTCCGAACATAAGCTCGCGGATGTCAATCAATGTCTGGAAAGCACCCTGAATATTGTCAAAAACGAATTGAAATACAAGGCAAAGATCAGGCGGGAATACGGCGAGTTGCCGAAGATTCTCTGCTATCCGCAACAGTTGGGGCAGGTCTTCATGAACCTGCTGGTCAATGCGGCCCATGCCATTGACATCCAAGGCGAGATCACGGTGCGGAGCTGGAACGCCGAGGGACAAATTTTTGTTGCCATCAGCGACACCGGGTGCGGCATTCCTGAAAAACAACGTGCGCACATTTTCGAACCGTTCTTCACAACCAAGGAGTCTGGTAAAGGAACGGGGCTGGGACTTTCGATCAGCAAGGAGATTGTCAGGAAGCATGGCGGCGAGATCGAGGTCGAAAGCGAACCGGGCAAGGGAAGCACCTTTACCGTGGCCATTCCCCTGGAACAACCGACCTGAGTCAAAAAAGCGGCGGAGCAGCAGGCGTAAGTCCTTCTTGCAATGCCGTCGGCGTGGATATGTAAGTCATATAAAAAAGCCCATCAGCATGAAGGCTGACAGGCTTTTGTTGTCAATATTATATTAGGTAGACCTCAAAAAGGAACGTCATCACCCATGACCGGCTCGGGGAAAGGTTGATCGTCGTACTGCCGTCCCTGCGAAGAATCTCCGCTGCTGCCACGGGGTGAGAGCATCTTCATCTCCCTGGCCACGATTTCGGTGGTGTATTTGGTGTTGCCGTCCTTGTCATCCCATTTGCGGGTTTGCAATCTCCCTTCGATGTAAACCTTGGATCCTTTTGAGAGGTATTCGCCGCAAATCTCGCCCAAGCGGCCAAAGGCCACGATCCGGTGCCATTCGGTCAACTCTTCCTTGGATCCGTCCTGTTTCTTCCAGGTTTCCGTAGTGGCGACATTGAAGCTGGCGATGGCAGCTCCTGCCTGCGAGTAACGTACTTCCGGGTCTTTGCCGAGGTTGCCGATGAGGATAACTTTGTTGACCATTTCTTCTCCTTATATTCTCGAGCAGATTTACAAAAAATGGGGCTTTGTTTAGATAGCCAGTCCATCATAACGGCTATTGCCTGAGCCTGCACCAACCTTTTCATGGGGGGCGCTCCGGTTTCAGGTTGTGGCGGCCGGGGGACGATATTTCATAGTAAGGATCGGTCGGGCGAAAATCAATAAGCAAAAGGATTGGTCATGGAATTGCCCTCAGCCTCGGCTGATGGCGCCGTACTCAGGGTTGGTCGCATTTTGCCCGGGCCGCCAGGTCGAGCATGGCTGGCAAGCCGCCCCTTTCCTCCGGGGAAAAGCCAAGAACATCCTGCCAGATCTCGTCGCTCTCCATACAGAAATACAGACAGGTATCCGGATCAAGGTAGCGACCAAGAAGGTGCGCCAGATGGTGGTACATCTCGGTGCGCAGGGGGCGAAAATAACGGAATTTGTTGTCCAGCCCCAGGACAAACTCCTCGTGGAAAAAACGGGAGTTGGGGAAACGGCCGGTGGCAATGCCCTTGAGGGCGGGGAGAAACCGCAGCGCCCCCAGGCTGATCCAGACAATGCTTGCCGCCGGCACCGTGGCAAAGAGGCGGTCGATCGTCTCCCGGTAGCCCTTTTCCCAGCCGGGATGATAGATCAGCGGATCGAAATGGAAGGCCAGCTTGTAGCCCCAGGCGGCGCATTGGGCCGCGGCGGCCAGCCGCTGTTCCAGACTGGCGGTGCGCAGCTCTTCCCTGGCCATGATCTCCGTGCTGTTGAGCGACCAGGCCATGATGGTGCGGCCGCCATGTTCTCTGCGTTCAAGGTTGTCCAGGGCAACCGCTTTGGATTTCAGCTCAAGCACTGCATTGGGTTGATCTTTGAAAAAATCAATAAGAATCCGGCTCAAGCCCGTGACCCGGTCCAGGGCCATGCTGTCGGTAAATTCGCCGGTGCCTATGCGCCGGAAGGTTTGCGGAGATTCGGCAAAGGAGGTGGCAAGCTCGGCGAGCAGGTCATCGGTATTGACAAAAAAAGAAAGCCAGGGGTTGTTGAGGTAGGCTTGCAGGATGCAGTACACACAATCCATTGGGCAGTTCATGCCGACATTGAGCACCTGGTAGTCGCAGCAGCGGTATTCCCTAGTCGCGGGGCAGGGTTTGAGAAAACGGCCCCGATTTTTGCAGAGTACCAGATGCCTTTTCCCGCTCGTCAGGTTCTGGGGGTCTGGTTCGGTAGCGGAAAGATCCGGTCCGGAGCGGGCTGGAATAATCCGGATCTGCCGGCCCGGAAGATTAGCCAGGATATTTCTGGTGAGAGGCAGATCCCGGCAGTCATTCTCCACATAGATATGCTGGATAATGCTGGCCGGATCAAGAGGAATGATGTTCGGCATGGCGGTGGGCGTCCCTGTTTGCGTTTTGCTTGCGCCACCATACAGCAAAGAATCTTGTCGGCCAACGAGAAAATTCTTGACCTGTGGCCAATAGGAGAGCTACTATTTCCTAGGTATTTATACTTAGTTTTTGTCGAGCTTGACTTTTGTCTGATTTTTATGATGCAATAATGATGTAACAATCTTTTGAAGTTCCGCTGTTATTGGCAAAGGGGATGACACTCCATACACGTAAAAGAGGCGAACGATGAAAGAGCAGGATTTTGCCAGGATCAGTGAGCATCTGAACGGGGTATCGCGTCGTGATTTCATGAAGTTCTGCACGGTGATGGCCGTCGGTATGGGGCTCCCCCTTGAGGTCGCGCCGCAGATCGCTGCGGCGGTCACAGCACCGCAACGCCCCCCGGTGATCTGGCTTTCCGGCTCGGCCTGCACCGGCTGCACCGAATCGTTGCTGCGCCCCTCCCATCCATCCCTTGAGCATCTTATCCTTGATCTTATCTCCCTTGATTATAATGAAACCCTCAATACCGGGGCCGGACATCAGGCAGAAGCGGCACTGCAGGCCTCGATTCAGAAAAACGCCGGCAAGTTCATTCTGGTGGTGGAAGGAGCCATTCCCATGAAGGATGGCGGGGTGTACTGTATGATCGGCGGCAAGCCTTTCAGCGAAACCGTGCGTGCGACCGCAGCCAAGGCTGCCGCCGTGATCGCCATTGGTTCGTGTGCTTCCTGGGGCGGGGTTGCCGCGGCAAAGCCCAACCCCACCGGCGCCGTCGGTGCTCCTGAGTTTCTCAAGGGCACGACGGTGGTGACAATTCCCGGCTGTCCGCCCAATGCCTATAATTTTCTTTCTACCGTGCTTCACTTCCTGACCTTTAAAAAATTGCCCGCCCTTGATGAAAAAGGCAGACCTAAATTCGCCTATGGTCGTCTCATCCACGAGAACTGCGAACGACGGCCCCATTTTGACGCAGGCCGTTTTGCCTTGCAATTCGGCGACGAAGGGCACCGCAAAGGTTATTGCCTGTACAAGCTCGGTTGCAAGGGGCCGGTGACCTTTGCCAATTGTCCGGCTATTTTGTTTAACGAGATCGGTCCAGGCGCCTGGCCGGTGGGCACCGGACACCCCTGTTTCGGCTGTACCGAGGAAGGGGTTGGTTTTCATATCCCGATCCATACCCAGGCCGACCTGAAGTACATTACCCCTGGCGCTGCGTATCCGCACATTGTCACTGAACGGGGCGAGGGCCCTTCGGTTGGCGCGGTGGCCCTGGCTGCCGGGGTGGCGGGTGTGGCGCTGGGAGCCGGGGTGGCGGTGGCCAGGAACCTTGGCAAGAGTGATGAGCAAGGGTCTTCTTCAGAGGGAGAATAGGCCATGAAGATACGACGCAGGGATTTTTTAAAAGGGGTTGCGGCCAGCGGCCTGCTCCTGGCCGCGGAGCAAACCCCGGCCCAGGCTAAACGGGCCAGGAAGGATCTTCCCCCCAACGCCGTTGGCATTCTGTACGACTCCACTCTCTGTATCGGCTGCAGGGTCTGCGAGCACGGCTGCAAAGAGGCCAACAACATGCCGATGGAGCATACCAATCCCAAGGAGCGGATGTGGGATGATCCCCAGGATCTGTCCGCCAAGACCTTGAATATCGTCAAACGGTACGGCGTTGCGGGGAAGAAAGACTCGGTGGAGGGTTTTGCCTTCATCAAGCGGCACTGCATGCACTGCATCGATCCTGCTTGCGTTTCGGCCTGTCCGGTCTCGGCGCTGGTGAAAAATCCCGAGAACGGGGTGGTAACCTACAACAAAAAAGCCTGTATCGGCTGCCGCTACTGCCAGGTAGCCTGCCCTTACAATATCCCTAAATTCCAGTGGGATTCTCCCTTCCCGGAGATTACCAAGTGCCAACTCTGCTCCCATCTTCTGGCCAAGGGCGGGATTTCCGCCTGCTGCGCCGTCTGCCCTACCGGGGCTTCCCTGTTCGGGCCGGTGGAAAAGCTGCGGCTGGAGGCCAAGCGGCGGCTGGCCATGGAACCCGGCGTGTATTACGATTTTCCCGTGGCCAACATTGAGTCCACCGAGGTGCAGAAGCATCGGGCAGGCGGTTACGTAAAGCATGTCTATGGCGAACGGGAGCTGGGCGGCTCTCAGGTTCTTTATTTGGCAGGGGTCCCGTTTGCCAACCTCGGCCTGCCCGATCTGCCGGAGGATTCCTACGTGGCCCTGGCAGACGGCATTCAGTACGCCATTTACAAAGGCATGGTCTATCCCCTCGTGGTCCTGGGCGGTCTGATCTATATCATCCGGAACAGGGAAGAGAAAAAAGAGTAGGGGCCTACCCCCTGGCCTTTTACGGAAAGGAGTGTTCCCATGCAGGAAAGACAAGCATTAGGAGGCAAGCTGCTCACCGTACCCTTCAAGGTGTGCGCCGCCATCGTGCTCATCGGCCTTTTTTTCATCGGCAAACGTTTTATCTTCGGCATCGGTTCGGTTTCCAACATGAACGACGGCTACCCCTGGGGAATCTGGATCGCCTATGATGTGGTGGTGGGGACGGCCCTGGCCTGCGCCGGGTATTCCATCGCCCTGATCGTCTATGTGTTCAACAAGGGGGAATATTCGCCCCTGGTGCGGCCCGCCCTGATGACCAGCATGTTCGGCTACACCCTGGCCGGGATCTCGGTTATTTTCGACATCGGCCGTTACTGGCAGGCCTATAACATCTTCTTGCCCTGGCTCAGCAACCTGCATTCGGTGATGTTCGAGGTCGCCTTGTGCATCGGCACCTATATCCTGGTACTTTGGATGGAATTTGGCCCGGTTCTGCTGGATAAATTCAAGGCGGATCAGTTGAAGGCCAGGCTTAACCGGATCATCTTCGTTTTTATCGCCCTGGGCATCCTTTTACCCACTATGCATCAGTCCTCCCTGGGCACCATGATGCTCATGGCCGGGCACAAGCTTTCCCCCCTTTGGTGGAGCGGCTTTCTGCCCCTGCTTTTCCTTATCACCGCCGTGGTCATCGGCTATGCCGCGGTGATTTTTGAGTCGCTTGTCGCCGCCATCGCCTTCAAGCGGCCCATGGAGATGCACCTCCTGAGCAAAATCTCGGCGCTCATGCCCTGGTTGCTAGGCCTGTATCTGGTGATCCGGCTTGAGGACGTGAACCTGCGCGGTTATCTGCCCCTGGCCTTTGATGGAGGCCTTCTGGGCAACCTCTTTCTTTTGGAAAACCTGTTGCTCCTCGCCGCCCTGCTGATCCTGGTCTATCCTGCCAACCGGCAGAGCCCGCGGCTGTTGTTCATCGCGTCCTGCGCCATGTTGCTGGGGGGAAGCATGTACCGGTTCAATACCTATATCGTCGGCTTTGATCCCGGCACCGGCTGGCAGTATTTCCCTTCGGTTCCGGAGTTGTTCATCACCTTCGGCATTATTGCCGCGGAAGTGATGGCCTATCTGTGGTTTGTCAAGACCTTGCCGGTGTTGCCCAGGCTTAAAAAAGCATAATGTATATTCTGAAGGAGAGTGTTCATGGCTAAGAGAATCGTCGTTGATCCCATCACCAGAATCGAAGGGCATCTCCGGATTGATTGCGAGATTGATAACGGACGGGTGACCAAGGCATGGTCTTCCGGCCAGATGTGGCGCGGGATCGAGCTGATCCTTCAAGGCAGGGATCCTAGGGACGCGTGGGTGTTCACCCAGAGGATCTGCGGGGTCTGCACCACGGTACACGCCATTGCCTCGGTGCGGGCCGTGGAGAATGCCCTGGGGCTGGAGGTGCCGCTCAATGCCCAGTACATCAGGAACATGATTATCGCTGCCCACGGAATCTTCGACCATATTGTTCATTTTTACCACCTCTCCGCTCTGGACTGGGTAGACATCGTTTCCGCCCTTAAGGGCAATCCCAAAGCGGCTGCCGCCCTCGGCCAGCAGCTTTCTCCCTGGCCCCACAACAGCGAACAGGAAATCAAGGCGGTGCAGGAAAGGCTGAAAGGCTTTGTCGGCACCGGTCAGCTTGGTATTTTTGCCAGCGGTTACTGGGGCCACCCGGCCATGAAGCTTTCCCCGGAGGTCAATCTGCTTGCCGCCACCCATTATTTTCAGGCCCTGGACTACCAGAGGAGAATCAACAAGGTGGTGGCCATCCTCGGCAGCAAGACCCCGCATATCCAGAATCTGGCCGTGGGCGGGGTTGCCAACCCCATCAACCCGGACAGCCAGTCCACCCTTACCATTGAGCGGCTCTATTACATCAAAACCCTGATTGACGAGATCGGAGATTTTATCAAGAATGTTTACATGGTCGATGTCGCGGCCATAGGCGCTTTTTATGCGGATTGGACCAAGTACGGGGCCGGGGTGACCAATTATCTCTCGGTGCCGGATATGCCCCTGGATACCAAGGGGACGGCATTTGATCTCCCAGGCGGCTACATTGCCGATGGCAATGTGGGCTCGTTCAAGCCGATCACCGGGTTCAACGACGATTTCTTCAAGCAGGGGGTAAAGGAGGGGATCAAGCATTCCTGGTACAAGGGGGACTGGGACCGCCATCCCTGGGAAGAGGAGACGGTGCCCCAGCATACCGAGTTCCAGGACAACGGGAAATATTCCTGGGTCAAGTCCCCGACCTTCAACGGCAAACCGGCCCAGGTTGGGCCGCTGGCCAATGTTTTGTGCATGTACGCGGCAGGGCACGCCCCGACCAAGACATATACCGACGGTCTTTTGCAAACGGTGAGCAAGCTGGCCGGAGCCAAGGTCGGGATCGAGGCTCTCCATTCCACCATCGGCCGGCATGCGGCGCGCGCGGTGCGATGCGCCGTGCTACACGATTCCCTGCGCGGCCAGTGGCAGTCCCTGATGGACAATATCGGCAAGGGGAATTACGCAACTTTTAACCAGCCGGTGTTTCCGAAAGGTGAGCAGCGCGGGGTTGGCTTTCACGAGGCGCCGCGGGGGGTGTTGTCCCACTGGATCGTGATTCAGGACGGCAAGATCAAGAATTATCAATGCGTGGTCCCGTCCACCTGGAACGCCGGACCCCGAAATACTAAAGACGCCCCAGGGCCATACGAGGCCTCGCTGGTCGGCAATCCGGTGGCTGATCCGGAAAAACCCCTGGAGGTCTTGCGCACGGTCCATTCCTTTGATCCCTGCCTTGCCTGCGCCATTCATCTTCTCGACCCAGACAGCCGGGAAATCGTCACGGTCAGGACCATGACCTAGGATTGTTGTTTGGCGTTAATCCATCGAAAACAGGCCGCCCCGGTTTCGGGACGGCCTGTTTTATAAGGAGGAGTATGTCTTATAAAGCTGAGTTGAGCAGCTCGCCTGCTCAAACGAAACTTATGCCCTCTGGGTGTAACATTTTGGTTCTTGGCGTTGGCAATGTATTGCTTGCCGATGAGGGGGCTGGAGTACGGGTAGTGGAGCAGCTTCAACGGAGGTATCTCTTCCCGCCCCAGGTGGAGCTGATCGATGGCGGGACCATGGGGCTTGACCTCCTGGGCTATCTTGATGACAAAACCCATCTGTTCATTGTGGATGCGATTATTTCGCCCAAACCTCCCGGTTCGGTGGTCATTGAAAAATTGCTCGATCCCCCCGCCTATTTTCGGCAAAAAATTTCTCCCCACCAGATCGGTCTTTCCGAGCTTTTGGCCGTTGCCTCCATGCAGGATTGTCTGCCCCCGGACATCACCCTTTTCGGCATAGTTCCCCTTGACCTGGCCACCGGCCTTGAAATGTCGCCCGAGGTCAGCAGGGCGGTAGAGCAAGTGGTTCTGTCGGTGGTGGAAGAGCTGGCCCTGCTGGGGGTCGAAGGGAGGGCGATAAGCTGTTGAGCTGTTCTTTGTGGGCGCAGGGTTGATCTCTGCCGTGCGCCCTCTTCGGAAAAAGCTTGATCCTCACGGCCAAATAGTATTGTATGAAAACTCTGTCCGGCATCCTGGGTGGCACAGCCAGGGCAGGCAAGGCGGGGTTTTTCGGCCCACAGGGCATGGGCGTGTCCGGTTTTTTCCAAGGAGAATGGATGGCAAAGATTTCAGTGTTTGTTGCGGATGATCATTCCATCGTCAGGGAAGGGTTGCGGCAGATGCTTGCCAGAAGCAACGATCTTGAGCTGGTTGGCGAGGCGGTGGACGGCGAGGCAGCGGTCAAGGAAATCCGCAGACTGCAGCCGGACGTGGCGATCCTTGACGTAGGCATGCCTCTGGTCAGCGGCCTGGAATGCATTCCGCTGGTTAAAAATGATTCCCCCGGCACGGCAATCGTGATCCTGTCGATGTTTGCCCGCGAGATGTATGTGCATCAAGCCCTGGCTGCCGGAGCCCATGGTTATGTGTTAAAAACCGACCCCTGGCCAGAGGTTATTGAAGCGGTTAAGATGGTGGCCCAGGGCAAGTATTTTTTGAGCCGAGAGATAAATTCCGACCTCATCCGCGGATACCTAAACAACGAAGAGGGGAAATCCGCGGAGTCGAGCAGGTATGATCTGTTGTCCGCCCGGGAACAGCAGATATTTAGGCTGGTCATCGAGGGCAATCCCACCAAAAATATTGCCGATCTTTTGTGCCTCAGCCCGAAAACCGTGGAAAAGCACCGTGCCAACATCAGTAAAAAAATCGGCATTAGCGAGCCGTTGGCCATGCTGAAATTTGCCATGAAGATCGGGGTGGCCGATCCCGATCTCTGGCCTGATTCATAAGATTGCGTGTGCTTGCCGTAGATACGACTCCAGTGAACGAATGAACGGTGTGGGAGTTTTTCCGAGCTGTTGCTGTTTTTCTTAATTCCTGGTGGCTATGTGAAGAAATCCGTTACACCGCGCAATTCCACGATCAGCTCTGATCTTGTCCGGCGATTTACCTGGATACTGGTCGGAGGCTGGACCCTGTTTCTCTCCGGGCTTACCTTTCATGAAATAATCGACATCCGGCAGATCACCCAGGAAATCGGCATCAGTGAAATCCGGGCCTATGGCAACAAGGATCTTGCCTTGCGCCTCTGGATTTCATCCCATAACGGGGTGTATGTGCCGGTCGACGAACGGACCCCGGAGAGCCCCTACCTGGCGCACGTTTCCGAAAGGGATTTGGTGACCCCCTCCGGCAAAAAATTAACCCTGATGAACCCCGCCTATATGATGCGACAGGTGGGCGAGGATTTTGCCACCAGCTATGGCGGGACTTCCAGGATGACCAGTCTTTCTCCCCTGCGCCCGGAAAATGGTCCGGATGCCTGGGAGCGTCGCGCCCTTGAGGAGTTCGCCCGGTTGGGGACGAAGGAAAAGCTTGAGTTTACCCAAATATCCGGAGTGCCCTATATGCGGCTGATTCAGGCGATGCCGCTTACCCCGGACTGCCTTGAGTGCCATGTGCATAAAAGGTATAAACAAGGGGATGTCAGGGGCGGAATCAGTATCAGTTTGTCGATGGTGGAGGCGCTGGCGCGTCAGGATAAGCAGATATTTTTTCATGTTCTCAGGGTTGCGTTGCTGTGGGGTATCGGGATGACCGGGCTGTTTTTCGGCGATAGTCTTTTGCGGCGGCGGGTTGCGGAACGCGATGCGGCCCAGGAAGCATTGCAGATTTCCCGCGATCGTCTGGCCTTGCAAGGCCGGGAGCTGGAAGAGGTCAACGCCGAGCTGAGCGAGGAGATTGCCGAACGCAAAAGGGTCGAAGCCGAGATTCTTGTAAACGAGGAGAAATTCCGGACTGTTGCGGACTTCACCTACGCTTGGGAATACTGGGTCGACCCGGATGGCAATTTCCTCTATGTCTCTCCTTCCTCGGAGCGGGTTACCGGATACCGGCCCGAGGAGTTCATGGGATATCCCCGGTTGATAACCGAGATCGTCCATCCGGATGACAGGGCCCTGATGACCACGCATTTCTGTGATGCGGTGTCGGAACGCTCGGTGTGCATTCTGGATTTCCGGATCATTACCAGAGCCGGACTGGAACGCTGGATAGGTCATACCTGTCAGCCGGTGTATGGCACGTCCGGCGAGTTCCTTGGCATCAGGGGGAGCAATCGTGACATTACCGGCAGCAAGTGGAGCGAAAAAGCCCTCAAGAAGTATGCGGGGGATCTGGCCATCAGCAACCGGGACTTGCAGGATTTCGCTTCCATGGCCTCCCACGACCTGCGGGAGCCGCTGGTGCTTGTCCAGGCTTTCAGTGAACGATTGCGAGTCCGCTACGGGGAAAACATCCCCGAACATGGGCTGGAATATATCCGGCGGATCGAAATGTCTGCGGCGCGAATGCTGGCGCTGATTTCCGGGATGCTGACCTATTCGCGGGTTTCTTCCAAGGTCCAGCCCTTCGAGGAGATTGAGCTGGAAAAAATCGTCCAGCAGGTGATCGCCGATCTGGAGATGCGAATCGCGGAGAGCGGCGGGCGAGTCGAGGTCGGCGACCTGTGCCGGATCAAGGCTGATCCGCTCCAGATCAGGCAGCTTTTCCAGAACCTTATTGCCAACGCCCTGAAATACAACCAGCCAGACCTCCCTCCCAGGGTCCTGGTGTCCGGCAAGATTGTCGACGGGCCGGACGCGCAGGGAGGGGCGGATTTTTGCCGGATTACCGTGGAGGATAACGGAATCGGCTTTGCCGAGGATTCCGCCGAGAGAATCTTCGGTTTGTTTCAACGGCTGCATGGCGCTGGCCAGTATGAGGGAACCGGGATCGGGCTTGCGGTGTGCAAGCGGATTGTCGAGCGGCATGGCGGGACGATTACGGCGCAAGGGTCTCCGGGGCAGGGGGCGCGGTTTGTCGTCACCCTGCCGGTGCATGGCCCGGCGATGGATGATTTTCCGCACTGCTCCTGTCGGGAAGAACCTGTTCTTGAAGCGGAAAAAGTTTAAGGGCCGTTTCCGCCTGGGTCATCCCTCCTTTTTTCGGGTATCATAACGCCATGCACGAGATGTCCCTGGCTGTCAACATCGTTGAACTTGTTTCAAGCAAGGCGCGGGCCGCCGGAGCGACGAAGATCACGGCCATCGAGCTTGAAGTCGGCAAACTTTCCGGATTGATGCCAGAGGCTCTCGCCTTTTGTTTTGAGGCGGCCGCCCGCGACACGCTTGCTCAGGGGGCCCGTCTTGAGATCCGCGAAGTTGAAGGGGGCGGTCGCTGTCTTGACTGCGGGCATGCCTTTGTTCTGGATTCCCTGCTTTCCCAGTGCCCGCAATGCGGCGGCTATGCGGTGGAAACCGTGCAGGGCCGGGAATTGAAGGTTGTTTCCCTCACTATTGACGAAGAGTAGGTGAACCCATGTGTGATTCCTGCGGTTGTAGCCAACCGGACAACATCGTAACCATCAGGAGAGCGGGGCAGGAGGTGTCCGGATCCGGCTCCGCGGACCACCACCACGCGCAACATCATCATCACGACCGGTCGTCTCAGGGGCGGGTTGTGGAGGTGCGGGAGGCGGTACTCGGCAAAAACGACGGGATTGCCGCGCACAACCGTGATTTTTTCCGGCAAAGAAGGGTCGTGGCCCTCAATCTGGTCAGCTCGCCCGGTTCGGGCAAGACCACGATTCTGGAGCGAACCATCCGGGAGCTGCGCGGGGAGATCCCCATGGCGGTTATCGAGGGAGACCAGCAGACCATGCTCGATGCCGAGCGAATTGAGGCCACCGGGGTGGAGGTGGTGCAGGTGAACACCGGGGCCGGCTGCCATCTTGACGCGGAGATGGTCCATCAGGCCCTGCACCAGATGGACTTGGCGGCAAATTCCCTGCTCTTTATCGAAAATGTCGGCAATCTGGTCTGCCCGGCCATGTTTGATCTGGGCGAGGCGGCCAAGGTGGTGATTATCAGCGTCACCGAGGGGGAGGACAAGCCCCTCAAGTATCCGGCCATGTTCGATGCGGCCAGTTTGTGTCTGATCAACAAGACCGACCTGCTTCCCCATGTCGATTTTGAGGTGGCCCGCTGCCGGGAATATGCCCTGCGGGTCAATCCTCGGCTGGAATTTTTTGAGCTTTCCGCCCGGACCGGCGAGGGGTTGCCCGCTTGGCTGAACTGGCTGCGTAGCCGAATCTGAAGGATGTAATGCCAAGAGCGCGTTGGAAGATAACGGTCAGCGGCATTGTCCAGGGCGTCGGCTTCCGGCCCTTTGTCTACCGGCTGGCCTTGGCCCGCGGTCTGAGCGGCTTTGTGGCCAATACCCCGGAGGGGGTTGCCATCGAGGCTCAGGGCCGGGCCGGGCAGCTTGAGGATTTTCTGGTTGCCCTGCGAAAAGAGGCGCCCCCCCTGGCCCAGGTCGGCGAAATTATCTCCGGCCCCATCCCCCTGCGCGATGATAACGTCTTTGTCCTCCGCCATTCGGCAATTTCCGGGCCGGTTGCCACCCTGATCTCCCCGGATGTCGCGGTGTGCGAGGCCTGTCTGGCCGAGTTCTTCGACCCTGCCGACCGGCGGTTCCGTTATCCCTTTATCAACTGCACCAACTGCGGACCCCGTTATACCATTGTCGAGCGCATCCCCTACGACCGTCCCCATACGACCATGCGCAGCTTTACCATGTGTGCGCCCTGTCGGCGGGAATACGATGATCCCGCCAACCGGCGCTTTCATGCCCAGCCCAACTGCTGCCCTGACTGCGGGCCGCAGCTCAGTCTGCTTGAGGCGGCTGGGCGCCAGGTGGCGCTAGGGGAAGAAGCGATTGCCGGGGCGCTCCGGCGGCTGGCCGACGGCGAGATCGTGGCGGTCAAGGGGATTGGCGGTTTTCATCTGGCGGTGGATGCGACTAACTCCCAGGCGGTAAACCGTCTGCGCCAAAGGAAGGGGCGGGCGGCCAAGCCTTTTGCGGTCATGGTTGCCGATCTGGCAATGGCTCGGAGGATTTGCCGGTTGGAGGAGATGGAAGAGCAGGCCCTTGCCGGTAATGCCCGGCCCATTGTCCTGGCCGGCAAAAAAGAAGGGCACGGCCTGGCGGATGAGGTTGCCCCTGGCTACGACCAGTTCGGCCTTATGCTGCCCTATGCGCCCCTCCACTATCTGCTTTTGCAGGGGGCAGGGCGACCCTTGCTTATGACCAGCGGCAATCTGAGCGAAGAACCGATCTGCATCGAAAACGGCGAGGCGGTGCAGCGTCTGGCCGGGCTCGCCGATTGTTTTCTCCTCCATGACCGGGGGATTCATCTGCCCTGCGATGATTCGCTGGTTGCCCTCCAGGCTGGGTTGATCCGGCAGCTCCGGCGCAGCCGGGGCTTTGCCCCAAAGCCCATTACCCTTGCGGCAAGCGGGGCAATGGTTCTCGGGGTGGGAGCGGAGCTGAAAAACACCGTCTGTCTGCTTAAAAAAAAGCAAGCGTTCCTCAGCCAGCACATCGGGGATCTGAAAAATCTGGAGGCCTACCGGGTCTTTCAGCAGAGTATCGGCCAGTTGGAAGCTCTGTTTGAAATCAGCCCGACCCTGATCGTCCATGACTTGCATCCCCAGTATCTTTCCAGCCGTTGGGCCGTGGAGCAGCAAGGGCTGCCCACCCTGGCGGTCCAGCACCATCATGCCCATCTGGCGGCCTGTCTGGCCGAGAACCGGCAGGCGGGCCCGGCCATCGGCATTATTCTGGATGGGGCGGGTTACGGCCCGGATCAGACCATCTGGGGCGGCGAGGTTCTGCTGGGAGACGCCTGCGGGTATGAGCGGTTTGCCGCCCTGGAAGCCTTGCCCCTGCCGGGGGGTGATGCCGCAGTGCGAGCCCCTTGGCGGACGGCCCTGAGTTACCTTCAGGCCGCTTTTGGCGCGGAGCTGCCCGAGCTGCCCTTTATGGCGGATCATGAATGCGGGCCGATTCAGGCCATGCTGGCCAAAGGGGTAAACTCTCCCCTGACCAGCAGCTGCGGCAGGCTTTTTGATGCGGTGGCCGCCATGAGCGGGGGCAGGCAGATCATCCAGTATGAGGCCCAGGCCGCCATCGAGCTGATGCAGGCAGCGGGGGGTGGAATCGGCGAGGAGGTTTTTCCCTGCGAGGTTTATGAGGAAGATGCTATAGCTGAGTTGAGCAGCGTGCCTGCTCATACGAAACTTATACCCTCTGGGGGCATGCTGAAAATCTCGGTGCGTTCCTTGATCCGGGCGGTGGCCCAAGCCGTGCAAAGCGGGATGGCACAAAGGGAAATCAGTCGCAGGTTCCATGCCGGGCTGGTTGCGGTCTTTATCAGGGTGGCCGAGGAGGCGCGACGCCGGGAAAACCTCAACACCGTAGTCTTGAGCGGCGGGGTTTTTCAGAACCGGCTGCTTCTGGAAGGGCTGGCCGGTTCTCTGGGGCGGGCCGGGTTTGAGGTTTTGCTGCATAAAGAGCTGCCTTGCAACGATGCCTGTATTTCCCTTGGGCAGGCGGTGATCGGCCGCGAGGCTATAAAGAAAAGGTGAGAGTATGTGTCTGGCGATTCCCGGCAGGGTGGTGGAGATATTTCAGGAAAACGGCCTGACCATGGGGCATGTGGATTACAGCGGCACGGTCAACAAGGTCTGTCTCGAATATGTGCCGGAGATCGCGGTGGGCCAGTACACCGTGGTGCATGCCGGCTTTGCCCTGTCGGTACTCGATGAGGAAGAGGCGCAGTTGAGTCTCGCGGCCTGGCGGGAACTGGTAGAGGCCGTGGCGGCCCAGGGCACGGATATCTTCGGCAAGCCCCTTGGCAATCGATAAAGGTGTCCCCTCTCCGGCAAGGATGCCTAAAGTAAGAGATTTTGGCTTGCTGCCCATGGCCGGTAACGCATGAGAATATCGAGAAAACTTGATAACGCGCATTTTGTGGGGTTGTCAGGTTAGCGATAAGCGCACTTGTACGAAAATCGGTGTCAATATTTTTTGATACCCGGAGTTATCGGGAAAACCACATACTTACTGGTTAGACAGCTTATGGATACCGACTTCCTTTTCCGCGGTGTGTCTGAGGCATTTCACTGCACCAATGGTGGCCTTCTGAAACCGAAGGTTCAGGGCCCATTCACCTATGGTTTTCATTGGGACGAACATGGCTTTAAATTTGACAGCGGCGTTACCTGGGACTCAACACCAACCAATGCAGTCATTCGCCACCAGCTAGGGCAACAAGGCTTTCCTACGTCTGGGATCTCAACTACACCCCACCTAGAGCGAGCCATCTTCTACACTCGCAGCCAAGGCGGCATTTCCGGCGGCTATGTATTCAAAATCAGCCGAAAGGCTCTTCAATTGGAAGGCATAGAGCAATTTGTCGTGTCACAGTTTTGCAAGCCAAGCGTTCCAGAAGATGACGAAGTAATCTTGGTCGTTCAGAATGGATTCCATCTTCCCGCCGCTGTCGTTGTCGAAGTTGTCAAAGTGCCACCGCTCACTGATGGCACTGTCTAACTCTGCGGTCGACCTCGCTCCCTTCGGTCGCTGGACGCTGCGCGATGAAGCCGCGCAGCGCCGGTCACCTTCACGTTGAGCCTGAAGATTAATGGGACATCCTATATTCCCCCAAGACTTCCAAGAAGCGCAAAGAGGTCGGCTGCTGATGCTGTCAGGAAGCCATGAGCCTCAACCTGGACCTGGCCGCTAAACTACAACGTGAATTTCTTTGGGGGTTCCGGTCTTGAAAAAACGCAGACCAGCTGGTAGGATGCGGCCATGAAACTTCTCGTCACCGTCCTCGGTTTGGCCTTTATTCTTGAAGCGATTCCCTATGTCCTTTTTCCCGAGGCCATGCAGCGGTGGCTGGCGCGTATCGGCCAGATGCCCGCCGGGGCTCTGCGGGGTACGGGCCTTTTTGCCATCGGTGTTGGCCTGCTGCTCTGCTATCTTACTCAGCGTACCGGGTTGTTTCCCTGATCTGCTAGTCCTACTCTTGTTCTTCGCCCATCTTCATTCCTGTAACCTCAAATGGAAATCCATGACCAGCAACGTTGATTTTTTTCTTGCCTCCTACAATTTTGCGCTACCAGAGGAAAATATCGCCCAACATCCTCTGGCCCGGCGTGATTCCTCGCGGTTGCTGGTGGTGGATTGTCAGGCTCAGGAAACCTGGGATCGACAATTTGCCGACATTTCCGATTATCTTGCCCCAGGGGATCTTCTGGTGGTCAACAACACCCGGGTTTTCCCGGCCCGTTTGCTGGGCAGGAAGGAAAGCGGCGGCAAGGCGGAGCTGTTGATTTTGGAGTACCCTGTTACCCAGGCAGATTCCGGCAGCGGGGATATGGCTGTCTGGCAGCAGACTGATGTGGTCGGGCTGGTGAAGAGCGCCAAGCGACCGCGGCCGGAAGGAAAGCTGCTTTTTACGGAAAACTTGGTGGGCACGGTGCGGGAATTGCTCCCCGATGGCAAGGTACGGGTTACCTTACGGTATCGGGGCGATCTGGCTCGGCTTCTCGAAGAACACGGGCAAATGCCCCTGCCTCCCTATATCCATCGGGAAGAAGGGCAGACAGAGGAAGACCGGCAGCGTTATCAGACGGTTTATGCCGAAAATCCCGGCGCGGTGGCTGCGCCCACCGCCGGGCTCCATTTTACCCCCGAGCTTTTGGCGAGGATTCAGGCGCAAGGGGTTCGCATCGCCCAGGTCACTCTGCATGTCGGCTATGGAACCTTTGCCCCGGTGCGGGTCGAGGATATCAGGGAGCATGCCATTCACGCCGAATATCTCATGGTCTCCGAGGAGACCGTTACTCTGGTCAACGAAACCCGGGGTGCAGGGGGGAGGGTCTGGGCGGTGGGCACCACCTCGGTGCGGGCTTTAGAGTATGCCGCCCATGATACCGGGCAAGTTCGCGCCCGGAGCGGTTTTTGTGATCTCTATATCTATCCTGGTTATCGCTTCAGAGTGGTTGACAACCTGATCACCAACTTCCATCTGCCGCAGTCATCTCTGCTTTTTTTGGTCAGCGCCCTGGCGGGACGGGAACGGATTCTGGCAACGTACAGGGAGGCGGTGGAAAAGAGATACAGGTTTTTCAGCTACGGGGACGCCATGGTCTTGATTACCAGACATCCCCGGGGGAGGGCTGCTTAATTCAGTCGCACTTACAGGCGCATCCGGCCTTGGCCGGGCAGGTTGAGGCTGTATCCGGGCTCGCTGCCTTGCAGGAAGAGGTAGTCCCGCCGGAGCTGCTGTAACCATCGGCGTACCAGCCCCCGCCTTTCAGCTGGAAGGAACTCCGGGAGATAAGTTTCTTGAGGCTGCCGGAGCAGGCGGGGCAGGTGGTAAGAGGTTCTTCGGAAAGGCGTTGCTGCGCCTCAATTATATCCTGACACGCCTCACACTGGTATTCATAAATAGGCATTTCTGGTCCCTCCATCTTGAGTCCAGTCTGGTGATAAGAGAAAAAAAGCGCCGGAAACAGTGGACTTTACTGTTCCCAGCGAAACATCTGCAAGCTTGCCGTATTTTACGGTATGTCCATACCTGAAAGTGGGTTATAATTTAATGCCGATTGCCAGATCTGTCAATGTCTCCAGTGATGGATTCCCCAGTGCGATGCAGGGGCAGGTTGATACCACAAAAAAATTAATGAGGAACAGACGTGCAGAGGATACTGTTAGCCCAGGCTGCTCCAGAAATGATTTTGGCCAAGGAAATTCTTAATCCCGACGGGATGGTGCTTTGCGGAGCAGGCACGACGTTGACTTCGAGCCTGATCGAGCGCCTGGCCAGCATGGATGTCGTTGACGTGACCGTGGAAGGGCATCCCGTAATTATCGAGGGGGAAAAAACCCTGCAGGAGGAACTGCGGGAGATAGATTTACGCTTTAAGCGGGTCGAAGACATCGCCCCGCTCATGTATCTCAAGAAACGGATTCAGGCAAAGCTGGTGGCCTCGCGGGGTTTAGGGGCCGTTACGAAATAACCGACACAGTTCAGTGTATTTTTAATGGCGGCTTATGATGGATGAGCAAAAACGTGCCCAGTTTAAAAAGATGTTGCGGGAGATAAAAAATCTGCCGACCTTGCCCGGAATTGTTGCCAAGCTGGGCAAGATGGCGGAGGATCCGGATACGACCACGGAGCAGATGGGGAGGGTGATCAGCAAGGATCACATCCTGGCCAGCAAGCTGCTCAAGTTGGTCAATTCGGCTTTTTATGGTTTTCCGCAACGGATCAGTTCGTTGAACAGCGCCATTATTTTGCTGGGGTTTAATGTTATCAAGAGTCTCATTATCAGCGCCTCAATCTTTGAGGTCATGGAGGCACAGGATGTGGAGCTGTGGGAGCATTCCCTGGGCTGTGCCGTGGTCTGCAATGTGCTGGCCAGGCATCTGGGAATTAAGGATCCTGAGGAGATCAGCACCGCCGGGCTTATCCATGATATAGGCAAGGTTGCCATAAAAATGGAGTTGCCCAAAGAGTACGAAATGATCACCGCGTTGTCCCAGGAGAAAAATATTTCCAGGCTTGAGGCGGAACGGGAAATTCTTGGCCTTGATCATGCCGAGGTGGGAAGCTGGCTTGCGAAAAGCTGGAACCTGCCCAACAAGCTGGTCGAGCCCATTGCCTGCCATCATGATCCGCAGCTTGCCAGGGAAGAACAGATGGCCAGCGCCATCGTCCATTTCGGCAACATCATGATTCGGGGTCTTGGATATGGCCATGCCGGTGATATCTGGGTGCCTCCGCTGAATAACAAGGCCTGGAAACTGCTGGATCTTGCCCCTATTGATATTGATCCGCTGTTGCAGGAGATCGAGGAAAAGCTTTGGGAGGTTAAGGGCTTCAGCCTCGATATTCAGACCGAGCCGATTGGCGCTGCATGATAAATTTACCGGATTTTTCAATCCTCTTTAAGATGCCGCGAAAATGTCACGAATCCTGATAGCCGGCAGCGACTCTTTGATCATGCCGGAATGCCGGCTTTTTCTTGAGGCCAAGGGTTATACGTTGAAGCATTGCGACACTTTGCATGCGGCATTGGCCCAGGTACTGGAAGATCCCCCGGATTTGCTGGTGACGGAAAAGGGTTTTTCCGGCAAGAATGGCGATGTTGCCTTGATCCGGGCCGTGAAGGCATGTCTGCAAAAGGCTAATATCCCAATTTTTTTGGTCGTGGACGAGAGTCAGCTTCAGGTTGAGCTGGACTGGGACAATTATCCTGTGGATGATATCCTCACCAAGCCTTTTGCCCCCGAGATTCTGCTCACGCGAATCCGCCTGGCCGAAGCCCGCATGGTTCGGGCCTTCGATAACAACCCCCTCAGTCGGCTTCCAGGCAACACCTCAATCATCCGCGCCATTCAGAGGGTTCTTGGGGAATCGGACGGCTATGCCGTCTGCTATGTGGATATTGATAATTTCAAGCCCTATAATGACCGGTATGGATTCTCCCGTGGCGATGAAGTGATCCTCATGGTGGCCCGGGTCATGGTTAATGTTGTGGAGGAGCTGGCTGGAAAAGGCAGTTTTGTCGGGCATATTGGCGGGGATGATTTTGTGTTCATCGTCCGGGAAGAAATGGTGGAACCGGTCTGTAAAAAGATTCTGGCCAATTTCGAACTGGTGCGGAACATGTTCCTGAGCGCGGAAGACATCGCTGTTGGCGAGTTTGTCGGGCGCGACCGCCAGGATCGCGAAACCCGTTTCGGGCTTTTGAGTCTGTCCATCGCGGCGGTGACTACCGGAGGTGGCAGGTACACCCATTATGGCGAGGTTTCTTCCGTTGCTTCCCAGCTCAAGCATTGTGTGAAAAAACTTGAGGGCAGCAATTATCTGGTTGACCGGCGGGATACCTAATCGCAGGTCTGCTGGCGGCGGGAAGACGGCTGATCGTGGCCGAAGACAGAGGAGAAGATATTCTCCTCTTCTTGCCCCCAATCACCAAGATTTTTCGTGCAATGCCGGACAACAAAAAACCCGCTTTCCTTTGTGGGAAGCGGGTTTATGTACTTCATTTGGACGCTGCTGGAATCCTTTATGGGGTGAGCGATGGGACTTGAACCCACGACCTCCGAGGCCACAACCCGGTGCTGCCACCAGCTGAGCTACGCTCACCATTTTGGGGGATAGCATCCCCGAAACCAACGCCCCCTTATATAATCAATCGGTTTCTGTTTAGCAAGGGCAAAGTCTGGCAATGAGGAGGCTTATGACTCTTTGCTGCAATGCTTGCACATCTTGGCCTGGGACTTGATGATTTCCATGCAGTAGGGGCATTCCCTCCGGTGGTTGTTTTCCAGGAGCTGTTTTATGGCCAGGTTGGCCTGCATCTCGATATCGCCGTGGACGAACTTGTGGTTGCGGATCGGATCGATGCAGTCGAGATTGTTCAGCTCGATCAGGAGTTCACAGGCCCGTTTGCGTGCAGCCAAGTCCGCACAGTTGTCAAGGACAAGGGTGAGAGCCGGGGTAAGGTTGTTTTCCGCCACACAGTTTTCCAGGTCCTGGGTGTGGGTCTTTTCTTTGCTGTGACGTTCGTTTTGTTTCTTGATGGCCGCGACATCAATCACTGAACCGGTAAAGGCCTCGGCCCCGCCCACCATCATGGTCATGCCTTTTTCCTCTCCCGGTAGGAGCATGTAGCGGCAGGAAGCCTTGTGGCCATAGCGTTCCTCAAATTGGTCCCAGCTTTTGGCGAACAGGGAACAATCGTTGTTGAGGCAGATGAACAGGATATCCGTTCCCCATCCCAGGCCATCGCCGATATGAAAAGGCGGGGCCTCGCAGCAGGAAAGCCTCCCCTTGCAATATGGGCAGTAATGTTCTTCGCTGGCAAGCCTGATGCATCGTTCAATATCCATGGTGATATCCTCCGCAGGCGCATGGCCTCTGGTGTCAAGGAAAGGGATTTACCGATTTGCCGGTTCGTGAAGCTGGGGATGTGTTTAAGATGTTACGATGAAAACGCACACGCCAAGAAGCCGCAGGAACACAACAAAGAACCTCGGTATTTCATTAAAAACTTCATTTGTAAAGAATAATGCACAATATGAAGGAGGTCAACAGCGCAAGTAAGTTATCGTGGCAATCGGTGTTTGACTTTAGGCAGGTCCGGGCAATTCGTGTGGCAAGGTTGAATTGCTCTTGAGTTTATTCGGCTGAACAGAGTACACTTCTAGCCAGGGAGATGTGGTGTTTATGATGAAGGCCCTTATCTTGATCCCCTTGCGCAATTCTCGTGTTCTCAACGGGTTACAGGAAAATTGATTGACTTTTGCGGGTCTGGCAATTAAAGATGGTCTCGCAAAAAAAATGAAAATCAGGGACACGAACGTAGCATACGGATTTTTCGTCCGAGGCTTCTTTTTTTATAAGATTTTTAAAAGTTTGAGAATTTGGGGTTATTGAAAGCGATTATGGTTAAGAAAGAGAGTTCTCGATACGCGGAAGCAGGGGTTGATATCGATAAGGGAAATGCTTTTATTGATGCAATCAAGCCGATTGTCGCCTCTACCTTTCGCCCCGGCGTGCTTGCCGGCATCGGGGGGTTTGGCGGGCTGTTTGCTTTGGGCAGCGGCAAGTTCCAGGATCCGGTTCTGGTGTCCTCAACCGATGGGGTCGGGACCAAGCTGAAGATTGCGGAAATGTGCAACAAACATGATACCATCGGCATCGACCTGGTGGCCATGTGCGTGAACGACATTATTGTCTGCGGCGCGCATCCTCTTTTCTTTCTTGATTATTTCGCCACCGGCGGTCTTGATCTCAAGGTTGCCACCGATGTGGTCAAAGGTATTGCCAAGGGCTGCGAGATTGCCAAATGTTCCCTCATCGGTGGGGAAACTGCGGAGATGCCCGGAATGTATCAGGCCGGGGACTATGATATTGCCGGCTTCGTGGTCGGAATCTGCGAGCGCGACAAGATGATTGACGGCTCCGAGATCAGCGTTGGCGATAAATTGATCGGCCTTGCCTCAAGCGGGGTGCACAGCAACGGCTTTTCTCTGGTGCGCAAGATCTGTTTTGAAGAGATGGGCCTCAGCGTCAATGACCGGATCGACGAGTTCGGCTGTACCCTTGGCGAAGAATTGTTGCGGCCGACTCGAATCTACACCGAGCCTTTGCTGAACCTGGTGAAAAAGTTCAAGGTGAAAGGGTTGGTTCACATAACCGGCGGCGGCATTATTGACAATATCCCGCGGGTTTTGCCCAATGGCTGCAAGGCGGTGATTAACAAGAGTGGCTGGGATGTTCTTCCGATCTTTGATTTTCTGCAGGAAAATGGAAAAGTCTCAGGCTTTGAGATGTGCCGAACCTTCAATTGCGGAATCGGCATGGTTGTGGCGGTTGATGCAAAGCAGGTGGATGACTGCATGCAGCAGTTGATAGCCTTGGGTGAGACCCCCTATCTGATCGGGGAGATCGATGCCATGAAGAAAAGTGATACCATGGCTGTTGAGGTTGATTGCGGCTGAGTCGTTTTTGTAATAGCTTTTGTTGCCAGGCTCACGGGTTTCCCCTGTGGGCCTTTTTTTTGAGGCAGATTCAGCTCCCGCAGTCTTTGCTGCCGCCTTTGATCTTGTAAATGGCATGCGCTAAGGCGGGGAGTACGGCCTCCAGGTTTTCCCTGGCCGCTTTTTTACTGCCCGGGAGGTTGATGATCAGGCTTTGCTTTCTGATCCCGGCGATTCCCCGGGAAAGGATGGCATTGGGGGTTTTTTGCAGGCTGGCCTGCCGCATGGCTTCGCCGATGCCCGGGATTTCCCGGTCCAGAATAGGCCTGGTTGCCTCGGGGGTCAGATCGCTTGGGGAAACGCCCGTGCCGCCGGTGCTGAGAATCAGGTCTATCTTTTCTTCATCCGCCCAGGCCTGAATGGTTTCCCGGATTATGGCGATCTCATCCGGAACTATTTTATAGGCCACCACGGAAAATCCCTGTTCGCTGAGCATCGCTTGCAGTTGCGGGCCGCTGGTGTCTTCCCGCTCTCCGCGGGAGCCCTTGTCGCTGATGGTCAGTATGCCGCCGGTGTAGGGGGTCATGCTCTGTCTCCTTTAACTCAGGTTAGATCGGTTTGTATAGTAGTAAGAAAAAGCCAATGAAGTCAAGCAACTAATCGGAATGCTTGTTGTCTTCTTTCCGGCAACCTGCTATTTTGCTAACTGTTCTGCAGCCCCACATCTGCGTTGTCATCGGTCTGCTCATGTGCACTAGCACACTTTGTAGACCTCTCTCTGGCATCTGCTGTACTGCTGAACAGTTAGCGATTGGATGGTCAGCTTTTTGGTTTTACCGTGGTAGTTACCTGTTTGGTCGATGAAATAGAGCCATATTCGTTTTTGGGTGACTTTTTATGGAAAAACCCGCGCAGGATACAGGGAAAATAGCCAGATCCGCCGGAGTTGTCGGGGTGGCGGTGATGTGCAGTCGTGTTCTGGGGCTGGTCCGGGAGCAGGTTTTTGCCGCGTTTTTCGGGGCTGGTTTTGCCTTCGACGCATTTGTAGTGGCCTTCCGGATCCCCAATCTGTTGCGGGATCTCTTTGGCGAAGGCGCCTTGAGCGCCGCCTTTGTCGCGGTTTTTTCCGATTACGAGACCAACAAGGGAGAAAAAGCTACCTGGGCTCTGGCGAGCAATGTCCTGGTCTTTATCGGGATTCTGCTCAGCTGCCTTACCCTGTTTGGCGTGTTCTTTTCCGAGCAGATCGTTGCTTTCATGGTCGAGGCCGAGTTTGAATCTATTCCCGGGAAAGTCGCGCTTACCGCGCTTCTCTCGATGATCATGTTTCCCTTTCTTATTTTCATCTCCCTTTCCGCGGTAGTAATGGGGATTTTAAACACCAGGGGCCGTTTTTTCATCCCGGCCCTGGCCTCAGGCTTTTTCAACCTGGGCTCGATTATTGGCGGGGTTGGGTTTGCCCTGCTCATGCCCCGGTTTGGCCAGCCGCCCATCGTGGGCATGGCCATAGGCACCCTGATCGGCGGGATGCTCCAGCTTGCCTGTCAATTGCCCGCCCTGTTTCGGGCCGGTTTTGTCTTTGTGCCCCAGCTTGATCTCCGCCATCCCGGTCTGCGCCGCATCCTGAAACTCATGGCCCCGGCGGTAATCGGCCTTGCGCCTCTGCAGATCAATGTGCTGATCAACACTTATTTTGCCTCCTCCCTGGCCGAGGGCAGCCTTTCCTGGCTCAGTTATGCCTTTCGCCTGTTCTGGCTGCCGGTGGGCCTTTTCGGGGTGGCGCTTTCCACCGCCACCCTGCCGGTGATTGCCAGGTATGCCGCGCTCAAGGACATGGACAACCTGCGGCAGACCTATGTCTCTTCGCTTACCCTGGCCTTCTCCCTGACTATTCCCGCTTCGCTGGGGTTGATCCTGCTGGGCGAACCCATCACCAGGGTCATCTTCCAGCACGGCAGCTTCGACAGCCTGGATACCGTGAGAACCGCCGAGGCGCTGGCGTGTTATGCCGTGGGGCTTTTTGCCTATTCCTCGGTTAAGATCATGGTCCCGGTGTTTTACGCTCTGGATGAGACCCGCTATCCGGTGGCGGGCAGTTTTTTGACCATGGCGTTTAACGTGCTCCTGGTCTGGCTCACCATTGATCTTTTGCAGCACAGGGCCCTGGCCCTGTCCATCTCCTGCGCCATGATCCTGAATTTTCTTTTTCTGAGTACGGTATTGTATCGAAAACTCGCCGGGTATTCCCTGCGCTATCTTTTTGCCGGGTTGGCCAAGGTTCTTGGGGCTTCGCTGGCCATGGCCCTCTGGCTGGCCGGGGTGCAGGTTTTCGCCCCTTTTGCCCAGACCTCTATTATGGGGAATATTGTGATGCTCGCCGTGGCTGTTGCGACAGGGAGCGCGATCTACGGGATTACCCTTTATGCCTTGGGGTTCAAGGAGTTGACCATGCTAGTGGTGCGGGTCCGCCAGCGCTTTGGCTGGGAAGGATGAGTACTTGAGGCCTTAGGTAGTGTCCGTCCGGAAACGAGCAAATTTGTTCGAGTGCAAGGCGCGAGGAAGACGAAAGGGCGGAGCGTACACATAGTACGTGAGCATTTTTCGGCGACTGAGCAACGCGGCAATCGGGCGAAAGGGCCGTTTCCGGATGGGCACTAGGTGAGCTGACGCAGCAGACTGAGTTGCGCCAGCAGTGCCGGAACCGCGGTATCGACCCGGAGAATGCGGGGGCCGAGACTGAATGGCGCAAAGCCTTGCTCCTTGAAGCGCTGCACCTCAAAATCAACCCAGCCTCCCTCCGGGCCGATGGCCAGGACCGCCCGTTGGCCAGAAATGCCTGCGGCGGCCTGGGCCATGGTCCGGTCGCCTTCCGGATGGGCGAGAAGCCGGATCGGGCAATGGGGCAGCAGCTCGGGGAGAAAGTCCTCCACAAAAGGCCGGAAGCGGGGATGGACGGAGATCTCCGGCAGCCTGGTATCAATGGCCTGTTCAAGGCCAATGAGCAGCGGTTCCGTAAAAGCGTTGTTCTGGATGAGGGTGGAGCTGAAAAAACTTTTTTCAACCCGGTTGGCATTGATCAGAAATATCCGGTTCACCCCTAGGGAAGCCGCTTGGGCCAGAACCCTTTTCAGCATGATCGGCCTGGGCACGGCCAGGATCAGGTCGGTTGGGGGCAATGGGGGCGGTTCGCTGGTGAGCTGTACCTGAAGGACGATGCGCTCGCCGGTCATCTCCCGGATGCAGCCGGTGCCGAGCAGGCCGCCCAGCATGCCGACCCGGACGCTGTCCCCGATTGCGCTGCGGAGAACCTTGCGGATGTGTTCAGCGCGGCGTCCGGTCAGGGTAACGTGGTGATCGCTCAATTCATGCGGATGGAGTAAAATCAGGTTCATAATGGATATGGTGCCGGCTTTTTTTTACAATCTATTCTTGACGGTGGGGGTGATTGTATTCGCTCCGCTTCTTTTCGTCAAAGTTATACTGACACCCAAGTACCGCAATCGCGCCGGCAAGCGATTGGGGTTTGCCCTTGGGCAAAGCCCCGCCGGCTCCGGCGGGGCGGATAGCCCCCGCATCTGGGTGCATGCCCTGTCCGTGGGCGAGGTGGCTTCTGCCCGGAATCTGGTGCATGAGCTGCGGCTAAATTATCCTCAGGGGGTCATCCTTTTTTCCTCGGCCACCCGGGCAGGGGAGTCATTTGCCCGTTCCGTTCTTGACGAGCAGGTCGACTGTTTCATCCCCTTTCCCTTTGATCTGCTCTGGAGCGTCAACCGCCTGATTTCCTGGGCAAAGCCAGATCTTTTTGTTTTGGTGGAGACCGATTTCTGGCCGAATTTCCTGGGGGAGCTGAACCGGCGCGAGATCCCCTGCCTTTTGGTCAATGGCCGGGTTTCGGAAAGTTCGCTGCGTAGATACCGCCGGTTTCGTTGGGTTTTTCGGCCGCTTTTTAATTCCTTTCAAGCCCTGGCCATGCAGACGGAGCAGGACGCCGTAAGTCTGCGGCAGCTAGGGGTTGATCCTGCCCGCCTGGCGGTTCTGGGCAATCTGAAATACGATGCCGCCCTGTCGGAAAGAAGCGGCAAGGGTCATGATCGGGGTGCCTTGCATTTTCCGGAGCAGGCCTTGGTCTGGGTGGCGGGCAGCACCCACCGGGGAGAGGAAGAGATTATTTTTGCCGTCTTTCAAAAGCTTGCCCAGTCCTTTGCCAATCTTTTTCTGGTCGTGGCGCCGCGGAATGTGGAGCGGGGCGGTGAGCTGGCAGCCATGGCGGCCCGGCACGGTCTTTCGGCCTTCCGCCGTTCTTTAGGCGACGCAGGGGAGGGCTCGGTGTTGATTCTCGATACCCTGGGGGAATTGGCCTCGGTATACGGGCTGTGCGATGTGGCCTTTATCGGCGGCAGTCTGGTGCCCCAGCGGGGCCATAACCCGCTTGAGCCCGCAGTGCATGGCAAGCCGGTATTGTTCGGACCGTTTATGGAGGATTTTGCCGAAATCAGCCGCGATCTCCTTGCGGCTGGCGGGGCCAGACAGGTTCGCAATGCCGAGGAACTCCGGGCCGGACTTTCCCTTCTCCTGGCTGAGCCTGCGGAGCGGGAGAGGGCAGGGCGGCAGGCGCAGGCGCTGATTGCTGCCAGACGCGGAGTAACCGAGGCGCATCTTGCCTTGATTCGCCGGGTGCTGGCGGGGGAGGCAAGAGGATGAAGCCGCCACTTTTTCTCTTCTTTATGATCGGGCGCATTTTTTCGCCGGCATACCATCTGCTCATGGTCCTGCGCGCCTTTCTCTACCGGAATAATATCCTGCTTAAATCCCAAAGGCTGCCAGTGCCGGTCATCAGCGTAGGCAACCTTACCATGGGAGGCACCGGCAAAACCCCCATGGTGCGCTATGTGGCCAAACTGCTTTTGGCCAGAGGCTTGCGTCCGGCCATTGTCAGCCGTGGCTATGGAGGAAAGGCCGCCGGCCCGGTGAACATCATTTCCGCCGGCGCCGAGCTTCTGCTCTCGCCGGAGATGGCCGGGGATGAGCCGTTCATGCTGGCCGAGGCCCTGCCCGGGGTTCCGGTCCTGACCGGCCCGGAAAGAGCGCGGGTTGCCAAGCATGCCATCCGGGAGTTCGGCGTGAACCGCATCGTCATGGACGATGGTTTTCAGCATCTTGCCGTAAGACGCGATCTTGATCTGGTTTTGTTCAGCGCCGGAACGCTGCTCGGCAATGGCCGGGTTTTTCCCGGCGGTGAATTGCGCGAACCGCTCTCCGCCCTTGGGCGGGCTCATGGCTTTGTCATTACCGGGGTTGATTGCGGCAATCGAGGCAAGGTAGAGGATTTTCAACGGTGGCTGCAGGAAACCTTTCCGCAAACCCCTGTTTTTACCGGGGAGTATTTGCCTGCCGGGATCTGGCACAGCAACCAGGCCAAGACCTGCTCCCTTGCCTCGGCCAGGGAAATACCGGTGTTTGCCTTTGCCGGGATTGCCAACCCTGATTCCTTCCGCCAGACCTTGGGTCAGGATGGATTTTTCCTTGCCGGATTCAAGGAATTCAAGGATCATTATCGATATACGGCACAGGATGTTGCGGCCCTTGTCGCCGCCGCCTTGGCCCAAGGAGCCCAAGCGCTCCTCACCACGGAAAAGGATTTTGTCAAGCTCCGGCCATTTTTCGGGGAGTTTCCCATCCTGGCTCTGACTATCGAACTGCGCATGAACAAAGAGTTTGATCTGTTCATGACTGAGCGAATCGGGACAACTGGATGAATATCTTGGTGTCCATTGTTGACACGAGACCTTGGACGAGAACACAGGCGTCGCCCATGTCCCTGCGAACTGCTCAAGCCTGCCGGAAGGAGCGCAACCCGCTATGAGCGATGCCTTGGTCGAGATCGTACTGGACCATGAGGAGGCCAGCACCGCACGGCAACTTCTCCGCGACATCTCTAAGATTAGGGATTTTCCCGCCTTGTCGCAAGTCATCTCCGAGGTCAATCGTATCTCGCGTATGGAAAACAGCAGCACCGACGAGTTGACCGAGGCAATCCTCAAGGATGTTGCCTTAACCAACAAGCTGCTGCGCCTCGTAAATTCCGCGGTTTTCTCTCAGTTTACCGAAGGTCGGCAAATCAACACCGTGTCACGCGCCATCGTCATTCTCGGTTACGACATTGTGCGCGATACGGCCATGGCGCTGATGCTGTTCGAACACCTCAATAACCACGCCCAGGCGGCCGAACTGAAAGGAGAAGCGGCTGAGAGCTTCTTCTGCGGGATCATCGGTCGTGCCCTGGCAAACAAGGCCGGCATGGGCAATGGTGAGGAGGTATTTATTTGCTCGTTGTTGTGCAACCTTGGACGCATGATGTGTCGTCTGCATTTTTATGAAAGATCTAAGATGGTTGATCGCCTTATCGTCGAGGAAGGCCTGAGTGAGGCCGTCGCTGCGCGGCGGGTGTTCGGCATGTCTTACGACAAGTTTGGTCTGGCCATCGGCCAGATGTGGCACATGCCGACTGAGTTGTTGCAGGGCATGACCCCCTTGCCGGCGAACGTGCCTATCAAGACCCCGGCCAACGACCAGCAGCGGATGCGAATCTTCGCCAGCATGGCGTTCGAGATCTGCTCCGGTATGCGCGAAGCGCCACCGGAGGCGATGAAAGACGTCATAAAGGCGGTGAGCAAGAAATACGATCAGGCGGTGCACATCCCCGCTAAAGGGTTGATCAATTTGCTCAACGAAGCTGGCCAGACGATGGAGCGCGAGGCGCACATCCTTGAGATCGACGTGCGCAGCAGCCAGCTCTTACGCCGATTGCTCACAGACGTGGACAAGGCCAAATCTGGCGAGGCCGAGGAGGCAGGTGAGGTATATTTCGGTGAAATCGGTGCGGCGAGTAGCGACAATGACCCTACTTCTTTGCTCATCGCGGGCATGCAGGATTTGACCAGTATGATGTTGGGCGACTTCAACCCTGTCGAGCTGTTGCAGGTTGCCTCCGAATTGCTTTACCGTTCCGGACACTTCGATCATGTGCTGATCAGCACCATAGCCACCAGCGGCAAGGAGCTGATCGGCCGCATCGGTTTTGGTCCCAATGCCGAACGGTTGAAGAAGGGGTTGCACATCCCGCTGCACTTCTCCCCCGACGTTTTTCATGCCGCGTTGTCGAAAAATGTGGATATTCTGATTTCCGACACCCAGGCCGACAACATCAGGAATCGCATCCCTGCTTGGCATAGCGAGTACTCCGGAGCACGTTCTTTTCTCCTGCTGCCGATCAGCATGGGTGGCCAGCCCGTGGCGCTGATCTACTGCAACAGGCAAGCCGAGTCACTGGCCCTGTCGCCGCAGATTCTTAATCTAGTCAAGGCCCTGCGCAACCAGGTCGCTTTGGCCCTGCGCCAGAGAGCCCTCTGAGCGCAGTCACAGAAATATTCCCTGGCACATATCAGCCTGTCGGATGAAATGGATGATGGCAAGGGGGGGCTTTATTCGATTTCCCGACCACCCATGGCAACCGCCCTGCAGCATATGCGGTCACAGGGTGGAGCAGGTTGCGACAAGCGGGACGGCGATGCGTGCATCAGGTCCGTGAGCCGGACCGATCGCCGCAAGATGTTGGCCTGTGATCGCTTCCTTGATAACAGCGCAGCCATCTGTTCTTTGTGGTATCCATAAGAGGCTTTGATTTTGGTCAAAAAAAAGGGAATTCAAATCCGTCATCTTTTGCGGGCGCTCCGTTCCCGGAACTACCGCCTTTTTGTAGCGGGGCAAAGTGTGTCTCTTGTGGGCACCTGGATGCAGCACGTTGCCATGAGTTGGCTTGTTTACCGGCTCACCGACTCGGCTATGCTGCTTGGGGTTGTTGGTTTCACCAGTCAAATCCCTAGCCTCATAATCTCCCCTGTCGCCGGGGTCCTCGCCGATCGTTGGGATCGTCGGCGTCTTCTGCTTGCCACTCAGTCCATGGCCATGTTGCAGGCGGCTTTTCTTTCCGTAGTCGTTCTAGCCGGGATTGTACAAGTCTGGCAGATTATCCTGCTTAGCCTGATTTTGGGCGTCATCAATGCCTTTGACATCCCGATCCGTCAAGCCTTTGTCGTCGAGATGGTAGAACAGCGCGAGGATCTCGGAAACGCAATTGCCCTGAATTCATCTCTGGTGAATGGCGCCCGGCTCATCGGCCCGGCCGTCGCCGGCTTGCTCGTAGCCTCTGTGGGAGAAGGGATCTGTTTTATCCTTAATGCTCTCAGCTATCTGGCGGTTATTATGGCTCTTGCGTCCATGCGTCTTCACCCCGCTGCTTCCCATGACCGGCGCTCCATGCGTAATCTGCGTCAGGAACTGTCTGCAGGCTTTTTCTACGCCTATAATTTTGGCCCGATCCGAAGCATTTTGCTTCTGTTGGCGTTGGTCAGTTTCATGGGAATGCCCTATTCCGTGCTGGTGCCCGTCTTTGCCAAGGAGATCCTGCACGGCGGCGCGCACACCTTTGGCTTCCTCGTGACCGCTGCGGGCAGCGGCGCCCTGGTGGGCACGCTGTATCTCGCTTCCCGCCAGAGCGTCCGCGGACTCGGTCTGGTGATCGTGCGGGCGACAATCCTTTTTGCGATCGGGGTCGCCACCTTTGCCCTGTCCAGTAATTTTATTCTCTCGCTGGCCGCCCTGGCCCTGGCAGGCTTTGGGGCCATGACTCTGGTCGCTTCCTGCAACACGGTTCTGCAAACGATTTTGGATGAGGATAAACGCGGTCGGGTAATGAGCTTTTTTACCATGGCCTTCATCGGGGTAGCGCCGTTCGGAAGTCTCGGGGCCGGCGCAATGGCCGGGATTATAGGAGCGCGCGACACCCTGCTGCTTGGCGGTGCAGGCTGCCTTGTCGGGGCGGCGGTTTTTGCCAGGCATCTCCCGCAGATCAGGGAAAAAGTGCGGCCCATCTATCTGCGCATGGGAATCATCCGGGAAGTCGCAACCGGCATGGCGACTGCGACGGAACAGCCGCCATTGCCGGGGGAGACCGGGGCTATGAAGGAAGAATAATGCAGGCTGAAAATCAGCGAGGGATGGGGACAGAAAAAACGCCCGATTTTTCAAGGGATCCTGGACGGCTCCTGGTATTGCGCATCTTGACGATGTAGTACGAAAGGAACCGTTTATTTTATTCCGTCATTATTCCCGGAATAAAATTTTTAGTGTGGTTTTTTTGCAACAGTCTTACTTTCCCCCTTATTGCTTAGTTATTTATGTATCTGTGTAACATTCAGTAATTAAATAGTTTTTTTATTTTGCGCTTCGATCTGTTGTCGGTGGTCTGTTTTTTGCATTTAAACAAGTTGCTTTCGCTATCGTTGTGAAATAGACACAGCCTCCCAAAAGAGTGTTTGGCATATGGATTCATTACAGCACACCATTAAAAGGCCGGTAAGCTTCGCAGGCATTGGCCTTCATTCCGGCAAGATTGCCACCCTCTCCATTCTGCCCGGCGAGGAGAACAGCGGGATATGTTTTGTCCGCAGTGATCTGCCGCAGGCTGCGCCAACCCCGGCCTTCATGGACAGGATCGTCGACACAAGGCTTGCCACAACCATCGCCACCGAAGATGAGGCGATGATCGCCACCACGGAACATCTGCTGGCCGCGCTTTTTGGCATGGGTATTGATAATGCGGTGGTCGAACTTGATGGCCCCGAGGTGCCTATCATGGATGGCAGCGCCGGACCCTTTGTCCATGTGCTTAAAAGGGTGGGGCGCCGTCAGCAGAATGCCTGCAAGTGGATGCTCAAGGTGAAGAAGGAAATTTCCTTTTCCGAGGGCGATTCCTTTGTGAAAATTTTGCCCTATGAGGGGTTCAAGGTCACCTGCGAGATTGAGTTCAACCACCACCTGATCAGGAAGCAGATTTTCTCAAGCGATCTGACTCCCCAGAAATTTGCCCAGGAGATTGCAAGAGCCAGAACTTTTGGTTTTCTGGATCAAGTAGAGAAGCTCAGGCAAAGCGGCCTCGCCCTGGGCGGCTCCCTGGAAAACGCCGTGGTCATCGATGACGATTGCATAGTTAATGCCGAGGGGTTGCGTTTTGCCGATGAGTTCGCCAGGCACAAGGCCTTGGACGTGATTGGCGATCTGGCCCTGCTGGGTTTCCCTCTGCTTGGTCATGTCGTGACCAGGAAATCAGGGCATGGGCATCATTTTTCCTTGATGAAACAGCTTGCCGCCCAGCCAGAGCGGTGGGATCTGATCGCCTATGGGGAAGAAGGGGGGAACCGAGTGCTGGAAAAGATGGTTTTGAGCACCAAGGAGGCCGGCGACAAGCTGTTGTCCTCTCTGCTCCCCCCCAGCATCGCCCTTGCCGGACAAACTTGCTTTGCCTGAATAAGGCCGCCTCTTTTTAGATGAACGACCCGCAGATGTTGCAAAAATCTGCGGGTTTTTTTATGCCCGGCCGATGGCGGTGTTTCGGTGAATCCTGCTTGCAATGCCGGGGGAAATTGGTACGATGCTGCGTGACTATTCAGCAGCACCGCATCTGCGTTGTTATCAGCCTGCTCATGGGCGCCAGCACACTTCGCAGGCTTCTGCCTAGCAGCTACGGCACAGCTGAATAGTTACGGTTTGGTGGTTCGAGTCATTTCCGGCATTGAGCTGGATAGTTACGATGCTGCATCAGGATTGTGATCCAACAGGGCCGGAACGGTTAAGTCCGGTCTGGCTAATTAGCACAAGGAGCAGGATATGGGTTTTTCAGGAAAACTTGGCTTTGTCGGCGGAGGGCTGATGGCCGAAGCCCTGATCAAGGGCATAACGTGGGCCGGGCTGGTTGCGGCGGGACAGATTCTGGTCGCCGATCCCAGCCGTGACCGGCAGGCCTTGTTGCAGAAGGAATATAAGATTGCCGCGGTTTCGGAGGCTACATCTGTCTGGGCGGAATGCAAGGTCGTTATCCTCGCGGTAAAGCCGCAGGTGATCGGCGCGGTTCTCAGTGAGTCCCGGGAGAAGATCCAGGCCGAGCACCTGATTATTTCCATTGCCGCCGGGATTCCGCTGGCCGTGCTGGAAGGCGCGGTTTCCGGGCGGGGCTGCCGGGTTATCCGGGTGATGCCCAATACTCCGGCCATTGTCCTCAAGGGCGCTTCCGCCCTAAGCCCTGGCAAAGGCGTGAGCCCTGAGGATTTGGCCGTAGCTGCCAGTATTTTTGATGCCGTAGGGGTAAGCTTTGTTCTGGACGAGGGTTATCTGGACGCGGTTACCGGCTTGAGCGGCAGCGGTCCAGCCTATGTGTTCACCTTTATCGAGGCCTTGGTCGACGCTGGGGTCAAGGTTGGCTTGGCCCGGCCCGTGGCCCAGAGCCTTGCTCTGCAAACGGTTCTTGGCTCCGTTCTTCTGGCGCTGGACGGGAACAAGCATCCCGCCGAGTTGCGCGCCATGGTGACCTCGCCGGGCGGCACAACCATTGCCGGTTTGCATGAGCTTGAAAAGGGGGCTTTCCGGGCCTTGGTTACCAACGCGGTGGAGGCCGCCACCAACCGCTCCTGTGAACTCGGCCGGCTCATGGTTGCCTGTGCCGACAAGTAACTTGGAACGGTGAGCCATTGCACAAAATTAACCACGACTTTCTTATAGCCAAAAATGGCATAAGGGGCCGTAAAGGCGAGTCGAAATTGTACAAGTTATTTCTGAACGGCCCCTAAATGAAAATCCGTAAGGTTGGAATCATCTGCAAAAAAGATTCATCCGCCGCTCTGGGGATGAGCAGGGAACTGCTCCCCTGGCTTGGTAAGCGGGGGATTGCCGCCGAGGTCGATACCATTGCCGATGATATGGATCTGCTTATTATCCTGGGCGGGGACGGCACCCTGCTCCATGTCGCGGAGCAGGCAAGCCGACTGCAGGTTCCGGTGGTCGGAGTGAATCTGGGCGATCTCGGCTTCCTGACCGAAGTGGCGGTCAGCGAGCGTTATGAAGTTCTGGAAGGGATTCTCGCCGGGGAGATGGTTATTGAGGAAAGGCTGATGCTCAAGGCCAGGCTTCAGCAAGGAGCAGAGGCGGCAGAGTGGCGCTACGCTCTTAACGATGTCGTGGTCAGCAAGGGCAGTGCGGACCGCCTTGCCCAGTTGAGCACCTGGGCCGATCAGGAGTACATCACTACTTACCGGGCGGACGGCCTGATCTTTTCCACCCCCACCGGTTCCACGGCCTACAACCTTTCCGCCGGCGGGCCCATTGTCAGTCCGGCATTGCAATCCATCCTGGTTACGCCGATCTGTCCGTTCATGCTGGAAAGCCGCCCGGTGCTTCTCCCAGCCTCGGTTTGTCTTACTACCAGACTTGCCGGGCAGGCCAACGGAGTGAAGATTATCGTCGATGGCCAGCCGGCCTGGGAAATGTCGGCCAGCGACACCTTGGAGGTGGTGGCCTCGGAAAGGCTCCTGCGGCTTATCTGTTCTCCCCAGAAGGATTATTTTGAAATTTTGCGCAATAAGTTGAATTGGGGCGGGCGAGCGGGCGAGGCGGGAAAAAACAAGCAGTAATGAGGTGCTTTGCGATAAAAAAAAGCGGCGGGCTCCTTGTCGGAACCAGCCGCTTTTTTGTGTGAGTTTTTCAGCCCCTCTGCCGGATGAGAGGTAAAACTTAAATGCCAGGCGTGGCGTTGTTAATCCTTCTCGGCAAGTTTGTGGGCCAGGGCTTCCCGCTCTTCCTGCATGGCGATCTTCCCGGCCTCAATGGCTTCGCTGAGGGTTCTTTTCTTCTCGTCGAGAAATTCCTTGCCTTGCGCGGCCAGGTCCGTGCCGCGGCTGATGAGGTCCTTGCCCTTGGCGATCATCTCTTGGCTCCGCTCAAGGGCGGTTTCTTTGTATCCCTGAAAATCATCCGGCAAGGCCTTGGCTCTTTCCTTCAGCTCGGCCCCATAGTCGGCCAGTATTTCTCTGGTTTCCTGGCCGGTTTTCGGGGCGGTTAACAGGGCGATGGCTGCGCCGACAACGGTGCCGGCCAAGAAGGCCAATACTGCGGTGCTGGAATTGTCGCAATTGTCTCTGCTCATATCAATCTCCTTTTTTTTGTATTTTCCATGATCGGTTGAGGAAATGTGAAAAAGCCATGACCCCGGCGCTGAATCCGCCTAGATGGGAGATAAAAGGGCGGACTGTTTCCTTGAGCATGGCGGTGGTGGTGAGCAGCATGTCCGCTGATCTCTGGGCGGTGTAGATGACCGCGTCCGTCTTCTCCAGCTTGTCGTTCAAGGAGACGGAAAGACCTTGGATTTTGTTGGCCGCCTCGGTCAGGGATTGGCACAGCGGGTCCACATTCTTGTTCAAGGCCTCGATGAGAGACTCGATTTTCTGCAAGGTACGCCGAAATTGCAGGAAGGTCGGCACCAGGGTAATGGCAATGGCAAAAAGGCTTCCGGCGCTGAGCAGGGAGAAAAAATCTGAAGAGGTCAATTTTGTTACTCCTGAATGAGCCGAGGATAGATGAAACCAATATCTTTTATAATAGAGGGGATTCTTCGGGGCTGCAAGGGAAAAGCAATTGGTGTTCGGCAGGCAAATTTTACTTTTCTGGCCCCTTTTTTTCGCCAAACTGCAGCTCCGCGTCCGAGGCTCGCACGTAAATGGGCACCGCAGTGGCCGGGTCCAGGAACGAACCCTGCCGAAAAAGATGCCAGGCTGCGGAACCGATGGAGGCGGCCCTGGCAAAACAGATCTCCGGGGGAGCAAGGCAGGCGGATTCTCCCAGCAGCTCCTTGAGCATTTCCCCATACAGGGTCAGTCCATCGCCGGCCAGCAGGGTGGGGGTGGTAATGAATTCCTGCAGGCGTTCCGGTTTGATCACCGTGGCCTCGATGGTTATTTCCGGAAATCCTTGCTGGTTGCAACGGTACAGGGCAGTGTAGATTTCGTTTTTCCTGGCATCAATTACCGGGCAGATGGGCAAAGAGGAAAAGGGAAACTGGCTGGCGATCCCGGTCAGGGTTGGCACCCCGATGAGCGGTTTTTCCGCAGCCATACAAAGGCCCTTTGCTGTGCTCAAGGCGATACGCAGCCCCGTAAAGCTCCCTGGGCCAAGGCTGACGGCAATGGCGGCAATCCGGGGCCAGCTCAGCTGACACTGGGCAAGGAGCCAGTGTATCCCGGTCAGCAGGCTGCGGGAGTGGCTGGTGACGGTGTTGAGGGAATACTCGGCCAGGCAGCGGTCTTCTGCGACCAGGGCCAGACTGCCGCAGGTGGTGGCGGTTTCCAGGGCGAGGATAACGGAGGGAGCGGTGCAGGTATGGGGCATTGCCTGCCTCAGCCTCCATTGCCGAGAAAACGGAAATCGTTATAAAAAACAAAAAGCATCAGAGAAACAAGCAGCACCAGGCCGATTATCTGGAGGCGTTCTCGTGTTTCCACGCTTAGTGGTTTGCTGCGGATAGCCTCAACGGCGAAAAAGACGAGATGCCCTCCATCGAGAATGGGGATGGGGAAAAGATTCAACACCCCGAGGCTGACGCTGAGAAGACCGGCGAAATGCAACAGGTTGGCCCAGCCGGCCGTCATCTGCTGCCCGGCGATCTGGGCGATGCAGATGGGGCCGCCCAGTTCGCTGGCCGGGACTATCTGCTGGATGATTTTGACAATGCCCAGAAGGGTAATCTTGATCAGGGTCCAGGTATGCAGCGTGCCGATCCGCAATGCTTCGACAGGAGAAATGGAGACCAGTTCGTCGGCGACCCGGATGCCGAGCATGTAGCGGGTGTCAATCACCTCGCCGAAGATGTTTTTGTCCTGTTCCATCTTCGGCTGTCCGGTAAGGGTCATGGTCTGATCGCCCCGGTGGACCACAAGGGTCACTGGCTTTGCGCCGCTGAGACGGATGAGGCGCGCTACATCGACCCATTCTTTAACCGGGGCGCCGTTAATGCTCAAGATAAGATCGTTTGGCGCGAGTCCGGCCCTGGCGGCCGGAGAATCCAAGGTGACCCCGCCTATTCTCGCTTCGGTTACCGGCTGGGAAATGCCCATGACCGCAAAGATGGAGGAAAAGAGCAGGACCGCGAAAATGAGATTGAAGAGCGGCCCGGCAAAGACCACCAGGAAGCGCTGCCAGACGGCCTTGTGTGAGAAGGAAAACCCTTCCTGGCCGCTGGCCACCTCATCGGTGAGACTTTCGCCGTACATCTTCACATAACCGCCAAGGGGAAAGGCGCTCAGCAGGTATTCGGTGTCGCCTACGGTGTGGCCGAAAACCTTTGGGCCGAACCCCAGGGAGAATTTAAGCACCCGGACGCCGAACAGCTTGGCACAGAGAAAATGGCCGAATTCGTGGATGAAGATCAGGGGGCCAAGGACAAGGATAAAGGCAAGAATAGAGGTCATAATCTCTTCAGATGGTTAAGGTTGTCTGTCCCGGCGGCAGCTCCGGGCTGAGAACGTCTTTGCCGAGGCGCTGCCGGGTCTGGATATGCAGGGCTTCGATTATGGAGGCCGCCTGCATCCGGGCGGCTAGGTCGGCATCCAGGATGGCGTTCAGGCTGGCAGCCTCTTCTCTTGGCAACCGGTTCACGGTTTTCGCTACTACCAAAGCGATTTCCGGAAAGCGAATGGTGCCGGCGAGAAAAGCTTCAACCGCCACTTCGTTGGCGGCATTAAGTACGGCTGGCAGGCTGCCGCCCCGTTTGCACACCTGATAGGCGAGCTTCAGGGCGGGAAATTTTTCAAAATCCGGGCGGGAAAAACTCAAATCAGAGGCCTGTGCCAGATTCAACCGCGGCAGATTCATCCGCAACCGTTCCGGGTAGGAGAGGGCATAGGCAATGGGGATGCGCATGTCCGGCACTCCCAGCTGGGCTACCACCGAGCCATCGACGTATTCCACCATGGAATGAACGATGCTCTGCGGGTGGATGAGTACCTCGATGTTTTCAACCCCGATGTCGAACAGCCAGCGGGCCTCGATCACCTCCAGCCCTTTGTTCATCAGGGTGGCGGAGTCGATGGAGATTTTTTTGCCCATCTCCCAGTTTGGGTGGGCCAGGGCCTGCTCTGGGGTGACTGCCCAGAGTTCGCGTTCGGCCAGATTGCGGAACGGCCCGCCGGAGGCGGTGAGGATGAGCTTGCTGACATCCGCTTTTTTCCCTGCCTCAAGCGCCTGGGCAATGGCGCTGTGTTCACTGTCAATGGGCAGCAGGGTTACCTGGCAGCGTTTTGCCGCGGCCATGATCAGGTGGCCGGCCATGACCAGAGTTTCCTTGTTGGCCAAGGCGATGTTTTTCCCGGCCTCAATAGCGGCCAGGGTGGGGGTAAGCCCGGCCCCGCCCACAATGGCGGAAACAACCGTATCGGCACCAGAAAGGGTGGCAACGGCAACATTGCCTGCGGTGCCGGTCTGTATTTTTTCAGACCAGCCTGGGGGCAGGCTCTGGGCCAGTTCGCCGGCCAATCTGGCATCATTAATGGAGACCTTTTCCGGATTGAAGGCCTCGATCTGTTCGCGCAACAGGCGGCCATTGGTGCCGGCGGCCAGACCCACAATGCGGAAGCGGCCGGGGAACTGGCGGATCACCTCCAAAACATTTCGACCGATCGAGCCTGTGGAACCAAGGAGAGAAATGTTTTTCATGCTTTTTTACCTACTCGGATTGCCTAGATAGTTAAGCAGATAATATAGTATTGGCGCAGTGAGCAGCAGGGAATCGATCCGGTCCAGCAAACCGCCGTGTCCTGGCAGGAGACTGCCGGAATCCTTTGCGCCAAAAGCACGTTTTATGATTGATTCCGAAAGATCACCGGCCGCGCCAAGGCTGCCAAGCAGGAGGGCGATGAAGCCTATCCAAAACAGATCTTGCTCCGGCAGAAAAAGGTACCGGACAAGAAGGGCCGCACCCAGACAGCCAGCCAGACCACCGGCAAATCCTTCCCAGGTTTTGCCTGGACTAATGGCGAGGCAAAGCTTGTGCCTGCCAAATTTGCTGCCGGTATAGAAAGCGGCGGTGTCAGAGGCTGCGGTAATAGCGGTGAGGAGCAGCAGCCAGGCGCGGCCCTGCGGCAGGGACATGAGCAGGATCAGGTGGGCTGCGCATAGGCCTAGGTAAAAGTAGCCAAAGCCGGCGCGGCTGATAACTTCGTAAGGCTGGGCCAGGCTAGCGTATTGGGAAACGGTGTAGAGCAGAAGGGAGACCAGGGCAAGGCTCAGGCCAAAGAGCAGGCCGGGGGGTTCGCCAAAATAAGCAGCGCCGGCCAAGGGCAACAGCCCGAAGATGATAAGAGGTATTTTCGCCTGCCGACTTAGGTCGGGCAGAACAATAGTCAGGTATTCAGCCAGTGCTACCTCGGCCAAGGCTGTGATGGCCAGGCAGAACACCGGCAGTGGCCCCCAGAGGAGAAGGAGCAGCCAGGCCGCGCTTGCCAGAACACCGGTAATAAGTCTTTTCATGCTGATCCTGTCATAGGTCCATTCCTGCGGCCTATGATCATTGGTCGTTTATCTGGTTTGCCTGTTCGCCTGTTTTACCGAAACGCCGCTGCCGCTTTTGGAAATCCAGAATCGCGGTAAGCAGATCCTGTTTACGGAAGTCGGGCCAGAGGATTTCCGTAAAATAGAGTTCCGCATAAGATGCCTGCCACAAAAGAAAGTTGCTCAATCGTGTTTCTCCCCCGGTGCGGATCAACAGATCAGGGTCCGGCAATCCTGCCGTGTAGAGGTGTTGAGCAATTAGTGCCTGATCAATCGTCTCTGGACTCAGGGTTCCAGCCAGGCATTTTTGGGCAATTGCCTGCACGGCCTGGGTAATTTCGCTTCTGCCGCCGTAGCTCAAGGCCAGATTGAGAATCAGCCCGGAATTGTCTGCGGTTTCGAAAATTACCCGGTTCAAAATCTCGCGGACTTCCGAAGGGATGCGATTTTTTTCGCCAAGACACCGCAGGCTCACGTTGTTGTGAACCATGGTGGCCAGCTCGCTCTCCAAAAAGGTTTTCAGCAACCCCATGAGGGCCTGGACTTCAAAGGGCGGGCGTTTCCAGTTCTCCGTGGAAAAGGCATACAGGGTAAGCACCCTAATGTCAAGTTCGCGGGCGGCGCGGACGATATCCTGCACGGATTCGATCCCGGCTCGGTGGCCCATGATGCGGGGCTTGCCCTGCTGCTCGGCCCAGCGGCCATTGCCGTCCATAATGATTGCGATATGACGGGGCAGAGCGGTGCTGGCGGGTTCGGGCATGGGAAGTTTATCTCGATTTTGAGTCAGCAGATTACAGCAGGCAACCGGATGAAGCAAGGCGGGGGCAGGTCGCAAAGGCTCAAACCGCCATGACCTCTTTTTCTTTTGCAGCCATAATTTCATCGATCTGTTTGATGAACTTGTCGGTGGCGTGTTGGGCCTCCTCCTGCATTCTGAAGAAGTCGTCTTCCGGGATTTCCTTGTTGTTTTTTTGTTTCTTCAGGGTATCGATGGCCTCGCGCCGCAGATTGCGCACGGCAACCCGGTGCTCCTCGCTGATTTTTTTGACATTTTTTACCAGCTCCTTGCGCCGCTCTTCGGTGAGCTGAGGGATGCTGATCCGGATCATCTTGCCGTCGTTTGAGGGGTTGAGGTCCAGGTCCGAGGAGAAGATAGCCTTTTCGATGGCGGGGAGGAGCTTGGCGTCCCAAGGCTGGATTACCAGCATCCTGCTTTCCGGGATGGTCACGGCCCCGACCTGGTTGAGCGGCAGCGGTGAGCCGTAGGCCATGACCTTTACTCCGTCAAGCAGGGCGGTGGTGGCTCGACCGGTTCTGATCTTGGTGAGATCACGTTTGAAGGCCTCGATGTTGGCCATCATTTTTTCAGTTAGAGCGTCGATAATTTCATTCATTGTCCTCTCCCTGTATCAAGGTGCCGATCTGTTCGCCGCAGATGGCCCTTTTCATGTTGCCGGGGATATTCATGTCGAAAACCATGATGGAGGTGTTGTTGTCCATGGCCAGAGAAATTGCCGCCGAGTCCATGACTTTGAGGCGCCGCTGCAGAACTTCACTGAAGCGGAGCTGGGGGAACTTGACTGCTTCCTGGTGCTTAAGGGGGTCCTTATCGTAGACCCCATCGACTCTGGTGGCCTTGCAGATCAGATCGGCGTTGATTTCCAGGCCGCGAAGCACGGCTGCCGTGTCGGTGGTGAAGTACGGGTTGGCGGTGCCTGCCCCGAAGATCACTACCCGACCCTTCCGGAGATGATGGACAGCCTTTTGCTGGGAATATGGTTCGCAGACTGTGAGCATGGGGATGGCGGAAAGAACCCTGGCTGCGATGCCGTTTCTTTCCAAGGCGTCATGCAGGGCCAGGGCATTGATAACCGTGGCCAGCATGCCCATGTTGTCGGCGGCGGTACGGTTCATGCCGGCAGAGGCGCCGGCTACTCCCCGAAAAATGTTGCCTGCGCCGATGACCAGGCTGGTTTGCACATTGAGCGTAGTGAGAGTCTTGATCTCCGCGGCAAGATAATCAAGCACCTTGTTGCTGATGCCGAAAGCGGCGTCGCCCATCAGGGCTTCGCCGCTCAGCTTAAGGAGTACTCTTTGATATTTAGGGGCCGTTAAGGAAATATCCATAGTTTTTCTGGTCATTCATTTACGGCCGCAAATGCCGTTTTTTTTTATATCTTAAGACAAGGCGCTTTGCCAGCAACGGTTTGGCGTTGTTCACAGGCAGGTCAGCCGAGAGGTTGGTAAAACAGGGGTTATGCGCCAACCTGAAAACGGGCAAATCGTTTAATGCTGATGCCTGTGCCAAGCTTGTTTGCCACTTCCTTGATCAGATCCTGTACCGAGATGTCGGGGTTCTTGACGAATTTTTGCTCCAACAGGCAGCTCTCGGCAAAAAAGCGGTCCATTTTGCCGCCCACCATCTTCTCCGCGATGTTCGCCGGCTTTCCGGAATCGATGGCCTGCTGGATAAAGATGTTGCGCTCACGTTCAGCCAGATCAGCGGGAACCTCTTCGCGCCTGATGGAAACAGGATTGGCCGCGGCAATATGCATGCAGATATTCTTGGCAAACTCGCTGAAGTCGGGGGTCTTGACAACCGCCTCATTCTCGCAGGCTATCTCGACCATCACCCCCAGCTTGCCGCCGGCATGGATGTAGGTTTCCATCACCCCTTCGTTGAATTTGACGTAGCGCTTGACGCCGATGTTCTCGCCGAGTTTGGCTACCAGCTCGTTAAGCATATCCTGAACGGAAAGGGCGGGATTTTTAACGAATTTCTGTTCCATGAGCTCGGCAGGGGACGCGGGTGCAGTCTCTGCCACCTGCATGGCGATATTATCGGCGAAATCGATAAAGGCGTCACTTTTGGCGACAAAATCGGTCTCGCAGTTTACTTCGACCATGACGCCAAGCTTGCCGTTGTTTTCGATGGATGTTTTCACCAAGCCTTCGCTGGTGGCCCGGCCTGCCCGCTTCTGGGCAACAGCCAGCCCTTTCTGCCGGAGCAAATCGATGGCCTTTTCCATGTCACCGCTGGTCTCGGTAAGGGCTTTTTTGCAATCCATCATGCCCGCATTGGTTTTGTCGCGGAGTTCTTTTACCATTTGACTTGTAATATTCACGGTTCTACCTTCATGTTCTGTAACTGGTCAGCAACACCGCATTTCTTGGCCGTCGAGCTGCATATGTGTCCGGCACCCTATGCAGATTTTTTCCGGGCATTTGCGGCAGCAGCAATGCTGCGCTGCTGAACAGTTACGGTTTTTGGTTTATGTTTCCCAGGCCACGAGCTGGATAACTATCAAGCCATTATGCCCGTATTGTTCAATTATGTTTTTGCTGCAAGGTCATTAAAAAACAGGTTATTCGTCGCCTTTTGCGGCTACGGCCTTGGCTTCGATCTCCTTGTCGGTGGCAGCCTGATGGGCCGCGGCAAGTTTTTCCTTGCCGCTCAGTACCGCATCCGCCATTTTTGAAGCGATCAGCTTGATGGAGCGGATAGCATCGTCGTTGCCGGGGATCAGATAGTCGATGCCATTGGGATCACAGTTGGTATCGATCAGGGCAACCACCGGAATACCGAGGCGGTTGGCCTCTTCGATGGCAATTTTTTCCCGTTTCGGATCAATAAGGAAAATGGCGGCGGGCAGGCCTTTCATGTTTTTTATGCCGCCCAGGTTGCGATCCAGCTTGACCGCCTCTTTCTGGATCTGAAGAGCTTCCTTCTTATGGTAATGGTGGATGGTGCCATCTTCCTGCATGGTTTCGTATTTCTTCAGCTTATCGACACTGTTCTTGATAGTCTGGTGGTTGGTCAACATGCCGCCCAGCCAGCGGTTGTTGATGTAGTACATGCCGCAACGCTCGGCTTCTTCCTTGATGATGTCCTGGCCCTGGCGTTTGGTGCCGACAAAAAGCACGGTGCCGCCATTGGCTGCGGTCTTGGCGATAAATTCATAGGCCTTGTTGAAAAGAGGCAAGGTCTTGTCAAGGTTGATGATGTATATCTTGTTGCGGGCGCCGAAAATATACGGTTTCATTTTCGGGTTCCAGCCGCGGGTTTGGTGGCCAAAATGCATGCCGGCCTCGAGCATTTCCTTCATGGTAACATTAGACATGGGGACTTCTCCTTTGGTTTTGGTTTAGTAGCCGTCAGGAAATAACTGTTAGATTTTTTGCCATTTCGCTACGGCTACATATGCCGATCACGATCTGTCAATCGTTACAGTTATTATTGAACAACGGCCTGGCTTCCACCCCATCACTCCAACCCGAATCTGGGCACCAGAGGAGTATTTGCAGGGGTGTGTTTATTTTTGAACCCGAATTTTGTACCATCAGAACTGATTTTTTGCAAGTAAGAAGAGGGAGGTGGTCTTTTTTTTCAGCACCGCATGACCAGAATGAAGTTTCGAAGAGGCGGGTATCTTGCGCCAGACGGGATAAGGTCGGTGGCAAGCCGAGAAAAAAACTTGACGCCTCCGGCAAAAAACGCAAAGGTTTCATCTTCACTTCAGGCAACAGCTCCCGGGAACAGGTATGACTAAAACAATCAGCCAGCTTTGGCCTAAAAAGATTCTGATCCGCTCAACCAACTGGATCGGCGATGCCATTATGACCACCCCGGCGGTGCGAACCATCCGGGAGAATTTTCCTGCCGCCCAGATAACCATCCTGGTCTATCCCTGGGTGGCGGATATCTTTACCGCCTGTCCCTATGTGGACCGGGTCATGCTTTTTGACAAGATGGGGAGGCACAAGGGCTTGGCCGGGATGTGGCGTCTGGGGCGCGAGCTTGCCGCCCAACACTTTGATCTGGCCATTCTTCTGCAGAATGCCTTTTCCGCCGCCGTTCTTGCTCTGCTTGCCGGTATACCGGTTCGGGCTGGATACCGCAGGGATGGCCGCGGCCTGCTGCTGAGTCATGGCGTTCCCATCCGAAAAATTACCAGGGAGAGGCATCAGGTCTATTATTACCAGGAGATGCTCAAGGATCTTGGTCTGGTGTGCGGCCCCCAGGAGCTGTTTCTTGCCCTGCCTGGTACCGCCACTGCCTGGGCCGGGGATTTTCTTGCCGCTAATGCAAAAAAACCGGTGGTCGGCCTTAATCCCGGCGCGGCCTATGGCCCGGCCAAGCGCTGGCCTGCCGAGAGATATGCCGGCCTGGCCAAGCGCCTGGCTGAGGAGCAGGGCGCCACTCTGCTGGTTTTTGGTACGGCGAGCGATACCGAGGCTGCGGCGAAGATCTGCGCGGCAGCGCCGGGGCAGGTGCTTGACCTGACGGGCAAAACCACCCTGGCTGAGGCCATGGCCCTGATCGGCCGGTGTGATGCCTTTGTCACCAACGATTCGGGCCTGATGCATGTGGCGGCCGCCCAGAGAACCCCGCTGGTTGCGATCTTCGGCTCCACCGATGCCGTTGCCACCGGGCCGTTTGCCCCCAAGGTGGAGGTGGTGAATAAAAATCTGCCCTGCAGCCCTTGCCTGAAAACCCATTGCCCACGTAATGATTTTGCCTGCATGCTGGAGATCGGGGTGGATGAGGTGTACGAGGCAACCTGCAGACTTCTGGAAAGCGAGGGAGTATAGAGCATGCGACCAGCCGTGTTTCTCGACAGGGATGGAACCATTAACGAGCAGATGGGCTATATCAACCATATCTCCCGTTTTGTCATGTTGCCAAAGTCTGCGGCTGCCATCCGGTTGTTAAACGGGCAGGGGATTCCGGTGGTGGTGATCAGTAATCAGTCCGGTCTGGCCAGGGGGTATTTCCCCGAAAGCCTGCTTGCTGAGGTACACACCAAGATGAACGAGGCGCTGGCCGAGGTCGGAGCCCATGTCGATGGAATTTACGTTTGCCCCCATCACCCCGAGGCCATGGAGGAGCGCTTCCGTCTTGCCTGTGACTGCCGGAAACCAAAGCCTGGTCTTTTTCTCCAGGCGGCGGCAGACCTTGGTCTTGATCTTGCCCGCTCTTACGTGGTGGGTGACCGATGGTCTGATCTCAAGGCCGCGGCGGCGGTGCAGGCCAAGGGGATTCTGGTTCTCACCGGCTATGGCCGGGGGGATTACGAGTATATCGGCCCGGTTCAGTCAGTGCAGCCGAGTTATGTCGCGGATGATCTCTATGCGGCGGTGCAGTGGATTGTCCAGGATATGGCGGGGTAAGGTAAGAGATCACATGGCACCACATCTTGCTTGCGATCGGTTCAGCTCACGTACCAAATGTACGCATCGCCGTCCTGCTTATAGCTGAGTTGGGCAGCTTGCCTGCTCAAACGAAACTTATACCTGCAGGGTGAGCTCATTGGCTTTTCCTGTTTTGTGGCTCACCCCGTGATCGGTTACGGGGTAAGGCCTTGGGAGGGGAAGACCGAATCTGTTAGTGCCGTTTCTTTTTCTCCGGAAATTCGTAGATAACCTCATTTTCCTTAATGAAGCCGAATTGTCGACGTGCCACTTCTTCGAGATAGACCCGGTCTTTTTTTAGTTTGTTGATTTCCTGCTGCAGGGCGGTATTGCTTTCGCGCAACTGCTCGTTTCGGACATTGATTTCATTGAGCTCCGTTGCAACTCGAAAGTATTTCAATGCTCCGTATGGCCCAAAAACAGACCAGGCACTGACAACCGTGACAATGAGCACGCTGTAGAGCAGTATTTTCTTGCGGTTAGTCTCTGAAAGGTTCGCTGGCATGGCCGCTCATTGTAAATGGATTTTTTGAAACTATCCAGCAGCACCCATTTTGCGGTGATCGGGCCGGCTCATGTAACCGAGGTATGCTTCGCTGACCCGCTTACCGCAACCTGAGGGAACTGCTGAATAGTTACGGTTTGGTGGTTCGAGTCATTTTCGGTATTGATCTGGATAGTTATGATTTTTTCTCTTATTATTCCTGTTAGATAGCATAGATGTGAAGTTCATGCAATCGCCGATTGCTTGATTGTTCCAGATGATTAATCGTTGACTCCTGGCCATGCAAGCTCACCCGGGCGGGATCGTTTTTTTCACCTCGCATTCAATCCCCCCCCGGGCAAGGGTGATGCTGATTTTTTCCCCCGGCTGTACTTCGGTGCAGCTCCGAATGACAGCTCCATCATTTTTCTGGACGATACTGTATCCTCGGCCAAGAACCGCCAAGGGACTGATGGCGTGCAGGAGGCCGGCGTTTATTTCAAAGGCTGTCCGCTTGCGTTCCAGGTGGCGAAGCATGGCTTGGGCCAGTCTTCTGCCCAGCACATGAACCTTTTGCCGTTGATATTCCAGGCGCTGTTCCGGGTTATGGCCGGCAAGTACCTGACAGAGCCCGGCAAGAGTGAGCTGGCGTCGATGGATGGTGCGGGAAAAGGCGAATTGCAGTGAGGCCAGGGCATGGTCTGTTGTCAGGCGAAACTGGTCAAGAAGCGAGGTGGGGTCGCCCAGTATTTTTTTGTGGCTCGCGATGGTATGGCGGAAAAAGGCCAGTCTGTCCGAAAATGTTTTGCTCAGACGGTTTTTAAGATTGTCCAGCCGGGCATGCAGTTGCTCGCGGCTGGGGACAACCGCCTCAGCGGCGGCGGTAGGGGTTGGCGCCCGGAAGTCCGCGACCAGATCGGCAATGGTGATGTCAATTTCATGGCCGATTGCCGAGACAATGGGAATCTGTGAACCGGCAATGGCCTTGGCGAGCCTTTCTTCGTTAAAGGTCCACAGGTCTTCCAGGGAACCGCCCCCACGGCAGATAACGATCACATCGCTCTGCCCTCTGTCGTTGCAAAGGGTGATGGCCTCGATGATATCCTCCATGGCTCCGGTTCCTTGCACCCTGACCGGGATAATTTCTATGGGTACAGCGGCAAATCTTTTTCCCGCCATGGAGAGAAAATCATGTACCGCTGCCCCGCTTGGCGAGGTGATAAGGGCGATTTTTTCGGGCAACAACGGCAGGGGCTTCTTGCGTCCCTCGGCAAAAAAACCTTCGGCTGCCAGTTTGCGCTTGAGAAGGTCGAAGGCAAGTTGCAGTGCGCCGGCGCCTTTTTCCGCGAGGGAGTCCACGATGAGCTGGTATTCGCCGCGGGCTTCATATAGCGAGATCCGGCCCCGGCAGACCACCATCATGCCGTCCTTGGGTGGGCAGGAGAGATAACGCTGCTGGGGCTTGAAAAGAACGGCTTTTATTTGGGCGGTATCATCCTTGAGGGTGAAATAGAGATGGCCGGAATAGGGACAGCGCAGGTTGGAGATTTCGCCCACCACGGTGACAAAAGGAAAGGAAACCTCAAGCGCCCCACGGATTGACTGGGTAAGTTCACTGACTGTCTGGATTTTCTCGCTGGCCATGCTGTGCATGTTCACTACCTATCACGTAAGCGATCACAGGGCACCACATCTTGCTTACGATCGGTCCAGCTCACGTGCCCAATAATGTTACGCATCGCCGTCACGCTTACCGCAACCTGCACTATCCTGTGACCGCTTATAGCTGAGTTGAGCAGCTTGTCTGCTCAAGCGAAACTTATACCCGCAGGGTGAGTTTATTGGCTTTCCCTGTTTTGTGGTTCACCCCGTGATCGGTTAACCTATCATGGGCAGCATGGCATGGACAAGTATTTTGTTCCGTTGCAGCGCCAGGCTGGATAGTCACAAATGCGGATGCATTTTTCGAGAGGGAAAGGTATAGTGTCGGCAAATTTTGTTGTTTTACGAAAAACGTAAGCAGTGTAACGGCGAGGGACGGCGGCATGTCTGAACAAAACAGCTATTTTCAACAAGAGATACTGAACAAGCCTTTGCAGAAGCATGGATTGCTCGAAGAGCTTAATCTGCCACCCAAGGCAATCAAGTTTATCCGGCAAAATAAGCGAAATATAATAATCGGCCTGGTGTGTGGTGCGGTGGCAATTGTGGGCTGGTCCTCGTTCAGCTATTATCTTGCCAGGCAGAATGATCGTGCTGCCGCCCTGCTGGCCGAGGCGCTTGGGCAGGGGGAGGTTGATCGCAAGGTCAGTCTTCAGAGGATTCTTGATGATTACGGCCGGACCAGCTCTGCCATGTGGGCAAAGGTTGAGCTGGCCCATCTTGCCTTTGATTCGCAACAATATGCTGAGTCTATCCGGGTTTATCGTGAGGTGCGGGATGATCTGGTCAAATCCAGCCCGGTTTTCCCCCTGGTGCAGCTGAATCTGGCCCAGGCCTATGAAAATAAAAATGAACTGCCAGAGGCTCTCGCCGCTTATCAGGGCTTGGCGGAGATAAAGGGGTTTGCCGGGGAGTCCTACTTGGCCATGGGCAGAATTTATGAGTTGCAGAAGGATCTGCCCAAGGCAAAAGAGATGTATGCCAAGGCCCTGGCCGAGGAATCCGTTTCTCCTGCGCTCAAGGAAAAGGTGCAGGTCAAGCTGGACCGGCTCTAAGACGCGTTTTTTTGGCGGAATAGACCGAGACAGGTAGACAGGCTATTAAGCGAGCGATGGAAATCATCCGTACGTCGGCCGAGATGACGGCCTGGGCAAACAGGATTATTGCCGCCGGACAGACAATCGGGCTGGTGCCCACCATGGGCTTCTTCCATGAGGGGCATCTGTGTTTGATGCGCAAGGCCGGGGAGAAAGCCAGCCATACGGTGGTGAGCCTGTTTGTTAATCCGATTCAGTTTGGCGCCGGCGAGGATCTTGGCCGTTATCCTCGTGATTTTTCCCGTGATTGCCGGCTTGCTGAGGCTGAAGGGGTGGATGTTCTTTTTGCCCCGGAACCGCAGGAGATGTATCCGTCGGAGGCCTGCACCCGAGTGATTGTCTCCGGCTTGACGGACGGTTTGTGCGGCAGGAGCCGTCCGGGCCATTTTGCCGGGGTGGCCACGGTAGTTGCCAAACTTTTCCACATCATCAAGCCGCATTCCGCTGTCTTTGGCAGAAAGGATTTTCAGCAGCTGGCGGTAATCGAGAGAATGGTGGCTGATCTCAACTTTGCGGTGGAGATCATCGGACATCCCATTGTCCGGGAACCGGACGGGCTGGCCATGAGCTCTCGAAACACCTATCTTTCCGCCCCGGAACGGCAGGCGGCGCTTTGTCTTTTTCGGGCCATTGACCATGCGAGAAAAAGGGCGCGGGCGGGGCTTGTCGACTCACGGGTTCTGCTGAGAGAGGTAGAGGGGGTGTTGCAGGCGGAGGGTGTGACCGTTGAATATGCAAGCATTGTTGATCAGACGACTTTGCAGCCGCAAGCCGAGCTGCGAAAAGGCGTCGTGTTGGCCATGGCCATAAAGGTCGGGGCAACCAGATTGATCGACAACGATAATCTTTTTGAGGAAAACTAAAGCTGAGTTGAGCAGCTTGCCTGCTCAAACGAAACTTATGCCCTTTGGGTGTAAAGCTGAGTTGAGCAGCTTGCCTGCTCAAGCGAAACTTATGCCCTTTGGGCGCAAAGAGAACGACAATGTTACAATACATGTTAAAATCCAAGATTCACCGGGCAACGGTGATCGAGGCTGATCTTCACTATGAGGGCAGCCTCACGGTGGACAGGAATCTGATGGATGCCGTCGGTCTGTCTCCCTATGAGCGGGTGAATATCTATAATATCAACAACGGTGAGCGGTTTGACACCTATGTGATCGAAGGGGTGGCCGGCTCCGGGATGATCGGCTTAAACGGCGCGGCGGCCCGCAAGGGGATGGTCGGCGATCTGGTGATCATTGTCAGCTATGCCTTGTATTCCCCGGAAGAGCTGGCCGGATACAAGCCCAGGATCGTGGTGCTCGACAAAGGCAATCAGATCAAGAAGGTGATGCATGTCGAGGAAGCGCAACATCCGTATCGCGGATAGCCTCCTGCTCGGGAGGCTATCCCGGCATTTATTGCCGGAGTGCCTCGGTTCCGTTGCCGCAGATTTATGTCTTTTTTCTTTTGCTAGATGGCCATGATTCTTCTTGCTACCGCTACCGAGATGGAAGCCTTGCCCTTGATGGAAGAAAAGCGCGGCTATCCCGCGGAACGTTTCGTTACGGGGGTTGGCCCCCTTGAGGCGGCGATCCGTCTCACCCGGCGGCTCGCCGAAGCGAGGGGGGAGATCGATCTGGTTCTTAATTTTGGCGTGGCCGGAGCCTATGCCGGTTCCGGGGCGGGATTGCTTGATATTTGTCTGGCCGAAAGCGAGATTATGGGCGATTTCGGAATCTGTCACGAAGAAAGCATTGAGCCATTTGGCGGGCAATTGGCAAGCAGACAAGCCAATTTTCTGGAGCCCCGCTATGTTGCCCAGGCTTGGCAAATTTTCAGAACACATGGTTTCTGCTGCAAAAAAGGCGTGTTTGTTACGGTTAATGGCGTCAGTGCCACGGCAAAGCGTGGCGCCATGTTGCGTGCGGCTCATAACGGCCTGTGCGAAAACATGGAGGGGGGGGCAGTGGCCCGGGTCTGCGCAGAATTAGCCGTTCCCTGTCTTGAGGTCCGTTGTATCAGTAATATGGTGGAAGACCGCAATCTTGCTAACTGGCAGCTTGCCGAGGCCGTGCAAAAATGCGGCCAAGCTGTTTCCCTGCTTCTTGACCACATAGTCCTCATCTGAACCAGGCAGAAGATCCGTGCCAATTCTTTCCGAAAAAACCAAACTTTCTCTGGGCTTTTCCCCCTGCCCCAATGATACCTTTATTTTTCATGCCCTGGTCCATGGGCAGCTTTGTCAGGCGGGCGCCGAGTTGCCGGACTTTGGGGCCGTATCGCTGGCCGATGTCGAAACCCTGAATGAGTGGGCGCTTGCCGGGCGGCTTGATGTAAGCAAGATTTCTTTTCACGCCTTGGGTCAAGTCCTTGAGCAATATGTCCTGCTCATGGCCGGAAGCGCTCTTGGCCGCGGCTGCGGCCCCCTGCTGGTTGCGAGGGAGAATTTTTCCGTGGCAAAGCTGCCCCGGCTGACTATCGCCATCCCAGGGAGATACACCACGGCGGCTTTGCTGCTGCGGATGTTTTCCCCTGTCTCCCTGACGACCAGAGTGATGCGTTTTGACCAGATTATGCCCGCCATTGTGGCAGGAGAGGTCGATGCCGGGGTGATCATCCACGAGAGCCGTTTTACCTTTCCGGCGCACGGCCTGCTGCTGCTTCAGGACCTCGGTGCCTGGTGGGAGCAGGAGACCGGTTTCCCCATCCCTTTGGGCGGCATCGTGGCAAAACGCTCCTTGGGCAAGGAAAGGATTCAAGCCATTGCTCTGGGCATCCGCGCAAGTGTCGCTGCCGCTTTTGCCAATCCGGCGGCGTCCATGCCTTATATCCGGCAACATGCCCAGGAGCTTGACGATAAGGTTATCCGGGATCATATCGGACTTTATGTGAATCAGTTTTCCCTTGATCTGGGCGAAGAGGGGCTTGGTGCGGTGCGGGAATTTCTGTGGCGAGGCCGGCAGCTCGAGGGTTTCCAGAGAGATTTTTCCTCGCTGCCATTAACCAGCATGGAATTATGATGTCGTCAACTTGCCGGTTAGCCGGCAAGGGGCTTTCTTTTTTTGTCGGCCTCTAGGTCGTAAACCAGAAACGAGCTTGACAAGAAATATATTCAGAATATATTTCAAAATTCCCTGTTTTGCACTGGTTTTAGCCAGTGAGTGGCGTTGCCTTCGGGATATTTATGATATTGCAATCCGATCGATATCGGAAGATGAGTTGAATTTAAAGGTAAGGAATAGAGCATGAAACTGACAGGAGCACAGGCCTTTCTCAAGTGCCTGGAAGAGCATGGCGTAGAAGTTATCTTCGGCTATCCCGGCGGGGCACTCATCGATGTCTACGACGAGTTGATGAAAAACGACAAAATCCATCACGTTTTAACCCGGCATGAGCAGGCCGCGGTTCATGCCGCCGATGCCTATGGGCGGATCAAGGGAGAAGTAGGGGTTGCCCTGGTGACTTCTGGCCCCGGCGCAACCAATGCGGTTACCGGTATTGCCTCGGCCTATCTTGATTCGATTCCTCTGGTCGTTTTCACCGGCCAGGTGCCGACCAAGCTGATCGGCAATGATGCCTTTCAGGAGGTCGATATTGTCGGGATTACCCGACCGATCACCAAGCATAACTATCTGGTTAAGGATGCAGATGATCTGGTTCCAATTATCAGGGAGGCTTTCCATCTTGCCAAAACCGGTCGTCCCGGTCCCGTGCTTATTGACATGCCCAAGGATGTTCTGGCTACCCGGATAACCTATCCCGAGCTCAAGCCAATCAGCATGCGGACTTACAAGCCCACTTACGAGCCGCATCCCGGTCAGGTCGAGAAGGCCTGCCAGGCAATGCTCAAGGCGAAAAGGCCGGTGATCTACGCGGGTGGCGGTGTTATCCTCTCCGACTCCAACGAGGGGCTGACCGAACTTGCGAGAAGGCTTAACATCCCCGTTACCATGACCCTCATGGGGCTGGGTGGTTTTCCTGGTACCGATCCTTTGTCCATGGGCATGCTTGGCATGCACGGCACCTACTTCGCCAACATGGCCGTGGCCAACTGTGACTTGCTGATTGCGGTCGGCGCCCGTTTCGATGACCGGGTGACCGGCCGGATCGATGCCTTTGCTCCCCACGCCGAGATCATTCATATTGATATTGATCCTTCTTCCATCAGCAAGAACGTCCGGGTGGATATTCCCATTGTGGCCGACTGCAAGAATGCGCTGGACGCCATCAATGCCTGGTTTGCCAGGAGCACGGAGTTTAATGCCGCAGAGTGCGTGGAAAAAAACCGGCCCTGGCATGAGCAGATTAAGGAGTGGAAGAACAAGCATCCCCTGGGCTATGTCGAGGAAACCGATATAATCAAGCCCCAGTTTGTTATCCAGAAGCTGCATGAAGTGACCGGTGGCGATGCGATCATCACCACCGAGGTCGGCCAGCACCAGATGTGGACCGCCCAGTTCTATCATTTTAACAAGCCACGCCAGTGGGCCACTTCCGGCGGCCTCGGCGTGATGGGTTATGGCTTTCCTGCCGCCATCGGCGCCCAGATGGCCGCGCCGGACAAGGTTGTGATCGACATTGCCGGCGATGGCTCCATCCAGATGAACATCCAGGAATTGGCTACATGCAGACAGGAAAAACTGCCGGTTAAAGTTGCCATCCTGAATAATGGCTACCTTGGCATGGTTCGTCAATGGCAAGAGCTTTTTTATAACAAGCAATATTCGTCCACCGTCATGGAGGTTGCCCCTGATTTTGTCAAGGTGGCCGAGGCCTATGGCGCGGTGGGATTGCGAGCGACCAAGCCCAGCGAGGTGGAGCCGGTTATCCGGGAGGCTTTGAAGATCAACAATACAGTGTTCATGGACTTTGTCATCGCCAGGGAAGAAGGGGTGTACCCCATGGTTCCTGCGGGTAAAGCCACCACCGAGATGCTGCTGGTTTAAGAGCCGCTACGAAATAGCATTATATTTTGACCAGATCGTTACTGCTTTTAAAGCAGGTCAAACCAGTGCAATGTTATAGTCAGACATGAACGACAGCTTAGGTTCAATAAGGATACCGCGATGAAACATACCATTTCCGTACTGTTGCAAAATAAACCCGGTGTTCTCTCCCGGGTCACGGGCCTTTTCAGTGGCCGGGGTTTCAACATTGAAAGCCTTTCCGTGGCTCAGACCCTTGAGCAGGATGTTTCCTGCTTGACCCTGGTGACCTCCGGTGAGGATACCATTATTGAACAGATCACCAAGCAGCTCCATAAACTGATTGACGTTATCAAGGTCACCGATATGTGTGAGCATGATAATGTGGAGCGGGAGATGGCCCTGATACGGGTGAAGGCCGAGGCGCATACCAGGGCCGAGGTTTTGCGGATAGTCGATATTTTTCGGGGCAAGGTTATTGACGTCGGGCCAAAGAGCTATGTGGTGGAGGTTACCGGCAAGGCAAGCAAGCTCCAGGCGGTCATTGACATCCTGCGCCCTATCGGCATCCAGGAAATTGTCCGTTCCGGGACCATTGCCATGACCAGAGCCCATAAATTGTAAGCCTTGTTTGGGCAAGCGTGATTCGTAGATGAACTGACATACTGCAGGCGCAGTTCGTCAGTTCATTTTTATATGAGCAGAACGATTCGGCTCTGGCAAAAGTATTTTACAGCGAGACAGAAAACGCATGAAAAAACCACAAGTTCCTGTGGCTCTTGAAGGATACCCGTTTATCGGTTTCGCGGCCTTGACCACCTTGGTCCTTGCCATTTTGGGCTATGATTTCAGCGCGTTACTGACCTTGTTCGTTACCGCTTTTGTTCTGTACTTTTTCCGGGACCCGGAAAGGATATGCCCTGATGATGATGATGTGCTGGTTTCACCGGCGGACGGCAAGGTAATCCTTATTGAGAAAGTATTTGATGATAAATTCGTGAATGAGCACGTTTACAAAGTGAGCATCTTCATGAATGTCTTTAATGTGCATGTAAACCGGGCTCCATGTCCGGGCACCGTAACCCAGGTGCAGTATTTTCCGGGGATGTTTTTTTCGGCCAATACCGAACGAGGAGCCTTGGAGAACGAGGCCTGCGCTCTTATTCTTGAAACAAGGAGCAACCGCAAAATTGCGGTGGTGCAGGTGGCTGGTCTTATTGCCAGACGGATTGTCTGTTGGGCTGGCAAAGGGGACAGATTGATGCGGGGAGAGCGCTTCGGTTTGATTCGTTTCGGGTCAAGGGTTGATTTGTATCTGCCGCAGCAGATTCAACTGGAAGTCGCGGTTGGCCAGAAAGTAAGGGCCGGAGAGACGGTTTTGGGCTATTTTCCCTGATACTCCTATGCAGAAACGCTTTTTTTAAATATACTGCCGGATAGTTATTATTGCCGAAGATATGAGTGCGAACTTTGCGTTGGTTGCAAACAAGATCGGAAGGAGGCGCACATGACCAAGCATCATCGGACCAAGGATATAATTTCTGCAAAGGGCAAGATCTGTCTGTTGCCGAGCGTCATCACCACAGCAAGTCTTTTCAGCGGCTTTTATGCCATCGTTGCGGCAATTAACGGCCAATATTTCCATGCGGCCGTGGCGATTATTATCTCTGGGATTTTTGATGGCCTGGATGGCAGGGTGGCCCGTCTTACCGGCACGACCAGTAAATTCGGGATGGAGTACGATTCCCTCTGTGACCTGGTGGCCTTCGGCGTGGCTCCGGCCATCCTTGCTTACGAATGGGTGCTGCGCCCTTATGGCCGTTATGGCTGGCTTGCAGCATTTCTTTATGTGGCAACCACCGCTTTGCGTCTGGCCAGATTCAATAGTCAGGACACCACTTCGGCCAAAAATGAATTCACCGGGTTGCCGTGCCCCGCGGCTGGAGGCATGATCTCCGCCTCCGTATTATTCTGCAATTTTTTTGAGATCACCGGCACCATGAGAAATTTTATTATGCTGGGAACCGTTTACGGTCTTTCCTATCTTATGGTCAGTTCCGTGAAGTATCTGAGCTTTAAGCATGCGCAAACCGATCGTGCCAAAAAATTTCAGGTTCTGGTCGGAATGGTTCTGCTCATCACCCTGCTTGCCACCGAACCCCAGGTTACCCTCTTTATCCTGGGCGCTACCTACGTCCTATCCGGACCGCTGGCGGCGGGGTATCGATTGGTGGTGAAGGGCAGGACTCCTGCTGAGGAAGAACAGGAAAATTCGGTATAAACTTGGTTGGGGACGGCATTCTTCTTGTGCTGTTCCAGCCGAGAGGAGTGACGATAACATGTCGGATAAAATTGTTATTTTTGATACCACCTTGCGTGATGGTGAGCAGTCGCCCGGCGCAAGCATGAACATGCAGGAAAAATTTCGTCTGGCCCAACAGCTGGTCAAGCTGAAGGTGGATGTGATTGAAGCCGGCTTTCCCGTGGCCTCGCCCGGAGATTTCGAGTGTGTGCGCAATATTGCGGAGCATGTCCGGGGCGCGCAGATTGCAGCTCTTGCCCGTTGCAGTATCAAGGATATCGACCGGGCCTGGGAGGCGCTCAAGGGTGGTGAAAACCCCAGAATCCACACTTTTTTGGCCACCTCGGACATCCATCTCAAGCACAAGCTGAAGATGAGCCGGGAGCAGGTGCTGGAACTGGCCGTGGCCTCGGTGCGTCATGCCGCCAGATACACGAGCAACGTGGAGTTTTCCGCCGAAGATGCCTCGCGCAGCGACCTTGATTTTGTCTGCCAGGTCTTTGCCGCGGTAATCGAAGCCGGGGCCACGACCCTGAATTTTCCGGACACCACCGGCTATGCCCTGCCCGATGAATTTGGCCGCAAGATCGGTTATCTGATCGAGAACATTCCTAATATTCATAAGGCTGTCCTCAGCGTCCATTGCCACAATGATCTTGGTCTGGCCGTTGCCAATTCCCTGGCCGCGATCAACCATGGCGCAAGGCAGGTGGAGGCAACCATCAATGGCCTGGGGGAAAGGGCCGGCAACACGGCCATGGAAGAGCTGGTCATGGTTATCCGTACCCGGGCCGACCAGATGCAGGTGCATAGCGATATCGTCACCGAGCACATTTATCCCACCAGCCGGCTGGTCTCCACCATTACCGGCATGGCGGTGCAAGCCAACAAAGCCATTGTCGGGGCCAATGCTTTTGCCCACGAATCAGGGATTCACCAGGACGGGGTACTCAAGGAGCGAACCACCTACGAGATCATGAATCCGGTGGATATCGGCATCTCCACCGGTAATATCGTGCTCGGCAAGCATTCCGGTCGGCATGCCCTGAAGGACCGGATTGCGGTCATGGGCTACAGCCTCAAGGACGCTGAGCTTGATCGGGTTTTTTCCCGGTTTAAGGAGGTGGCTGACGTCAAGAAGGAGATGTTTGACGAGGATCTTGAAGCCATCCTTATGGATGAGGTGCTGCGGATCACCGAGACCTTCTCCCTAGTGCATCTTGGAGCGATGAGTGGCAACAAGAGTCTGCCCACCGCGGCGGTGCGACTGCTCATCGACGGCAAGGAGCAGGAAAAAGCCTGCATCGGCATCGGCCCCATCGATGCCTGTTTCCGGGCCATTGCCGAGCTGACCCAGACCAAAAGCAAGCTCCTCTATTTTTCAGTCAGCTCCATCACCGGCGGTACCGATGCCCAAGGCGAAGTGCTGGTTCGCATTGAAGACGAGGGCAAGGTCGTGGTGGGGCAGGGAGCGGACCCGGATATCATCACCGCCGCAGCCAAGGCTTATCTCAACGGCCTGAACCGGTTGGTGTTTTTGAAAAGAGAAACCACACGGCAGGGAAACTAGTCACCTCAAGGGTGTATTGTTTTTAACCTGTTGATATTTTTTTATAATTGCCGGGCCTTGCCCGGCTGCTTTCTGTAAGGATTGGGACAATGACTGCTGCGAAAAAGAAATTCAATATTGCGGTTGCCGGTGCCACCGGCGCCGTGGGCGGGGCCATGCTCGATGTTTTGGCGCGGAGGGATTTTCCTCTGGGTGAATTGCGGCTGCTCGCCTCGGAGCGGTCCGTTGGTAAAACCCTCACCTTCAAGGGCAGGGAGATTCCGGTCCAGCTCCTGAGCAAGGATGCCTTTGTCGGGATCGACATCGCCCTTTTTTCCGCGGGCGCGACCCGTTCCTTTGATTTTGCTCCGGCTGCCGCAGCGGCAGGGGCGGTGGTGATCGACAACTCCAGCGCCTACCGCATGGACCCGGAAATTCCTCTGGTGGTGCCCGAGGTTAACGCGCATGCCATTGCCCGCTATAAAAAACGGGGGATCATCGCCAATCCCAACTGCTCCACGATCCAGATGCTGGTGGCCTTAAAACCCATCCACGACAAGGTGCGGATCAAGCGCATCGTGGTCTCCACCTATCAGGCGGTTTCCGGCACCGGAGCCAAGGCCATTGATGAGCTAAAGCAGCAGGTGCTCGATTACGCGGCGGGCAAGCCCATGACCCACAGCGTCTACCCGCACCAGATTGCCTTCAACTGTCTGCCCCAGATCGACAGCTTCCTGGAGAATGGTTACACCAAGGAAGAGATGAAGATGGTTAACGAGACCCGCAAGATGTTCGAAGACCAGACCATCGGCGTCACCGCCACCACGGTGCGGGTGCCGGTTTTTTACGGCCACTCCGAGTCGGTCAATATCGAGACCGAGAAGAAGATCACCGCTGCCGAGGTCAAGGCCCTGCTGCAGAATGCCCCCGGCGTAAAGCTGGTTGATGAGCCTACCCTGGGCCAGTATCCCATGGCCATTGATTGTGCGGGCCGATTCGAGACCCTGGTGGGCCGGATTCGCGAGGATGAGTCCATCGCTAATGGCATCAATCTCTGGGTGGTATCCGATAATATCCTCAAAGGGGCGGCGCTCAATGCGGTACAGATCGCCGAGGAACTGATCCGGGATTACCTGTAATTGCGGATCATCAGCGGCAGCGCCCGGGGGCGCAAGCTGCTGGCGCCGGGTCGGCGTTTTGGCGATTCAATTCGCCCTACCTCCGACCGGGCCAGGGAGGCGATCTTCAGCATTCTTGCCGCCAAGGTTATTGGTGCCCGGGTGTTGGATCTTTTTGCCGGCACTGGCGCCCTGGGGCTTGAGGCCTTGAGCCGGGGGGCGGAGTTGGCGGTTTTTGTCGATGGCCAGCGCTCCGTGACTGAGCTTATTGCCCACAATATCGGACTCTGCGGTTTTGCCGGGTGCGCCACGGTGCACCTTAGGGATTTGTCCAGGGGGCTTGCTTTTTTGCCGCCAAAGCAGCCAGCCGGCAGCTTTGACCTGGTTTTTCTCGATCCGCCCTATGGGGGTAAACTTGCCTTGCAGAGCCTTGAGTCTTTAGCCGGCGGCAACCTTCTTGCCGCCAAGGCCATTGTTGTTCTTGAAGACGAAGCGGAAGCGCAATACCCGGAAAGCATGGGATCGCTGGCCTGTTTTGACCGCCGCCGCTACGGAGAGGCCGGGTTTTGGCTCTACCAGCATACTTAAAGGCATGGTGCCATGACTGACTATGAGCCGTTTGTCTCTGAAGCCACATCCGAAGCAGTCGCCGTCTATCCCGGCACCTTTGATCCCATAACCAATGGCCATCTCGATATCATCCATCGGGGCCTGCATCTGTTTGACCGGATCATCATCGCCGTGGCTAGCAATCCCGCCAAGCAGCCGCTTTTCCCCCTGGAAGAACGGCGGAAGATGATTGAGGACTGTTTTCCCGGTGATGAAACCCGGATAACGGTCGAGGAGGTTTCCGGGCTGCTTGTCGATTTTGCTTACAAGCGCGGGGCCAAGGCAATCATCCGCGGCTTGCGGGCCGTATCTGATTTTGATTACGAGTTCCAGCTGGCTTTGATGAATCGCCGGATCGAGCGGGAGGTGGAAACGGTTTTTCTGATGACCGGCTTCCGCTGGATCTTTATCAGTTCCAGCATCATCAAGGACGCTGCCAGGTATGGCGGGGATGTGAGCGGCCTGGTGCCGGATCATGTCTGCGAGAAGCTGCGAGCCCGGTATCTTCAGCTATGATTATTGAAGGGGTGACTGTCTTGGAAGGGGGGCCAGCCTGTGGTTCCCCCGTCCAGGGCCAGGGAAGAATGGTTGCCGGTCATGGCTGAGGATGCTGAACAAAGAAGGAATCCCCCGACCAGGCGGACATTCCTGGTGGGATTCTGGTCCTGGCTGCGCTGGGGTGCTGGCGCCCTGCTTTTGTATCCGCTTTTCCGTTTTCTTGACTATCGTACCCCCAAGCAGCCCCGCATTGTGAAAGTGGACAAGATCATACCGGTGGGCGGGTTTGCGCTCGAGCATGATTTTATCCTTTTTGTCGGGGAAACCGGGTCGTGGGCAGTCTCCAGAAAATGCACCCACTTGGGCTGCAGGCTCAATTTTCAGGAAAAAGAGGGGATACTTCTCTGCCCCTGTCATCACAGCCGATTCAGCAAGGAAGGCCTCCGACTCAGCGGTCCGGCCAAGAAAAATCTCCCCCGTTTTCAGGTGACGACGCAGCGGGATGGCAAGGACGGAAAAGGGTATCTTGTTAGCCTCTAAGGGTATTACTATCCGCAATCTTTTCCTTGAGACCAAATGGGGGGGCATGAGCCTGGTCTCCCTCTACCTCTCGGTTTTATCCGGGATGGTGGTGGCCCTCCAGTATGATCCCGCCACGCCGTATTTTTCCGCCAGCTCCCTTGACCTGCTGCTGCCGTTCGGTCAATTCTTCCGGGCCGGTCATTTTTATTCCAGTCAGTTGTTTTTTCTCTTCTCCTTGGGGCATCTGGCGGCGGTAATCCTGGCAAAGGGTGAGCAGCAACTGCGCTTTGCCAAATGGCTCCTGCTGATCGGTTCCGTCCCTGCCGCGCTGTTGCTGCTTTTTACCGGCTATGTCCTGCGGGCGGATGCAACCGGCGAGGCGGCGGGTATTATTGCCGAAAATATTCTCCTCTCTATTCCCTGGCTCGGTGCGCCGTTGAACTCGCTGCTTTTTTCCATCGAAGCCGAGGGGATGAAACGGATCTACGCCAACCATCTTGTCGGCCTGGGGCTTGTCTGGGGGATCTGTTGCTGGGATCATCTGCGCCGCTACCGGGTCGGTTTTAGTCAGCATCGCCTGCTGCTTTTGCTAACGGTGTTGGGCAGCCTTTCGCTGGCCGCGCCCCTGGAGCCGACCCGTCTCGGGCTGTTCCACATCCAGGGGCCGTGGTTTCTCCTCGGCCTGCAGGAGCTACTGCGTTATATCCCGCCATTCTGGGCCGGGGTGATCTTTCCGAGTACCGTAGTTTTTGCACTGGCCTGCGTAGGCATAGAGACCCCGGTACGGCGGAGATCGTTGCTGTTCATCGCCGGCTGGCTTGCCGTCTATCTTGTTCTTTCCGTGATTGCCGCCTTAAGATAGTGCGGAGTGCTTAGTGCTGGGTACTTAGTAAAAAATTAAAGACACAAAGACCTTTTCTCCATACGTTCCCTCATTTACTCGGAACTCAGCACTTTTTTGTCACGGCAAAGGCAGGCTGACGGAAAAAATCGTACCCTGGGTCCGGCCATCACGCAGGGAAATCTCGCCGCCATGGCTGTGCACGATCTGCCGGACAATGGCCAACCCCAGCCCGGTCCCTGTTTCCCTGGTGGTGAAAAAAGGCTCGAATATTTTTTCCCGGATAGCTTCCGGGATGCCGTGACCGTTGTCTTCGATTTCCAGGATAATTGCGGTTTCCTGTGTTTTCTTGGCCCGGAGCGCTATCCTTCCCTTTTCCATATTCCGGCAGGCATTGGCGCTGTTGGTAATCAGGTTGAGAAGCACCTGCCTGATCAGCTGCGTATCGCCCCAGCAGTCGAGATCCGGGGGGATTTCCAGATCAAGGGTCAGCGTGGAGTTCCAGCCTGGATCATGGTTTAGGGTTTCCAGTGCTTCCTTCACCTTCGCCCGCAAGGGGAACCATTCCTTTTCCGGATTTACCGGCTTGGAAAAGAGGAGGAATTCATGGATCGTGGCATCAAGACGGTCTGATTCCCGCATGATGATGTTAAACAGCCGCTTGTTGACCGAGCTTTCCCGGGTTTCTCCATTAAGCAGCTGCACAGCCCCGGAAATGGCGGCCAGAGGATTTCTGAGTTCGTGGGCAATGCCTGCGGCCATTTCGCCGATGGTCGCCATTTTTTCGGCCTGCTGCACCTGAGCTTCCATTTTTTTTATCTGACTGAGATCCTGCAGGGTATACAAAGAGCCGCTTTCGTTGTCGTCCGGGGCATTGAGCCTGGAGCAGGAATAGCCTACAGGGATTGTCTCTCCGCCTTTGTGGGTAATGACGGCCATGTGCCGCCGTTCGTCATAAAGCCTGGGTGTTTCCAAAGCGGGAAATACTTGGGAAATTTTTCGGCCGAGAACCTCGCTGGCATTGTAGCCGGTTATGTGTTCCGCTGCCCGGTTGAAAGATGTTACCCGGCGGTCGGCGTTAACGGTGATAATGCCGGTATTGATGTCATCGAATATTTGTTTGTACAAAAGGGAAAGCCGGCCATAGTCGCTCATGGTCTGGAACAGTTCTGCTTCGGTTTTCTGGAGTCGGGTTGAGAGCATGGAACTCAGGATAGCGACCAGAAAAAAGGTGAGGCTGTAAATGGTGAAATAATGGAGCAGCATCTGTAAATTGGTTAGCTGGTACGGGTAGGAAGGAACAAAGCGGGACGCATAACCGCCATGTTCGACTAGAAGCAGTGCCCCGAACAGCAGGGTACTCAGCGCGGCAAAAAGCAGACTTCCCCGCCGGAAGAGCATGAATGCGCCCATGACGATGGGGAAAAAATAAACCACCGTGAAAACAGACTGACTGGCGCCAGTAAAAAGAATCAGGAGAGTCACCACCAGGGTGTCAAGGGTGATCTGCAGGTAGCCGAAGCGGGAATAGCATTGAATCATCCTTAATACAAAGGCGGAAAGGATGGTGAACAGGTATAGCCCGGCAATGAAATAGGCAAGGTAGTGGAGTGGCGGGAGAAAAATGGGAGAATTTTTGGTCTGGAGAAGAACGCTGATCCCCAGCATCAGGGAAAGAAAAAGTACCCTGAAAAACAGCAGCCACTGAATCTGTTTCTTTAGATGATCATTGGCGGCAAATGAGCCGCTATTCGGGCAGAGGGCGGAAAGTTTCATGTGGTCTTTTTAAAAATGGGCTTGTCCTCAGCTTTGCTGGACACGGGTGTCCAGGGAACTGCCTCAGAGATTATATTTTTTCGCCTTGTGGCGAAAAGAGCGGAAGCTCATTTTCAGGAGATCCGCCGCTTTCATCCGGGAATTTTTTGTTCTGGCCAGAGCCGTTTCGATCAGCCTTTTTTCAACATTAGTGATGTATTGCTCAAGGCCTAACGCAAAGGCGAGTTCATCCGGTGCCCCGGAAGTATTTTCTCCCACCTGTCCGGGGCCGGGGGCGCGGCCTGGCCGGTGTCCTGACAGGGTTAAGCTTTCCGGCAGGATGATGTTGGAGGATTCGAGGGCGACCCCTCGTTCGACGATATTTTCCAGTTCGCGGACATTGCCGGGAAAGTCATAATCCATCAGAACTTTCAGGGCATAGGAGGAGATCTGCTGCACCTCCTTGTCGAACAGGGTTGAATATTTCTTCAGGAAATGCTCGACCAGAAGCGGCACATCCCCCTTGCGTTCGCGCAGAGGCGGGATGCGGATGGGGACGACGGCCAGACGATAAAAAAGGTCCTCCCTGAAACGGCCTGCCAGGACCTCTTCTTCCAGATTTTTGTTGGTGGCGGAAATGATCCGGACCTTGACCCTGATGGTCTCCGTGCCACCGACTTTTTTGAATTCCCGTTCCTGCAGGACCCGCAGGAGCTTGGTCTGGATAAGAGGGGAAAGTTCGCCGATTTCATCGAGAAAGGCGCTGCCATGGTTTGCCAGTTCGAACAGCCCGGTCTTGTTGGCTATTGCCCCGGTGAACGAGCCTTTGGCGTGGCCGAACAGTTCGGATTCGATGAGACTTTCCGGAATGGCGCTGCAGGTGATAGGGACAAAGGCATTTGCCGCCACCTTGCTGTGCTGGTGAATGGCCTTGGCCACCAGTTCCTTGCCGGTGCCGGATTCGCCATAGATGAGGACGTTGGCCTGGGTTGGTCCGATGCGCGTGATGAGGTCGTAAATCTTGAGCATCTCGGGGCTGCTACCGATGATCCCCGCAAAAGAATCAAGGTTATTGGCCGGAATCTTTTCCTGCCGGCTTCCAAGGGCTGCCTTGACAACCGAGAGAATGTCCTCCACCTTGAACGGTTTGGTCAGGTAGTCGAAGGCCCCGTTTTTCATGGCCAGCACCGCATCTTCCGGCGAGGCATAAGCGGTGATCAACACCACCGGGATGGAGAGATCCTGTTGCTTGATATTTTCAAGCAGGGCAAGACCGCTCAAGTCCGGCATGCGAATGTCGGAGATGATCAGGTCAAACCGATGTTGTTGCAGAAGGGCGAGCGCTTCGATCCCGTTTGCCGCAGCCCGTGTTGCGTAGCCGTTTTTTTCCAAGAGAATGGAAAGAAACTCCCGCATGCTGGGCTCATCGTCGATAACGAGGATTTCGGTTATTTCGGCCATCTTTCGTGCTCAAGGCTGGAGTGTTTTCTGATAATGAAGAAGCGAAATTATCTTAACAGAAAAGATCCCCACTGAAACAACAAAAAACGCGCAGGGCCTGCAAGCCCTGCGCGTTTTAAAATGGTGCGAAAAAACCTGGAAACAGTGTTCGGGAAATTATTCGGCGCCGACTCCGAGATAGGTCCGGAGCTTTTCATCTTCGAAAAGCTGTTCGGCGGTTTTTTCCTTGGTGAACAGGGAAACGATGTAGCCCACGAGGAATGAAGCGGTCATGGAGACAATGGCCGGGTTCTTCAGGGCAAAGAGCTCGGAGCCTTTGGGATTCTTGAGAACATCCACCCAGACCGTGGGGCTGATGATGATGAGACCTACGGCCAGGAAAGCGCCGGTCAGGATGGCGCAAACCGCGCCAGCGGTAGTGAATTTCTTCCAGAAGATCGACATGATCAGGGCTGGGAAATTGGCGCTGCAGGCGATGGCAAAGGCGAGACCCACCATGAAGGCAACGTTCTGTCCCTTGAAGAGAATTCCCAGTCCAACAGCAAATATGCCGAACAGCAGAGTGGCAATCTTGCTGGCCCGCACTTCTTCCTGCTCGGTGGCATTGCCCTTCTTGATAACATGGACATAGATGTCATGGGAAAATGAGGATGCCGCAGCCAAAGTGAGCCCTGCCACCACCGCGAGAATGGTGGCAAAGGCCACTGCGGCGATGAAGCCCAGGAAGGGGGTGCCTCCCAGATATTCGGCCAGAAGCGGGGCAGCCATGTTGCCGCCCTTATCGATATTGCTGATGACCTCACGACCGATGAGGGCTGCGGCGCCGAAACCGACAATGGGGATGATGATGTAGAAGTAGCCGATAAAGCCGGTAGCGTAGAGCACGGAGATTCTGGCCGCCTTGGCATCTGGTACGGTGAAGAACCGTTGCAGAATATGGGGAAGCCCCAGCAGTCCGAACATCAGTGCCAAGCCAAGGGAAATCGCGTCGACGGGGCTGGTGATCAGCCCGCCCGGCTCCAAGGCTGCCTGGCCATACTGGGTGGCCACTGCGGTATAAAGGTCTCCGGGGTTGAAGTTGAACTTGGCCAGCACCATAAGCATCATTACGGAGACACCGCAGAGCAGCATGACCGCTTTGATGATCTGCACCCAGGTGGTGGCCAGCATGCCGCCGAAGAGGACATAGGCCAGCATGATGCAGCCCACCATGATCTCCGCGTACTCATAAGGAATGCCGAACATCAGCTTGATCAGGCTGCCGGAACCCACCATCTGGGCGATGGTGTAGAAGAGCACGGTGAGGATGCCGCCGATGGCCGAGGCGATACGCACCGGCGTTTGTTTGAGGCGGAAG